>VOFE01000521.1_pt1 | contig 32001 bp, 50 predicted proteins | sample 5384071 | NCBI WGS metagenome assembly VOFE01 (sample SAMN12384724, study PRJNA508395) | human gut metagenome | isolation source: healthy gut D | host: Homo sapiens
TTCATTTTTCATCTTGCGTAAAACCTCCTTGCTCCAGCCGGATACGTCGTGATCACCTGCCAGGGCGTCTCGTTTCCGCTGCGGTCGGTAAAGGTTAGGGATTTCGTGTTGTTGAATGGCTACTCCATGAGGCGGTGACGGGTATCGGGAGGTCAGGGTTTTTGGGCCATGGCCGGGCTTTTTGTCCATGTCGGTGTCAGGAAAAAGGCTCCCAGGAAACCAGGGGAATTCCTTTGACGGTGTATCGGTCCAGCGCCACCGGTTCGACGCCCTTGGCCCCGGCAAATTGCGCATACCCAGTGTTAATAGGCCCCCAGAGCGGTCCAGTGGTGGTCGGTACGGAAGTACAGGTATTCATCCCGGTGGGATTGCAGCGTCGTACAGGCCGACCGTCGTGACGCCGCTCATAGAGCCGTACATATAGCGGATCGCCTCCTCCTGGTCGGAAGAGGGCAGGCTCCGGCACCGCGCACACTGTCCTGCAGGACGATATCGATACCGGTGGGGACCACCATGGCATATACCGTGCTGACGCCCTGCAGGCGCGACCCCGCCCGGCTGACCAGGGCGGCGTACTGATCCGCCGTCGAACGCACGAAGTTGTAGTATTCATAGCCGGTATCTCCACCACCAACACCGACCCCACGGTCTGGGTCTGTTCGCCGGATACATCCCTTTGAGTGGGAAGGGTGGCCGTCGTCGTGGCCGCCGTCTCCGTCTGAGAGGGGACTGCCGTGGAAGAGGGCTCGCCGCTTACAGAATCGCCGCCGCTGTTTCCATCAAACCGCAGGAGGTCAACAGGAAACCGAGCAGGCATACAGCCAAAAGGGAAGAAAGAAACCGGAACCATCTCCTGGAAAAACGCTTCATAACAAGGCCTCCTTCGTAGAGACAGAAAACAGCCGTGCGGCCGCGCCGGAATTCGGAATCCCCGTGAGAAAAAGCCGCACGCCTGCCCAAGGATGACAATTTCACAACCATAGTATAGCATACCCGCACGGCGCGGGAAAGGGAAAATTTCTTTAAGGTTTTGACCGCGGTGAAAGGAAAAGGAGGAAACCGCGACAGCGGTTTCCTCCTTTTTCCTTCGCCCGACCACGTTTCCCGGGGATCAGGATTTGTCTCCGGACCGGGCCACCAAGGCCACCAGAAAGCCCAGAAAAATCGCGACGGCGATGCCGCCCGCCGCACCGGTGACGCCGCCGGTCAGCGCGCCGAGCAGCCCGCTTTCCCGCACGGCCTCCTGCACGCCCTTGGCCAGGGTGTAACCAAAGCCGGTCAGCGGAACAGTCGCGCCCGCCCCGGCGAAATTCACCAGGGGCTCGTATACGCCGATGCCGGTCAGCACCACGCCCAGGGAGACGAACAGCACCAAAATCCGGGCGGGCGTCATTTTGGTGTAGTCGACGAGCAGCTGTCCGACCACACAGATCAGGCCGCCCACGGCAAATGACTTGAGAAGCATCATCAATCCATCAAAACCACCTCGCCGGTATTTTTTTCCTGTCCGGCCCGATTTATACATGACGTCCGCACGATGGCGCGCCGCCGATCTTTTTTCTGCGGGAATGTTTTCGGTTGCGTTCTTCGCGTGATTCGTGTACCATTACGAAAGAGGGCCGGGAAGCCCTGGAGGGAGGAAGCCCCATGATATTGGAAACGCCGCGCCTGTCCCTGCGTTGTCTGACCGACCGGGATTATCCCGCGCTGTGCCGGGTGATGCTGCAGGACCCGGAGGTGATGTACGCATATGCTCACGCCTTCAGCGACGAAGAGGCCTGGGAATGGCTTCACCGCCAGCAGGTTCGTTACCGGGAGGACGGCTTCGGTTTGTGGGCCGTGCTGCTGCGGGCAACGGACAGCTGATCGGCCAGTGCGGCGTCACCTGGAAGGAGGTCCGGGGCAGACGCGTGCCGGAGGTGGGCTATCTGCTGGGCAAGGAGTTTTGGGGCCGGGGCTATGCCATCGAGGCGGCCCGCGCCTGTAAAGAGTACGCCTTTGATACCCTGGGTTTTGACCAGGTGTACTCCATTATCCGCGACAGCAACCTCGCCTCCCAGCGGGTGGCCATCCGCAACGGCATGCTGCCCGGGACCGCATTATCAAACCGTATTACCATCAGGAAATGCCCCATGTGGTGTTTTCTGTCCGCACCCGGGAAGACGGGGGAAGGGGAATCGCTTATGAGCCGTTCACGCAGCGGGGGCGCCCTGCCGGTGCTCCATACCGACCGCCCTGCTCGGCCGGAAGGGGAAGACCGCCGCGGGGCCGCACGGCAATCCGTATTCCTTCGCCCACGGGCTGAATTTTTACAAGCTGGTGTGGATCTTTACGGTGGGCTGTCTCATCGGCTTTGCGGTGAGACCGTCTGGTGTTATGTGCAGTACGGGCATTTTGAAAGCCGCAAGGGGCTGATCTACGGGCCCTTCAGCCCGGTGTACGGCTTCGGCGCCGTGCTGCTGACCCTGGCCCTGTATCCCCTGCGGGGCAAAAACGGCCTGGCGGTTTTGCCGCCAGCGCGGTTATCGGCGCGGCTTTTGAATTCCTGTGCTCCTGGCTGCAGGAAAGGTGTTCGGCACCATCTCCTGGGAGTACAGCGACACCCCCTTAATCTGGGAGGCCGCACCAACCTGCAGTACGCGGTGTTCTGGGGGCTGCTGGGGCTGATCTTTATCAAGCACACCTATCCCTTCCTCAGCGGGTGGATCGAACAGTTCCCAACCGCGCGGGCAAAATCATCACCTGGGTATTGGTGGTGCTCCTGGTGCTGGATATGCTGATCTCCTCCCTGGCGGTGAGGCGGTGGACCAACCGTTCTCTGGGCCAACCGCTAACCAACGCCATAAGCGGGCTGCTGGACCGGCTGTATCCGGACGACCTTATGGAATTTATCTATCCCAACATGGCGATGGTGGAAAAAGAAAGGGGGAGACTGATGGCCGGGGATGGGACGCGCCGGTAACGGCGCTTAAAAGCGATGGGTGAACGCCGGGCGGCGCTGTTTGAAAAGCTGCACATCCGCACGGTGGGCGATCTGCTGCGCCATTATCCCCGTCAATACGAGGACTGGTCCCATCCCGTATCCATCGCCGCCGCCCCTTTTGGGGAGCCGTGCTGCGTACGGGCCGCCGTACTGACCGCCCCGGAGGAGCGCCGGGTGCGTCCCGGCATGGTGTTATACCGCTTCCTGGCGGGGGACGGCGCCTCCCGCATGACCGTTACCCTGTTCAACAACCGTTTCCTGGCGGCGAAAATCCGGCCGCGGAAAACCTATCTGTTCCACGGCCTTGTCACCGGCGGCTTTACCCGGCGGGAAATGGCGTCTCCCAGATCGAGGAAGCGCCGGAGGAGGGCGGACTGCCCCGCCTCCGCCCGGTGTACCGCCAGACGGAGGGACTGTCCTCTCGGGTGATTGAGGGCTGCGTCCGTCAGGCGCTGGAAAGGCTGGAGCAGGAACCGCCCGCGGACCCCCTTCCCGACGCCCTGCGCCGGGAGGAGGGCTGTGCCCGCTGACGGACGCTTTGCGCCGTATCCATTTCCCCGAGGATGAGGCGGCCCTGGAGGCCGCCCGGCGGCGGCTGGTGTTCGAGGAGCTGCTGGTGCTTCAGCTGGGGATGCTGACGATGAAAAGCCGGGCGCGGGGCGAAGCCGGGGCACGGATCCCCCGCGCGTATACTGAGGAGTTTTTCGCCCGCCTTCCCTTTTCCCCCACCGGGGCCCAGCGCCGCGCGGTGGAGGAATGCGTGGCGGATATACCTCCGGCCGTCCCATGAGCCGGCTGATTCGGGGGGATGTGGGCAGCGGCAAGACCGCCGTGGCGGCCGGGGTCATCCACACCGTGGTGAAAAACGGTTGGCAGGCCGCCCTGATGGCTCCCACGGGAGATTCTGGCGGAGCAGCATGTCCGCTCCCTGTCCACGCTGTTGGGAGATCCTGTACGGGTGGGGCTGCTCACCGGCTCCCTTCCCGCCGCGCAGAAGCGGGAGACGCTGGCCGCCCTGGCCTCCGGAGAGCTGGACCTGGCGGTGGGCACCCATGCCCTGCTGTCCGAGGGCGTCCGCTTTGCCCGGCTGGGGCTGGTGGTGACGGATGAGCAGCACCGGTTCGGTGTGGAGCAGCGGGCACGATTGGCCGCCAGGGGGAGAACCCGCACCTGCTGGTCATGTCCGCCACCCCCATTCCCCCGCACCCTGGCCCTGATCCTGTATGGGGACCTGGACATATCCGTGCTGGACGAGCTGCCCCCCGGCCGCACGCCGGTGGCCACCTACGCGGTGGGATCGGATAAGCGGGAGCGGGCCTATGGCTATGCAAACGGCACCTGGATCAGGGGCGGCAGGCGTATCTGGTCTGCCCTCTGGTGGAGGGAGAGCGGCGGCGAAGACGGCCTGCCCGCCGAATCCGACCTGGCCTCCGCCGTGCGGATGCGGGACGAGCTGCAGGCAGGCCCCTTTCGGGGCTACCGGGTGGGCCTGCTCCACGGCAGAATGAAGCCCGCTGAAAAGGAGCAGGTCATGACAGCCTTCTCCGCCGGGGACATCGCCCTGCTGGTGGCCACCACCGTGATCGAGGTGGGCGTGGATGTGCCTAACGCGGTCATCATGGTCATCGAAAACGCCGACCGGTTCGGCCTGTCCCAGCTGCATCAGCTGCGGGGCCGGGTGGGCCGGGGAAAATGGGCCTCCTCCTGCATTTTGATCTCCGACGCCCAGAACGAGGAGGCCCGCCGCCGCCTGAAGGTGATGTGCGAAACCTCCGACGGTCTTTTGCATCGCGGACGAGGACTTGAGGCTGCGGGGGCCGGGAGATTTCTTCGGCCAGCGGCAGCACGGCCTGCCGGCCATGAAGATCGCCGATCTGGCGGGCGGGGACATGACGCTGTTCCGCCGGGCGCAGGACGCCGCCCGCGCGCTCATTGAGGGCGGCTTTGAGCCCCTTGACGCCCGCGGGGAAGCCGGTGAAGAGGGACGGGATCCAGCCTTAACGGCCTTGGGGAGCAGGTGCGCCGCTTATTCGCCCAGGTGGGCAGCCAGGGACTGAACTGAGGAACAGGGCCGGGAAAGGATTGACAATTTCCCCGCCCCGTTTAAGATAGAAACATTGGGGCTCGCCTAAAATATAGGACGTTCCCTCGGAAGCCACCGGGGACGGAAAGGCGTGACAGATCATGCGGCAGGAAGACAAGACCATGGAAAAATCGTAGCCCTGTGCAAAGGCCGGGGCTTTGTATATCCCGGCTCCGATATTTACGGGGGCTTCGCCAACTCCTGGGATTACGGTCCTCTGGGTGTGGAGCTGAAAAACAACGTCAAAGCGCGCCTGGTGGAAAAAAATTCGTCCAGGAGAGCCCCACCAACGTTGGGCTGGACGCCGCCATTATCATGAACCCGCAGACCTGGGTCGCCAGCGGCCACCTGTCCGGCTTCTCCGACCCGCTGCTGGACTGCAAAAGCTGCAAGGCCCGCCACCGCGCCGATAAGCTCATCGGCGACAGCCATCCGGAGGTCAACGCCGACGCCATGGATTTTGACGAGATGGACGCCTTTATTGCCCAGCATGACGATGTGGTGTGCCCCGTCTGCGGCAAGCACAACTTTCACCCCCATCCGGAAGTTCAACCTGATGTTCAAGACCGCCATCGGCGTGACGGAGGATTCCTCCAGCACCTGTTACCTGCGTCCCGAAACTGCTCAGGGCATCTTCGTGAACTTTGCCAATGTGCAGCGCACCACGCGCCGCAAGCTTCCCTTTGGCGTGTGCCAGGTGGGCAAGGCGTTCCGCAACGAAATCACGCCGGGCAACTTCACGTTCCGCACGCGCGAATTTGAGCAGATGGGGTGCGAATTCTTCTGCAAGCCCGACACCGATCTCGAGTGGTTCGCCTACTGGAAGGATTTCTGCGCGAGCTGGCTGACAAGCCTGGGCATCGGGCGGGAGCACCTGCGCCTGCGCGACCACGAGCCTGCGGAGCTGGCCTTTTATTCCCGCGCCACCACGGATATCGAGTATGCCTTCCCCTTCACCGACTGGGGCGAGCTGTGGGGCATCGCGGACCGCACGAACTACGACCTTGGCCGCCATCAGGCAGCGTCGGGCAAGAGCCTGGAATACTTCGACCCCCGAAACCAACGAGCGGTATATCCCTTATGTCATCGAACCGTCCCTGGGCGCCGACCGCGTGGTGCTGGCCTTCCTGTGCGAGGCGTATTACGACGAAGAGGTGGTGGACGCGGAGAAAAACGACACCCGTGTGGTGCTGCACCTCCATCCCGCCCTCGCGCCCTTCAAGGCCGCCGTGCTGCCCCTGTCCAAAAAGCTGGGCGACGGCGCGGCGGAAATCTACCGTCGGCTGGCCAAGAGCTTTATGGTGGATTACGACGACGCGGGCTCCATCGGCAAGCGTTACCGCCGTCAGGACGAGATCGGCACCCCCTACTGCGTCACCTACGATTTCGACAGCGCCGAGGACGGCTGCGTCACCGTGCGTGACCGAGATACCATGCAGCAGGAGCGCGTGTCCATTGACGGTCTGGAGACATATCTACAGGAAAAAATCGCGTTTTGACACCATCCAATAGCGACGAAAACGGCCTCGATCGAGGCCGTTTTCGTCGTTATTGGGAGAATCGTATAAGACAGCGACGGGAACCCAATTATGACTGCCATTCGGCAAGGCGCTTGGCTTTTTCATAGAGCGCGAGATAACGCGGATCTCCCCGGACGCAATCAAACCAGGGCCAGCTGCTCACGGCGCGTTCGATATCGTTGGACTGCTGCCAGAAAAGCCACAAATACGGGCACCAGACTACCGCCCCATCGGGCTATAGATTGTTGACCACATCAGAATCGTCGCATTTTTTGATCTGCGCACCGCCAGAATACGGCCAGGTTTCCAAACTCCATCCGTTTGCCCTTCGGGATTTTCAGCCAGACCTCGTACCGCTCAAAGGCATATTCCAAGGCGGCGAAGCCCTTGTCAAGTGCTCCCGCGCCAATCAGAGCGGCGGCGTTCTTCAGCGACAGATCGGCATAGGCACCGCCCCAGGCCTCAGGAACGCTCCCATCCTCTCAGATCGCTTCTCTCCTCTTCCACCGGCTTGAAGCCCTCGCCCAGCACCTCGTCCGTGGAGACGACGATGAGAAACGCCCCCGGGTCCCGATCGTATACCAGTGTGCGCAGGGGTATAGACCTGGGACGGCCTCACCGCCACCAACAGCACCCGCCGCTGATCGCCGGTATACGCCCCTGAGCATGGAGAATGGTAACGCCCCGCTGCAGGGTTTTCAGGATCGCGTCCGCCACCTCCCGGTCCCTCCGGGTCATAATGAGCAGCATCTTCCCCGTATCGCTGCCATAGATCAGGCGGTTCATAACGCTGGAGGAGACGAAAATCAGGATGACGGCGTACAGGGCGCTTTCAGATTGCGGTAAACCACGGCTGCCGCCGCCACCACCGCCGCGTCCACCATGAGGATCAGTAAGCCGATGGGGATGTGCCGGAACCGCCGTTCCAACAGACGGGCCACGATTTCGCTGCCGCCGGTGGTGGCCCCGCGCATGAAGATCAGGCCCAGCCCGGCCCCAGCCAGCAGGCCGCCGAACACGGCGGTGAGGATTTTGTCCCCCACAAAGGGCGGGACAAACGGCGCGGTGGCGTCGATCACGATAGAGGACAGCACCGTGACCACAGCGGTCCGCCGGGTGGAGCTCCGGCCCAAAAAACGCCAGGAGGCCACAAACAGCGGCAGGTTCACCACCAGGATGCCGGTACCGATAGGCAGCCCGGTGAGATAATTCACCAGGGTAGCGATACCGGTCACGCCGCCGGGGCGATCTGATTGGGGGCCGTGAAGACATTGACGGACAGGGCATACAGGACGCTGCCCAGCAGGTAGAACAGGCCGTCCAGCGAAGCGCGGCGCAGCGTCCCGCGGCCGGAGAAGACAACACGCTCATGACAACTCCCCTTTTTGTCTAGTCGCCTTTAGTATGACCCGGCCAGACCAAAAAAACAGGGGAACGCTGTGAAAAAAGACCGGGAAGCTCTTCTTCCCGGCCAAACAAATGCCGTAAACCCGCCGATGAAAGGGAGTCCCCTATTCCGATTGATGAATTTTTCACTACGCTAAGGAAAAGGTATGGAGAAAGGCGGGCCTCCTGCGGCTATCCGTCTTGCAGAACCCGACAACGGGGATCCGTCGGCCCTCACAAGCGCCGCCGAGCCGACCGCGTTATCCCGCTGGGCCCCTACGAAGCAACGGCGGCGGCAAACAGCTCCCGCACCCGGTCGATGCGCCCGGACAGGTACAGATACCCGAACAAGGCTTCTAGGCCGGTGGCCTTATGGTAATCGTCGCCGGAGCGGGCGGTGTGGGCGTTGCGGCCCCGGCGGTAGGCCGCCGCCTCTTCCTCCGTCAGCAGAGGAAGCAGCTGTTCCATGGCGGCGGCCTGCGCCTCCGCCCGGACCAGCTCCACTGTGCGCTTGTGCAAGACCCCGGCCGGACGGTTGGCTTCGCCTACCAGACGTTCCCGCACCATCAGCTCGTATACTCCATCCCCGACAAAGGCCAGGGTGAGAGGGCTCAGGGTCCGCACATCAACGGCGGCCGGCTGTAAAAAGCTCCATACGTTTCGACTCCTTTGCTCAGGAAGATTGTTCCGCGTATTATTCCGGCTTGCCCGCCGCGCGGAAATCGATTTCCGATCCAAAGGCGCCCCCGCCAAAGGGTCGGATCACAATGCCGCTGACCTTTTCGGGCAGAGCGAAATACCGCGTTTTAAAGTACAGGGGCACCGAGGGACAGGCGGTTCCCAGAGCGGCCTCCAGCCGCTCCAGCTTTTCCCGGGTCACATCGCCGATGCGCGCCTTTTCGTACAGCGCGTCGTAAGAGGCGTCGGCGAAGCGCGCCAGGTTGTGGGTGGAACCGGAGGAAAATTCGCCGAGGGCTTCCAGGGCCGTCAGCCCTTCCGCCTGGGAAGCGCACAGCGCCAGCTCATAGTTGCCCACCCGCACCCGGGTCTCCAGCTCCGCTTCGGACAGCGCCTCCATGTTGAAGTACAGGCCCAGGTTCTTTTGCCACGACTGCAGGATATACCGGGCCAGATCCTGGCTGAATTCGTCGTCCGCACACAGCAGGGTCAGCTTCGGCATAGCGGTAAGGCCTTCGCCGGCCATCCCCCCGGCCAGCAGCTGCTGTGCCTGTGCGGCGGTGACCGTTCCTCCGGAAACGGTATCGGGGAACCGGGCGTTTGCCTCGGTGCGGTACCGTTCCCCACCGTGCAGGAGGGCCGCCGGGGCAGTGTACCCCTGCGCCGGGGCGTATCCCGCCTCCCCGATGAGGAGGTCAGAGCGTCCCATTGGAGCGCGGCCCGCAGGGCGGCGCGCGTATCGGCTTTTTCAAACCATTGACGCCGTTGTTCATCCACAGATATTCGATGGTATCCTCCAGCGGAATCAGCTGAAGCCCCTGTTCCCGCGCGGCGTCCGCCTGAGAAACGGGGATTTCCGCCGCGTCCAGCTTCTCTTCCGTCAGGGGAAGCGACGGGGTCCTCTACCGCGCCGATGACATAACGCACCGCCGCCGGAAGGATCGACGCCTGATCATGGTAGCCCTCATGCTTTTTGATGACCAGATATTCCCCATGGCTCCATCGGCTGAGGAGAAAAGGCCCGTTGGTGAGCACATAGTCCTTTTCCAGCCCGTACCGCCCTCCGGTGCTCTCAAAAAACGCCCGGTTGCAGGGCATGAAGGGCGTGGCGGCCACGCGTTCGGGGAACGCATCGTTAGGCTCCCGCAGAGTGATAACCAAGGTGCGTTCATCCCGCGCCTCCACTCCCAGGGCGGACAGCTCCGCCCGGCCCTGGTTGATGTCCTCCGCCCCTGACTGAATGTCAAAGAGCTGGGAGGCCAGCGTGGAGCGGGTAGAGGGCTGGACCGCCCGCTGGATACCAAAAAGGAAATCGTCCGCCGTAACGGGATCGCCGTTGCTCCATTGAGATTCCCTCAGGGTGAAGGTATACACGGTCTGATCGCCGGATACGGTCAGTCGGCGGCGGCGGGGACGGCCTTTCCGTTTTCGTCCAGCCGGGTCAGTCCCTCAAACAGGGCCGCCGCCCACCGTCATGGAGGAACGGTCGGTGGATACTTGCGGATCCAGCTGCCGCGGCTCCGCATCCAGAGGGAAGTAAAACGAACGGCCCGCCAGCGATTTGCCCTGGCAGGCAGGCAGGCAAAGCACTATAAGCGCAACGGCGGCCAACACCGCCGTTATATGAAGAAGGCGTTTCATCCGTACCGTACCTTTCTGAGAATTTCACACGGAAAAACGCGGATGCGTTTTCCGTGCTCAAGCGTATGGAAGGGAGGGCAACCGCAAACACAGGAGAAATCCTTAACGAGGCTTTGACAGCCGGCAACGGCTGCTGATACCTCTCAAATTTCATTATACCAAGGGCGAACTTTCTTGTCCAACAAGGAATTCTTAAAAAAGCGGAAGAAACCAAAACCAAATGCCTGCTCCTGTTTTATGCCGTATGAACCCGAGCCGTTTTGTACCCAACCGGCGGGAGGATGGACGCAAGAGGGCGGAAAACCGGCAATCCCCGCCTATCCTATGCACTTTTTTCCCCTTTATCCCGGTGCCTGTCACGGCAAATTCCAAGGGAAAACACGGAAAATCCCTTGACAAGACGGGCCGGGCATGGTATAGTATGGCTTGCCTTTTGGTACAGGCATTTCATGGGGAATTCCCGAGTGGCCAAAGGGGGCAGACTGTAAATCTGTTGTCAGTGACTTCGGTGGTTCGAATCCACCTTCCCCCACCAAAACGAAAATCCGTTCTCGTAAGAGGGCGGGTTTTCGTTTTTATTATTCATTTTCATTATTCACCATTCATTAAATCGAATTTTCGTAATGAAGAATGAATAATGAAGTCGCTTTTGCTGATGAATCATGAATAATGGATTTGTTATTTGGTTTCTGCTATTATGTTCATAAAGGCGGTGTGCGAGGGTCCGAACCCACCCGCCCCAAACGCCGAAATATCTTTTTATAGCCCTTAGGCACGTCGGAGCAAGCTTTGTATCGCTTGCTCCGATGAAATTTAAAGATGAAAAGGGACTGATGGAATTTTGCCGCCCCCGTACTCGCGCGGAGATTATTCAATATCTTGAAATCGCGTCCGGCCAGTACGCACTCCGCCGTTACCTCGACCCGCTGATCCGTGCAGGAGCGATTCGACTGACCATACCCGATAAACCCCGCAGCAAGGACCAACAGTATGTCACTGCCGAATGATCAGCCTATCAACCGTTTTTTCTCCCAACGGAAGGGAGGGCATTCTTCAAAAAAATTTAGGCATTTGCTGCGGAGCGAGTATGATGCAGATCGACTGTCTATACGGAGAAACTACGGTATCAAAGAACGTGGGCCGTGTATGAATAATGGACGGCATTCTACAAGAATTTCAGAAGCTCCGTACCAGGGCCGGAGAACCGGCAGAGGTGAAAATACGAGGTTAGGGGAAACTGATTTTAATCCTATTTCTTTATCTTTCCAGTGCGGCATCTAAAGTGTCCGCCCCTTCCACATCGGAGCAGGCGATATATCGTCTGCTCCGATGTTTTACAACCGTCACGTTTCACTCCCCCGTTAAGCCGTAACCGCCCTCACGGCGGCTCGTTGCCGCCGCCGGCTTTTTTCGGGCTACGGGGTATCCCCACCGCTGAAATGCAAAAAAATATCTTTTTCAATGAAATGAAGCCCTTTCGGAAGTTATGAAATATCCCTGCGGGATAGGAAAAGCGCTTGAGACGGCATCCAAACCGTTCATAACACCTGCTTTTACCGCGCTCCTCCAAAATAAAAGGGACAGGCTTTTTGGGGCACCCTCCGTAAGGAAGGTGCCCCCAAAGCCTTTGTATCTCAAATAAAATATTTTGTGTTTGAGGCGGTATAGCCCTGCGGCTATGCCGTTTTGCCGCTTTGGCGGCGTTTCGTTTCAAATGCTCGTAGAAGTATTCTTCCATTTTCTCGGGAGATGACTCTCGGATATTTCCAACGCCGTTGTAGTAGATTTCAAACCTTGATAACGCTTCCCGTCCCTGTATTCAGATTTTGATATCACAATTCGTGTACCAGTTCGGGTGTGTGACCTTTTTCGCCCTGTCAATGAAACGCTGTAAACCCTCGGTAGCAATTTGGGCGTTTCCAAGTTCTTCTTCAAGCGTGGGAACACCTGCTTTCAGACTTTTCTGCTCGCTCTCCGCAGGAGAGAGGCCACCGCAGAGTCATATCCCATTCGGGCGGTCATTCAGTTGTAAACGGCTTTGAAATTCAAAACCATACTGTTTTTATGCCCCTTCGCCGCTGGCAGTACAAAACAGCTTTTTGACGGCGGGCAGCGGTATTTTCTCTTAGCATACCGCAGGCATTGGGCGGCTTACACCGCAATTCCATTTCAAGAACATTGGATATTCAGTTGTGTCTCTCCAAAGAAATTATTTAATTAAACATTACCCAGCAAACGTTTGTCAATGGTTTTGCGAAAGATTTTGAATATTTCTCGGAAATGCGGGTATACTATTTAATTTATTTCAAAGATAGAGTCAATGAAATGCGATTTTCCTCACAGCTTCATTGACTCTTATGTATCTATTCTGATCATTTCAGAAATGGCCTTGTTACGATAAATCAAATCCTCTCGGACTGTAAACCCAAGTTTTTGCCAAAAAGCATTGCCATTTTTGTTTCTGTTATAAACGACTAACGCAACCTTGTTTATTCCGCATTGCTTTAATGCTTGCATTGCAATGTCTACCAACTGTGACCCGATTCCTTGATTTCTATATTGAAGATGGACAGCAGTATGATAAAGATACCCTCTTCTTCCATCATTACCAGCTATAATTACTCCAACAATTTTACTATCAATCTCAGCAACAAAGCAAGTATCTGGATTCCTTTTAATAAACTTATCAATACCTCCTCTTGAATCATCCAAGTTATTTAGTCCCATTCCTTCACATGACATCCAGAGTGCATAAACTTCATCATAATCTTTGATTCGCATTTTTCTTATGTTCATCTTATCCTCCACAAACTTCGATTTGTTTCTCAGACATGAAACAATCATACCACCGATTTGTGAAAAAATCCACTGCGCAGACACGAAAGAAGCGGCATGAGTATCCCCATACCGCCTCCAAAGTGTGATTATGCGTAAACTATGTCTGTATGAACAATCCCCTTTACGCCAATCCAAGCCATTTGCTCGCTGCCTTTAAGTTCTTCCGTTATACCTTCTTTTTCGGCAAACTGTTTTACCAGCCGAAAGAACAATTCCTCTGCCTGTTCATTTATATCAGCAAGAGGATTGTTTAACTTGCCGCTTGTCAGCAAATTGACATAGAACAGCCGCTTATGCTCCTTGATATACCGTAAATGCCGCTGTCCCCATAACCCGGATTGGGTTTTCTTCTTCGGTGGGTAAAAAGGGCAAAAATAAGATACCCATTTTCTTTGTGATAAGTTCCGCCCATTTCTTCAAAAACTGATTTTGCCATTGCTGTAATCCTCCGTTATGATTTGACTTTCCTACAATTCAATCACTTTGGCTGATTACAAAGCCGAAGGGAGAAGCTGCTTCCTTATGCCGCCCCTCCCTTTGCCTGTCCCTTTTATTTTAGAGAAAAAAACGCCGAGGTTTCCTTCTTATATCACACATCCCTGTAAAACCATAGATCGCCCGTCTATAATATATTCAAGGAGGATAAACAACCGCCATCGCACTAAACCGTCTATTTAAAGAAAAAAAGTATACTCGTCACAAACAGTCGTTTTCCTTCCTCGAGCGGTTTATAAACGCCCTGATGGATTATGAAAAAAAGGCACGCTGGATTTTGCTTCCCTTTCCCTCAGGATCATGGACAGCCTCCTGGAATCCTCCGCTTGAAAGAATCCGACAGCGATCCCCTGTTGACGGAATTGTTTTTCCTCAGGGTACCGCTGCCGTTGCCTTATCGGGAAGCTATCCGTTCCCCGCCGATGAAAATATCGGAAAGCGGGACCCTCATACCCGCGCGTTTTCGCCGAAGTACACCTCGTACCAGACAAGGAAGCTGTATACCGTCCAGATTTTGCGGCTGTTGTCCTTTTTCCCCGCGTAGTGCTGATCCAGGAACTTCATCAGCTCGGCGGTGTTGAAAAATCTCTCCGCCGCCGGGGACAAGAAGGCCTCCTTCACCCGGTTGTAATAGGGCTCCTGCCGCAGCCATACCCGCACCGGCACGGGAAAGCCCAGCTTGGGCCGGGAGGTGGATTCCTCCGGCAGATGGCGCTTGGCCGCCAGGCGCATGGCGTATTTGGTGGTCTTAGGCGGCCACCCGATGCCGGGCGGGCACCGGGACGCCACCGTGAATACCTCCTTATCCAGGAAAGGCACCCGCAGCTCCAGGGAGTGGGCCATGCTCATACGGTCCGCCTTGAGCAAAATATCCCCCACCATCCAGCGGTTGATGTCCAGATACTGCATCCGGGTCACGTCGTCCTGGCCGGCGCACCGCCGGTAATATTCCGCCGTCTGCTCCTGAGGGTCGGTGGCGGGGATCGTCTTGAGCAGGCGGGATTTTTCCTTCCGGCTGAACATGTAGGCATTGCCGATAAACCGTTCCTCCAGGGTTTGGAGCCCCGGATGAGAAAGGATTTGCCCTTAAAATCGAAGGGCAGGGCGGAGACCACCGCCGCCGCGGCCCGGCGCAGGAACCGGGGCAGCTTCTGATACCCGGCCAGGGAGGTGGGCTCGTGATAGATGCGGTAGCCGCCGAACAGCTCGTCCGCCCCTTCGCCGGAGAGCACCACCTTAACGTGCTCCGACGCCAGCTTGGAAACGAAGTACAGCGCCACACAGGAGGGGTCGGCCAAGGGCTGGTCAGATGGTACTGCACGTCGGACAGGGAAGCCCAATACTCCTCCTCGCCAATGAGGTGGGTATAATGGTCGATGCCCATCTGCTCCGCCAGCTCGGCGGCGTACCGGCACTCGTTGTAATGGCCGCCGTTGTCGAAGCCCACGGTGAAGGCCTTCTGCCCGCCAAAATAGCTGGCCACAAAGCTGGAATCCACGCCGCCGGAGAGGAAGCAGCCCACCTCCACATCGCTGATGCGGTGCGCCTCCACTGAATCGGTGAAGGCCTCGTCGATGCTGTCCACCGCCTGGTCCAGCGTCATGCCCTCGTCCGGCTCAAAGCGCGGCTCCCAGTAACGGCGCTCCGTTACCTGGCCGTCCCGGAACCAAAGGGTGTGGGCCGGGGGAGACAATAAACGTTTTTAAAAAAGGTCTCCTGCGGCACGGAATACTGGAAGGACAGATACTGGTCCAGAGCGCTGTCGTTGAACTCCCGCACAAAGTCGGGGTGGGCCAGCAGGCTCTTGATTTCGGAGGCGTACAGCAGGCGTCCGTCGGGGAGGAGGGTGTAGTGCAGGGGCTTGATGCCGAAATAGTCCCGCGCCAAAAACAGGGGACTGCTCCCGCACGTTCCAAATGGCAAAGGCGAACATGCCCCGCAGCCGGGGAGCAGCTCCTCGCCCCACTCCTCGAACCCATGGAGCAGCACCTCGCTGTCTGTTTCGGTGGCAAAGGTATGCCCGGCCTCCAGCAGCTCCTGCCGGAGGCCTTTGTAGTTGTAGATTTCCCCGTTGAACATAAGCACCAGGGTCTTGTCCTCATTATACAGGGGCTGCTGCCCCGCCTCCAGATCGATAATACTCAACCGGCGGAAGCCCATGGCAATGACGTCGTCCAGGTAAAAGCCGGTGGAATCCGGCCCCGGTGCGTGATACGCTCCGTCATCTCCCGCAGCACCGTTTCCCGGTCGGCCACCTGGCCTGTAAATCCGCAAAACCACACATGTTCTCTATCCTTGCCTTTCCTTGCCGTCCTGTCTGTTCTTAGTATTGCCCCGCCTGCCCGGTTCCGATCAGGGAGGGGCCGATTTTTCCTCTATTTTAGCAGAAACAGCCCCCAAGCGCCATAGACGCGGGCCATTTTGCCCAAGTAAGGGAAAAATCCTTTGCGGAAGTCCTGTCCTTTATCGAAAGAAAAGCGCGTATACCCAAGCTCCACGACACCATAGGCATAGGGCCCCCGGCGTATCCATCACCCATCGCGGCCCAAGGCTTCATCCTCTATCCTGCCGGTTTTCCGACGCACCGGCCGCCCCTATTCAAACTCGATCACCAGGGAATGGGAAACATAGCCGCCGTACATTTCGGCCTCCTTATAGACCTCCCCTGCCGGCCACTGTCTGATCTTCCTCCCACCAAGGGTAGTAGCCCGCCTCATAGGAAAGATATTCCAACATCAGGCATTTGCCGTTCGTGTTGAAGGACAGGGCGGCGGTGGAATCGATCCCGCGATACACCAGCTTCTCTTCCGTCAGCTCCCCCTCCCGGAACCGGCACAGATACACGTCCGCTTTGCCGCCGCCCGTTTCCCGGAGATACGCTACAGCGGAGCCGTCCGCTGTCACCGCCAGATTCCGCGGCCGCGTGACCGCCTGCAGACGCTGGACCTGCGGATCCCCTCCTCCAGGCCGGTGATCAGCCCGATCATGCCGGGGTGGTAAACAGCACCGCTTGAGAACCCTGATAGGAACAGAACACCGCCGACCGGACGGGCTCCTCCAGAGACGGGGCCCACTGATACGGTTCATCACCAACCGTTCCCAATAACAGATAATTATCAGGCAGCTTGGTATCCTCTATCTGATCGATGGTCCAGAAATGGCAAAACCGGCCATCCTCCGACACCTCGCCGCCGTAATACTGGGAGATGAACTCCATTCCCAGCGACCAGAAATTTTCCTGATAGGGAAGAAGGGCCTCCTTCCACCGGCCCACCTCATCTCCCGTTTGGCAGTCCTCCACCCATACGGAGGCAACGGGGTCCTCGGATATCCAGGCACGGAGGAGTCCGTCCCGGGACCAGAATATCTCCTGATGGCAGAAGACGCTCCCCTTCTCTTTCATTCTCCTGTAAAGGGAAGCCACGCGGCGCTGAGGTCGGCCGTATACCGGCTTGGTTCGCTGGTGGTATACGCCTTTTCCAGATCGAACATCCAATAGCGGCCGCCGGGTGACAGAGAAGACCCGAGGATCAGTCCCTGCTGGTAGCGGATGGTGTCGTAAAAGCCAAAACGGTAATCCTCCCGCCGCAGCTGCAGGCTGTAATTCTGATTATTATAGTACAGACGTACCAAACGGCTGTCGTCGTCGAACGACCACTGAACCGTGGGGCCTGTCAGCCAGGCGGGGATACTTTCTTCCCCCAAAACGTAGATCCGCCGCACCTCATAGCTCAGCTCGCCGTTTTCTCCGGCGAAGCCGCCGGGGTTTCCTCCTCCAGCCAATAGGTCTGGGCGCTTTCCGCCCCGGAGCAGCCCGCCAGCCCCGCGCACAGGCATACCGCCGCTGCCAAAGACAGGAGCCGCCGGAAATTCCCTCGCTTCATGAACGGGCCGCCTCCTTTCCCTGCACGGATACCGGCGCGATGGGCAGCCGCACCGTAAATACCGTCAACACCCCGGCTCGCTTTCCGCCGTGATGGCGCCTCCGTGTTCCTCCGCGATTTTGCGGCAGATGGACAAGCCGAGCCCCGCGCTGCCCCGTTCCCGGGAGGAGGGGCCGCCTGATAAAAAAGGGGGCGAAGATACGCCCGCGCTGTTCTTCGGTCAAGCCGGACCGCCGTTGGACACGGCAAAACCGCAGGAAATCCCCGTCCGCCGTCAGCTTCACGCCGATCGTCCTCCCGGCTCCCCCATATTTTATCGCGTTGTCCAGCAGATCGACCACCAGCTCCCCGCAGCCCGTCCGGCCGGCCGGTCAGCCGCACATGATCCTCCACCTGCAAGGCAAACCGGCAGCCGTAACGCTTGGCCTTGGGCTCCATGCTTTCCGCCGCACCGCGTACCAGGGCGGAAAAAATCGCACCGTTCGGGCGCCCCGCGTCGGCGCGGTCGGACATCTCCAGCAGGTTGACCACCAGTCCATGGAGACGGCGGCTCTCCTCCTCGATATGGCGGGTCCCCCTTTGGAGCAGCTCCGGATCCAGGCCCCCGCTTTTTTCGATCAGCTCCGCGTATCCCCAAATCGTGGTCAGGGGCGTTTTCAGCTCGTGGGTGGCGTTATTGAAGAAATCCTGTTTTCCCGGTACAGCGCGCGGATGCGGTCCCGGTCCTCCCAATGCGTTCCAGCTGGCGGCGCAGCGCGTCCAGCATGCGGATGTAATTCTCCGCCAGCCTGCCCAACTCATCCCGGCGCCGGGCCGCCGCCCGCAGCCCGCCGGAGGGCGTCAGCGCTTCCGTCTGGGCCGTCCAGTCCTCCCACTCCATCTCCTGCGATACCTGAGTGGAATGGCGGGACAGCAGCAGCACCGGGCGCAGCAGGCTGCGCACCACCGCGATGAGGATCAGCAGGGTCAGGGCGAATACCGTCAGGGTGACCAGCAGCACCAGACGACTGATGGCGTCCCACTGCCGCCTCCACTGGGTATAATCCTGATCGAAGCGCAGGATCCCCACCCGTTTCCCTTCGATGACCAGGGGACAGGAAAAGCGCACGGTCAGCTCTCTCTTTCCCATGGATGAGGGTGAAGGAGGCGGTCCCTCCTTTTATGACATTCTCATAATCCTCCTGATAGCCGTCCGTAAACAACCCGTCCTGGGAGGAGGCGACCCGCTCTCCTCCCCAGGTATAGGCGGCGACGCGTTCCACACCGGAGGCGATCAGCTGATCCAGCAGCTCGTCGGCCGTTCCACGGAAGCCCTCCTCCTCGTTGTTCAGGCGGTTGGCAACCAACAGCTGCCGGGTGTAGATTTCCGCGGAGCTTTTCAGCTCCCGCAAATCCCCCTGGATCTGCTCCTGGCACTGGCGCTCAATCTGCCCCGACACCACCACGTTGGTAAGCGTCAGCGCCGCGGCAAACAGGACGAACAGCCCGCCGTCAGGCGGAGCTGGATGCCGGGGCTTTTTCTTTTGTGGCCGTGTTTAGCCTTCCGGGACATATTTATACCCCACTCCAAAGACCGTCTCGATGGCCGCCGCACCGGAAAGCTTTTTACGCAGACGCTGTATATGGGTGTCCACCGTACGGGTGTCCACCGGGCAGGGATACTCCCACAGCTGCTCCAGCAGCTCCTCCCGGGTGAACACCCGGTGGGGATGACGCAGCAAAAACACCAGCAGCTCAAATTCCCGCGGCGTCAGCTCCAGCGGCTTTCCCTGTAAGGTAACGGTGCGCTCCTGGGTCGACACCTGCAGCCCGCCCGGCAGCCGCAGGGGAGGCTCTGTCCGGGAATATTTTTCCGCCCGGCGCAGTACGGACCGCACCCGCGCCAACAGCTCCCGCATTTCAAAAGGCTTGGTGACGTAATCGTCCGCCCCGGATTCCAATCCCTGCACCTTGTCGTCCATGTGCGAGCGGGCAGTGAGCAGGATCAGGGGCGGTTGTATTTTTCCGTAAACAGGCGGCACAAGTCCAGACCGCTGCAATCCGGCAGCATCCAGTCCAGCAGGATCAGATCCGGCGGTTCCTGGGCCGTCAGCCGCATAGCCTCCCCGCCGCTGAGGGCCACGCGCACAGCGTACCCCTTCCTGGCGCAGGCCATATTCCAGCAGCTCCGCGATCGGTTTTTCATCTTCCACCACCAGCAGGCGGTAAGCGGCGGCCATAGGCACGTCCTCCTTTGGAATATCCGGGGCTTCCCTTCCCCAGCGCCACGGCCGGAGGACGGACTCCCCCTTTGCTATCATTCTATCACAAGCGAGCGGAGAATGAAAAAACCCCTTCTCCATCCCGGCGGCGCGTTCCCGTCCAAGAGCACGCCGGAAGGCTTTCCTTTACCGGCACGCTATTTGGCCGCCAAGCGCATCCGGTAACAAAAATCCACCTCGAAGACGGCGTCCCCCAAATTTCCCGCACGGCCTTTTGAAAACGCTCCAAGTCCTCCTCAATACCTCCGGATGCCGTTTCAGCACGGCCTGGGTGCTGCCCTGGCTGTAGATCATGTCGATAAACCGCTGGGCCGTACAGCTTTTCCGTATGGGCAAAGACAAGCTCCCGCGCATAACGGAAATACCCGCTGTCCCGGATATGGGTCAAATGCCGGTCCTTGCGGTACCGGATAAAGGAGGCGTTTACATCCGGCAGACGCTCTTCCCATTCCCGGATTTTGCCGTATATTTTCTCGTATTCCCGCTCGGCCCGCCACCCGGCGACGGGAGGCCAGTCGTAATCAATCGCCGCAAAAACGCCGCCCGGCTTCAATATCCGGTCGATCTCCCGCAGAGTGGGCCGGGTTCCATCCAATGGAAGGATTGGGAGCACACTACGGCGTCCGCGCACGCGTCCGGAAGCCCGTGTCGCTGCCGCATCCCTGCCGGAAGGAAAGGCCCTCGCCCTCCTTGCCCCTGGCGGCCGCCAGCATATCGCCGCTGGGATCGATCCCGATCACCCGGCGGCAGCGGCCCTTCCATATCCGGGTGGACAGGCCTGTTCCGCATCCCAGATCGACCACGGTATCCGGCGTGTGTCCGAGATACCTTCGTATGATGTTTACCGGATAATCCGGTACCGCCGGCCGCGCCCGATCATAGGTATCCGCAAAACCGGTAAAGCGGGCCGCGTTTTTCTGGTGATCCGAAAGGGAAGACATCGATCCACCTGCTTTCCTGAAATCCCGGGGGCGTATACGCCCGACGGTAAATGGGCCTGGAAGCATTATAAAGCAAAAAGCGGCGGGAAAGACAATGTCTTTCCCGCCGCTTTTGCTTTATTTTTTTGTTCTTTTGTTTTTTCCTTCTTCGGGCGCCGGGCGATATCCACCGCCAGCCGGAACAGCCGGTCCTTGGCTTCTTCGTTCAACTGACGGAACAGAAGCACGAGCGCCTGCTCGTCCTCCGTCAGACGCGCCAGCTCCATACGTTCCGCACCTGCCCGCTCCGTCTTCGGGTCACTCAATCCGGGAATGGATTTGTATATCGACCGGGAAGGAGAATCGTCCATACCCAGCAAATAGTCGGTGCTGACGCCAAACATTTTGGCGATCGGGTCAGCGTTTCAAAATCAGGATGGGTTTTCCCGTCTCGTAATAGGCGTAAGTCGATCGGTCTATGCTCAGGCTTTGGGCGATCTGGCGCTGGGTCAGATTATGGTATCCTCGCAATGCACGCAGCCGATTGCAAAACATATGGGTACCTCTCTTTCGTCTCGTTACTTTTCTGAGTATAACACTCTCCGCCCCGGAGTTTGATGTTCAGTGCAAAATTACCACTAAAAGTGGTGTAAAACCAGCGATTTCCTCCATATTGACGGAATCAAAGGAACACCTTCCACGTTCCTTGTCCAATTAAGAGATTTTTCGCCCCATGGGGAAAATGGTCTTTCCCCGGTTTCCGGGCAATTCTCCGGATACACGATGTGGGAGGCCCTGGACCGATATTTATGGTATAATGGCCCCAGGGTCTATAAGCACAGGAACAAACGATGTGGGAAGGCCCTGGGCCTGGAGCCGTCCCTTCGGGCCGGTTCCCTCTACGTCTATGGTATAATAGAGGTCGGGAGAAATGCGACAGCATTTCTCGGGAACGCTCCTGCTCCAAGCATAGCTTTCCATAAGAAGCCTGCGCTATACCTGCATTTTTCTTTTATTTTTTTAGAGAGGGGGAGAAAGCGCTTATGTGCCAGACCGAACCCGCAGAAGAAGCAAAGCGCCGGTCCCTTTCCTCATCGCTGGAAAACGAGGGGCCTGTTCCTGCACGGCTTTGCCCCTTCGCCCCCTTCCGGGACCGTCTGCTCTCCTGCCGCGCGGCCCGCGCGCTTGCCCGGCACAGCCGCGCACCGTCCTTGCGGCGCTTTTCCCCTACCGGTTTGCGGATAACGGCCCCCGCAACCTATCCCGGTATGCCTGTGTCCCGGATTACCACGACGCGGCGGGGAGGTGCTGGCACGGGCCGCGCGGAGACTGGAGACGGACTTCCCCGGCTTTTCCTTCGTCCCCTTCATCGACAATTCCCCGTGCCGGAGGTGGAGGCCGCGGCCCGGGCGGGACTGGGCGTCGTCGGCGATAACGGCTTATTGATTCATCCCTTTACGGTTCCTACGTCTTTATCGGGGAGCTGGTCACCGATCTGCCGCTGAAGGGCGTCGGACAGGAGCCGGAGGGCTGCCTGCACTGCGGCCGGTGCACAGCCGCCTGCCCCGGGGGCTGCCTGACCCCTAAGCCGGATCCTGATCCGGGCGCTTCCCGCCGGGAAACCTGCCTGTCCGCCCTGACACAGAAGAAAGGTCTGCTGACAGAGGAGGAAGAGCGCCTGGTGCTGCGCGGCGGTCTGGTCTGGGGCTGCGACCGGTGTCAGGAGGTCTGCCCCTCAACTCCGGCGCCCGGTGTGATCCCCATCCCTGTTTCCATAACCAATACCGGCCCCTGCTCACTCCCGCCGATCTGGACGACTTGAGCGGCAAGGCGTATGGCTGGCGCGGACGAAAGGTGCCGGAACGCAATCTTCACCTTTTGAAGAAAAAGCGCTTTCGGAGGAATGCGGGCCCCCTTGGGGAAAAGGGGAAGAAATTTGACGCTTCCCCAGGGAGATGCTATACTGCTTTCAAAAGCCTTTGCGCTCCATTTTGCGCGTAAGAAAGGATGGTCCCCATGAACCTGCTGGTCCAATCCGAGCGGATACTCGACAATTTTCGCATCCTGCAAAAAGCAGGCGGGCCGCACGCCTCTGCTTCCCTTGCTGGAAGCCAACGCTTACGGCTTCGGCGATGCGGAAACGGCGCGGCTGCTGGTGGGCGAGGGGTGACTGCTTTGGCCGTGTCCCGGCTGGAGGAGGCGGTGCGCGTGGCGGAGGCGGTGCGCGGCGTGGACGTGCTGCTCATGACCCCTACGCCGGGGAAGAGGACTGCCTGACCATCCTGAAGCAGGGGATCATCGCCGCCGTCGGCTCCAACGACAGCGCCGTGCTGCTCAGCTCTCTGGGCCGGCAGCACCGCACCCGGGTGCGCATTCAGCTCTGCTTCGATTTCGGCATGGGCCGGTTCGGGTTCGAGCCGCAGGAGGCAGCCAAGGCCGCGCAGACCATTAAGCATCTGGAAAACGTGGAGCTCTGCGGCGTATTCACCGTCCTGCCCTCCGGCAGCTGCGGCAAGTCCCGCCGCCAGGAGCAGGTGCGGGATTTCCGCCGGGTGCTGTCCGCCCTGGAACGGGAGGGGCTGAAGCCCGGCATCACCCATATGGCCGACGTACAGCAGGCCGCGGAGGCCCCGGAAAATGGCCTGCGGCGCCGTGCGGGTGGGCGCGGACCTGTTCGGCCGCGGCCCGCAGAAGGACCGCCGCGGGCTCAAGCGCGTGGGCCGGGCCGTGTCGGAGGTATGCGACCTGAAATGGCTCGCCGCCGGCTGTACCGCCGGGGACGACGGCCGCTGCCGCATCCGCAGGGCGACTCGGGTGGCCGTGGTGCCCGCCGGACTGGCCGACGGCCTGTTCACCGACCTGCCGGAGGAAAAGGGCTTCTTTTTTCCGCGGCGGCGCTGGTGCGACATCGGCGGAAAAAGGCCGCCGTCATCGGCCGGATCGGTCTCACCGCCCTGACGGTGGACGTGACGGACATCGACTGCGCACCGGGGGACATCGTGTCCTTCGACGCGGATCCGGTGGGGATCAGCGCCTTCATCCCCCGGGATTATGTCTGACGCCGCGCGGGGGCCCCCTATGCCGGGTCCTCCACCCCGCTGCTGGACGCCCTGCTGTCACACCGGGATCACCGCCGCGTCTCCTTCCACACCCCGGGACATAAGGGGAAGGACGCCCTGCTGGCGCCTCTCCTCTCCCTGGAGCTGGATCTGACCGAGCTGCCGGACACGGGAAGCCTGTACGACGGCGGCGACGCCATCGAGCGCAGCGAGCAGCGGGCCGCCGCCGCCTTCGGCGCGGCCCGTACTTTATACAGCGCCGGGGGCTGTACCCTGTGCATCCAAACCATGCTCCTGCTGGGGCCGGGCCGGGAAGCCGGGTGCTCATGGCCCGCAACTCCCACCGCAGCGCCGTCAATGCCGCCGCCCTGCTGGACTTGGACCCGGTGTGGATCTGGCCGGAAAAGGGCCGCGTTTCTCCACAATCCGTTGACCATATATTGAAAACAACTCCCGATATCCGTGCGGTATATGTTACCAGCCCGGATTACCGGGGAATTTTGTGCGACATTCCCGCTTTGGCCGCGGTATGCCGGACATACGGCGTACCTTTGTTGGTGGATAACGCTCACGGAAGCCATTTGGGCGCCTTTGGACTACACCCTCTCGCCCTGGGGGCGGATATGACCGCTGATTCCGCCCACAAAACCCTGCCGGTGCTCACCGGCGGGGCCATGCTGCATTTGTCGGGCGTGCCCTGTCCTATGCCTCCGACCCCAAAGGCGCCATGGCGCTGTTCGGCTCCACCTCCCCTCCTTTCCCGTGCTGGCGTCGCTGGATCTCGCCCAGGACTGGTGGCGGCGGGAGGGTAAAGCCGCCTGTCGGGCCGCCGCCCGACGAGTGGAAGCACTGCGCCAAATAATGGAACATGCACAGGAGGAAGGCGGCCGCGACGCCGCCCGACGAGTGGAAGCACTGCGGGAAGCCTTACCGCCGCAGACAAAACCGGACCCCCTGCGCGATCCCCTGCGCCTGACGCTGGAGCTGCCGGAGGAGCGGGGGGGACGGCCGGGCCGCCGCCGATTATTTCCGGCAGCGGGCTGTGAGCCGGAATATGCCGATCACCGCACGGTGATTTTCCTGCTTTCCCCTTTCCATACGGTGGAGGACTTCGGACGGCTGGAGGCCGCGCTGCGGGCCATGCCCGCCTTCCGGAACGGGGGGATCCTCCGACGGGGGGATCGCCCTGCCCCTGTCGAAACAGTGGACCGCCCCGCGCTGGAGCGGGCGCTGTCCCCCGCCAGGCCTTGCTGCGCCCGACGGAAATGGTGCCCGTGCGGCAGGCTGTGGGACGCGTCGCCGCCCGGGCCGTGTGCCCCTGTCCTCCGGGAGTGGCCGCCGTGGTCCCCGGTGAACGGCTGGACGACGCCGCGGTCCGTTTCCTGGAGGCGGGAGGCTACCGCTCTCTGCCGGTCGTGCGGTAAAGAGAAAAACTTCTGAAAACCGCAGGGGAAAGCGGAGTTCCCGTCAAACAACCCTTGTATCCTCTAAAAAAATACCGTATAATAAACGTATCCCTTCACAGGGGCGGAACGACCGCCGTCAGGGAAAACCCGCCCCGGCGGGCAAGAGAGGATGCATGGCTATGAAAATGATCTTCGCCATTGTCAATAAGGACGACAGCGGCGCGGTGCAGTCCGCGCTGACCAGAAGAAGGGGTTCTCCTCCACCAAGCTGGCCACCACCGGCGGCTTTCTCATGGCGGGGAATACCACCTTTTTGGTGGGCACCGAAGACAGCCGCGTGGACGAGGTTATTTCCGTGATCGAGAAGCATTCCAAGAAGCGCACCCAAATGGTGCCCAGCACCACCTACGGCGCGTCGGAATACGCCTCCTATCCCGTGGAGGTGACGGTAGGCGGCGCTACGATCTTTGTACTGGATATCGAGCGGTTCGAAAAGGTCTGACGCATCAGCATCCTGACGCGCCGACGGGGAAAGGAGGGCGGTCCGCGTGAATTTTGAATCGTTCGTGGGCAACCCGGAAACAAAGGCCCAGCTGGCCGCCGCCGTGGACAGCGGCCGCTTTCCCCACGCCTTGCTGCTGGAGGGGCCGGAAGGCAGCGGCAAACGGACCCTGGCGGCGCTGCTGGCCAAGGCGGCCGTCTGTCAGGCCCCGGAAGGGGAGAAGCCCTGCGGCGTCTGCCCCCGGCTGTGTCAAGGCGGCGGCCGGGGCCCACCGGACATCCGTCTGGCGGGCGGCGACGGCGCGGCCCGTTCGTTCCACATCGACGTGGTGCGGGAGCTGAGGGAAAGCGCCTATGTGCTGCCCAACGAGGCTCCCCGGCGGGTGATGATCCTGGCGGGGGCCCAGGGCATGACTGAGCAGGCGCAGAACGCCCTTTTGAAGGTGCTTGAGGAGCCGCCGTCCCACGCACTGTTTCTGCTCACCTGTGAAAACCGGTCGTCCCTGCTCCCCCACCGTCCTGTCCCGGGTGCAGTGCCTGACCCTGGGCCCCGTGGCGGAGGAGGAGGCCCTCCCCTGCTGCGGGAGCGGCTGCCCGATCAGGAGGGGGAGGAACTGCGGCGCAGCTTCCGCCTGTTCGGCGGCCTCATCGGCCGCACCCTGCAGGGGCTGGAGGACGGCACGTTCCAGCGGGTGCTGGAGCTGGCTCCCCGTTTGGCGGAGGCGGTCGCCGCCCCGGATGAGCTGACCCTGCTGCGGGCCACCGCCCCTCTGGAAAAGACAAGGCCGTCACGGACGGTGTGCTGAACGCGATACGCCTGATTTTCCGCGACGCCTTAATACGGCAGTACCCCGCGGCTTCACCCAGTATCTCGTCCCTTTCCGCCAGCCCGGAAACGGCGGACAAGCTGGCCGCGGCGCTGACCCGGCGGCAGCTGATGGCCCTGCTGTGCGCGACGGAGGAGCTGCAGGCCGCCCTGCCGCGCAACATCAATCACACCCTGCTGCTGACCCTGCTGTGCGCCCGGCTGCGGGCCGCGGCAGGCAAATGAGCGGATTCATCAACAACATCAAACCGAGACGGGAGGCAATCCATGGCTGTTATCATCGGCGTCCGATTCAAAAATATGGGAAAGGTCTACTATTTCGATCCCGGCGAGCATACGCTGGAAAAAGGCGACCGGGTGGTGGTGGAAACCACCCGCGGCCTGGAATGCGGCGAGGTCATGATCGGCAATACCGAGATCGAGGACAGCGCTGTGGTCAGCCCCTCAAGCCGGTGGTGCGCCCCGCCTCCAAGGAGGATCTGAAGCGCAGCCGGGACAACGAGGAAAAGGAAAAGCGCGCCTTCGGCATCTGCCAGGAAAAAATCGCCGCCCACAAGCTGGATATGAAACTGGTGGATGTGGAATACACCTTCGACAGTTCCAAAATCCTGTTCTATTTCACAGCCGACGGCCGCGTTGATTTCCGTGAACTGGTCAAGGACTTCGCCTCGGTGTTCCGCACCCGCATTGAACTTCGGCAGATCGGCGTGCGGGACGAGGCCAAGATGCTCGGCGGGCTGGGCATCTGCGGCCGTCCCTTCTGCTGTCTGCCAGTTTCTGGGGGATTTCCAGCCCGTCTCCATCAAAATGGCGATGATGCTGCCTGAAATAAGCAGGGCCTTGTCCCTGCTGAATCGCCCCAAAACCGGCGCGGTGGTCACCAAAATTTCCGTGACGGACGTCAGCCTGCTCACCTGCGGCAGACTCATGTGCTGCCTGAAACCGCGAGAGCAAGGTGATCCGCGACAAGCATCAAGGTGGGAATGCCCCGTTTCCGCGATTTCCGAGGGTGACGGCAAGTATGAGATCAACGCCGATGTCTGCACCGAGTGCGGCTCCTGCGCGGATGTCTGCCCGGTCGGCGCTCCCCAGGCGGAATAATCGAAACGACACAGTTGCCGGGCGTTCCTGTACGGGAGCCGCCCGGCAATTTGTATAAGGAGAGAAGCTGCATGGCGGACAAGTCCCCCGGGGCGGTATCCGTCGGGGGAGCCAGGCGTGCCCTTCGCCCCCTCGGTTAAAGAGAGCGCGCTCCCCGACGGCGCCGTGTGGGAACCGCTGGGATCCCGCTCGCGGGGGTGTACCGGCTGCCCGGCTGCTCCTTCGGCGAGGACGCTCTGGCGCTGGCCCGCTTCGCCGTGCCCCGGCCGGGGGAGCGGGTATGCGATCTGGGCACGGGCACCGGCGTACTGCCCCTGTACTGGTATCGGGAGCCGGGAGAAGCCCAAGGCCCCTCCATAGACGCCGTCGAGCTGGACCCAGCCGCCGCCGCTCTGGCACGGCGGGCGGTGCGGGAGAGCGGGCTGGATTCCCTTATCCGGGTGTGGGAGGCCGATCTGCGCGCCCTGGAGGAGGTGCTGCCCGCCGGGGCCTACGACCAGGTGACCTGCAACCCTCCCTTACTTCTACGGCAAAAGCGCTTTCCCGTCCGGCGCCGCTGCCGCCCGCCGGCGGGCTTGCCCGGCAGGAGGCCCCCACGGCTGCACGCTGGATCAGGTGCTGGCGGCGGCGGCCCGGCTGCTGAAAAACGGCGGGCGCTTTTTGTGTGCCATCGTCCGGAACGCCTGACCGATCTGGTAAGCGGCCTGCGCGCCCATGGTCTGGAGCCCAAGCGGCTTCGGCTGCTGCTGGCCGGCCCCGGCGACGCCGCGCCCTGGCTGCTGCTGTGCGAGGCCAGGAAGGGAGGACGGCCCGGCCTTTCCGTGGAGCTTTGCGTGAAAGGAGAGGATGTCCCATGACCGGCCGCCTGACGCTGGTGGGGACCCCATCGGCAATCTGTCCGATCTGTCCCCCCGGGCGGTGGATGCCCTGCGGGAGTGCGATTTCATCGCGGCGGAGGATACCCGCGTCACCCTCCGGCTGCTGAACTATTTCGGCATCCGGAAGCCTCTGATCAGCTATTTTGAACACAATAAACGGGAGCGGGGCGAGGCTATCTGCGCCCGGCTGCTCCAGGGGGAAACCGCCGCTCTGGTCACTGACGCGGGCATGCCCGCCATCTCCGACCCCGGCCAGGAGCTGGTGGCCCTGTGCTACGAAAACCATATCCCGGTGGGCGTGGTCCCCGGCCCCACGGCAGTGATCACGGCTCTGGCCCTGGCGGGACTGCCCACCGGCCGTTTTGCCTTCGAGGGCTTCCTCAGCGTAGACAAACGGCAGCGGCGGGAGCATCTGGACAGCCTGAAACGGGACCCCGCACCCTGGTGTTTTACGAGGCGCCCCATAAGCTGGCCGCCACCCTGCGGGATCTGCTGGCCGCGCTGGGGGACCGCCCCTGGCCCCTGGCCAGGAATTGACCAAGCTCCACGAGGAGGTGCTGCGCACCACGCTGGCGGAGGCTGCGGCCCGGTACGGGGAGGAAACGCCCCGGGGCGAATTCGTCCTGGTGGTGGGCGGCGCGGAACCAGAGGCGCCGCCGTCTCGCCCCGGAGCAGGCCGCCGAGCTGGCCGGGGGTACCTGGCGGACGGCCTGTCCGCGCCGGAAGCGGCCAAGCGCGCGGCCCAGGAAACCGGGTGAAAAAAGGAGATATTTACCGCCTGATCGTAAAATAGGCGGTGGAAAAAGATCCCATACAAAGGAGACGTTTATTATGGCAGACCGCGATTTGACCCAGGTGGACCGCAATTTCAGGCCCTCTGCGGCGAAGGGCGAGGACTTCGCCTGGACGGACGCCCGTCAGGCACCCCCCTGGAGCTGACCGGAGTGTGGTACGAGGAAAGCGACGACGCCTACGTCCGCTTCGATCTGCCCACCCGGGAGGCCACCGGCGAGGACGTGGCCTATCTGGGCCAGCACAATGCGGGAGGACAGCTCCGTTTCAGCACCGATTCCCCGGAGATCTCCCTGCGGGTGGAGCTGCGCCGGGCGGAATTCCTGCCCCATATGCCCCTGACCGGCGTATCCGGCATGGACGTGTACGCGGGCACCGGCTCCGCCTCCCGTTTCATCGGCAGCTTCAAGCCCGCCAAGGCCTCGGACATCCGGTACGAAGGCGTACTGGCCCTTCGGGGCGGCGAGCCCGCTTCCTACAACGTGGCCGTCGTGCATCCCTTCCCAACGCGCGAGGGCTGACGGATGTCACGATCAACTTCCCTCTATATAACGGGGTGCGCCGGGTGGAGGTCGGCGTGAGGGCGGGCTCCGTCCTGGCCGCGCCCACTCCTCATGCCGTGCCCCTGCCTCTGGGCGTGTACGGCTCCTCCATCACCCAGGGGGCTGCGCCTCCCGCCCGGGGCTGTGTTATCCGGCCCATCTGGCCCGCTGGATCGACGCCTCTATGATCAACACCGGCTGCAGCGGCAACGGCCTGGGGCAGCGGCCATGGCGGATTTCCTGGCGGCCCGGCCCATGAGCGTGTTTATCATGGATTACGATTACAACTCCCTATCGGTGGAGTGGCTGAAGAATACCCACGAGCCCTTCTTCCTGCGTATCCGGGAGAAGCAGCCCCGTCTGCCCGTTATCTTCGTCTCAATCCCAACCCGGACCGGGAGGGCGTCACCCGCTTCGCCCGCACCAGCGTCATCTACGAAACCTATCAGAACGCCCGCGCCCGGGGAGACCGTCATGTGTACTTTGTGGACGGGGCGGAGCTGTACGGCGACAGCGATCAGGACAGCTGCACGGTGGATTTTCTGCATCCCAACGACCTGGGCTTCATGCGCATGGCGCGGCGCCTGCGCCCGGCGGTGGGGCAGGCCCTGCGGGAAGCGGAATAGGAGGGCGTATGATGTTCAAAGCCATGGAGGCCCTGCGGGCGGAATCCTTCCTGTCCGGGAACCGGTCGATAACCGTATGGCTGCTGCTCATCCTGCTGGCGGCGGTCATCGCCGTATACCTGTGGGGCTGAACCGCAAGGAAAAGAAGGGCCGGGCCGACGAGCTGGCCGAACAGTATAAAGGCTGGACGCGGCGGCGCTGGCGGCGGTCCCGGACGACCGGCTGGTGGACGCGGTGGCGGCCAATCTGCTGGCAAGCTGGACCCGCGCCGCCCCGACGCCTACCAGGTAATCCCCCGCTGTCCCGCGGCCGCAGCGCCGTGTACAGCGTATGGCTGATCTGCCACGAATGCGCGGAGGGCGGGCTGACCGGCTGGTATGCCGGCTCTTCGTCGGAATTCACCGACCTGGCCGCCGACGGGCTGGAGCTCATCGGCGCGGCGGAATGCGCGGCGGCGGTGCGCGCCTCCCGTCAGGAGGACGCGGATATCGGGGCGCTGTCCGCCGTCCTTGACGAAGCGATGAAGCAGGGAGCTGCCTCTGGAAAAATGCGTCGCTTATATCCGGGATAATCCCGGCGAATTCGTGGATGTGGAGGCAGACCTCCCGACAATCGAGGAATAACAAAAAGGAACGTCGTAAAAGGGCCAGGGTCCCCGATCATTTATCGGGGCCTTGGCTTTATATGTGATGTCGTGGTAAAAAGCGCTGTCCGGCAATGGACCGGCCGGTGGTATCGGGGGAAACTGCTTTTACAGTAATGGAACGCTGTCCTTTTGAAATTGACAATCATACGAAATAATAGTAGTATAATTTTATACTAGGGATTGAACCCAGGGCCTTTATGTTGCAGATAATAGAGGGAGAATTCGAAAGAATTCTCCAACCCCAGGGCTACACAACATAGAGTCATCTGACATTTTCAGGCCCTGGGGCGCTGGGCCTGGAGATTTGTGTGCCGTGTACAACACAAATTTTTGTCCTGTCTAAAGCGAGGCGAGGGCGGTGCCTTGGTTTACAGCGGTGGTGCATATGCTGGAAGGATGCTTGCTGCTCGTTATTGTGCTCGGCCTGATTCATCGAATTTTCGGGATTATCTCAGCAGGGAGCGCGAAATAGAGGCGACACTGGTCAAAAAGCATACCACAACCTACTATCGGTTTTCCATATTCGGCAAAGTGGACTCCCCGTGAGAACAGAGTATCTGCTGGAATTCGTGTCCAACGAAAAGCGTTACTGCTTTAAAGACAATACGTTCCTCTATGAAGTTGTCGCAGAGGGACAAAAAGGAACCCTTACCTACAAGGGTGGCCGGCTGATCCATTTTGAACCGGAAGAGCCGGTAACGGAATAAGAGAGGAAGGCGGAATCACACGAAAGCAAGTGATTTTCCTTCCTCTCCTTTACAGACTTCAACCGAATGCTTCGTCGGCCTGTGCTCTTCAGGCAGACTACACCCGCGGGTTTTCGCTGAAATACACCTCGCACCGGCAGCGGGAGCCGGCCGGCTTTTCTTGAGTTTATGGGATGAGGGATGGGATATGGGAGAAATCGTGGCGCTCAGGCAATTCAGTCCCCTGTA
>VOFE01000604.1_pt1 | contig 32001 bp, 59 predicted proteins | sample 5384071 | NCBI WGS metagenome assembly VOFE01 (sample SAMN12384724, study PRJNA508395) | human gut metagenome | isolation source: healthy gut D | host: Homo sapiens
TTTGAGAAGATCCGCGGAGCTGATATCAGCCTTGGACCTGAGATCTCAGTAAAATATGTATTTGTGACCGGAGGGTTGTCTCCGGTCTTGGAAAAGGAATTACGGCGGCATCACTTGGCAGACTTCTGAAGGCAAGAGGATATCAGGTGACTATGCAGAAGTTCGACCCATATATTAATGTGGACCCGGGAACGATGAATCCGGTACAGCATGGAGAAGTGTTTGTTACGGATGATGGAACAGAGACCGATCTTGATCTGGGACATTATGAGCGTTTTATTGATGAATGTCTGGACAAAAATTCCAATGTGACCACAGGGGAAGATCTATTGGTCGGTCTTGCAGAAAGAACGTCGTGGAGACTATGGCGGAGGCACCGTGCAGGTGATTCCGCACATTACGAATGAAATTAAGAGTCGTTTTTTTCATGGTGGAGAAGAAGAGAACCGGATTGCGATCATTGAAATCGGAGGTACGGTGGGAGACATTGAAAGTCAGCCGTTTCTGGAGGCGATTCGTCAGTTTCAGCATGAGGCCGGACATGAAAATGCCATGCTGATCCATGTTACACTGATTCCGTATCTTGGCGCATCAGGAGAACTGAAAAGTAAACCTACGCAGCAGAGTGTCAAGGAGCTTCAGTCAATGGGACTATGGCCGGATATCTTAGTGTGCAGAAGTGAACATCCTTTGCCGGAAGAATTAAAGAAAGAAAATCGCACTGTTCTGTAATGTGCCTGAGAATCATGTGCTTCAGAATCTGGATGTGGAATATTTATATGAAGCTCCGCTTGCAATGGAAGAAGAGCATCTTGCACAGGTAGTCTGTGAATCGCTTCATCTGGAATGCCCGGAACCGGAACTCAAGGAATGGAAAGAGATGGTATATAACCTGAAGCATCCAAAAGGCAAAGTAGAGATTGCAATTGTGGGAAATATATTCAGCTTCACGATGCTTATCTAAGTGTAGTGGAAGCGTTAAAGCATGGCGGAATTGCAGCGCGGGCAAGTGTTAAGATCCGATGGGTGGATGCAGAAGAAGTGGAAGAAAAAGGTGCGCGTCCGCTGCTTGCCGGAGTGGATGGAATCTTAGTTCCGGGTGGATTTGGAACGAGGGGAACCGAAGGAAAGATTGCGGCTATCCAATATGCAAAGAGAACAGAAGCTTCCGTTCCTTGGAATATGTCTTGGCATGCAGGCTGCCATTATCGAATATGCAAGACATGTGATCGGTTATGAAGACGCAAACAGTGTGGAGCTTGATCCAGATACAGCACATCCGGTTATTGCACTTATGCCAGAGCAGAATCAAGTAACAGATCTGGGAGGGACTTTAAGACTGGGCGCTTATCCTTGCGTACTGGAAGAAGGAAGTCTTGCGCGGAGCCTTTATGGAACGGATGTGATCAGTGAGCGTCATCGTCATCGGTATGAAGTAAATAATGAGTACAGAGAAGAATTGACGAGTCATGGAATGAGGCTCTGCGGACGCTCGCCGGATCAGCGAATCGTAGAAATGATGGAGCTTCCGGACCATCCTTATTTCATAGCAACGCAGGGGCACCCGGAATTAAAATCAAGACCAAACAAAGCGCATCCGTTGTTTTATGGGCTGATCAGGGCATCTCTTGACAGACAGCAGGAGCATTGCTAAAATTTAATTATTTATTACTGTAATTCGAAAAATCAAAGGAGAAGTCTGTATGGAGAGATATAATAAAGCTGAGATTTTAAGAAGAGTAGAAGAAGAAGACGTAGAATTTATCCGTCTGCAATTCACCGATATGTTTGGAATGATTAAAAATATTGCAGTTCCGGCAAGCCGTCTTGTAAAGGTTATGGAGAATCGGTATCAGTATTGATCTTGCGTCTTTAGATGAGATCGCAAGAGAAGGGAAGAAGATCTGTATTTGAAGCCGGATCTTCATACATTTACCATTCTTCCGTGGAGACCGCAGCATGGCAAAGTGGCGCGGTTTCTGTGTGATGTGTGCCGAGAAGACGGCTCTGAATATGAAGCAAGCCCAAGACGTGTCCTGAAGCGTGCAGTGGAACATGCTGCCGCAATGGGGTATACATTTCAAGTGAATCCTGAATGTGAATTCTTCTTATTTCACACGGATGAAAACGGAATGCCGACAACATTGACGCATGAAAAGCGGGATACTTAGATACATCACCGATTGATCTTGGCGAAAATACAAGGCGCGATATTATTCTTACGTTAGAAGAGATGGGCTATGAGATTGATTCTTCCCACCATGAGATTGCTTCTGCGCAGCATGAGATTGATTTTACATTTGAAGATGCGCTTGCAGCAGCTGATAAGGTGACTACATTTAAGATGGTTGTGCGGACGATCGCGAAACGTTACGGGCTTCATGCCACATTTATGCCCAAGCCACTTCAAGAGATGAATGGTTCAGGAATGCATTTGAATATGCAGCTGTATAAGGATGGACGAAATGTATTTGAGGGTGAGGATGGCAATCTGAGCCGGGGGTGAAGCCTTCCTGGCCGGAATCTGTGAGCATATTGACGGAATCACTGCTATCTTAAATCCATTGGTCAATTCTTACAAACGTCTTGTTCGGGATTTGCGGCACCATCGAATGTTGACTGGTCAAAGAAACATAAAAATACGCTTCTTCGTGTAGCAAAAAGAAAGTTTCAATCTATGACAATGGAACTGCGAAGTCCGGATGCGGCATCGAATCCTTATCTCGTATTTGCGCTTTGTCTGGAAGCAGGTCTTGACGGAATACAAAGAGAGTTAAAAGCTCCGGAGGAATTTTCTCAAGATATCAGAGGAATCGAACACTTCCGAGAAATCTCGGAGAAGCGCTGGATAAAATGAAAAAAGAACCGTTGGTAGCAGAGGTGTTAGGTGATGTATATGTAGACGCCTATCGAAGAGCCAAGGAAAAAGAGTGGACAAAGTACCAAAGCCAGATTACAAAGTGGGAGATTGAAAACTATCTGTATTTGCTCTAAACAAGTGATGCAGGCAGAAGAAGGAGGAACGTGGATGAGTGTCATTATCATTGTATTGCCGAAATTAGATAATGCCCAAAATATCAAAAGAATCTTACTCACCCACGGATTCCAGAGTGCGTTTGCCTGTTCTTCCGGGGCATCAGCGTTACAGATGGCAGGACAGTATGAGTGTGGGATTGTGCTGAGTGGCTATCATTTAAGTGACATGTATTATGTAGAACTGATGGAGAATCTTCCGGAGAGTTATGAACTGATACTCTTGGCTCACCGGAGAAGGTTGCGGATGCCGGATCGGGGATGCTTGCGCTACCACACCTTTGAAGGCGTATGATTTGTTAAATACAGTGGAGATGGTGCTTGGTCAGATTGAGCATCGCTATCGGAAGAAGAAAGTAATAAAAAAAGAAGCGCAAAAAGAGGAAAATTATATCCTCAATGCGAAATACTTGTTGATGGAGAGAAATCATCTTACGGAGCAGGAAGCTTACCGTTATTTACAAAAATCAAGCATGGACAATGGCACGAATATGGTGGAAACGGCGCAGATGGTTTTGATGCTGATGTTTGACGAAATATAGAAATCTAAAATAGATTGTGAGGAATAAATATGCCAAAATTAAATGAAAATTATCGAAAATTAAAAGACAGCTATCTTTTTTGCCGAGATTGCGCACCGCACGGCCGCATATATGGAGAAGCACCCGGATCAGTCATTGATCCGTCTTGGAATCGGAGATGTTACAAGACCTCTTTGTCACTGTGCTGTACAGGCGCTCCATGAAGGCGCTGATGAGATGGGAAGAGCGGAAACTTTCAAAGGATATGGTCCGGAGCAGGGCTATGAAGAGACAAGAAGGGCAATCGCAGATTATTATAAGAAAAATGGTGTTGAACTAAATCTTGCAGATATTTTTATTTCAGATGGAGCCAAAAGTGATACAGGAAATATTACAGAATTGTTTGGCAAAGGAAATGTCATTCTCATTCCTGATCCTGTGTATCCGGTATGTAGATTCCAATCTGATGTGCGGAAATGAAGTGACGTATATTTCCGGAAATGCAGAAAATGATTTTCTTCCGCTTCCAAACGAGAATCAACATGCCGATATCATTTATATCTGTTCCCCAAATAATCCGACAGGAGCATGTTACAATCGAGAACAGTTGAAGATCTGGGTGGACTATGCCAGAAAGCATGAAGCAGTTATTTTATTTGACGCGGCATACGAAGCGTTTATTTCGGACCCGTCACTTCCGAGAAGTATCTATGAGATCGAGGGGGCAAAGCAGTGTGCCATTGAGTTTTGTTCGTTATCTAAGACGGCGGGATTCACCGGAACAAGATGCGGGTATACGATTGTGCCGGAAGAACTTGTATTTCCCGATTCGACAGGAGAAGAGATGTCTCTGAATGCTATGTGGAACCGCAGGCAGAGCACAAAATACAACGGAACATCTTATATTGTGCAGAAGGCTGCGGCAGCAGTATTCAGTGAAGAAGGGCAAAAAGAATGTGAAGAGAATCTTTCCTATTATAAGAAGAATGCAAAAGTGATCGCAGATACCCTTCGTGATTTTCATATCCCGTTTTACGGCGGTATCCATTCCCCATATATATGGTTTGAATGCCCAAGAGGGATGGATTCATGGGAGTGCTTTGACTATCTGTTACAAGAGATTCAGGTAGTAGGAACACCGGGAGCAGGATTCGGTGAAAACGGTCGAAATTATTTCCGGCTTACTTCCTTCGGGACTTATGAAAAGACGGTGGAAGCAATGAACCGGTTCCGAAGCTTATTTGCATAAATGTGAGGCGCGAAAATAAGCCCTTTTCTATGCTTGCAAGAGCACAGAAAAGGGCTTATAATGTAATGTATTGCAGAAAAATGCGAAAAGAAAAGGAAATCAGAGAAAAAGGAGCTTATCATATGCTTGAGGTAAAAAATCTGACATTCAAAGTAGAAGAAAACGGAGTGAAAAGAAGCATTGTCAAGGACGTAAGCTTTCAGGTAGAGGACGGAGAGATGTTAGTCATCACCGGACCGAATGGAGGCGGAAAGTCTTCGCTTGCAAAAAGTGCTTATGGGAATCGCCAAAGAAGATTCAGGGCAGATTATCTTAGACGGAGAAGACATTACTTCTTACGATATCAATCATAGAGCAAATGCGGGAATCGGGTTTGCATTTCAACAGCCGCCGAGATTTAAAGGGATGACAGTAAAGAGACTGCTCAGTCTGGCGGCGGGCAGAGAGCTGACGCATCCTGAGATCTGTAAGATGTTAAGTTCAGTAGGACTTTGCGCGCAGGAATATATTGAGCGTGAAGTGGACGGAACGTTGTCCGGTGGAGAGATGAAGCGTCTGGAGATTGCAACCGTTCTTGCGAAACCTCATAAACTTTGCATTTTTTGATGAACCGGAGGCAGGAATCGACCTTTGGAGTTTCTCCATGTTGATTCAGCAGTTTGAGAAAATCCACAGTGAGAAAAAGGAAAGTTTGGTTTTAATCTCACATCAGGAAAGGATTATTCAGATGGCAGACCGGATCATGGTCATTGAAGATGGAAAGATTGCGGCACTGGGAGAGACAAAAGAAATCCTTCCGACACTGCTTACGAAAGACAGTTGTGCCTGCTTAAACAAAGCGTAAGAAAGAGGTGGATGTAAATGGCAGAATTAGATAGAGTTACAGAACAGATCTTAGATCAGATCAGCGGCGAGTTTAAACAGGAAGGCGCTTACAATCTTCGTCAGAACGGAGTTTCCATCTGTCATGGGGACAGTGAACATGTGAAGATTAAGAGAAAAGAAGACCGACAGGGTATCGACATTTATATTGATGGTGAGACAAAGGAGAAACCGTCAGCATTCCGGTCGTTGTCAATGCTTCCGGCATGGACGATCAGGTGTATAACGATTTCTATATTGCAGACGGAGCCGATGTAGTGATCATTGCAGGCTGCGGAATCCACAACAGTGGCTGTAATGACAGCCGTCATAACGGAATTCATTCCTTCCATGTAGGTAAAAATGCGAATGTCCGATATGAGGAAAAGCACTACGGAGAAGGAGAAGGTACGGGAGCCCGTATTTTAGATCCGGTGACAAAGATCTATATTGGTGAAGACAGTGTATTTACACTGGATACAGCTCAGATCAAGGGTGTTGATTCTACAAAGCGTGAGACAGAAGTAGAACTGGATGCAGGAGCAAAGCTGTATGTCATTGAGAAATTAATGACACACGGAAGTCAATTTGCAGAGTCCAATATGGAAGTGAGATTGAATGGAGAAGGAAGCTCCGCGCAGATTATTTCCAGATCGGTTGCGAAAGGGACATCCAGACAGGTATTCCATCCGAAGGCCGTGGGAAATGCGAAATGTCAGGCACACGTACAATGTGATTCTATTATTATGGATCACGCAGAGGTTGCTTCGATCCCGGAGATTAATGCAAGACACTTAGATGCTGCAATCATTCATGAAGCGGCAATCGGAAGAATTAATGATGAACAGCTTATCAAGCTTCGTACGCTTGGTATGACGGAAGAAGAGGCTGAGGGAATCATCATTGACAATTTCCTAAATTAGATAAGGAGAACTATGAAGTTACAACTGAAGAAAAGATGGAAAGTAATGAAGGCTGCGCTTCACATGGAGTTAAGAGAGCATAAAAGCTCGTTTATCGTGTATATGACACTCCGAATTCTGGTCATATTGATGATGATTCTTGCAGTTTTTAATAAGAATTATGAAAATGTTTTCTTGTGCATTCTCACCTTGCTGTTGTTGATTGTCCCAAGCCTTATACAGATCAATCTGAAGATCGAGCTTCCAACAGCATTGAAATTACAATTTTGATCTTTATATTTGCGGCAGAAATTCTGGGAGAGATTCAATCGTATTATATTAAAGTTCCGTCGTGGGATACCGCGCTTCATACGATCAACGGATTTTTGATGGCGGCGATCGGCTTTGCACTGGTGGATATTCTGAATCAGAGTAAGAAAGTGTCTATGAAGTTATCGCCTTTGTTTGTGGCGATCGTAGCATTTTGTTTTTCTATGACTATTGGTGTTGTGTGGGAATTTTTTGAATTCAGTATGGATCAGATGTTTCATCTGGACATGCAGAAAGATACGGTCATCCATCAGATCCACTCGGTTATGCTTGACCCGACAAGACGCAATGTGGCAGTTCATATCCGGGGATCAATGATGCTGTTGTGAAAGGAGAAAGCCTTGGAATCGGCGGGTATCTGGATATTGGTCTTATCGATACGATGAAAGACCTGATCGTCAATTTCATTGGGGCGGTTGTATTTTCCATCATTGGTTACTTCTATATTAAGAACCGTGGAAAAGGCAGATTTGCCAAACGATTTATCCCAAGGCTTAAGTCCAAAGACGCAGACTTTTTGAAGAAAGCAGTAGAAGAAGAGGGCAGGAAGAACAGGCACTTTTATCCGAAAAAAACATCAACGGACAGCAAATCTTCTTAAAATACAGATAAAGATGCCGGCAGTACATAATGGGAGCAGAAGGCTGTGAAGATTACCATAAATCGTCAAAGCACCCTGAACACCCTGAAGCGGTGCAGGTGATGCCGGAATCAATGCATGTAAATGCAGAGACAGATAGGAACCGGCGTAGATAAACAGGAAAGAGAAAAGACCTCTTCCGTTGTCTGCGGCACGTCCTTTTCTGTCTTTCTTTGTTTTGCTCCCGAACAGAATGGTAAGAAACGTAATACATTCTATGAGAAGCAAAAAAATAAAGCAACGGCAAAAAATAGGCGCCCAGAACATAGTTGTGCTGGTCGATAGCCTGTGCAAGTGTTCCGTAAGGTTTATAATTCTGCCAGAAATGAAAAGCAAGAACAGCAATGATTGCTCCTGTTAAAATCAATGTAGCGCCCCGGAGAAGTAAATTTGTCGTTTTGTAGATCGCCTTTGCACCCGCTTTTATCCGGCTTTGCAGTTTTTTGCCAAAGGCTTAAAAAAGGTTCGGCATTTCTTTTCGTTTTTTTCTTCTTGAAGCTTTTTTCATATTTTCCCTTTGTTTTTCATCCAAATCAAAGGAAGTAGTGTAGTTTTCTTCCAGATAATCAATATTTTTTGTGCGGTCAAGATCTGATAAATTCGATAATACATCTTGAAAATTATCATCTTCCGGCATGGGGATGTCGGAAGTTCACCTTCGTAGATCACTTCAAAGTCATCATCAAAAATATCTAAATCGTGATTGTCTAAATGATCTTTATTTATACTCATAAAAAATCCTCCTAATACAAGTCTCTATTCTAATCCGTTTTCTTCAAAGCTACAATAGATATCACAGAAAGTTCATGAAGAAATAAGGTTTTCTTTAGAAATCATATTAAGAGGGAAGAAAACTTTCCTAAAATCTGTATTTATTTTTATATTTCAGGAACATAAAGCAAGCCAATGCGATAGCCATTAGTTCGGCAGCCGGAGTCCAAAAGCCAGATACCTGTGACGCCAAAGAACAATGGAAGTGCCAATAAACAGATCACCATGAATACGAAAGAGCGTGAGAAAGCAAGGATGGCGGAAACGATTCCGTTATTTAAAGCAGTGAACATTCCACTGGAAAAATATTGAATCCGATAAATAATAATGCAATACTTGCAGATTCTATTTCCGGTGACAGCAAGATCAAATACAGGATTATCAGGTCTGGAAAAATGCTGACAAGTGGTTTGGTTATGATCAAAGATGCCGCTAAGGAGAGGACAGAAATAACAGCTATGATTTTTAAGCTTTTTACGAATCAATTTTTTCAGTTTTTCGTGATTCTGTTCCCCATAATAGTAGCTGATCATAGGGCAACTCCCAAGAGTAACCGCTAAATAGTGAGCTTACAAACATGAGTACATACATAATGATGGTGATGGCGGCGATACCGTTTTCGCCTACATATCTTAACATGGTCCAGTTAAACATCAGTGTTGTGATTCCGGTAACAAGGGCGGTTGCCATTTCTGAGCAACCATTGGAAACTGCTTTTTCAATACATCAAAAGAAAAGTGAGGCCTCGTAAAATGCAAAAAAGATTCTTCTTATTACAGAAAATAATGCAACCAACAACAGTTGTCACAGAATATCCTAAGCCGGTAGCAATGGCTGCGCCTTCCGTGCCCATTCCGATCACTCCTATAAAGAGGTAATCCAGAACGATGTTGAGAACACCCTCCGGCAACAGAACAGATAAAGGATACCGTTGCTTTTCCGGCGGCAATTAGATAAAGGAGAAGTTATTCATTAATAAGATTGAAATTGTAAATAGCAGATAGAGGCTTAAGTAATTTTTTGTGTGATGAAGAATATCTGCGGATACATCCATTTGAGAAAAGAGCATGTTCATGCAAAGGTATCCGATCAGTGTCATTATGATGCCTACAACAATGTTGACGACAATTAAAAATGTAAAATTTTCGTTGGCTTCCTGCTGCTTTTTTCTCACCTGTTTTTTCATGATTACAGCGCTTCCGCCGGTTGCCAGCATGGTAGAGATGGCTGTTACTAAGGAAATGATAGGCGCAGATAAATTAATTGCGGATAAGGCGTTTGTTCCGATCAGATTGGAGACAAATAAGCCGTCTACCATTGTATAAAATGCCATAAATAAAGACATTGCAATAGTAGGTAAAGCGAATTTCATAATATTTTTTTAATGTAATAGGTTTTAGATATACATTTTCAGTTTCCATAATATTCTCCATATTTTTGTTTTTCAAGATACCGTGTGTATCATAAGGTGTACAGTTACTGTAATGTCAATAAATTTTATCGCCTTTTTATCTTTTTCTTGACAATGACGAAAAATAGTTTATAATGTGGACTGTTCATTGTGAACTATTTTTGCGTATAAGGATAATCACACGGAGAAAGTGGAGAAAATTATGAGGAATTGAATGAACAGATTCTGGATGCTTGGATTCATTTGACAACTGCTATCAATAATGAGCGGATTGTGTCAGAGATGCCGCTGAATGAGGGCATTGATCTGCCGGATACTATACAAGAACCAAGAGAGTGAAATCACGGCAACAGATTTATGTGCATTGACGAAAATGCAAAAGTCTCAGATGAACCGGACGCTTATGAACATGGAGAAGAAGAACTGGATTCAAAGACAGCGTTCGAAGAAGGATAGAAGACAGATTCTGATTGCATTAAATGAAGAAAAGATGCGCCTATCAGGAACAGCATGAACATGTGTTAAATATAGTAAATAAATTGGTAGAGCGGATCGGACACGAAAATGCAGAGAAAACAGTGGAACTTTTTAATCTGATTGAACAGATAGCAAGAGGAGATCAAATGATTCATATATTGGTAGATTCAGCAGCGGATTTTTCTAAGAAAGAGATTGAAGAAAAAGGAATCCATTTAGTTCCGCTGCAAGTAAATTTTCAAGAAGAGCAGTATTTGGACGGAGTGAACTTAGAAAGAGATGAGTTTTATGAAAAACTTGTGTATGGAAAAAGATTTTCCGAAGACTTCACAGCCATCTCCGCAGGAATTTTTGGATGTATTTGAGGAAGTGAAAGAAAAAGGGGATGAATTGATCTGTATTCTTTTATCCTCCGCACTTAGCGGTACTTACCAAAGTGCACAGCTTGCCCGCAGTATGGCGGACTATGATAAGATTTACATTATAGATTCCTTAAGTGCAGTTGTGGCGATCCGAATTTTATGTGATACTGCATTGATATGGCAGCGAAAGGAAATACAGCGCAGGAGATCGTGGAAGCGTTGGAAGAACTAAAGGGAAGAACTCAGATCTTTGCAGCGGTTGATACATTGGAATATCTTGCCAAAGGCGGACGCATCAGCAAAGCGGCAGCAGCCATCGGCGATATGGCAAATCTTAAGCCGATCATTACAGTGTCAAGAGAAGGAAGTGTAGAAGTTGTAGGAAAAGGAATAGGGGTAAACAGAACCTTATCCGCTATTCAGAAAAAATCGCAGCCTTCCAGATTGACGAGAATTATCCGGTATATTCACTTTTCTCCTACGGTGAAGAGAACTGTGTGAAATTAGAGCAAAATGGAAAAGAATGGATGTAAGGTGGATTCACGCAAGCAGATTGGTCCTGCGATCGGAACGCATATCGGACCGGAGGCGTTCGGAGTCTGCTTCGTGGAGAAGAAATAAACTTAAAAGGATTCCTGAGGGGAGCGAATGAAATCCCACAATTACATGGATCATTCCATCTTCGTATTCTGCACGGATCGTTCCGCCCATTTGTTCTGTGAGAAGCTTTGCGATATTAAGTCCAAGACCAGTGGAGGTTTTTGCGTTTTCCACGGGATAGAAGCGATGGAAGAGCTGACCTACTTGAATGGCATCCAGACGGGAAGTGTGGTTGGAGAAAGTCATACTTCCGTCAGAGGTTAAAAGTGACAAAAGAAATCTCCGTCACTATATTTGATGGCATTGCTTATTATATTCTCAAAAATGCGGGAAAGCAGGCGGCGATTCAATTTTCGCATTACTTTTCTTCCGGTATAGAGATTTCGGGCGTAATCTGACAGCCTTTCAAGACAACGTAGTAGGCAGAAAGGCTTTCTTCTAACTGGTGATTTGGGCAGAGTTCTTCCAAGTCGGGTTCTTCAGAGGAAGAGGTAAAAACGGAATAGTCAAATAATTCTTCTGTCAGATTCTTTAGTGTGTCTGTTCGCTCCTCGATAACAGCAAGGTATTGTCTTGCTTTGGTGGATAGTTCCTCTTGTTTTAACAGATTGAGATAACCGGAAATGGAAGTAAGCGGGCGTCCGGAGATCATGAGAAACACCGGTGATGGCGTCCTTGACCTCCAGATCACCTTGCCAAAATTTGTGACGAAGTGTGCGAAGAGCCTTCAATTCTTCGTTGATAGAATTGCAAGTGCGCGCATATGTGCATCATTTCCGGAGATATCGATTAAAGTATTTGTTTCGTTCTTTAACCGTTCAGCAAATGTATCTTTGATCTCATCCGCAGATTTTCGGATGAGATATAATTTGATACTCAGTATAAGAATAACGCTCAGGCAAATGCCAAGGCTCAGAAGAAGGAAGCTCGTTTGCATAGTTCATGTACCTCGATTATTTAATATCTTTTTTTTTAAAAATTCTAAGTCCGATCACATTTGTTCCACAATAATAAAAATAGAATAGAAAGCTGCTCTGAAAATATGGATGTCACCGCCATTTAAGAGTTGCACCATTTGTCCGGATGGAAGGAAGTCCATGATATTTTGATAGATTTCCCGTTTCATACCCGATAGATAGGCTGGATTTTTTACAGTTTCCAGTACAGCATCCTCCGTTGTAACTATCTGTCCCGCTTTCATGGAAGAAGCAGAAAGTTGTTCAATATATTCTGGTTGTGCCAGAGAGTTAAACAGTACGATGGCGATGAAAAAGAGTGCAAATGCAAGTAAAATACAACATACAGCAGAGGTTGTTTTGTTGGAGCTTGTCATGCTTACCATGTGAAAAATAGAGACATAGGCAAGCGTGAACAAAATACTGATAAGACTCAGTGCCAAAACTGCGGAAACCGGCATCTCAAAGGAACCAAACAATGGAAGCCCAAGACCGAGAGCAACTGCATAGCCCATAAGGACGAGGAAGATACCGCAGGAAGCCATCGTAATAAAATTAGATAAATAAACAGAAGTTCTGGATGCCCCGCAGATCAGTTTATTTCGAATGGTTCCATCGTGGTAATCCGTTCCGATAAACAGACTCACTAAAATGGAAGTCAGAATCCGATTAATGCAAGAAAGTTAAAATAAAGTGGATCAAGTGTGTATTCGTATCCTTCTTTAATCATGGAGTGGTATTGAGAGAGGAGGACGAAAAGCTCATAGGTTATAATTGCAAGAAGACAGCCTCCTAATACTTTATTTTTTTCAGACGATAAAAACCTGCATGTAATAATTTAGTCATGTCTGCCACCTCCCACTAAACTGATATAATAGCTTTCCAGACTTTCCTCTTTTTCTTGAACAGTGTATAGTTCACAAGATTTTCAGCAAGAGCAAGCGTGAGTTTAGAGATAGTGATCTCTGCATAAATATCCGCTTCCGTTTCAGAATGGATGCTATATTTTAGGTTCATAGAATCTAAAACCTGAGATAATGTCTGTGTATCGGAAACTTGTACATGAGTACATTTTCCGCAGGCAGCCTCTAATTCTTCTCTGCTGATTTCCTTTATCATCTGTCCATGATCAATAAATCCATAGTGGGTGGCAAGGCGGGATAATTCATCCAGAATGTGGCTGGATATGAGGACGGTGATCTGATATTCTCGGTTGAGTTTCAAGATTAATTCGCGAATCTCCACAATTCCTTGTGGATCAAGTCCATTTGCGGGTTCATCCAACACAAGAAAGTCGGGATCTCCGGCAAGTGCAAGTGCAATGCCGAGGCGTTGGCGCATGCCGAAAGAGAAGTTCTTCGCTTTCTTTTTACCGGTGTCAGCAAGTCCGGTCAATCTCAGCAAGTATTCAATTCCATCGTAAGACGGAAGCCCAAGGATGTCATACTGTTCTTTTAAATTCTCATATGCTGTCATATCAAGATAAATGGAGGTGTTTCCACAACTGCCCCCATCCGCCGTCTTGATTTTGCTATGTCTTTTGCGTTTCTTACTCTTCCATATAATGTGTATTCACCGGAGGAAGGTTCCTGAAGTCCACAGATCAGACGGATAAGCGTTGTCTTACCGGCTCCGTTTTTCCCAACAAAACCGTAAATTGCTCCTTTTGGTACATGCATGGAAAAACCATTTAGAGCTTTGAAGTTTTTGTATGTTTTGTTAAAGCATCAGTGGTTAAAATATATTCCATTATGTCATCTCTCCTTTCATTTGCTGTCTCTATTTTAGAATGCCGAGGTTAATAAAGTAGTTAAGAAGACAGTAAAGAAATCGTAAAAGATTTAATCTTCTTTCATTTTTAAATCCGATGCCCCAAACTGCTTCGATGTAATCTTTGTCCGTGATCGCTTTTAATTTTTTTCGCAAGTTACTGATGTGTACTTTCAAGGAACTTTCCATACAGTCGGGCGTGTTTGCTGATGCGATCCAGTAAGACAGATTTTGTAATGACTTGGGATGGATTTTCCATCAGAAGTTTCAAAATAGCATACTCTGTCCGCGTTAGTTTTACAGGACGGTCTTGAACCGATACACTGTGAGTTTCAGCATTTAGATTGATTTCTTGAAAAGTGAGCGTATGCCGCAAGATGGGCTGCGAAGAAGCATTTCGAAGTTGAACAGTAATCCTCGCCAGTAACTCCGTAAGGTCGAAAGGTTTTGTAATATAGTCGCATGCACCGTCAAGAAGCAATTGAACCTTGTGAGCTGTCTCAGATTTTGCACTTAAGACGATAACAGGAATTCCTTTGTATCTTAGGAAGAACATCTTTCCGTTCAAGCCCGGAAGCATCAGATCGAGAAGGATGAGATCCGGAGTCTGAGAGGATAGGACGAGGAGCGCTTCAGTGCCGGAGTAGGCGCGGCTGACCTTGTAGCCCCTCTTTGCAGAACCTCTTCCAGCATATTTCCAATGTGAATATCATCATCAACGATAAAAATGTGTTTCATAAGTAAAGTCTCCATGATTTCTTGGTGTTAGTAAAATTTCATACTAACTAAGATTATAGCGAATGAATAAAAGTGTCTCAAGGAATTCAGAGAATCTTAAGGAAATTGTGTGAGGATATTTAAACAATTATCTTTATAATATGGGTGCAAATAAAATGACGAGGAGGAAAGATGTGAAGTCAAAGAAACTTACAGAAGGAATCTTAATCTTTTATGCAGTGATGCTTGTTTGGATTATTTTATTTAAAATGGATGTTTCGGTGGAAAATTTCGACGAATGCGAAGCATCAATCTGGTGCCGTTTTCGCAGTCCGTCATTGTAAATGATAAGCTGGACGTTAGTGAAATCATTCAGAATGTGCTGGTATTTGTTCCGCTTGGTGTGCTGGTGTATACCATATGGCAGGAGAAATCAAGGCGTTTTAAACTATGCTGCATGGTGTTTACAAGCATCGTGCTGGAAGTGATGCAATACATCTTAGAGTCGGAGCAAGCGATATCACAGATGTGATCACCAATACAATTGGCGGCGTGGCCGGTCTTGGTGTTGCATTAGGATTGTCCAAATTATTTCCGAAGGGCTGGAAAACTGTGATCAATAGTGTCAGTCTTGTGTGCGGTATATTGCTTGGGGCAATGGTAATCTTACTGGTTGTAATGAACTAGAAACATCATGACTGCATAAAAGGTGGCTGCACCAATTCCGAATAAGATTCCAATTAAAGCTTTCCCGTGTTTGCCGGTCGGTTTTTTATGGAACGGAATCGAACAGACGAGGGTAACGGTTAGCGGTGCAAAATAATAGCTTAGAGTTGTGGAAAAAATGGATAAGGTATTGATAATAAAGACTTGGAATATAGTCTAAATAGAATTTTTACCTAAAATAGTAGAATAACGCATGGTGGTTTTTTGAACAAAGAGCATAAAATACTAGGTGATACTTTTGTGAAGTATTTATTACTTTTTAATAGGAGGAACGCTATGAAAGGAAAAACCTTGCGCGTGCAAGCGCAGCAGTTCTGGCGGTGATTATGACCGTTTCAGGAACTACTATGACCGGTTTTGCGTCGGGGAGTACACAGCAGGTAGCGGTAAGATCTGATTCTCAGGGACAGATGAGTTCAGAGCCGGAAGTTGTATATAACAATACCTACGAGAACCCTGCTATTCGTACACAGAACTTCGACAGCAACTGGAAATTTTATCTTGGTGATGCAGGAGAGGCACAGGGAAAGGAATTTGATGATTCTAAGTGGGAATCAATTTCCATTCCGCATGACTATAGCATTATTCAGGATTACACCACGGCACTAGATGCTGAGCGTGGATATCTTCCGGGTGGTACAGGATGGTATCGAAAGCATTTTGTTGTGGGAAAAGAGATGGAGGGGAAAGAACTCCGGTTAGATTTTGATGGTGTATATATGAATGCCACGGTATATGTCAACGATGAAAAGATGGGAACACATCCGTATTGTTATATACCTTTTTCTTTTGATATTACAGATAAGGTGAAAGTTGGAGAGGAAAATGTGGTTGCGGTCAAAGTTGACCACAAAACCCCTTCCAGTCGTTGGTATTCCGGAAGCGGGAATCTACAGAAGTGTACATTTGTCTGTAATGGACAAGGTTCACGTAGGATTGAACGGAACAAAAGTGGAAACACCGGATCTGAAATCTGACACGAAAAAATGTTACAACGAACATTAAGACAACGGTTCAGAATGAAGGTGCAGAGAAGGCGTCTGTAGAGCTGACTCACAACATTTTCAAAAGGAACAGAAGAAAGTATCGGATCGGTAACAACACAGGCTCAAGAAGTGGAGGCTGGCAAGTCTCAAGTGATAGAGGCAACTACGAAGGCAAAGAGCTCAAGTCTCTGGAGCCCGGAAAATCCGGCACTTTACACTGTACGAACAGAAGTGAAGGTTGGCGGAAAAGTAGTAGATACTTATGACACAGAGTTTGGCTTCCGTTATTTTGAGATGACGACTGATAAGGGAGCTTATCTGAATGGCGAGAAGATCAAGCTGAAAGGTGTCTGCATGGAATACGAAGAAAGACGGATCAGGAGAAGTTGTTACAGCTGATACTGTTGTGAAAGAAGATCTGTCAGTTTACGCAATCTTCGAAAAGGGAGGAAAACCAAGCAAACCGGGAAAAACCAGGCAAGCCGGGAGATTCTTCCGATGGTGGAAGTCAGGGGCAGAAACCGGGACAGAATGGAGATGCTTCCAATGGTGCCTCTAATGATAAAATTGATTCTGTAAAGACAGGAGATACAGCGAATGTAATTCCGTTTGTAATCCTTGCGGTTGCGGCAGTTGCAGCAATTCTGTCAATCCTTGCTTTAAAGAAGAGAAAGAAATAGTGACAGAAGAACAAAGTAATAAATAATAAGTAATAACACTCAGGCGTGAGTCCATATTTATGGATTCTCGCCTGTTTATTTTTGCGTTGTTATTTTGTGGAAAATTCAATACATTAAAGTGGTAATCTTATACATCTTTACCAAAATAAAAAACATCTTCTACAATTATTGACAAATTATTAAAAAGTATAAACTAAAAATATAAAACAGAGTGCGCTCTGTAAAAGATATTTGGGAAATGGGAGATGAGAAACTATGGCAACTTTTTTAACTGGTTTGGCAATACTTTTAATCGGAGGTTATCTGTACGGACTTTTATTGAGAAGATATTTCATCCGGACGACAGGGAAACTCCGGCGGTCAAAATGGAAGATGGAATTGATTATGTTCCGATGGGCAGATGGAAGAATGCGCTGATCAATCTTTTGAATATTGCGGGAACAGGACCGATTTTTGGACCTATTCAGGGAATCTTGTTTGGACCGATTGCATTTATTACAATTCCGATAGGGTGCGTGATCAGTGGTGCAACACATGACTATTTAAGCGGAATGATGTCTCTTCGCCAGGACGGAGCACAGATGCCGGGGATTATCCGTAAGTTCCTTGGAAATAAGACTTATCAGGTGTACAACATATTCCTTTGCTTTTTGATGCTTTTGGTAGGCGCGGTGTTCACTTATACACCGGGGGATCTCTTTGCAGGACAGATCTGTGGCTTTACAGATGTGAATATCTGGACATGGGTAATCTATGCAGTGATTTTAGGTTATTATCTGATTGCAACATTATTTCCGATTGACAAGATCATCGGACGAATTTATCCGATTTTCGGTGCGATTCTGTTATTGTCAGCGGTAGGTGTTTTTGCAGGAATTTTCATTCAGGGATATCAGCTGGATAATATTGATTTTACACATGGGTTAAAGGGGATTTTCGATATTTATCCGATTTTTAATGCAGAAGGAAATTCAGGTGTGGGAACAAAATTTGTTCCGGTATTTTTGTGACAGTTGCCTGCGGTATTACATCCGGTTTCCATTCTACTCAGTGTACAATGATCGGACGTTCCGTAAGACATGAAAAGAGGGAAGACTTGTATTTTACGGAATGATGATTTTAGAAGGTCTGATCGCTATGATCTGGGCGGCAGCAGCTATGGGGCTTTATAACAGCGGTTCAACAGCAGGTGCTACAGCAGCGGTTGGAGAAGTGGCTAAAGGACTTCTTGGACCGGTCGGCGGAATTATTGCAATCCTCGGTGTTATCGTGCTTCCGATCACGTCCGGTGATACCGCACTTCGTTCTTGCAGATTGATGGTGGCAGATTACCTTCACATTGACCAGAAAGAGAAGAAAAACCGTGTGCTTGTGACACTTGGTATCTTTTGTACCGGTAATATTCATTCTTGTATTTGCGAAAATGAATGCCGAAGGCTTTAATATTTTGTGGAGATATTTTGCATGGAGCAATCAGACCATTGGTGTATTTGCTTTCGCGGCGATCACGGTATATCTGATGGCGAAGAAGGGGGCAAAAAGAAAGGCGTGTTCCTCGTGGCTCTCGTGCCGGGAAGCTTTTACCTCTTTATTATTTCTTCCTTTATATTAAGTCAGAAGATTGGCTTTGGACTTAGCATGAATGTATCTTATGCGATTGCAGGAGCGCTGACTGTGCTCTATTTCTTCGGTCTTATTGCAGCCGGGAAGAAATATGCGGCGAAGCATGAAGAAGAATAAAAAAGAGGAATAGAGAGAAGAATATAGACTCCTTTGAGAGAGGGTTATTAAATAGCTGGATCGTATCCGTTGTTTCGTAGCCCTCTCTTTTATGTGTTTCATTTATATAATCTTTTATACAATCTTAATAGGAACACGAATTTATTAATGCCTACTTAATATGGCTTAATGTAAGATTAAGAGACCATAAAGACAGGATAAAGAGGTGCGAAGATTGCGATGGATTATATAGAAAATCGATTACACAGGCATATCACTTCATTTCAAATTATTATATTAGGATTTTTCTCAGTGATACTTTTGGGAAGCTTTTTTTAATGCTTCCGCAGGCGACACAGGATGGGATGGGGGCATCATTTTCTGATGCGCTGTTTACCGCGACGTCCGCAGTCTGTGTGACAGGGTTGGTTGTACACGATACTGCGACATACTGGTCTTTCTTCGGGCAGACGATTATCATTTTGCTGATACAGATCGGGGGCATGGGGGTTGTAACGGTGGCGGTTGCAATCGCAACAGTATCTGGACGGAAAATCAGTCTGATGCAGAAGTGTAATGCAGGAAGCGATATCGGCACATCAAGTTGGAGGTATTGTGCGGATGACAAAATTTATTTTAAAGACCAGCATATTGATCGAACTGATTGGTGCGGTTCTTCTGGCAAGCGTGTTTGTCAGAGATTTTGGGGTTGAAAAAGGTATCTGGTACGGGTGTTTCATTCAATCTCTGCATTTTGTAATGCGGGTTTTGATCTTCTGGGTATAAAAGAGCAATTTTCTTCTCTTACATTATATGCTAGAGATCCAGTGGTTAATTTGGTAATTATTGGTTTGATCATTATCGGGGGCTTGGATTTCTGACATGGGCTGACGTTCATAAAAATAAATGGCACTGGAAGAAGTACCGGATGCAGAGCAAGGTGATTTTGGTAGTGAGCGCAGTTCTGATTTTGTGCCGTCTATTTGTTTTTACTTTTTTGAATTTTCTTCTCTGCCTGCACAAGAGAGGCTGTGGAGTTCTGTGTTTCAAGCAGTAACGCCAAGGACTGCGGGATTTAACACTGCAGATCTGACACTTCTTAGTGAAACGGGACAGATGCTGATGATCATCCTTATGTTAATCGGAGATCGCCGGGATCGACTGCCGGGGAATGAAGACAACAACGATAGGGGTTCTTTTTTCGTCTGCGGTTTCCGTATTTCAGAAAAAACGAATCGGCACAATTGTGTGGGAGAAGGATTTCAGATGATGCAGTGAAAAAATGCAGCGACAATTTTTATGCTGTATGTCACATTGTTTTTTGGGCGGTGGAATGTTTATAAGTTCTATAGAAGGCATATCTCTTATGTCAGCACTTTTTGAAACGAGTTCTGCAATTGGAACCGTGGGATTGTCGCTAGGATAACGCCATCTCTTGGTTATATTTCCAGAGGAATTTTAATCGGATTAATGTTTTTGGAAGAGGGAGGAGTTTAACCTTGATTTTGCAGCATTTTCAGAGAGAAATAATTATCACTGCAGGCTTCCACAGGAAAAAATAACAGTAGGTTAAGGAGATAAAGGAGAAAATATTATGATGAAATCTGTTTTATTAGTAGGCCTTGGAAGATTTGGGCGACATGTGGCTATGAAGTTAGATGAACTGCACCATCAGGTTATGGTTGTGGATAAAGAGGAATCAAGAGTGAATGCGGCGCTTCCGTATGTGATGAATGCTCAGATCGGAGACAGCACAGATGAAGATTTCATGGCATCTCTCGGAGTGCGTAATTTTGATATCTGTATTGTTGCTATCGGAGATAATTTCCAAAGTTCGCTGGAAACGACTTCACTGTTGAAAGAGCTTGGAGCTAGGAAGGTAATCTCAAGGGCAGCAAGAGATGTTCACGCAAAGTTTTTACTGAAGAATGGTGCTGATGAGGTCGTATACCGGAGAAACAGCTGGCTGCATGGACGGCAATTCGGTATAGCGCAGATCACATCCTGGATTATATTGAATTGGACGAAGGTCATGCTATTTTCGAGATCGCAATTCCAGAGAAATGGAAAGGCAAAACAGTAGGTCAGCTGGATATTCGAAATAAACATAACATTAATATTATGGCGTTTTAAACATCATGGGGATATGAATTTAAGTGTCCGCTCGAATACCTGCATTCCAGAGGACAGCACAATGCTTGTTCTTGGTTCACTCAAAGACGTTCAAAAGTGTTTTTCACATTTAAGGAAAGATAACCCAGAGGAGGAGAAATATGCAGCAGTTTGCATTGGTAAGTGCACTATTTATCTTTGGAGGGATTGGGTATCGCTTGATGACAAAGCTGGATGCTTTGTTGAAGAAAATGAAAGACATCAGAAGGAAAAAGAGGAAGAATCTCAATAAATTATTGGAGAGGGCTTTCTTTTTTTAGTGCGCAGTATATGATTGCATATATAAATAGAAGAAAAGGATGGATAGGATGGATGAGAAAAAATATTTGAAGCGAGCAGTACGTTTTGCTATGGCTGATATCGCTAAAAGTGTACTCCTTTTGATTGCTGCAAGTTGTATTGGGTACATCTTTGAGACATTGGGATTTGCAGAGGCCAATATTATTACGGTTTATGTACTGGCGGTTCTTATTATTTCTGTAGTAACGATAAATCGAATCTATAGTCTTATCTCGTCGGTGGTGAGTGTGCTTGTGTTTAACTTTTATTCACATATCCGAAATTTACTCTTCATGCGTATGATCAGGGATATCCGGTAACTTTCCTAATTATGTTTACGGCGGCATTTTTGACTGGAACGCTGGCAGCGAGATTGAAGGACAGTGCCAAACAATCCGCTCAGTCAGAGTTCCGTACGAAAGTGTTGTTTGAAACGAACCAGTTACTGCAGCAGGCGAAGGACAGGGAAGGCATTGTATCCGATACAGCATATCAATTGTTAAAATTATTAAATCGAGACATTGTCTTTTATAATGAAGAAGGAGGAGCGCTTAAGAATCCGAAGTTTTATCCGGCAAATGCAGACAGTAAGCTTGCCGGATACCAAGGGGGAGAAGAAATCAAGGTAGCGCGTTGGGTATTGGAACATAACAGGCAAGCGGGAGCGACGACAAAGGTTTATCCGGATGCAAAATGTCTATATCTTGCAATTCGTGTAAATGAAGCAATATATGGAGTTATAGGGATTGCTGTGGAAGGAAAACCGCTGGATGAATTTGAACATAGTATCTTGCTGTCGATTCTGGGGAATGTGCTTTTGGCATTGGAAAATGATAAAATGCCAGAGAGAAGGAGGAGACGGCAATTATTGCACAGAAAGAACAACTTCGCGCGAACCCTTCTTCGTGCGATTTCTCATGATCTTCGTACGCCTCTTACATCTATCTCGGGGAATGCAAGCAATCTTCTGTCCAATGGAGAATCCTTTGATGGAGAAATCAAGGAACGACTGTACCAGGATATCTATGATGATTCTATGTGGCTTATTAATCTGGTGGAAAATCTTTTTGTCTGTTACTAGACTGGTGGATGGGAGATTGAATCTTCATATGTCAGCAGAATTGGTGGAAGAAGTTGTTAAAGAAGCGCTAAGACATGTGAACCGACTGAAGTCTGAGCATTATATTTCAGTAGAGCACGAGGATGATCTGCTTCTGGCTAGAATGGATGCGAGACTGATTGTTCAAGTACTGATTAATCTGATAGATAATGCAATCAAATATACACAGAAGGATTCGCACATTACGGTGAAGACAAAAGAGAGGGCACACAGGCTGTTATCAGTGTCATGGATGATGGACCGGGGATTGCGCATAAGGATTGGAAAAAGTTCACGAATGAGTTATTGCCCGACAGAAAGAAGTCGTTCAGATGCCTAACTTGATCGAAGTTCAGACAGATTCTTACAAGTGGTTTCTGGATGAAGGGTTAAATGAAGTGTTCGATGACATTTCCCCAATTACAGATTACAGTGGAAAATTAAGCCTGGATTTGTGGATTTTACTTTGTGTGAGAATGAAGTGAAATACACGATTGATGAGTGTAAAGAACGTGATGCAACTTATGCAGCACCTCTGAAAGTCAGAGTAAGGCTTTATAATAAGGAGACTGATGAGATTAACGAGCATGAGATCTTTATGGGAGATCTTCCGCTAATGACCAGTACGGGAACGTTTGTAATCAACGGAGCAGAACGTGTTATTGTCAGCCAGTTGGTTCGTTCCCCTGGTATCTATTATGCCATGCACATGACAAATTAGGTAAGAAACTTTATTCAGCAACTGTTATCCCGAACCGTGGAGCATGGCTGGAATATGAGACTGACTCCAATGACGTTTTCTACGTGCGCGTAGATAGAACAAGAAAGGTGCCGATCACTGTGCTTATTCGTGCACTTGGTATTGGTACAAATCCGGAGATTGTAGAACTCTTTGGTGAAGAGCCGAAGATTCTCGCAAGCTTTGAGAAGGATGCTGCTACAAACTATCAGGAAGGTCTCTTAGAATTATATAAGAAGATTCGTCCGGGCGAGCCGCTGGCAGTAGACAGTGCAGAAAGCCTGATCACAAGTATGTTTTTCGACGCAAGAAGATATGACCTTGCAAAGGTCGGACGCTATAAATTTAATAAGAAGCTTGCGTTAAAGAACCGTATCAGTGGTCAGGTGCTGGCAGAAGATGTTGCAAGCCCAATGACAGGGGAAGTTCTGGCAGAAGCAGGAACCAAGATCACAAGAGAACTGGCTTCCGCAATCCAGAACAATGCAGTTCCATATGTATGGATCAGCGTAGAAGAGACAGAACGACCAATCAAGGTACTTTCAAATATGATGGTTGACCTTGATGCTGTTGTTGATGTGGATCCGGAAGAAGTAGGGGTTACAGAGCAGGTATATTATCCTGTGCTTGCTGGAATTCTGGAAGAGACAGCCGGAGACATTGATGAATTAAAGGATGCGATCAAGAGAGATATCCATGATCTGATTCCGAAGCATATCACAAAAGAAGACATCTTTGCTTCTATTAACTACAATATGCATCTGGAATATGGCATCGGAACAGATGATGATATCGACCACCTGGGTAACCGTCGTATCCGTGCGGTAGGTGAGCTGCTTCAGAACCAGTACCGTATCGGTCTTTCCAGACTGGAACGTGTGGTTCGTGAGAGAATGACAACTCAGGATACAGAGAATATTTCTCCACAGTCCCTGATCAATATTAAACCTGTAACTGCAGCAGTAAAAGAGTTCTTTGGTTCTTCCCAGCTGTCCCAGTTTATGGATCAGAATAACCCCCTTGGTGAGCTGACTCATAAGAGACGTCTTTCTGCGTTGGGACCAGGTGGTCTGTCACGAGACAGAGCTGGATTTGAGGTGCGAGATGTACATTATTCCCACTACGGAAGAATGTGTCCTGTAGAGACTCCCGAGGGTCCTAACATCGGTCTGATTAACTCTCTTGCAACTTACGCAAGAATTAATGAATATGGTTTTGTTGAGGCTCCATACCGTAAGATCAACCATGATGATCCGACTAACCCGGTAGTAACAGATGAAGTTGTATACATGACAGCGGATGAAGAAGATAATTATCATGTAGCACAGGCGAACGAGCAGTTGGACGAAGAAGGACATTTTGTACGTAAAAATGTATCTGGTCGTTACCGCGAGGAGACACAGGAATATGAGAGAAAAGTCTTCGATTACATGGACGTATCTCCTAAGATGGTGTTCTCTGTTGCTACAGCGCTTATCCCATTCCTTGAGAACGATGATGCTAACCGTGCGCTGATGGGATCAAACATGCAGCGTCAGGCAGTTCCGCTTCTTATGACAGAGGCTCCGGTTGTCGGAACAGGTATGGAAGAAAAGTCTGCCGTTGACTCCGGTGTATGTGTGGTCGCTGAAGAAGGCAGGGTACAGTAGAACGTTCTACTTCTACAGAGATTACAATTCGTCAGGATGACGGAAAACTGAAAAATATAAATTAACAAAATTCCAGAGAAGTAACCAGAGTAACTGCTACAACCAGAGACCGATCGTCTTCACAAAGGAGACAGAGTCGAAAAGGCGAGGTTATTGCTGATGGTCCATCTACATCTAATGGTGAGATTGCCCTCGGTAAGAACCCTCTTATCGGTTTCATGACTTGGGAGGGTTATAATTACGAGGATGCCGTACTTTTAAGTGAAAGACTTGTTCAGGAAGATGTTTATACATCCGTTCATATTGAAGAGTATGAAGCAGAAGCAAGAGATACAAAGCTTGGACCTGAAGAGATTACGAGCGATATTCCGGGTGTCGGTGATGATGCACTGAGAATCTGGATGAAAGAGGAATTATCCGTGTCGGAGCAGAGGTACGTGCCGGAGATATCCTTGTCGGTAAGGTTACTCCTAAGGGAGAGACAGAGCTTACTGCCGAGGAGAGACTGCTTCGTGCAATCTTCGGTGAAAAAGCACGTGAAGTAAGAGATACATCTCTTAAAGTACCTCACGGTGAATATGGTATTGTTGTAGATGCAAAGGTATTTACAAGAGAGAACGGCGATGAGATGTCACCTGGTGTTAACCAGTCCGTACGTATCTACATCGCACAGAAGAGAAAGATTTCTGTCGGTGATAAGATGGCCGGACGTCATGGTAACAAGGGTGTTGTTTCCCGTGTACTTCCTGTTGAAGACATGCCATTCCTGCCGAACGGACGTCCTCTTGATATCGTGCTGAATCCTCTGGGTGTGCCTTCCCGTATGAACATCGGTCAGGTGCTGGAAATTCACCTGAGTCTTGCAGCAAAAGCACTTGGATTCAACGTATCAACTCCTGTATTTGACGGAGCGAACGAGATTGATATTATGGATACTCTTGATATGGCAAATGATTATGTTAACTTAAGCTGGGAAGAGTTTGAAGCAAAACATAAAGAAGAACTTCTTCCGGAAGTGCTGCAGTATCTTTCAGACAACAGAGATCACAGAGAACTGTGGAAGGGTGTGCCGCTTTCAAGAGACGGAAAGGTTCGTCTCCGTGACGGACGTACCGGAGAGTACTTCGACAGTCCGGTAACGATCGGACACATGCATTATCTGAAGCTGCACCACCTGGTAGATGATAAGATCCATGCACGTTCTACAGGTCCTTACTCTCTCGTAACACAGCAGCCGCTAGGAGGAAAAGCCCAGTTCGGTGGACAGCGTTTCGGAGAAATGGAGGTATGGGCATTGGAGGCGTATGGTGCATCTTATACTCTTCAGGAGATCCTAACAGTGAAATCCGATGACGTGATCGGACGTGTGAAGACTTACGAGGCGATCATCAAAGGTGAGAATATTCCTGAACCGGGTATTCCGGAATCCTTCAAGGTATTGCTCAAAGAGTTACAGTCACTCGGACTGGACGTACGTGTCTTACGTGATGACAATACAGAAGTGGAGATTATGGAAACTTCCGATATGGGAGAGACAGATTTCCGTTCTCTGATCGAGGGAGACAGAAGATATCGTAATGATGATGACGAAGACTTTTTGGTAAACACGGATACAGCAAACAGGAATTCCAGGGTGAAGAAGCTGGTTGATGTAGAAGAAAGAACCAGAATCAGACGATGATTTCGATATGAATTTTGAAGAAAATGATGACTATGATTTCGGCGATTCATCTGATGATGAATAGGAAGGGGTCCAAAGTATGCCAGAAAATAATAAAGAACAAACTTATCAGCCAATGACTTTTGATGCAATCAAGATCGGTTTGGCATCACCTGAAAAGATTCTGGAATGGTCAAAAGGAGAAGTTACCAAACCAGAGACCATCAACTATAGAACTTTTAAAACCTGAAAAAGACGGACTGTTCTGCGAAAAGATTTTCGGACCAAGCAAGGACTGGGAATGCCATTGTGGAAAGTACAAAAAGATCCGCTATAAAGGTGTGGTCTGCGACCGTTGTGGTGTTGAAGTAACAAAAGCAAGTGTTCGTCGTGAGCGCATGGGCCATATCGCGCTGGCTGCTCCGGTATCGCACATCTGGTATTTTAAAGGAATTCCGAGCCGTATGGGTCTGATCCTTGATCTGTCCCGCGAACTTTGGAAAAGGTTCTCTATTTCGCTTCTTATATTGTACTGGATAAAGGTGAGTCAGATCTGATGTACAAACAGGTATTATCAGAGGCTGAATACCAGGAAGCAAAAGAAAAATATGGAAGAAATGCATTCCGTGTAGGAATGGGTGCAGAGTCCATTAAAGAACTTCTTGAGAACATTGATCTTGAGAAAGAATATACAGAATTGACAGAAGGCTTGAAAGGTGCAACCGGACAGAAACGAGCAAGAATCGTAAAACGTCTGGAAGTAGTAGAAGCTTTCCGTGAGTCTGGAAACAAGCCAGAATGGATGATCATGACCGTTATCCCGGTTATCCCACCGGATCTTCGTCCTATGGTACAGCTGGATGGTGGACGTTTTGCTACATCTGACCTGAATGATCTGTACAGAAGGATCATCAACAGAAATAACCGTCTGAGAGACTGCTTGAGCTAGGAGCACCGGACATTATCGTAAGAAACGAGAAGCGTATGCTTCAGGAGGCGGTAGACGCACTGATCGACAACGGACGTCGTGGCCGTCCGGTAACAGGACCCGGAAACAGAGCGTTCAAATCCCTGTCTGACATGCTGAAAGGTAAGTCCGGACGTTTCCGTCAGAACTGCTTGGTAAGCGTGTTGACTATTCCAGGACGTTCTGTTATCGTCGTAGGACCGGAACTGAAGATCTATCAGTGTGGTCTGCCGAAGGAGATGGCAATCGAGCTGTTCAAACCATTTGTTATGAAAGAACTTGTATCAAACGGAACAGCACATAATATTAAAAATGCTAAGAAGATGGTTGAGAGACTTCAGCCGGAGGTATGGGATGTGCTTGAAGATGTGATCAAGGAGCATCCGGTTATGCTGAACCGTGCTCCTACACTGCACCGTCTCGGTATTCAGGCATTCGAGCCAATCCTCGTAGAGGGTAAGGCTATCAAGCTTCATCCGCTTGTATGTACCGCTTTCAATGCCGATTTCGACGGTGACCAGATGGCTGTCCATCTGCCATTGTCCGTAGAAGCACAGGCAGAGTGCCGTTTCTTGCTCCTTTCACCGAACAACCTACTGAAGCCGTCTGATGGTGGTCCGGTAGCTGTTCCTTCACAGGATATGGTACTTGGTATTTACTATCTGACTCAGGATTGCGTCCTGGTGCACAAGGGAGAAGGCATGATCTTCAAGAGCGTGAAGTTGCATATTCTTGCTTATGAAAATGATTATATCACACTTCATTCAGAAGTAAAAGTACGTGTATCCAAGAAGAATGGCAGAAATGGAACAAGGTGAAGACAGGAACGAGTAGAATCTACAGTCGGACGTTTCATGTTTAATGAGATCATTCCTCAGGATGGGATTCGTAGACCGTGACTGTAGAAGGAAATGAATCTTGAAGCTGGAAGTTGATTTCCATGTAGGAAAGAAACAGCTGAAACAGATCCTTGACAAGTGTATCAATACACACGGTGTTACAAAGACCGCAGAGGTATTGGACGATATCAAGGCTATGGGTTATAAGCATTCAACAAGAGCTGCCATTTCCGTATCCATTTCTGACATGACGGTACCTCCGCAGAAAGAAGGAGATGATCAAAAATGCACAGGATACTGTAGATAAAGAGACAAGTTGTTCAAACGTGGTCTTTACAGAAGAAGAAAGATATAAAGAAGTTGTAGAGACATGGAAAGCAACTGACGATGCTCTTACAAAGGCGCTGCTTGACGGTCTTGATAAATACAATAACATCTTCATGATGGCAGACTCCGGAGCCCGTGGTTCCGATAAACAGATCAAACAGCTTGCCGGTATGCGAGGCCTTATGGCTGATACAACCGGTCACACAATCGAGCTTCCTATCAAGTCCAACTTCCGTGAAGGTCTTGACGTACTGGAGTATTTCATGTCTGCACATGGAGCACGTAAAGGTCTGTCCGATACCGCTCTTCGTACCGCCGACTCCGGTTACCTGACAAGACGTATGGTTGACGTTTCTCAGGATCTGATCATTCACGAAGTAGACTGTAGCGCAAAACCGGGAGCACCGATTCCGGGAATGTACGTCAAAGCATTTATGGATGGAAATGAAGAAATTGAAAGTTTGCAGGAGCGTATTACAGGACGTTATATCTGCTGAGAGACATCGTAGATAAAGATGGTAAACATCCTTGTAAAGGCAAATCATAAATCACATGGTAACACGTTTTGACGAAACGTGCAGAGCGATGGTGATTGTAAAAAGGTGTTGACGAGAAGGGCGAGCCGCTGACACAGATTAAGATCCGTACAATCCTACATGTCGTTCACATAATGGTGTATGTTCAAAATGTTACGGATCCAACATGGCAACTGGTGAACCAGTACAGATTGGAGAAGCTGTAGGTATTATTGCCGCACAGTCTATTGGTGAGCCTGGTACACAGCTTACTATGAGAACATTCCATAGTGGTGGTGTTGCCGGTGGCGATATCACACAGGGTCTTCCTCGTGTCGAGGAGCTTTTCGAGGCAAGAAAGCCGAAAGGTCTTGCCATTATCACAGAAATCGCAGGAACTGCTAGACTTAAATGACACGAAGAAGAAACGTGAGATCATTGTGACAAATAAAGAAACAGGTGAATCCAAAAGCATATCTTATTCCTTACGGATCACGTATCAAAGTGGCTGACGGCGTTATGCTGGAGGCCGGCGATGAGCTGACAGAAGGTAGTGTAAATCCGCACGATATTCTGAAAATCAAAGGTGTGCGTGCAGTTCAGGATTACATGCTTCGTGAGGTTCAGCGTGTATATCGTCTTCAGGGTGTAGAAATCAACGATAAGCATATCGAGGTAATTGTGCGTCAGATGCTTAAGAAAGTACGCATTGAAGAAGCGGGAGACACAGAATTCCTTCCGGGAACCAATGTAGATATTCTTGAATTTGAAGATGTAAACAAAGCTCTGGAAGAAGAAGGAAAAGAGCCTGCAACAGGCGAGCAGATCATCATGGGTATTACAAAAGCTTCCCTTGCTACGAATTCATTCCTGTCTGCCGCTTCCTTCCAGGAGAAAACATATTCCTGCCGGAACAGGTATGAGAAAGATGACATCAAGTTGAACACAGAGATGGAAATGGAAGACGAACTGGATTTTGAGGACGATTTTGATTTTGAGTTCAAAGATGCAGATGAGATGAATCAGGAGATTACTCTTGATGAAGGAAGAAGATGCAAGAAGATATTGCAGAAGAAAAGTTGCTGTATCTGAAGATGAAGAATAAAATGTCAAAAAAAAGAAAGTGTTCAACTGAAAAGTGTGGACATTTTTTTTTTAATGAAGAATAAGTTAATATCACTAACGTTTACTGTTATTTGTATATATAAATTGACTTTTATATTCAAAAAGTTTATAATAATTGTCAGTGAGAATCAGCGAAAATAGTAACAGATTCTGTCAACATTTGAAGAAAGGTTGGGGTTCTATTATGGATCAAGGTAAACTTACAAGAATATTAAAATCAATGGAGGAGCATGAGGTTCCGCAGATGATCGTTTCTGACCCGGTTGCGATCTTCTATCTGACAGGCAAGTGGATTTTCCCGGGAGAAAGACTTCTGGCATTGTATCTGAATGTGAACGGAAATCATAAAATGGTAATCAACAAATTATTTCCACAGGAATCAGATCTTGGCGTAGATCTTATCTATTATGATGATATTGAAGACGGAGTAGAGATCTTAAGCAAGTATGTAGATAAAGATAAGACAATGGGAATTGATAAAACATGGCCGTCAAAATTCCTTATTCGTCTGCAGGAGTTAGGCGGAGGAAGTAAATTTGTAAATGGATCTCCGATCATCGATTATATCCGTATGGTAAAAGATGAGAAAGAAAAAGATCTTATGAGAAAATCTTCTAAGTTAAATGATATTGCTATGGAAAAGATCATTCCATGGGTAGCAAAAGGATTAACTGAGAAAGAATTAAATGCAAAAATGCGTGAAATTTACAAAGAAATCGGATGTGAAGATGTATCGTTCGATCCAATTACAGCATACGGACATGGCGCTGCAGATCCACATCATGTAACAGATGATTCCAAAGGAAAACGCGGAGATTGTGTAATTCTTGATATCGGTGGATTTAAAGATAACTATGCATCGGATATGACAAGAACTGTATTCATCGGTGAAGTATCTGACCGTGCAAAAGAAATTTATGATATCGTAGTTGAAGCAAATAGAAGAGGTATCGAAGCTGCCAAACCGGGAAATAGAATGTGCGACGTTGACCTTGCTGCAAGAAATTACATCGAGGAAAAAGGATTTGGCGAGTATTTCACACACAGAACAGGACATTCTATCGGACTGGAAGATCACGAATTTGGTGATGTATCATCTGTTAATACTGACATCATCAAGGTTGGACTATAAATGTATACCGCGCGATTTCAATGCGCGGATCAAATCGAAGATCTCTTCGAAGCTGCTGAGCACCGTTGTGCAGTAAAGTTCCGTCGAGGTCGCTGGCTATATATTTGATCATATCAAACGCTCCTTTTAAACATGTATTGCTTATTCAATCTTTTACCCATTATAATATAAAAAGAATACGAATGGAAGTTGAGGTTTAATAATATGAAAATAGGAATAGGAAATGATCATGCAGCAGTAGAAATGAAGAATGAGGTTGTTGAATATCTGAAAGAAAAGGGCTGTGAAGTTGTGAACTACGGAACAGACACCCATGAAAGCTGTAACTATCCGGAGTTTGGTGAAAAGTCGGACGTGCAGTTGTGGCAGGAGAAGTTGACCTTGGAATACTAATCTGCGGAACAGGCGTCGGTATTTCCCTTTGCGGCTAATAAGGTAAAAGGAGTAAGAGCAGTTGTGTGCTCTGAGCCATATTCAGCAAAATTATCCAGACAGCATAACAATACAAATGTGCTTGCTTTTTGGAGCGAGAGTGATCGGAATTGAGATGGCAAAGATGATCATCGATGAGTGGTTGGACGCAGAATTTATGGGAGGAAGACATCAGACTCGTGTAGATATGATCATGGCAATCGAAGAAAAATAAGGATGTAAGATAGGTGGAGGACGCAAGCTGTGTCAGACAGATTAGAGTTTCAGGAGAAATTACAGAAAGTTTTAGAACTTGCGAAGTCAGGGGGACAGAAGATTACGCGGGAAGAAGTGGAAAACTACTTTGAGGAAGATT
>VOFE01000666.1_pt1 | contig 32001 bp, 43 predicted proteins | sample 5384071 | NCBI WGS metagenome assembly VOFE01 (sample SAMN12384724, study PRJNA508395) | human gut metagenome | isolation source: healthy gut D | host: Homo sapiens
ATCCAAGCTTTGTCATCGTGATGACAACATCTTCCTTCGGGATCAGGTCTTCCATGGAGATATCGAACTCATCAAATCCGATGGAGGTTCTTCTCTCATCTCCGTATTTATCACGGATCACAAGGATCTCTTCTTTGATCACGCCAAGTAATAACTTTCTGTCTGCGAGGATCGCACGTAAATGTTCGATCTGCTCCATCAGTTCTTTATATTCTGCTTCCAGCTTTTCTCTTTCCAGACCTGTCAGGACACGGAGTCTCATATCTACGATAGCCTGTGCCTGTACATCTGTCAGTCCGAAACGCTCCATCAATTCTGATTTTGCGATCTGGACAGTCTGTGAACCTCTGATGATCTTGATCACTTCATCGATGTTATCTAATGCGATCAGTAATCCCTGTAAGATATGCGCACGTTCTTCCGCTTTATTTAATTCATACTGGGTACGGCGTGTCACAACTTCTTCCTGATGTCTCAGATAGTAGTTGAGCATCTCCATCAGGTTCATGACCTTCGGCTCGTTGCCGACCAGTGCCAGCATGATCACACCGAATGTGTCCTGAAGCTGTGTATGTTTGTATAACTGGTTCAGGATAACATTTGCATTGGCATCTCTCCTGAGTTCAATGACTACGCGCATTCCTTCACGGCTTGACTGGTCACTAAAGTCTGTGATTCCATCGATTTTCTTATCACGTACCAGTTCTGCGATCTTCTCGATCAGTCTTGCTTTATTCACCATGTAAGGAAGCTCACTTACGATGATGCGGCTCTTGCCGTTCGGCATCGCCTCGATATCTGTCACCGCACGCACACGAATCTTGCCGCGTCCGGTTCTGTATGCCTCTTCAATTCCTCTGGTTCCAAGGATCATACCTCCGGTCGGGAAGTCAGGTCCTTTAATGATCTTTAAGATCTCTTCGATCGTTGTCTCTTCTTTATCCTCGATCTGGTCATCGATGATCTGTACAACCGCATTGATCACTTCACGCAGGTTGTGCGGCGGGATATTGGTCGCCATACCTACAGCGATACCGGAAGTACCGTTGACCAGAAGATTCGGGAATCTTGATGGAAGAACTGAAGGTTCTTTCTCCGTCTCATCAAAGTTAGGAATAAAATCAACGGTATTTTTATTAATATCCGCCGTTAATTCCATGGAAATCTTACTGAGTCTTGCCTCTGTATAACGCATAGCAGCTGCGCCGTCACCATCCACAGAACCAAAGTTACCATGACCGTCTACAAACGGATAACGGGTAGACCAGTCCTGCGCCAGATTAACCAATGCGCCATAGATCGAGCTGTCGCCGTGGGGATGATATTTACCCATTGTATCACCGACGATACGGGCACACTTTCTGTGCGGCTTGTCGGGACCGTTATTCAGTTCGATCATAGAGTACAGAATTCTTCTCTGTACCGGCTTCAAACCATCTCTTACATCCGGCAGTGCACGGGAAGCAATAACACTCATCGCGTAGTCGATATAAGAGGTTTCCATTGTCTGTTTCAGATCCACTTCGTGGACTTTGTCAAATATATTGTCTTCCATCAATCTCTCAGAGATGTAAGTATCTCTGTTCCTCCTTTCTTCTACACGCTGTTATTATACATCCAGGTTCTTGACATATTTTGCATTTTCAACGATGAACTCACGTCTCGGTTCAACTTTGTCACCCATCAGGGTGGTGAATGTAAGGTCCAGTTCACTCGTTGTCTCATCGTCCATCGTTACACGTAAGAGGATACGGTGCTGTGGATCCATAGTAGTCTCCCAGAGCTGCTCGGCATCCATCTCACCCAGACCTTTATAACGCTGGATCTTATTGTTTCCGTCACGTCCGACTTCTTCGATGATCTTGCTTAATTCTTCGTCACTGTATGCATACCATACCTTCTTGTTCTTCTCCACTTTGTAGAGTGGCGGCTGTGCCAGGTATACATATCCCTGCTTGATCAGCTCCGGCATGAAACGATACAGGAAGGTCAGAAGCAGTGTTGCGATATGGGCACCGTCAACATCGGCATCGGTCATAATAATGATCTTGTGGTAACGAAGCTTGGAAATATCAAAATCCTCATGGATTCCGGTTCCGAAAGCAGTGATCATTGCCTTGATCTCAGCGTTGGCATAGATCTTATCCAGACGTGCCTTTTCAACATTCAGTATCTTACCACGCAGTGGCAGGATCGCCTGCGTGGCACGGGTACTCGCCGTCTTGGCAGAACCACCCGCGGAATCTCCCTCTACGATGTAGATCTCACAGTTGTACGGATCTCTTGTCAGAACAGTCTGCAAGCTTTCCCGGAAGAGACATGTTATCAAGAGCAGATTTTCTACTTGTAAGATCTCTTGCCTTTCTTGCGGCTTCTCTTGCACGCTGAGCCATCACAGATTTCTCATGATCAATAATCTTACCAACTGCCGGATTCTGCTCAAGGAAAATCTCCAGCTGCTTGCTTACAACGCTGTCTACCGCACCTCTTGCCTCACTGTTACCGAGTTTCTGCTTGGTCTGTCCCTCGAACTGTGGATCCTCAATCTTGACACTGATGATTGCCGTCAATCCTTCACGGATATCATCACCGCTTAAGTTCGGCTCGCTTTCACGGAGAAGCTTATTCTTCTTTGCATAGTCATTAAATGTCTTTGTGATCGCATTTCTGAATCCTACAACGTGCGTTCCGCCTTCCGGAGTCGTAATGTTATTGACAAATCCATATGTCGTATCGCTGTAAGAATCGTTGTGCTGCATTGCAACCTCAACATAAACGTTATCTTTCATGCCTTCACAGTAAATGATCTGCTCATAAAGTGGTGTCGCACTCCGGTTCAGGTAAGAAACAAATTCTTTGATCCCGCCCTCGTAGTGGAATGTTCTTTTTGGTTCTTCCTCACGGTCATCCCTGAGCACGATCTTCAGATCCTTTTGTCAGGAAGGCCATCTCACGGAATCGCTGTTTCAGGACATTAAAATCAAAGATCGTTGTCTCGAAAATGGTATCATCCGGCAGGAATGTGACTTTTGTACCTGATTTTCCTTCTTCACATTCTCCGATCACTGCCAGTTTTTCCATAACTTTTCCGCGTTCATAACGCTGCTGGTAGATCTTTCCATCATGGAAGATCTCTACTTCCAGCCAGTTGGAGAGTGCATTTACAACAGATGCTCCAACTCCATGAAGACCTCCGGATACCTTATATCCTCCACCGCCAAACTTTCCGCCTGCATGAAGAACGGTAAATACTACTTCTACCGCTGGGAGACCCGCCTTATGATTGATTCCTACAGGAATACCACGTCCATTATCTGATGACCGTCACCGAATTGTCTTTGTTAATGTCTACCTGAATTTTATCACAGTATCCTGCCAATGCCTCATCAACCGCATTGTCTACGATTTCATAGACCAGATGATGGAGGCCTTTCGAAGAAGTGCTGCCGATGTACATTCCGGGTCTTTTCCTTACGGCTTCCAAGCCTTCCAATATCTGAATCTGATCCGCTCCATATTCAGCGTCAAATTCTGTACCTGATGCACCCATTCTCCAACCTCCTAGTTTTCTTTTGCTACCGTTCCACCCTTCATATGGAACACTTTATTGATTGAAAATCTATGATTCACAAATTCATCCAGTCCCGTACACGTTACTACAGTCTGAATATCATGAATACTGTCCAATAAATAGTTTTGCCTGCTTTTATCCAGTTCAGACAACACATCATCCAATAACAGGATCGGCGTATCCCCAATGATCCGCTTCACCAGTTCAATCTCAGCTAATTTTCAGCGACAGCGCAGCTGTTCTTTGCTGTCCCTGAGAACCAAATTTTCTAATATCCAAATCTCCTGACAGGAAACACAGATCATCTCTATGAGGACCTACAGACGTACTTTTCATCCGCAGATCCTCTCCCTGTTTTTCTTCAGAGCCTGCTTCCATCGACATCTCACCAATACTTGATTCATAAGTCAATGACAGCCGTTCTTTCCCGCCTGTCAGACGGAAATGAATCTCTGAAATAATCTCATTCACCTGTCGTACAAATTCTTTTCTTCTGTCCAAAACCTTTGTTCCATAAGCAGCCATCTGTATATCCCAGATATCCAGTGTCTCCAGCAAATGCTGCTGGTTCGAGCCATAGATATCCTTCAAAAGTGAATTACGCTGGTTAATAATACGGTTATAGTTCGAAAGATTGTTCAGATAGATCTTATCAAGCTGGGAAAGCTCAAGATCAATAAATCTTCTTCTTCCTGCCGGACCCTCTTTGATAATATTAAGATCCTCTGGAGAAAAAAAACAAAATGGACAATACCGAATAACTCACTTGCACGGCGAATCGGTATCTTATCGATTGCAATTCCCTTTCGGACTGTTTTTCTTCAGGTGCATATCGATCTGGAAAATGATTCCCTTTTTCTCAACTACTGTCTCCAGATGGGATTCATCATACCCAAACTGTATCATATCCCGATCCTTCGTTCCTCTGTGAGATTTCGTCGTTCCAGACAAATACAATGCTTCCAGTATATTTGTTTTTCCTTGCGCATTATCACCATACAAAATATTTGTTTTCGGATCAAAGGTCAAATCTAATAAATCATAATTTCTGTAATTTTTCAGCTTTAAAGACTTGATTATCATAATTTCCCCGCCATCACGTTATAACACGAGCGAGAAAACCTCTCACATGTTATTTTACACGTTTTCCAACTATTTTTCAATTTTTATTTCATTTCCATCAAAAGTTGCTGTATCGCCCGGATACAGCTTTCTTCCGCGTCTCGTATCAATTTCTCCGTTTACAAGAACAAGCCCGTTCTGAATTACGTCCTTAGCCTCAACACCACTTTCAACTAACCCGGCTGCCTTGAGCGCCTGACCGAGTTTAATGAAGTCATCCTGAGGGCGCAGTTTGATTATTTCCATTTCTTATCACTCCTTAATTAATTTTTATCAGTGTTTTTGATCTTTATTTTTTATTTAAACTTTTTAAACATTTTTAAACTTTTAATTTTCTAGATTTTGAAAAGTCAAAAAATTGCAGAGCAGGGCGTCTGCTCCGCATAATCTATTATTTTCTGAGTTTAGACAGCTGCATTAAAATTGACTGGAAGAATCAGATAAATGTAAGACTGATTCTCGTCTTTGATAAAGCAAGGTGCTTTTGCATTCATAAAATACAAGTCTACTTCTTCATCTTCAATCACACGAAGTGCATCGATCAAAAACTTTGGATTAAATCCGATCATCAGATCTTTTCCGTCTTTTGTACAGAGAATTACCTCATCCATGGAACCGATCTGTGATTTGATCATCAACTGCATTGCATCATCCTTGATATCAATGATAATCGGCTTTTTGTCTCCCTCTTTGATAAGCAGAGTTGCACGATCAATACAATCTAACAGTTCTTTTTTATTCACATGTACTCTTGTCTCATAATCACTGGACAGCATCTGATCAATTCGGAAATATTCTCCCTCAATCAGTCTGGATACAACAACTGTTCTGTCAAATTCAAATACAATATGGTTCTTTGTAAATGAAATCTGGACCTCTGCTTCAGCTTCTCCTCCAATGATTTTACTGATCTCCTGCAGAGTTTTTCCTGGAACAATGACTTTTCTTGGTTCATAAGAATCTTTCAGATCAATCTTTCTGATTGAGATTCTGTGACCATCAAGAGAAACCACTCTGAGAACATCATTGTCAATCTCAAAAAGTTCTCCTGTCATCATCTTGTTCGTATCATTGTCAGCAATTGAAAAAATAGTCTGGCGAACAACTTCTTTCAAAGTAAACTCGGAAATAGTAATAAAATCTTCACGTTCAATCGCCGGAAGATAAGAAAAATCGTCTCCTGACTGGGCTGCGATATTAAATTTCGCTTTTTCACAAGTAATAATTGCCTGATTGTCAGATTCTGTTTCAATAACAACATCATTGTCTGGAAGTTTACGGACAATTTCTGAAAAAATCTTTGCATTTAATGCAATAATACCTCTGGAATCAATAATTCCATCAATTGTAGTTTCAATTCCAAGTTCCATATCATTGGCAGTCAGTTTGATTACATCTGTTGTTGCATCAATCAGAATACATTCAAGAATAGGCATTGTTGTTTTAGAGGGTACTGCCTTGGAAACAATACTGACTCCTTTTACGAGATTCGATTTTTTGCATATGATTCTCATGTTGATGATTACTCCTTTCAGGTTTCAAGGTTACGGTTGATATGTGGATAACGTTTTTTCTCGCGTAATTTATGTATATTTATATAAATCGATTCCGCCTTCTCCGCCTTAGGGGGTGTGGATAAGTGGATAAGTACCTGCAGCCCTTTAAAATCAAGGGGTTGCGGGTTTGGATAACTATGTAGATTACAGAAAAATAACGTGTTGAAACTGTGGGGAAAAAAATTTGGCAAAAAATCCACATTTTTGTTATCCCAACGTTATTCACATAGAAATCTACAGGTTTTCTACAAAGTTATCCACAATTAACGCGAAAAACTGACAAGTTATTCACATTTTATAGAGTTATCTTCCTTATACAGGATTGATTTTCTTCTTAATTATATTCACAGTGTTGTTTAAAGCTTCATCTGTCTTCAGATCATTCTCAATTTTGCGTACACCATGGCTAATGGAAGCATGATCTTTACCACCGAGCAGGGCACCAATGGATTTTAACGGTGTATCAGTCATATTTCTGCAAAGATACATGACAATCTGGCGTGGAAGTACGATTTCAGCATTCCGTTTTTTTTGCCTTTCAGTTCAGCAACAGGACATTAAAGTGTTCGGAAACGACTTCAATGATCAATTCGGTGAAACGGCACGGTTATCATCCGGTGAAATCATATCTTTCAATGCTTCGGCAGCAAGAGGAATGTCGATCGGTTTATTTTCCAGATTAGAAAGTGCAATCAGTTTATTCAGAGATCCCTCCAGCTCACGGATATTGGATTTGATATTATTGGCGATATACTGCATAACTTCATCTGGAATATGGTATTTCTCCAGTCCGTCCAGTTCTTCTTTTTTACGCAGGATCGCCATTCTTGTCTCATAATCAGGTGAGGAAATATCTGCGATCATACCCCATTCAAAACGGGTACGAAGTCTGGCCTCCAGTGTTTCCATATCTTTTGGAGGTTTGTCGCTGGAAATGATGATCTGCTTTCCTGATACATGAAGATGATTAAAGGTATGAAAAAATTCTTCCTGTGTACTTTCTTTTCCTATGATAAATTGTATATCATCGATCAGCAGGACATCAATATTACGATATTTGTCGCGGAATGTGGTCATAGCCATTTCATTTCCATTTTTACCGACTTTCAGAGCTTCGATCAGTTCATTCGTAAAGGTCTCACTGGTTACATAAAGTACTTTTTTGGAGGGATCATGTTCCAAAATGTAATGTGCCACGGAGTGCATCAAATGGGTCTTTCCAAGTCCAACACCTCCATATAAGAAGAGAGGGTTGTAGATCTCTCCCGGAGATTCGGCAACTGCGAGGGAAGCAGCGTGGGCGAAATTGTTGTTGCTTCCAACGACAAATGTGTCGAAAGTATACTTTGGATTTAAGTTTGCCTTTTCATAAATCGCATTTACACGGGTCTTCTGGACGGAAGACTCTTTCTTTCCTTAATCACTTTCGGGCTGTCGGTTACAAATTCCACTTCATATTCTGTACCGGTTACTTCGGCGATGCAGACCTTAAAAGGAAGCAGATATTTATCTTGAATATGTTCAAGACTTGCCTTCAGTTTGACAAGAATGTATACAGTATTGTCTTTGACTTCATAAACAGTAAGTGGTGCAATCCATGTAGTATAAGAAATATTAGATGAGCAATATTCCTGCTTCATCTTATTTAATATCTGATTCCAATTTTTTTCTACAATGTTCATCGAAAGTAACTCCTAATTTTTTAAAATTATAATGGAAAGGTTGAAAATCCAGCGCAAATAATTCAGGACTTATCCACATTCAACTCCTGATTATGGCTTTTAGGGCAGACTTTCCCCTACCCAAATACAATGTTTTCAGCAACTGTTTGTTAAAAAAGTGAAAAACAGCCACTTTTTATTAACTTCGTACTAAAATAATGTGGATAACTCTAAAAATGGTAGAGTCTCTCCACTACATTTTACATCAAAAAAAGCTTCATAAGCAATGAAAAATCAATGTGTATAACTTTATCAACATCTTAAAACGTTGATAAATATGGTTTTTTATGAATAAAAAAAAATTTTATCAACACGATATTTAGTGGTTTTCCACAGGTTATAGTTATCCACATATGTTGATAACTTTGTGGATAACTTCTGTATAATTATGTGAAAAAATAGTTATACTCCTTGATATATAAGGGTTTCGAGGAACTGTGAAAAACTCTTTAAAATGAAAAAAAGAAATTTAAAATTAAAGGGAAAGATTGTTGATAAAGCTTGACTTTATGCGGTTTTCACCTCTATAATTAAGAGCAGTGTCTTTTTAATATTGAGGCGCAGTAACGAAGTTAATATTGTGAATACTTTATTATATAAGGTATATCAGGTTAAGGGAGGTGTAAGAAAATGAAGATGACATTTCAGCCAAAAAAGAGATCAAGATCTAAAGTTCACGGATTCAGAGCAAGAATGAGTACAGCAGGCGGAAGAAAAGTTCTGGCAGCTAGAAGAGCAAAAGGAAGAAAGCAGTTATCAGCATAGGCCGCATATATGTGGCCTTTTCTTCTATTTAATATTAAATGATAACAGGATTTTTTGTTATCTGGAATGAAGAGGATATTGATGAAATTTTCTGAGTCTTTAAAAAAGAATAGGGATTTTCAGTCATGTCTACAGGAATGGAAAATCTTATGCTAATAAATGTCTTGTAATGTATATTATCCCCAATGAACAAAATAAGAACCGAGTCGGTATATCAGTCAGTAAGAAGGTAGGGAACAGTGTGGTCAGACATCATCTTACGCGGCTGATCAGAGAAAGCTACCGGTTATCGGAAGAACATTTCCAGTGTGGGTATGACATTGTAGTCATTGCGAGAACAAGTGCGAAGGATAAGAATTATCATGATGTGGAAAGTGCACTGATCCATCTCGGAAAGCTTCATCACATATATGTCTGATAAGACAATGATGAAAGGAAGTGGCGCAGATGAAAAGTATGTCTTGTTATGGATGATTCGTTTTTACAGGAAATATCTGTCCGGAATGAAGGGCGGATGCACTTGTAAGTATTATCCAACCTGCTCACAGTATGGGTTGGAAGCAATCGAGAAAGTACGGAGCACTCAAGGGAGGGGCTCTGGCGGTATGGAGAATCCTGCGCTGCAATCCTTTTTCAAAAGGCGGATATGATCCGGTACCTTAAGGAGGATAAGTAATGGAAGTTTATGGACTTTTAGCTTCAGGCTATGGAGACTGGCCTATTATCAAGCAGATTGCCTGGCTGCTGGGTCAGGTAATGAATGGGATCTTTAATGTACTTAGCAAGATTGGTATTGAGAACATAGGCGTATGTATTATCATATTCACGATTATCGTTTATACTCTGATGATCCCACTTACAATCAAACAACAGAAATTTTCAAAAATGTCGGCTGTAATGCAGCCTGAGATCAAAAAGATCCAGAAGAAATACGAAGGAAAGAAAGATCAGGCTTCAATGATGAAGCAGCAGGAAGAAATCAATATGGTTTATGAGAAGTACGGAACTTCCATGAGCGGCGGATGTCTTCCAATGTTGATCCAGATGCCGATTCTGTTCGCGCTGTATCCGGTTATCCGTGATATTCCGACGTATGTAAAAGGTGTTAAAGATGTTTATATGCCTGTAACAGAAGCCATCATGAATACAGATGGCTTCCAGAAGATCATGGAGAAGATCGGAGAAGCAAGCCCGGTTCTTATGAACCCAAAGGCTTATGATTATTCTCAGGTAGATACAATCGTAAATGTACTTTATAAATTTCAGGATTCCACATGGGATAAGCTGTTAGATAAGATCCCGAGTATTTCGGATCTTGCTCATCAGACGATGAACCAGGTAACTCACCTGAACAGTTTCCTTGGAATCAATATCGGTGAGCAGCCACTCACTCAGTTGACAACAGCACTTCATAACGGTTCTATCGTCGGAGTCATCCTTGCAGTACTGATTCCTGTTCTTGCAGGTCTGACTCAGTTTATCAGTGTGAAGCTTCAGCCACAGCCGGCAGGAGATGACAAAGATAACCCGATGGCAGGTTCTATGAATGCCATGACATATACGATGCCGCTGATCTCAGTCGTAATGGGATTCACACTTCCGGCAGGTCTTGGTCTTTACTGGGCAGCAAGTGCAGCAGTAAGATGCATACAGCAGCTTGCAATCAATAAGTACCTTAGTACAAAGTCTCTGGATGAAATGATCAAAGAGAACCAGAAGAAAGCACAGAAGAAACGTGAGAAACACGGAACTTCTGCAAAAGAAATCAATAAGATGGCTACAACAAGTACTCGTAATGTGGGTACTGTTACAAAGGGAAAACTGGAATTTCTGAAGCAGAGAAAGAAGAAAAGATCCAGAAAGCAAAGCAGAAGGCTCAGAATTCCAAGCCGGGCAGCCTTACTTCTAAGGCAAATCTGGTAAGCCGTTATAACAGCGGACAGCAGAACAAACCAGCCGAAGGCAGAAGATGAGAGCAGTTCTAAAGAAAAAAAGGGCAAAAAAAATAAAGGAAGATTCGTAACTCCTAACCGTTCTCTTAAAAAGCAGGAGACGGGTCAGGATTTGAAGATGGAGGAATCGAGGATGAATGGTAGTATCAGAGTATCGGCGAAAACAGTTGATGATGCGATCACAGAAGCATTAATCCAGCTTGGTGTAACAAGCGACAGACTGGAATATGAAGTAATTGAGAAGGGAAGCGCAGGATTCCTTGGAATCGGTATGAAGCAGGCAGTGATCGACGCAAGAAGAAAACCGGAACCGAAAGAGGAGAAGGTAGAAGAGCCTGTAGTAGAAGAACCTGTGAGAGCAGAGCCAAAGAAGGTTGAAGCAGTTCAGCCTCAGAAAGCAGCTGCAGAAAAGAAAGCGGATGAACCTCAGAAGGCTGCTTTTGAAAAAGTTGTAGAAAAAGAAGTAAAAGAGGAAGTTAAGAAAGAGACAAAACTTGTAGAAGTTCAGCCTCAGACAATCGAAGCAGTAGAAGATTTCCTCAAGAATACAATGAAAGCCATGGACATGGAAGTTGAGCTTAAGACTGAGATCGATCAGGATGGTGCACTTTGCGTAGATATGAGTGGAGAGCATATGGGAATCCTGATCGGTAAGAGAGGTCAGACGCTGGATTCCCTTCAATATCTTGCAAACCGTGTTGCGAACAAACATCAGGATGGTTATGTAAGAGTAAAGCTTGATACAGAGAATTATCGGGCAAGAAGAGAAGAGACGTTGAGCATCTTGCAAAGAACATTGCACATAAAGTAAAAGGAACAGAAGACCGGTTGCACTTGAGCCAATGAATCCGTATGAAAGAAGGATCATTCACTCAGCACTTCAGTCAGATCCTTATGTAACAACGCACAGTGAAGGAGAAGAGCCTTACAGAAAAGTTGTTATAACATTAAAGAGATAATACTGTTTATGCATTTGAAGCGAAAGGACGTTTACGCTTCACGGATACTTTCGTGAGGTGTGGAACGTCCTTTTTCTATGGTAAAATATGATGATACCAGGGATTGTAAAAGGAGTGCATTGCACGAAACAATCCTGTAGGTATCATAGTTGGGGAGTTTGCCCCAACATCATCAGAATATAGGAAGCAGGAAATCAGAGTACAGAGCAAGAAAACAGAAAGGAAATAAAAGGCATGAATCAGGATACGATTGCAGCGATTTCTACAGGTATGACTAATTCGGGAATCGGAATTGTAAGAATCAGCGGAAGTGAAGCGCTGGAGATAGCAGATCGTGTATATAAAGGGAAAGAAACGATTACAGAAGTGCCAACGCATACGATTCATTATGGACATATAATGGATGGAGAGGAGACAGTTGACGAAGTACTTGTGATGGTGATGCGCGGACCTCGTACATTTACAGGAGAAGACACAGTTGAGATCAACTGCCACGGTGGAACTTATGTTGTAAGCAGAGTTTTGGAGACGGTCTTAAAGGCGGGAGCAAGACCGGCAGAACCGGGAGAATTTACCAAGCGAGCTTTTTTGAATGGAAGGATCGATCTGTCTCAGGCGGAGGCGGTGATCGATGTGATCACATCAGAAAATGAGTATGCATTGCAGAGTTCGATCAGCCAGCTCAAAGGGAAGTGTGAAGAACAGGATCAAAGAGATCCGTGAGAAGATTCTTTATCATACTGCATTTATCGAAACGGCACTGGATGACCCGGAACATATCAGTGTGGATGGATATGGTGAGGTGCTAAAGGAGGCAGCAGAAGAGGTGATCGATCAGCTGAAAGAACTGATTGATTCCTCGGATGATGGAAGGATCATGAAAGAGGGGATCCAGACAGTAATTCTTGGAAAACCGAATGCAGGAAAGTCATCCCTTTTGAATATTCTGGCGGGTCATGACCGTGCGATTGTTACAGATATTGAAGGAACGACAAGAGATGTCTTAGAGGAAAGCAGATCCGTCTGCAGGGACTGACTTTGAATATTATAGACACTGCCGGAATCCGTCAGACAGACGATATCGTGGAAAAAATGGGTGTCGATAAGGGAGAAAGAATACGCAAAAGAGGCAGATCTTATTATTTATGTTGTAGATGCATCAAGAAATTGACGAAAATGATGAAAAAATCTTTGATTTGATTTATGATAAAAAGAACAGTGATTCTGCTTAATAAGTCGGATCTGGATACTGTAGTGACAGAAGAGATGATCCCGAAAGGATTTCACAAAAGGGTGTTCAGAAGCAGATTCCTGTGATTGCGATTTCTGCGAAGGAAGAGCAGGGAATCAAGGAACTTGAGAACACCGTTGAAAGCAATGTTCTTAAAGGGAGATCTCTCATTCAATGAAGAGGTTTATATCACAAATGCAAGACAAAAAATGCATTGGTCAATGCGAGAGAGAGTATGAAAAAGTCATTTTCAGCATTGACGCCGGCATGCCCGAGGATTTCTATTCCATCGACCTGATGGACGCCTATGACACCCTTGGAAGCATTACCGGAGAAACAGCGGGAGAAGATTTGGTCAATGAAATATTCAGCAAGTTCTGTATGGGAAAATAAAGATGAATATGATGTGGCTGTAGTCGGTGCAGGGCATGCAGGATGTGAGGCGGCACTGGCAACGGCAAGGCTTGGTTTTAAGACAGTGATGTTTACGGTAAGTGTAGACAGTATTGCACTGATGCCGTGTAATCCAAATATCGGAGGAAGCTCAAAGGACATTTGGTCAGAGAGCTGGATGCTCTCGGCGGAGAGATGGGAAAAAACATTGATAAGACATTTATTCAGTCTAAGATGCTTAACAGTTCAAAAGGTCCTGCCGTGCATTCACTGCGTGCACAGGCGGATAAGGCAAATTATAGTAAAACAATGCGTCAGGTGCTTCAGAACCAGGAGAATCTGGATATCCGTCAGATGGAAGTGACAGAGATTCTGGCAGAGGATGGGAAGATCACAGGAGTACAGACGTACTCAGGCGCTATATACCGCTGCAAGGCCGTTGTACTCTGTACGGGTACATATTTAAAGGCACGCTGTATTTACGGCGAAATAAGCACACATACGGGTCCTAACGGGCTTCAGAGTGCCAACTATCTGACAGATAGCCTGAAAGCACTGCGGAATTAAGATGTATCGCTTCAAAACAGGTACACCGGCGCGTATTGATAAGAATACGATTGATTTCAGCAAGATGCAGGAGCAGAAAGGAGATGAGAGGGTTGTACCGTTCTCGTTTACTACAGATCCTGAGAGTGTTCAGATCGATCAGGCGTCCTGCTGGCTGACTTATACAAATGAGAAAACCCATGAGATCATCAGAAGCAATCTGGACCGTTCACCGCTTTATTCAGGAGCAATTGAAGGTACGGGACCGAGATATTGTCCGTCTATCGAGGATAAGGTTGTGAAATTCCCGGACAAGAACCGTCATCAGGTGTTTATCGAGCCGGAAGGACTTGAGACGAATGAAATGTACATCGGCGGAATGTCCAGTTCACTTCCAGAGGATGTCCAATATAAAATGTACAGAAGTGTGCCGGGACTGGAACATGCAAAGATTATAAGAAATGCATATGCGATCGAATATGACTGCATTGATGCGAGACAGTTGAAGAGTACATTGGAATTCAAAGAGATAGAAGGTCTTTTCAGCGGCGGACAGTTTAACGGAAGTTCAGGATATGAAGAGGCAGCGGCACAGGGACTGATTGCAGGTATCAATGCGGCAAGAAAGCTGCAGGGAAAAGAAGGTATCGTGATTGACCGTTCCCAGGGATATATCGGAGTTCTGATCGATGATCTTGTGACAAAAGAGAGCCACGAACCGTATCGTATGATGACCTCAAGAGCAGAGTACAGGCTGCTTCTTCGTCAGGATAATGCAGATATACGTCTTACAAAGATTGGTTACGAGGTGGGACTGATCGATGAGGAGAGATATCAGAAACTGTTGAAAAAAAGGAAGAGATGATCGAAAGAGATCGAGCGTGTGGAGCACACAAATGTAGGTACTACAGAAGCTGTACAGGCATTGCTTGAATCATATGAAAGCACACCGCTTACATCAGGAACCACACTGGCAGAGCTGATCCGCAGACCGGAGTTGTCTTATGAGAAGATCGCACCGATCGATAAGCACAGAGAAGAACTGCCATATGATGTGAAGGAACAGGTCGATATCAATATAAAATATGACGGCTATATTAAGCGTCAGATGCGTCAGGTAGAGCAGTTTAAGAAACTTGAGAATAAGCGGATACCAGAAAATATTAATTATGATTCAATTCAGAGTCTCAGGCTGGAGGCTAAGCAGAAACTGAATCAGATCCGTCCGGCTTCTATTGGTCAGGCATCCAGGATTTCCGGAGTATCACCGGCAGATGTCTCAGTGCTTCTTGTATATTTAAGCAGTAAATAAAAGTGTTAGTTAAAGCAATACATGATAATCTAAAAATGCTATAATAATATTCTACGGAACGGTATTGTCGGATTGTTGAAACTGTTCCGTGGGAAGTAATGATTGGAGAATATAGTGGGAGAGAACACACAGAGTAAATTTGATCTAGAATTAGAAAAAATCGGAATCACATTAAATGAGCGGCAGAAGCAGCAGTTCGACAAGTATTATGAAATGCTGGTTGAGTGGAATAAAGTGATGAATCTGACAGGGATTACGGAGTATGATGAGGTGAATCTGAAGCACTTTACAGATAGTCTGACAATCGCAAGAACACAGGAGATGCAGAAGGTGCAGAGCGTGATTGATATCGGAACAGGAGCCGGTTTCCCGGGAATTCCTCTGAAGATTGCATTTCCGCATCTGAAGGTTGTACTTCTTGATTCACTGAATAAACGAATTAAGTTCTTAGATGCAGTAATTGAAGAATTAGGATTGGAAAATATCAGTACAATTCATGGAAGAGCAGAAGATTTTGCAAAGAAAAAGGAATACAGAGAGCAGTTTGATCTCTGCGTTTCAAGAGCTGTTGCGAATCTGTCAACATTGAGTGAGTATTGCCTTCCATTTGTAGCTGTAAATGGCAGTTTTGTTTCTTATAAAAGTGGAGATTCTGAAGAAGAAATCCATCAGGCAAAACATGCGATTTCATTGTTAGGTGGAAAAGTAAAGAATGTGGATAAGTTCCAATTACCTGGAACAGACATGGGGCGTGCACTTGTTGAAATAAAAAAAACAAAGCAGACACCGGGAAAATATCCTAGAAAAGCAGGATTACCGGCAAAAGAACCATTAAAATAAGCAAATATAGGAGGACCTGTTTACTGGCATTCTGGTGAATAGGTCTTCCTTTTTGAGTGTATTGTTGAAAAATGCCGAAATAGTCAGAAAATAAGTTTAAAAAGAAGATATACTCAAAAAAAAGAAGTTATCCACATTTTCCACATGAGATATTCACTCTGTGTGGATATCTCATGTGGAAAATGTGGATAACCTAATTTTTTAGAAAAAATATGATACGAGTAAAATTTCTAATTTATGCGATATTCTATTCACATTCTTCAGCGTCTGACAAGAAAATTTCTACATTTTCAATGAATTCGTCACATTTTTCAATATGAGGAAGTTGTTTGGTTTTGGCCATTCCTGCAATTTCAATCGAAGGAAGATAGTTCTGATATTCACTGGCTGCCAAAGAATTTTCAGGATTACTATTTCCTACAATAATGGAGATGCTGTTATTTAATTTATTCAGACAGTGAAGAACATTTGCATTCGTATATCTCGTCTTTTGACAGGCGAAAAGATATTTGGAATTTGTATGTTCTTTGTGTGCTGCTTCAAAGTAGGTGAGAATATCTTTTTCACTAATTTCATTCTGAGTATAATAAGAAGAGCAGAGGGCATGAGCAATTGTCTTCTTATTTACATTCAAGTTGTAGATAAATGTACCCAGAATAGGAGAATACAGGATATTCTTTATGAATTTACTACGTTTTGTAGGAATCTTTGCCAGGTCTACACAGATTCGGCGGATTTATCATAATAACTTTATTTATAATTGTTTCATCGTTTGCACAGGCCATTAGTACAAATGGACAGGATTCACCGAAACAATTACATCAGTTTTTTCTCCGATAATATGTTTGATAAAGTTCGTGATTAATTCTACATACAGATAATTAGTATATGTTAATCCCGGACGATCGGAACAACCGCAGCCTAAAAGATCAATTGTATATACAGTATGGGACTTGGCAAGTTCCGCTATATTGTTTCTCCATTCATAGGAAGAAGAACATACATTGAGATTATGCACTAAAAGTAAAGGTGATCCTTCACCAGGTTTTCGGATTTATATGCGATTTTGCCAAATCTCAGTTATAGTATTCATATTCATCAGAATTGATTAATTTATCAGCAGTTGAGATATATTCTAATACACGGTTGGCAATATGCATTGCACCAACTGAAACTCCTGCTAAAGTAGTAAAAAGTTAGTTTTTCTTAATACTCAAATTATTCACCTTCCTTATTATAATAGTGGTTTGTTTTTATAAAAGTAAGAGTCTGAATTAAAAGAAACCCTTACTTTATTATACTACATTCTTAAATTCAAATAAAGCGAAAAAATCTTAATGTTTAATTATAGAAGAAGTGGATTATCTCTAAAAAATGTTTCGTGAAACATTTTTTGATCCATCAATCGAATCCGCACCCTGCGCGTATAATACAGTTATTTACAAAATGCAGTACTAGAAATAACTGAGAAAACACAATGTTTCACGTGAAACATTTTAGAAAATAAGAAGGAAGATGTTTCGTTACTGTTCACGCCCGTGTCAATCACTTCGCTGATTGACACGGAGGATGCATGTTTTGGCTTGAATGCATCTCGCCCTATCGCCAAAGGCGATTTAAAATGGCGAGATGCGTTGCTGGTCGCACATTGTGTGAACAGTAACGATGTTTCACGTGAAACGTTTGATTAGTTCTAGATTAATGAAAAGAAAGGTGATATAATAATGAATGTCCGAGAGAAAGGAGTAAAAATAATGGGTAGAGTGATAGCAATTGCGAATCAGAAAGGCGGAGTTGGTAAGACTACAACAGCAATCAACTTATCAGCCTCTTTAGCTAGTTCGGGAAAAAAAGTGCTTGCTATAGATATGGATCCTCAGGGGAATATGTCCAGTGGATTGGGCGTTGATAAGAATGAGGTCGAAAAGACAATTTATGAACTTATTATTGGTAAGTGTAAAATTGAGGAGTGTATTTGCAAGGAACCAATAGAAAATCTGAGCGTAGATGTGCTTCCGTCAAGTATTGATTTATCAGCCGCTGAGATTGAACTGATTGGCGTTGACAATAAGGAATATATTTTACGAGATGAAGTTGAAAAGATAAAAGATAATTATGACTTTATAATTATTGACTGCCCTCCGGCATTGAGTATGCTTACAATTAATGCAATGACTACTTCTGACTCGGTGATTGTTCCAATTCAGTGTGAATATTATGCACTGGAAGGATTAAGTCAATTGATGCATACGATTGAACTTGTTCAGGATAGACTGAATCCGAAACTTGAAATGGAAGGTGTTGTATTTACTATGTACGATGCAAGAACAAATTTATCTTTACAGGTTGTGGAAAATGTAAAGGATAATCTGAATCAGAATATCTATAAGACGATCATTCCGCGAAATGTCCGACTGGCTGAAGCACCAAGTTATGGACTTCCAATCAATCTGTATGATCCAAAATCCAAAGGAACAGAGAGTTACATGCTTTTAGCAGAAGAAGTGATTAATAAAGGAGAATAAGTATGCCTGTGAAGAAGAGCGGACTTGGAAAAGGATTGGATAGTCTAATCCCAAACAAAAACGTTAAAAGCGCAAAACCTTCTGTAAAAGCGGACGAGAAAAAGGCAGCTCCGAAAGAAGAAATTCTAGAGGCAGGACCGATCATGGTGAAGATAAATAAAGTTGAACCAAATCGGGAGCAGCCGCGAAAAAGATTTTGATGAAGATGCATTGATGGAACTTGCAGATTCAATTAAACAGTTTGGTGTATTACAGCCGCTTCTTGTTCAAAAAAAGAAGGATTATTATGAAATTATTGCCGGGGAAAGAAGATGGCGTGCTGCAAAACTTGCAGGAATCAAAGAAGTTCCGATTATTGTAAAAAGACTATACAGACCAGGAGATTGTAGAAATTTCCCTGATTGAAAATATCCAGCGTGAAGATCTGAATCCTATTGAAGAAGCACAGGCTTATAAGAGACTGTTGAAAGAATTCAACTTGAAACAGGATGAAGTTGCTGAACGAGTGTCAAAGAGCAGAACTGCGGTTACGAACTCAATGAGATTATTAAAACTGAATGACAGAGTCCAGCAAATGATCATAGATGATATGATCAGTACAGGCCATGCAAGAGCTCTTCTGGCAATCGAGGATGAAGAGCAGCAGTACATGCTTGCCAACAAAATCTTTGATGAGAAGCTTAGTGTTCGCGAGACAGAGAAACTGGTGAAGGCTCTGAAGAATCCGAAAAAGGAAGAAAAAAAGCCGGAAGTAGAAAAATCAGTTCGTATACACAAATCTTGAAGAGCAGATGAAAAGTCTGATCGGTACAAAAGTAAGTGTTCACCAAGAAAGCAAATGGAAAAGGAAAGATTGAGATTGAGTATTACTCACCGGATGATCTGGAAAGAATCTATGAGTTGCTCATGACAATCCAGCATAATTAAAAAGGAGATGGTAGAAGTGACTGGGTATTTGGCAATCTGGGAATTGATCCATTCTACGCATTTCTTATTTTACTTATTTTGCAGGTAGCCTTGCTTGTCGTACTGGTGTTAGTGTATGATAAGTATAAACACCTGGAAAAAGTATTTAATACCTTTATGAAGGGAAAGAATGGGAAATCACTGGAGGAATCCATTTTTGAACGGTTTGACAAGATCGACGAAGTCGTAGATCAGGTGGAAGAAAACCGTGAGGAGATTGCAGAACTTTATAATAAAATGAAAACGCATTACCAGAAAGTCGGAATCGTAAAATATGATGCATTCCATGAAATGGGAGGCGAATTAAGTTTTGCAATTACAATGTTAGATGAAAACAATACTGGATGGATCTTAAATATAATGCATAGCCGTCAGGGCTGTTATGCATATGTGAAAGATATTGTAAAAGGTGAGAGTACAATTCAGCTGGCAGAGGAAGAAAGAGAAAGTCTTGAGAAAGCTATTTTTCAAGAAAAATAAATAGTAAAAAAGAAATTAGACAGGAAAGGGTAAATAACATGTTAGACATCAAATTTGTAAGAAATAATCCGGATGTAGTAAAACAGAACATCAAAAATAAATTTCAGGATGAGAAGCTTCCACTTGTTGATGAAGTGATTGAACTGGATAAAAGAAACAGAGAAATCAAGCAGGAAGTAGAGGCACTTCGTGCAGAGAAGAACAAAGCCTCCAAAGAGATCGGAGCAATGATGGCTCAGAAGAAGCTTGAAGAAGCAGAAGCACTGAAAAAGAAAGTAGCAGAGAGTAACGGAAGAATCAATGAACTTTCTGAAGAAGAAAAAGAGGTAGAAGAAAAGATCAAAAAGAATATGATGATCATTCCGAATATCATTGATCCATCTGTACCGATCGGTAAAGATGACAGTGAGAACGTTGAGGTAGAGAGATTTGGAGAGCCGGTTGTTCCTGATTTCGAAATCCCGTATCATACAGAGATTATGGAATCTTTTAACGGAATTGACCTTGATGCTGCAAGAAGAGTGGCAGGTAATGGATTCTACTATCTGATGGGAGATATTGCAAGACTGCATTCAGCAGTAATTGCCTATGCAAGAGACTTCATGATAAACAGAGGATTTACTTATTGTGTTCCTCCGTTTATGATTAGAAGCAATGTAGTTACAGGCGTTATGAGCTTTGCAGAAATGGACGCAATGATGTATAAGATCGAAGGTGAAGATTTATACTTTATCGGTACCAGTGAACATTCTATGATCGGTAAATTCATTGGACAGACATTGGAGAAAGATCAGGTTCCACAGACTCTGACAAGCTATTCTCCATGTTTCAGAAAAGAAAAAGGTGCTCACGGAATTGAGGAGCGTGGGGTATACAGAATCCATCAGTTTGAGAAGCAGGAAATGATTGTTGTCTGCGAGCCAGAAGACAGTAAAGAGTGGTATGACAAGCTGTGGAAAAATACAGTAGATCTTTTCCGTTCCATGGATATTCCGGTTCGTACTCTGGAATGTTGTTCAGGAGACCTGGCTGATCTGAAAGTAAAATCAGTAGATGTAGAGGCATGGTCACCAAGACAGAAAAAATATTTCGAAGTAGGAAGTTGCTCCAACCTTAGGAGACGCTCAGGCAAGAAGACTTGGTATCCGTATTAAAGGTGAAAAAGGCAGCTACTTCGCACATACATTGAATAATACAGTTGTTGCTCCACCGAGAATGTTGATCGCATTCCTTGAGAATAACCTTCAGGCAGACGGATCTGTAAAGATTCCTGAGGTTCTTCAGCCATATATGGGTGGGAATAAAGAAATTACACCAAAGAACAAATAAAGAAATATAAAGCAAATAAAATATGCATCAGTATTTAAAAGCAATTGGATTTGAAAATATTCAAACAAGAAAAGATCTGAAAAAGCTATTAAAAGAAGTAGAAGAGAATTTCACACATCAGACAATTGTATCCTACAGACCGGGCGAAGATTTCTGCGAATTCAGAAAGAGTTCGGTCAGGATGTAGGGATCACACTCTGCGGAGAACTTGATGATAAAGAACATTTTGAAGCTGCATATTATTTCCCATACTTTGAGGGAAGCGGAGTTACAACGTATGCAGAAATCGATGTGCAGAGAAAGATTGAGAAAGAACAGTATGTTGGTCTTTGTGAAGATTCTAAAATTGGAATCAGTCTGATCTTCACACTGCAGAATGGTGTGGAATATATGCGGGAGAAACAGGCTGGTCTTGCAAAAGATATGCAGACCTCAGTGACATTTTCAGGATTGGCACAAGGTGGAATGATTCTGCTTCCGGTCAATAAAAATGAGCAGCAGATTTTAAATGAAAAGCGTGCGTCAGATACAAGAAAGGAATTGATGAACGCAGCCCGCAAGGGCGACCAGGCAGCAATCGAGACGCTGACATTTGACGATATGGATCTCTATTCTAAGGTGTCAAAGAGATTGGCGAATGAGGATGTATTATCGATGTGCGACCTTTATTCCATCATGGGGAAGATCCTGGCGGTCAGACGGCGGAGAAATACCCTCACAGGAACAGAACTGTACCAGATGAAGCTTGAAGTAAATGAGATGGAATTTGACATATGCGTGCCGGTTGATTCTGTGATGGGCGAGCCGGAGATCGGGCGCCGCTATAAGGGGACAGTCTGGCTGCAGGGGTACATCAATTTCTGATAAAACAGTTGTGAAAACCGAAAAAACGTGGTATATTAATTGTTGTGCCGAAGGGCACAGCATAAATGTTTCCGTAGCTCAGCAGGATAGAGCAACCGCCCCCTAAGTGGCAGCCCGTTCAAGTCCAAAACTGAATAATTTGGTTGTAGCGGTTGCATAAAACCGTTATAATATAGATAAGTTCCTGTAGCTCAGTAGGATAGAGCGATTGCCTCCTAAGCAATAGGCCGCTGGTTCGACTCCAGTCAGGAACGTATAAACGCCATGAATCAAGGATTTGTGGCGTTTTTCTCTTTAGAAATTCATGCGTGAATATTAAATGTATAAATATAAATTCCTGCTAATTGGACTTGAACTGCTTTACCACCTTCTGCTAACAAAAACAGTGTGCTTTGCTAATAAGAAAATTAGCAAATTCTGTGCTAATAAGTTATTGAGCCAAAAGCTGTGCCAGTGTATTAGCCAGCTCAGGCGATTTTTTTCAGCTGCTCGATTAAGTTGTTGATGTCTATTTCTGCTTTTTCAGGCTTCTCATTTGGAAGAGGAGGATTGTATTTGCTCAGATCCGGATTAGCGTAGAACGCTGCATCGAATTTTTGAGCATTAATTTTCTATCCTCATCAAGTATATGAGAATAAACCTCCGTAACCATGTCTGCCTGAGCGTGTCCAGTATCTCCCTGAGTAGCTTTAATATCGCCATGGTTCAGCTTGAGTTTATATGTTGTACTGGAATGTCTGAGTGAATGGAACACTACGTTAGGCAATCCGGCTTCCTCACGAAGTTCTTCAAAAGCCTTCAGCAATACCCTTCCTTCACATGGGCGACCATTCGCAAGAGCGACAACAAGATTGAAGTCCTGATATTCGTCACCGAGAAATTCTTTAAGCTCATCCTGTGCCTTTTTCCAATCACGAAGAATGTAAGCCAGTGTTTTCGGTATCCCACACGCCGGATACTGGTATCGTTTTTGGCTTTTTCAGAACAACCCTGGTTGATGTATTCGGCATCAATGGCGGAAAGATATAATAGACATCTTTCTGATCCAGGGTTTCCAGAGCCCGTTTAGAAACTCTGAGCAGCTCTTTTTTAATATCAATGTACGCATTATCTTCTGCGATTGCCTCATCGGAGATATTTACAAGGTCCCAGGTAAGTCAAGGATCTCTCCTTCTCTCATAGAGCAGGCAAAAGCAAGATTTATTGCTACATACAATTTACCATCTTTACAGCTGTTAAGCGCTTTACTGATGCTTTCTGCCGTCCATATATCACGTTTTTTGTATTTGGTTCGGGGAAGTGCATCGGAAAGCTGAAAAGGATTTTTCCCGACAAGCTCCCATTTGACAGCCTGTTTAAATGCAGTAGAAAGAAGTTTGAAGATTTTTTCAATCGTTGCCGGTGGAAGAAATTCGCTTTTGGGCTTACGGTTCCTGACAATCACAGGTTTTGTTTTTGTCAGTGTTTTGTAGTAAGAATCAACAAATTTACGGTTTACCTTCTGAATTGGTGTCGATCCTATAATCGGATTGATGTAGTTGCTGATTAATCCTAAATTACTGTCGTAGGTAGTAAGTCCCCATTTCTTTTTTCACCGTACAAAGTTACGAAATCATATAGAAAATCTTCTACTGTTTGTGAAGTAGGAGCAATAAATGTTCCATTCTCCTGCTGATTTTCTATTTCTACTTTCCTTTTATTTGCGTCTTTGTAACTTGTAAAGGTTTCCCACTTCTGTTTCTTTTCGCCTTGCGGCGTATCGTAATAATAAACGACAGAATAATTCTTTTTACGCTTAATGATTGTAGCCATACGTTTTCTCCTTTATTCAGGTCTGCCGTTCAGCCAGTCCTCAAAGGATTTTTATTTACCCGTATAATTCTGCCTATCCGTTTGGAAATAAAGAAATTCTGTTCGCATAATTTATAAGCTGATTTTTTACTTATTCCAAGAATGATGGCTATATCACTTACCGAGTAAGTATCAGATCCACCGGATGATAAAGCAGATGTTTTTGAGTAGTTGGTTTCTGCTGTCATTTATCCTCCTTTCAAAGAACAGCAGGGAAAACGTATAACTAAGACATCCTCGTGCCATTATTATACGTTTTTTCTGCCAGGTTGTAAATTTCGTATTCATGATAATTCAAATCAAAAAGTTAATTCTCCCTGGAAGCCAGTTCCTGCGCCTTCCCAAGCCGCGTCTTCGGCGTTGCTATGCAATCTTAAAGCCTGCAGGCACGCATCATGCTGCACTATCTGCAGGCACCCGTATCCCTCTTCCGGGAGGGTGTGAAATTTTCAAGGTACTCTATTTTGCCATTTGTAAGGAAAATAGCGGAGAAAATGCAGAATGTGTAAAAAAAATAGAAAAAAAGCTGTCCGTGTGGACAGCCTCTGAAAATTATTTATGTCTGGCAGCGAGCCGATGTAGTATACTGATTACAGCGATCATATCCTCATCGTCGAGCTGCTTTAATAAGTCAGCCGCTTTTTTCGTATAGAGGAAGATTGTGAAGAGCTGTATCGAAGAACTGGCAGGGAGTGACTTCCAGATAGTCACAGATATCCAGAAAGCTCTGCATGGTAGGCAGAGAACGTCCGGAAGTGAGGGACTGGATGTAGCTTTTATTTTTGCCAAGATCCAGACTCATCTGATATTCAGATACATTCTTTTTATCCGCAGTTCGGTAATCCTGTCACCGATAAATTTTTTCTCCATGTCATCCACCTCTCTTCCTACATCTTCCTTCGATTTTAAACTATTTACTTACAGCAAATTACGGAATAAAATAGAGATATATTTGAAATATGAGGATATATTACGGAATATAACCGGAATTTACTGCTATATACCGGATTACAAAAAAAAAATGTGATAGAACTGCTGTTTTAGGGTATGATGTTAATGAGGTGTTTTTAATGAAAATCATAGGTACGCAGGAAGAATTGAAATGGGTCCGCAGGGCGCTGGCAAATCAACTGTGAGGGATGTATCTTTGAAGAACGATGTAATCAAAATGCCAGTGAGGAACTGAAGAAGCATGGAAAAACTCTGACAAGCTGTGAGGAATTTATGGCAAGACAGATCACGTTTGTCAGCGAGGAGAAACAAAAACCACAAAATAGGATATTTATACCGTTATTGCATACCATATATAGTATAAAACAAATTGACAGCACCTATATCCTGTGCTACTATACTGATATAGTTCTTTTTATGCGTTCCCCGGCGGGGGATCATGTTTTGGGATTTTGAGAAATCCCGTACATGAAGAGGAAAAAGCAGGAGCTTTTCCCGGCATAAGTTGTTTATGTTTGTAGTGAAGTGTCACCGTATGCCTGAAATGGCTGTGTGGCACTTTTTTTGTTTTATCGGTGAAGAACCAGATTAGAAAAGGATGAATGGAGAAAACAAGAGGTTTCTCTGCTCATCCTTTTTTGTTGCCGTTTATCCGGAAGAAAATGTTTCTGCCGGATTTTTTGTGTATGTATGTGGCCTGCCACAATCAGCTTCGGCTGTTTATGGATAAATATTTTAAAGAAAGGTGGAAGAAACAATGAATGAAACAATGGTTTACGCAGATGGTTTTGAAAAGACATTTGCCACGGTAAAGGAGATGCTTGATTTTCTTTCAAGAAGAGGGAAAGCCTCAGAGTGGATCCGCCAAGCCCATCCGGGCCCTCCGGCTGGTGCCGCTTGAAAAAGAGGCGGGCAACCTGGAGAACGGAGACGAAGAGATGGAGGAGATCCTGAAGGATACGGAAAAGCACACCCAGCTTGTACTGAAGGTACGAGGCGAGGCATATCCGGTCGGAACTGTGCGATCCAGACAATCTTAGGACGTGCCGGTATTGGCGGGGACGGCCTGCGAAAGCTGGATCTGGCAACCTATGCAAAGGTTGTGAATTGCTGCCTGAAAGCAGCGAAAGGGGAATGCCTCATCAAGATTGCGGATGGAAAAGTCTCTGCAGTCCATGGGGGAGACGCCCATGATTACAGCGTACTGGACATGAAAGCAATCTTTGAGATGACCAGCGAATATCTGCACACGAATTTCAAAGGGAAGCGCTTATCTGGAAGGCTCTGGAACCTATGACCATTCCGTCATGAGTGCCATGTGGACGCTTTCCGGGAACCAGGAGCTTCTGGATACCTACAGGGATGCGCTGGACCGGTACGGAGTAAGCAGAAAGAATCTTACGCCGGCGCTGCGCCTGACCACTTCTGATGTTGCAGCCAGCGGTGTCAATCTGTATCCTATGCTGCTGACAGACGGGAACAACCGTACGCTCAGCCTGGGAAGCCCGATCACTCTGGCGCACAGGAACCACAGCACGATCCTGGATTACCGCAACAATTTGAAAGAAGTGTATGCAAGATATCAGGATGCCACAAGCGTTTGGCAGCGCTTCTGGAAATCGAGATCCATAACCCGGTGAACTGCTTAAGGTTACTGATGAAAAAGCTGAAAATCAAGGCGGCGATCCGTAATGAAGTGGTGGAGATGTTGTGGCACAGAACGGGGAACAGACCTGTACGGCACATGATCTTTACTATGCCATGAACGAGGCACCCTTCTATGCCGCCTGCCAGGGAGTTACCGGCAGCCAGCTTTTGCAGATGGAGGAAAACCTGACCAGGGCCCTTGCCATGGACTGGAAGGAATTTGATGTATATGGCGCCGTTAAGTGTTAAGGAGGAGCTTATGAAACAGACGTTACAAATGGATTATGAACCGGAACAGGTCGTGGATATCAGTACCCTCTCCAGAGAGCAATGGCTCGCATTCCGCCGTTTGGGAATCGGCGGCAGTGATGTAGCGGCAATCATGGGGATCTCGCCTTTTGTTACCAGCCGTGATCTTTACTATGACAAGATCGGCGTTACCCCGGTGATTGAGGAACCTGAAGCCAACTGGGTTGCCAAGGAAGTCGGACACCGGCTGGAAGATCTGGTGGCAGAAATCTTTTCCAAAAAGACCGGACTGGAAGTATTTCCGGTACGTGTCATGTTCCGGCATCCATTATATCCGTTCATGCTTGCAGATGTGGATTATTTTGTTCGTATGCCGGATGGGACATTTGCGATTCTGGAATGTAAAACCTGCAATTATAATGCGAAAGATAAGTGGGCTGATGAGGAAAATCCCAGCTCATTATGTCTATCAGGTGCGGCATTATATGTCGGTGGTGAACATCAGTCATGCATTTATTGCGTGTCTGTGGGGAAATAACGAGAACGACTTTGTATACCGTTCTCTGGAGCGTGATCTCATGGAAGAAGCAGGATATCATCGAGCAGGAAGGATATTTCTGGCGTGAATTTGTGGAGAAAAGGTAGAACCGCCGCTGGTGGGGAAACCGGATCTGGTGCTTGCCAGCATCCGCCGTTACAGCGGCTATGCTGATAAGTCGATCCCGGAAATTGTGATTACAACGTCTGGAATCAAAAGCCTGGAAAAGTATCTTGCTTTATCAGATGAAAAATCTCAGTTTGGAAAAACGCAAGAAGGAAATCGAAGCAGAACAGCGGGCGATCAGTGTTCCTCTTTGTGGAGCTGATGGGACAGGGATGCAAGGCCTTTCTGGAGACGGAACCAACCGTTACAAGATTACCTTTAACCCGACCAGACGGACGATGATTGGGAAAGAAAATCTTGAAAAGCTGAAAACCAGCATCCGGATATTTTCAAAGAATATACAAAAAAACAGAAAACCGGATCTTCCGGTTAAAGAAGGAGGCGGCGTAATGAGAAAACCAAATGAATGGATGCGGATAAAAAGCTGGAGGGATATAAAAACCCGGGAAGAAGATTTAAACATGGGATTTGCAGTCATGGAGGTTGTACCACGGACAAAGGAGGGTATCTTAGGATACCTTTCTTCCGGTGCAATCAAAGGTATCGGTCCCAAGATGGCAGATACTATTTTCCGGAAGTTTGGGCTTCAGACACTGGAAATCATGGAAAACAACCCGCAGGAACTCTTGAAGATCCGTGGAATTTCCGAGAAGAAGCTGGCTGCTATTGTGGAGTCCTATGGAAAAAACCAGGTGTTCCGGGAACTGATGACGTTTCTGGCGCCTTTTAAGGTAACACCCAAAAAAGTGAATATGATTCTGAAGAAATTCGGAAATGAATCGGTGGATATTATCCGGCACCGCCCTTACATGCTGAGTGCAGTCAAAGGCTTCGGGTTTCTGACTGTGGATGCGATCGGAAGACAGTGCTGCTGTGCACTCAATGATCCCATGCGGATATCCGGGTGCATCGGACATATCATGAATCAGGCAATGAAAGAAGGACATCTGTTTAAGCAGTGTCAGGAGGTTATCAGGGAAGCACTGGAAATGCTGAACCGGGATCTGCAGGTCATGGCAGTATCGGAGCAGGATGTCAGTCAGGTGCTTTACCGGCTGGTGCTGCAAAAAAGCATTGTTGTGGAGGAAGAACGGATCTATTCTATCCGGCAGTATGAAGAAGAAACACAGACCGCTTCCATGATAGCCAGACGGCTTTTGGAGAAGCCGGTTTTGCTGTCCATTGAACCGGAGCTGGAAAAGGCACAGAAGACACTGGGGATCACGCTGTCAGAAACACAGAAACAGGCAGTGCGAATGGTGTTTGCACATCCCATCAGTATTATTACCGGAGGTCCCGGAACCGGAAAGACAACGGTTCTCAAGGTGATTCTCTATATCCATCAGGCGTTATGCAGGTCAGAGGTACAGCTTATGGCTCCGACCGGACGTGCGGCAAGACGTATGGTGGAGAGTACCGGCTGTGAAAATGCATCCACGATGCATCTGGCCCTGGGGCTTTTGGGAGATGATACGGATTTTGAACCGGATTTTGAGTACCTGTCTGCCGGATTTCTAAATGTAGATGAGGTGTCCATGGTGGACATGCATCTTGCCTATGAATTTTTCCGGCGGGTTAGCAGACATGCCAGAGTCCTTTTAGTCGGGGATAAGAACCAGCTCCCATCCGTAGGAGCCGGGGATGTGTTCCGGCAACTGATTGCCTGCGGGCTGATTCCGGTCACGGTACTGGATCTGGTTTACCGGCAGGGCGCTTTGAGCAGCATACCTTATAATGCAAAACTGATGCAGGAGAACAAGACTAATCTGAGCTTTGGGGAGGATTTTCAGTTCATTGCCTGTAAAGGAGCAGATGAAGCGGCAGAGATTGTCCGGAGGATTTATCTGGACGAGATTGCAAAAAACGGCATGGATCAGGTACAGATCCTGACTCCGTATCGGAAACGCAGTGCTGCCGGAGTGGATGAATTGAACAAATCTCTGGAGGATTTTGTAAATCCGCCAATCGCAGGGAAGAAGGAACTGCATATCGGCAGTCAGGTGTTCCGGGTTGGCGATAAGATTTTACAGAATAAAAATACCGAGATGGCGAGTAACGGCGATATGGGCAGGATACTGGACTGTATCACGGATGAGGATGGAAATGCCAGGGCAGTGATCGGATTCCCGGACGGGCGGCAGGTGCAATATGAAGCTGACCAGATGGAAATGATCGAACATGCAAACGCAATAACCATCCATAAGGCACAGGGTTCCGAATGTCCGGTTGTCATCATCCCTTGGGTGAAAGCCTTTTACATGATGCTGAAGCGCAATATTCTCTATACCGGAGTGACCAGAGCGAAAAGCAAGGTTTATCTGGTAGGGGAATGGGCTGCAGTCTGTCAGGCAATCCATACGGATGACAGCGGGACAAGGAACACCATTCTGAGTGAGCGGATCGTACAATATTACGATCAGTATCAGAGTGAACAGAAACCGGAAATGGAGCAGTTAAAACTTGTTGTTTAAAAATATTTTTCAACTTTTGAAATAAGCGGACTATTACTCTTATATAGGGGAACGTCTGCTTTTCTAAATGAAAGGAGCAGAGAATGAAAGAATTATTGTATAAGAAATCAGAGGCAGTTGCCGCTTTGAACCGTGTGGATGGCTTCCATCCGATGGAACTGGCAAGAAAGATTGGAGAAGAAGGGCAGGAGGAGCAGCTTTATCTGGATGTGAAATACCGGAAGCTCTGGTTTCGTCTGGTCAATCCGGCAGGAAAGATCATCAGCCGGATTATCACTTTCACAGAGAATATGGCAGTTGTGGAAGCACGTATCTATCTGGATAAATGTGATCAATTCGTATCTATCTGGATTGTGATCAGGAAGACAATTATGTAGCCAATTCCTTTTCGCAGAAATTCCGGAGCGATGACCCGAAGTTTGGAGACAAATTTTTGGAAATGGCGGAAACAGCAGCCGTAGGAAGGGCATTATCGGATGCCGGATATGGTGTGCAGTTTGCGGATGTGGGAGAGGAAAATGATCCTGCACAGGTAGATGCCGGAATTCCATATCAGAATCCACAGATGCCGGATTCAGATGCCATGGCAAATGCCGCTATGCCAAATTATGGAGAGATGCCAGGTCAGCCGGAATATGCAGGCCAGCAGATGATGAATCAGTTCTATCAGCAGGCACAGGCGGCGGGAAGCACCATTTACCATGGCAGTGGACAAATGTCTGGCTACGGTTCCGCTCCGGCTGCCTCTACGCCGCCAAAGACCGGACAGATGCTGCAGGGAGCATTACAGAATCTGGATACGTCCCTTCCGGTAGAAGAACTGATGAAACACATGAACTATGAAATGGCAGTCGGGACTGTGATTCCGGGAAAGGGAAAATACGGGTCAATTATGACCAGGGAGTTTCCTCCGGAAGTCCGGTACATGTGATCGGTGATCTTGCCGCAGAACGTGTCTATCTGACCGAAGGCAGCCTTAAAAGGGACCATAGCCCATTATCTGTCCGGCGCTACCTTTGTGTGCGTTGCCGGAGTGAACCAGTACCGGAATCTGAAACCGGTGCTGGAGCGGATGAAAGGATATGGGATGAAACAGCTTTTGGAGGCGTATGACATGGATAAGAAGATGAAAGTAGCCTGCAATAAGCATGACAGTAAGTGTGCGGTCTGTTTTGAGCGTTCCCCTGTTATCTGCCAGCATAAGGCGGAGAAACGGAGGATTATCCAGAACGGCTGCAATAAGGTCTATGAAATCTGCCGGGAGCTTTCCCTGCCGATGAACCGGATGGTCTGGGATATGGACGAGAGCGGGGAGTGGAACGGGAAACACAAGGGGATTGATGACTATTTAGCCGCCATCAAACAGAAGGAAGGAACCGGGGCACAGACTTCGGCTCTTCCGAAAGGAGAACAATCATGAGAAAAAAAGGAAATACGGTTCTTGCAGGACTCATTATCTGCCTGTTGCTTGTTTTTCTCGCAGCGGCAGGAAAACTCTTTGGTGCTTATCTGAAGTATCAGAAAGGGGACGTAAGTTACGAGAAACTGCAGGAATATGTTCAGGAACCAGAGGAAGAAGAATCACCAAAGTCTGAGAAAGAAAAGGAGGAACCTAAGAATAGGTATCTAGAAATTGATTTTGCAGGTTTAAAAGCGGTTAATCCGGATGTCATAGCGTGGATTCAGATTCCGGCACTGGATATTAGTTATCCGGTGGTACACCGGTGTGGAAGTCGGGGAAACAGACCGGGTGGTGACACTTTCCACCTGTGTCAGCTCCAGACGGGATTATCGGTATATTGTCCATGGGAAACTGATAGAGGAAATAGCAAATTGAAGAAAAAAATATAGGAACAGAAAGTAGCACCGGTATGGAAAAGGAAGACACCATGCCGGTCTTTTTTTTTATGGAGGGAAAGATCATGTTGGAAGCTGAATATGAGAAAGCACTGGGAGAAAATTGAAATGAAAGAAAATAGTGCGCTTAAAGAAGTGCGGATACAAACACTCCAGTTAATTTTCCAGCGAGCCAGGTG
>VOFE01001241.1_pt1 | contig 32001 bp, 50 predicted proteins | sample 5384071 | NCBI WGS metagenome assembly VOFE01 (sample SAMN12384724, study PRJNA508395) | human gut metagenome | isolation source: healthy gut D | host: Homo sapiens
GCCATTACGATTCCTGCTATAATTCCAGGCACACATGAATTTTTATATAACTTAGCTCTTTTCAAGTCTTGCTTGTTCATTCTCTCTTGCAAGATCCAGCTTCATTTCCTTGCCAACAATAGAATTCTGCTTGTTCTGTGCTGAAATCCAGATATCATGAATCTTCCCGACTTTGTTTTCATCGGGGAATTCCTCTTGCAAACCTTTTCTTATACCATTCAAGCTTTTCCAGTTCAGCATCAGACAAACGGTTCTTCCAGCAGCTTCTTTAAGTTCATCTAATTGTCCGGCAGTATTCTGCCATTCATCAATAGTTTCACTATCAGGAACCCCCTGTTCAAACATACATCTAAGTTGTTCAAGCCTTTTACTGTCATCATCATCAATGTGTGTGAATTTTCCACTTAATCTTCCCGCTTCATCAAAGATTTCAATCTGCTTGTGTACATCTTCCTTTTCAGGCAGTTCCCCATTAAAGTAATGTTCATATTGCTCAAATGCGTTCTTCTTATTATTATATTCCTTATCAAGCAGTTGATACTTCTCTTTCAATGCCTGTATATCCTTCTGCACACTTAAATGCTTCTGCTGTTCCTGCATTTTCTTTCTGTCAGCTTTAAGCTCTTCTCTCTTAGCACACAGATTATCTCTTATATCTGTCTGCTCTTCAATAATTCTGTCTGTCTGTGAATAATTGTTAATCCTGGCAGCAAAGCTCTGTTATTCTTGATTTTCTCTTAGATATAGATCCTGTAGACCTCGTACTTGTTATATTATTAAGCACCGCGGTCAGTCTTCCCACAGCAGTTTCAAAATTATTAATATCATCTGTATTATCTGCAAGATTTCCAATCTTAGCATTTATGCTGTCAGTAGTTGCCGTAACACAATCACTCTGACCTATAAACACAGTTCTCTCAAAAGACTGTGCATCTATCTTGAACAATTCTTCTCCAATATCACACGAAAAATCATCACATTCAACATTAGTGTCTTTTCTTACAAGCAGGAATTCATCATCCGCCTGCTTTTTCCCAAAGGTTCTTCTAAGTGAATAAACCACTCCACCAGTTTCAAATACTATCTCACCACCATAAACACCCTTCTGCCACGGCATAAGACGATTTCTTTCCTTATCGACTAATTTCTTCTTGCTTTCATTCTTAAATCCATAAAACATAACACGGATAAATGATGCAAGTGTACTCTTTCCCCAGCCATTATCCTCACATATCGTATTACATTCACCAGAGAAATCATATGTAACATTATTCAGTTTTCCAAAATTTTCGATTGTACAACTGATAAGTTTCATCAGACTATCTCCTCCCCTGCAATGCCTGTAATCCATATCGTATAATTACAGCTTTATCTTGTTCATTGATATCGTCTCTCCCCATAACATTTCTAATAAACTCTCCTTTAAGTGAAAACATCATGCTCATAAGACATATAATCAACCCTATAAGCGGTGCAGTCCTTTATCTTAAATGCATAAAACCTGTTCTCAAACTGCTTACACAGATAGTCCGTATCTTTCTCACATTCAACATCCAATTCACCTATAAGTTCAAGCTTAACCAGACTATCTTTCGTAAAACCTGCATTGTTAAAAAAACTGCTTAATTTCTGTTCAATTTCAAATGTGCTTTCACACCCTGTAACATCAACCTGTGCAACATAAATATTTCTTCTTGCAAATGGAACAAAATATGTATCATAACTTCCAGAAGTTTCATCAATATCAAGCACTACAAAGCCATGCTCTCCAGCCTCATCAAAACCCCCTTCCCTCAAGACATCCCGGATAACAATACACTCCTCTGGCATCCAGCCTGTCACTTGAATATTCATGCACATGTCCAAGTGCAAGATAATCAATTCCACGGTTTCTTAAATCCTTAAGACTTATTATCTGTGCGTTATTCTTAGAAACATGAGAAGCCTCCTGCCCATGCAGTACAACAATATTATAATTGCCTGCATTGAGAGAAAGGCTTCCATATATCTTACCCCATTATCACTGTCAAGTTCCACGCCGGTAATAACAATATCCTTTGTAATACTGCCATTATTGATTATACCGGCGTTATAACTTGTCCATTCTTTTCCAAACATACGAAGATTAGCAGGAATCTCATCCAGATACGACACAAAGCTTCCATTGTCATGATTACCCTGCAGATAATAAAATGTAATACTCGGATTATTAATTATTATATTATATACTTCTTTCTTTGCTCCGACTGATATGTTCCTTGTATCAAACAAATCCCCCGCAATTATAATAACCCCGATACACTCCTTCACAGCATATCCAACCATATCCTTAAAAGATGCCAGCAGCTCACTCCTGCGTTCTCTTGCCTTATCTTTATCAAGATTAGCCGTCATCGCTGAATCCAGATGAATATCTGCACAATGCAAAATCTTCATATCTTCTCAACCTCAACTAATACATACTAATTAATATGTAGAATACGCTCCTTCAACATGAACACTCTCTGTTGTTTCATTCTGGATATATATTCTGTATGATCCGCTCATTGTCAGCTCAAATACGTGTGAATCATTGCCATTGGCAATAATATATCTTTTCGAACCATCAGGCTGTATAATTCCTGCTCTGACACTATGAAATGGTTCCACCGAAAATACACTTAAAACTATCCTCTGTCCAGAAGATGCATGAAAGCTTGATGTTGACCTCCTTACCCCGGCATACACATCCCATGAGATTGTACCATTTGAAGCGCATGGCATTATTTCATCAGGATTAACATCTTCTTCATACATGTCTGTAACAGCTGAATCTTCATAATCAGGCCTCATAATATTCTGTTTCTAATACCTGTAGCTCTCTTTTTTCATCAGCAGTTACCTCCGCAACCGTAACTGATGTTTCAGTTACGGTTGTAGCTGCTCCCGCCACCATAACAGAACTCATAGCAACAAATAAAGTCAGTATAGCTATGCTGCAACAGCCATTGGTCTTTTTCTTAACATTATAACTCTTCATAACATGCTCCATTCTTTCTCTTAAACTGTTTTATTTTCATACAGACTTGCAGACAGCATGTCATAAAGATTATTATTTCTCACAGCAAGATTAAATATTGTTTCATAATATTCATGTAGTCCATTCTCTGACATACATACAGAATAGTCACATGCATACTCAGCATATTTAATAAATCTTCTGTAAAAAATCCATATAACCGGATTAAAGAAATTAAGTATACTTGCCACCGCAAGAAGATATCTGAACCATATATCATTATGAACCACATGTGTAAGTTCATGTGCAAATACAACTCTCATCTCTTTCTCAGAAAAATTATCTGCATTAACAATAACACACGGTCTGTGTATTCCTGTCACATATGCAGTAGTTGTTCTGTATGACTGCCTTAATGTAATTTTACATTTCCCAAGTCCCATCTGTTCTTTTTATCTCATAGAAAATCCTGTTCATCTCCTTATTACAGGCAAATGATTCTTTCCTTATTGATAAAATTCTGAATCTCTTAAACACATAAATCATTATTGCAACAGCCAGACCTGTTATCCACACAATAGCAACAGCTCTTGTCACATTAATAATAAGCGGTGATGTATCAAATGCGTAACCATTCCACACGAACCTTAAGCGGTCAATCATTCTTATCGCGTAATACATTACCGGAATTATCCAGAACAATACAACAACTTTTCCAAGTCTGTATGACATATTAAGATATCCTGTCTTATCAAGTAAATATGAAGTTATAAGCCATGCAACAGTAAAGTACGCTACCCGTAAATGTAGTTATGACAATCATATAAAATAAATCTGTCCATAGCATAATCTCTTTGCACTCCTAAGTTAAATATATTAATCCGACATATAAATAAATATATCACATTTTTATATAAAAACATAGAACTTCTTTGTATAAAATGGTATACTTAATTCATATTTATTGTTCGTATTAATCATATACACAGAAGGAGTATTTATGCAATATAATGTCAAAAAATGGGGGCTTCTCCCCGATGGTACAATGTGTCATATTATTCAGCTTTCATATAATGACATATCGCTTTATGTTTCAGACTATGGTGCAACATTTCAGTCAATGTTCGTGACTGATTCATCCGGCACACAACACGACATAATCCTTGGTTATGATACCCCGGAAGAATATTATTATGACCAGCAGAACTTCGGTGGGACAATGGGACGATTCGCCAACAGAATTGCAGGGGCATGCATAACTCTTAATGGTAAAGACTGGCATCTTCCTGCCAACGAAGGTAATAACACTCTTCACAGCGGACACGGCTTCAACAAATGTATGTGGCAGTATGATGTTAATCCTGAGGCTCTCATCCTCACACTTAACAGCCCGCATCTGGAGAATGGATTCCTGGAAATCTTAAAGTTACCCAGACAATTACTATTACTGACAGGAATTCAATACTTGTGCATTATGACGCAGTATCAGATATGGATACAGTATGTAGCTTCACCAATCATAGTTACTTTAATTTTTCTGGGGTAAAGAACGTCTGTAATTATATAGTATCTGTAGGAGCAGATTACTACACCCCTGTAGACAGCGGCAACATCCCCACGGGTGACATTCTGCCTGTTGAAGGAACAATGTATGATTTCCGTAGACCAAGAAGAGTTGGAACAGATTATATTGATATTAATTACGTTCTCTCTGATGCATATGAATATGCCGCTAAAGTAACAGATCCCGAAGCAGGTATAAGCATGTCTGTAAAGACCAGCTTCCCAGGATTGCAGCTATATAACGGTAATTATATAGGTAACTGTACTGGTAAATACAATTTACCATATAACAATCAGCATGGCATATGCTTTGAACCTCAGTTTTTTCCTGACTCAATGCATCATAATAACTTTCCATCACCTGTTCTTAAAGCCGGAGAACGTCTTGATAGATACATAGAATATATTTTCTAAATAGCAGCTATATCACCAAAGTGCACGATGCAAGACGCAAAAAGAACCGCCCTTGAAATCAGGACGGTTCTTTTTAAATCTAAAAGCATATCTAACCTTTAACGCCACCAAGTGTAACACCTCTTACAATGAACTTTGAAAGACAGATATATACTATAATTACCGGAACAATAGCAAATGCTATCATCATATATACCTGACCCATATCAAACTTCAGGAAATCCGCACTACGAAGCTGTGCTATCAACAAAGGAAGTGTTTTCTTACTTGCCTTGTTAATAAGGAGTGAAGGTATAAAATAATTATTCCATGATGATACGAAAGTAAATATCATCTGAACAGCCAATGCTGGCTTCATAAGAGGCAGAACAATCTGGTTAAATATTCTGAACTCTTTTGCACCATCAATTCTTGCCGCCTCTATAAGTTCCATTGGAAGCACACTGTCCATATACTGCTTAATAAAGAAGAATACAACAGGCGCTGCTACCGAAGGAACAATAAGTGGTATGTAAGAATTGAGAAGATTCCAGTCTCCCATCATCTTAACAAATCCAAGTGCTGACACCTGTGTTGGCACCATCATTACAAGAAGAATGAAAGTGAATGCAAACTTCTTTAACTTAAAGTTATATGCATGAATAGCAAATGCTGTAAAGTGCTGAAATACACTGACAGAACTGCTGAACATCTGCAACAAATAAACTGTTAAACATACCCATGATAACAGGAATATTCTCATTAGCAAGAACATTCTTCATGTTGACTATAAACGACTTTCCCGGAAGAAATGAGAATCCTTTCTGGATATCGGGTGTGATCTTGTTGTATTAATAATAAGTACATAGAATGAGAAAAGGCACAAAAATGTTATAAGAATAAGCACGATATAACATAACGCTCTCTCCGTTGTAAGTATTATCCTGTCTTTCACTCCAGCATTAGTGCCTTTAATATCAGCACTTGCAGAGGCTTTACCTGAATTACTCATATTACTTCGCCTCCTTTGCTTTTTTCTTCTTAGCTTTTCTGATTCCTGCCGCTTCCATATCCTTAGTTATATAATTAAATACAAATATACTAAGTACTGCTGTTACAATAAACAGAATGACTGAAAGTGCACCTGCCATACCATAATTCTTACTATAAAGATGCTTATTAAGATACATGATAATCGTCATACTTGTTCTATCCGGATTACCATTACCATTAGTAAGAATCTGAGGAACATCGAACATCTGGATACCACCAATCAGTGATGTAATAAGTGTGTACGCCAGAATAGGCTTAATAAGCGGAAGTGTAATCTTTCCAAATATCTGTCTTGAATTAGCACCATCAATTCTTGCTGCTTCAAAAAGACAAGGGTCAACGCCCATGATGGCAGCCATAAGAATAATTGTTGTATTACAAACCACATAAGGAAGTTCATAAGAGCAATCAGTCCTCTCGCTCCTGCTACCTCCGCAAGGAATCTATATGTAGGCAATCCCATACTGTTAAGCATGTTATTGATTGGTCCCTGATCCGCAAATATTGCGTAGAATAACATGGCAAATGCAGATGCCATAATTAAATTAGGCATATAGATTATAGTTTTGAAAAATCCTGTACATTTTAATCTTAATCTAAGATCTGTAAACCATGACGCCAGAAGCAATGATATAAGAATCTGGGGAATAAATCCCATCAGCCACATTATCATTGTATTCTTCAGATAGAGCAATGTATCACCGTTAAACAGTATGGCCTTGTAATTGTCAAATCCAACGAACTTAGGTCCGACCTGCATAAGTCCAACCATATAGTTCTCAAAAAAACTATTATAAAATGTAGATATCAGTGGTATTAATGAAAACACAATATATACTGCAAAGAACGGTATAAGAAATATGTATCCCCATTTTGCATAGCTTACAAACTTTTTCTTCTTTTTATTCATACATATCTCCATTCCTGCCATATAAAAAGGCACAGCCATATAACATACTTATTATAATGACTGTGCCTTAATGACTAGCAATTACTAATTACTTTGAAAGGTTTGGATATTTCTCAATAGCTGCTTTATAGAAGTTATCAAGAGCCTTATCCTTAGTTACATTGCCATCGAAGTAATCCTTCATAGCCTTCTGGAATTCTTCGTTAAGACCCTGGTCATAAGAAGAAATATTCTTCATGCTGATCTTAGGAGCTGACTTAGCAAATAACTTGATATGATTCTGACCACCAAGGAAATCTGACTTGAAGTTACTGCTAGCGATTTCATTCATACCTGATGTTGTATTAGTGTAATCCTGAGTATCTTCTGTAATCTTCTTCATTGTAGCCTTATCACAGCAAAGTGTCTTCATAACATCTTTTACAAGGTTAGCGTTATCTGTTCCTGCTGCTGCACAGATCCATGTACCACCCAGTAGTAGCTCTGTGGACCTTCACATACTGCATAGTCGCCGTAGATACCGTTACCAACTTCTTCCTTACCACCTTCTTTAACAGGAGTAGCAAGTGAGTTACCTAAAAGTGTAAAGTTAATTTCCCCATGTTGAGTAGAAGAATCCGAATACCTTACCAGAAGGTCCCTGATCTGCTGCCCATGTTGAATCCCAAAGAGATGACTTATTATTATAGCCCTTATCTGTATATTTCTTAGTCTGATCAACCCACTTCATAATGTTATCATCAATAACAATCTTGTTATTAGAATCAACCCAAGGAGCTGATACATTGTTAGAGAATACTCTGTATGAATCATCATAACCTGAAAGCATCTTGTAACCCTTAGCAAAGCAGCCTGTTCAGCTACCTTATCAAACTTATCCCAAGTTGAAAGTGCTTCCTGAACCTTATCCGGATCATCTGTTCCAAGAACATCCTTAGCAATAGAACGTCTGTAAGCAAAAGAGTCCTGGAGTTGCCTGCCATGTTGTAGCCTTAAGTTTTCCTTTGCTGTCAGTTGCGATATCCTTTGTGTACTGATACATATCCTTAAGGTCATCATCTGTAAGGCCTACATCTTTTTTACATCAAGTGTGTAATCACTATTAACATACTTTAAAGCATAATCAGCTTCGATAAGGAACATATCAATCTTATCATCTGCTGCTGCATCCTTCTGCTTTAATAATGCAGCATCAAGAGCATTCTGATAAGCGTTGTTTTCGTTAGGAGTAATTACCCAGTTTACCTTAACATCTGAAGGAACATTCTTATAATATCCTTCAAATCTGCTCTTAAACTCTTCGTTCCAGCAGTAAATGTTAAGTACCTTACCCTGTTCCTCAGGCTTAGTATTAACTGCTGCCGAACCACCATCCTTTGATCCACAACCTGCTAATGTGGAAAGCACCATCATTGTACCAAGTGCCAGACTTAATAATCTCTTTTTCATAAAAAACCCTCCATAAATCTTAGACGACACCTTTTAGTTTCCTATCTTTCTTATTGTTTCCCTTCGATTAGTTCCGCATCTACAACAACCCTCTTTACTATCGTTGCCCTGGGATTCTCTATAGCACTTATAAGCTCATCTGCGGCAATCCTGCCGATCTCCCTGGTGTTCTGACGAATTGTTGTAATCTTAGGATTTAACATCTGCGAGAATCTTGTTCCATCGTAACCTGCAACAGACACATTCTTCGGACTATGCAATTTCATATTCTTAATAGCATTCTTGCCTCCAACAACAGATAAATCATCTGGATAAAAAATACATGTTGGCGGTTCCTTTAATTTTAACAGCTCATATGTAAGCTTCTCAGCTTTTATCGAATCAAGATAGGTTGATTCTTTAATGTATTCATCTGGAACTTCTACCCCTAATTCACCCATTGTCTTATAAAAGGCTGCCAGACGTTCTTTCGTAACCTCTGATTCAACGTTTCCATAAATATAAGCTATCTTTCTGTGTCCCCTGCTGTACGCGTAACGTACTAATTCACTCATCCCTTTCACGTTGTTAGAATTGACCGATGTACTGCCATTGAAAATGTAGTCGATGGTCACAACTGGTAATCTCCCGTTAACCATTTCATAGATTTCAGGATTGCTGAAATCCTCACAAGCTACAAGCACGCCATCAAAATTCCTGTATAAACAGTGTTCGTAGAAAGTCATCTTCTTAGAGTGATTGCTTACAAATGTAATATCATACCCCTTCTTCTCTGCTTCATTCTTAAAACTCTCAAGAACCTCGGCAAAATACTCATGTGCAAGACCATTATTAAGAAGAACTCCTATGTTATATGAACGGTTCGTCTTAAGTGCTCTGGCTGCTGAATTCGGATAATATCCAAGTCTGTTAGCTGCCTCTTTAACTTTCCTGCGTGTCTCTTCACTGATGTCACTATGGTCATTGAGAGCTTTTACTTACTGTAGCAATTGAAACCCCACATTCTACAGCAACATCTTTCATAGATACCATAGATTCATTCCTTTCATGCATTACTTAATCGTTTTCGTAGCTTTACTATAACTCATATCAGATATAAATGCAAGTACTTTTGTAAATTTTACTTATTTTCCTGTATATTATCGTATTTTTGTGCATTTCTACCAATTCTTATTCAAATTCAAAATAATCATTGATTTAATCCAAGCCTTAAAATATACTTATTACTATAAAATCAATATTAGAACTTGTACCTTAATGCACTTAATCGTTTTCTATAAATTATATGTGTACAGGAGGTATAATATGCAATTCGGTTTTTTGATGACATCAATAAAGAATATGTCATAACCACACCAGAAACTCCATTGCCATGGATTAATTACTTAGGCTGAGAATTTTTTCAGTCTTAAGAGCAATACCGGCGGAGGATACTGTTTCTATAAGGATGCCAAAAGCTGCTCCGACTCACAAGATATCGCTATAATAATTCTCCTTTAGATAACAACGGCCACTACATTTATATTAAAGATGAGGATACCATATGGAATCCTGGATGGCAGCCATCCCAGACACCAGTTGAGGATTATACATGTCGTCACGGACTTGGATATACAGTGATTTCTTCATCCAAGAATGACATTAAAGCTACACAGACTGCTCTCGTTCCTATTGGAGATAATTGTGAACTTGATAAACTTACTATTAAGAACACAGGAAATTCTGTTAAACATTTATCTGTATATTCTTATATAGAATTCTGTTTATGGAATGCAGTTGATGACTGCAACAACTTCCAGCGTAACTTCAGCACAGGCGAAGTTGAAGTTCAGCCAGAGATTAATATTGGCACCAGCTGCCATGTCAGCAATATATCACAAGACAGAATACCGTGAGCGGCGTAACCATTATGCTGTTCATGCCGTCAGCACTGCTGCCAACGGTTTCGATACAAGCAGAGAAAGTTTCATCGGTACATACGGAAGTCCTGCAATGCCTAAAGCTGTTAAAGAAGGTACATCTTATAATTCTATTGCAAGCGGATGGTCACCTGTTGGATCTTTCAGAATCGATATCGACCTTGAGCCGGGCGAAGAGAAAGAATATGTATTCATTATAGGATATGCAGAGAACCCTGATGATAAGAAGTGGGAATCATTCGGAATCATTAACAAAGAACCTGCATATGCCCTTCTTGAAAAATATAACACTCCGGCAAAATTTGATACAGCTCTTGCTGCTTTAAAAGATTACTGGACTCATCTTCTCTCGTCTTATATTGTTGACACAGAAGACAAGAAGCTCTGCCGCATGGTTAATATATGGAATCAGTATCAGTGCATGGTAACATTTAACATGTCAAGATCTGCTTCTATTATGAGTCTGGAACCGGACGTGGTATGGGATTTAGAGATTCCTGCCAGGATTTACTTGGCTTCGTACATCTTATTCCTGATTCAGCAAGACAGAGAATTCTTGATATTGCTGCTACTCAATTTGAAGATGGAAGTGCTTATCACCAGTATCAGCCATTAACTAAGAAAGGTAATTCTGATATTGGTTCAGGCTTTAATGATGATCCCCTCTGGCTTATTGCAGGAACAGCTGCTTATCTTAAAAAACCGGTGATTTCAGCATTCTTGATGAAAAGGTAGCATTTGACTGCGATACAAGTAAGGCACAGCCACTTATGGAACATTTAAGAAGATCATTCAATTATACAACTACTCATCTTGGACCGCATAAGCTACCACTTATCGGAAGAGCTGACTGGAATGACTGCCTCAACTTAAACTGCTTCTCTTCTGCTCCGGGTGAATCTTTCCAGACTACCGGACCATCAGAAGGACCTGTTGCTGAATCGGTATTTATCGCTGGAATGTATGTAAAATATGGCAATGAATATGCAGACATATGCCACATATCAGGTCTTACAGAGGAAGAAAATGCTGTACGTTCCCATGTTGATGACATGTATAAAGCTGTTCTTGATGCAGGCTGGGATGGTGAATGGTTCCTTCGTGCATATGATGCCGAAAGCCGTAAGGTTGGTTCACATGAATGTGAAGATGGACAGATATACATTGAACCACAGGGCTTCTGTGTTATGGCAGGTATAGGTGTCAAAGAAGGACTCGCACAGAAAGCTATGGATTCAGTAGAAAAAATTCTTGATACAAAGTACGGAATTATGATTTTACAACCAGCTTACAGGTCATATCATCTTGAACTAGGTGAGGTATCTTCTTATCCACCTGGATACAAAGAAAATGCTGGAATATTCTGTCATAATAATCCGTGGGTATCTATTGCCGAAACCGTTATTGATGATAAAAACAGAGCATTCGAAACATACAAGAAAATATGTCCGGCATATCTTGAAGAGATAAGTGAGATACACAGGACTGAACCTTATGTATATTCACAGATGATTGCCGGCAAAGATGCCGCAAGCTTTGGTGAAGCCAAAAACAGCTGGCTTACAGGCACCGCTGCATGGACATTTACAAGTATATCTCAATATATACTTGGTGTAAGAGCTTCATTTGAAGGACTCACCATTGACCCTTGTCTGCCTGATTCCATTAAGAATCTGACAATTACAAGAAAATTCAGAGATGCTGTATATAACATTACTATCAGCAATGAGAAGCACGAAAGAGTTTCTTCTCTTATTGTCAATGGCAGTGAAATCAGTGGCAACACTGTTCCATATAATAAAGACACTAAAGTATATAATGTAACTGTTAACATCTGACAACTATAAAGAAAGGAATTATTATGTTTGATAAGAACTTTTTATGGGGTACCGCCTCTAGTTCCTATCAGATAGAGGGAGCCTTTACCGAAGATGGCAAAGGTCTTTCTATCTGGGACACATTCTCTAATAAACCGGGTAATATTGCACATGATGAGAATGGCAATAAAGCATGTGACCACTATCACCGCTATCGCGAGGATATTGCACTTATGAAAAATCTTGGTATTCAGGCATACCGCTTTTTCAATTTCATGGTCACGAATATTTCCTGATGGAATTGTTAAGGATTCTGACGGCAATATCCGCTACAACAAAGCCGGACTTGATTTCTATGATAAGATTGTAAACTTATGCCTTGAAAATAATATCAAACCATTCATAACGATTTATCACTGGGATTTACCTCAGGCACTTGAAGATAAAGGTGGATGGCTCAACCGTGAGACTGCCTTCATATTTGCTGATTACGCTGAATTCATATGCGAACATTTTTCAGACCGTGTAACTAATATCGCCACCATCAATGAGCCACAGATTATATCCGGACTCGGATACATGCTTGGACTTCATGCTCCAGGTAAGAAGCTTGACGCAGTATCTGTCCTGTCTGTAATCCACCATCTTGCACTCGCTCACGGTCTTGCTGTTACTAAGATGCGTGCCGTTGCAAAACAGCCTGTAAAAACCGGTTTTTCCAGCACTGGTGACCTGTGCTATCCTTCAAAAGAATGTGATGAAGACATTGATGCTGCAAGAGCTGAATGTTTCAATATAGTTAAAGGCAACATGACTTTTAACCATACTATATTCTGCGACATGACATGTCTTGGCAGATATCCTGACATTGCTGGTACAGAATTACATCTTGAACCTGGTCTTGAAAAAAATCGGACATTATGAAGAACTGCCATTCGTAAAAGATGGCGATATTGAACTGATACATCAGCCAATTGACTATCTTGGCATAAATGTATATAACGGACATGAAATAAATGCAGCCGGCCATATTAACAAAAAAACCAGGCAGTCCACGAACAGCTCTTGGCTGGCCTGTAACTCCCGGTGTTATGAATTATGGTATAAGATATCTGTATGAAAGATATAATCTTCCAATATATATATTTGAGGATGGACTTGCCTGCAACGATATCATAAGTCTTGATGGCAAAGTCCACGACAGCAACCGTATCGACTTTCTGACAAGATATCTCACAGAGCTTGAGAAAGCCTACAAAGCCGGTGTTCCAATACTCGGCTACTTCCACTGGTCATTCACAGATAATTTCGAATGGCACAGCGGCTACGACCCAAGATTTGGCTTAATCTATGTCGATTACGAAACCCAGCAGAGAATTCCAAAAGATTCTGCGTACTGGTATTCTGATTTAATTAAGAAGTCATCCAACTAAATATTGGTATTCATAAGTGTGCATGACGCCGTGGCATCTGTATATATGACATGTTCTCATGGATTCCTGCATCTAGTGTGAGTAAATGCCGCCATCTATAGAGTTTATTACAGTGCTGGAAATCAAACGCGCTTCGCTTGAACGAGATTTCCAGCACTGAACTTTTATAAATAGCGGCATTAACTCACACGATTCGGAATAAATCGAACATATCATATATACAGACGCCACGGCTGTTATTCACTTTATATACGGCAATTCATTAGGATATGCACTATATAGAAGTACCTCGGCGGTTGTACGCCCTCATGCCCATAACCCAATTTAATCATTCTACGATTATTAAAGTACACAAAATTATCAATTGCATCGAATATATCATCAAAATTCTCCCTTGAGCTGCGTCTATGTACGCTCTTAATATTGCATTTTCTTTCTCACCCTTGTAACGTCCGTAGAATATGTCATATAGGTTGTGTCCTCTGACATATTTTCTGATATTCTCCATGTTGTCTATGATGTCCTGTCTTGTCTCAATTGCTATGTTCAGTTTTTCTAACATTTTCTTAGTGCTGACAAGGCGGTACAGGTATTCTTTATATTTGGCATATAATATATCATAGAACTGGTCTACACTTTTTACAACGCCTATCTTAGTCATTATCTCAGGGTCAAGAAAATAATTCTCAAATGAATAATATTTTAATATAAGCACATTACGGTCTGTTACTCTTGGCAGATTGCCATAATCCTGCTTTGCACGCTGCTTATAGTAATTGGTAAGCTGGTCTCTTAAACGGTCAGCATCCTTACCATCTCCATCTCTTATCATAAGGAACTCATCCTTAAGATATAATGTATTTATATATTTCAGATTGGCATAAGTCTTGATGTTTGTACAGCTGTTAGTTGCAATTATCGCTATACGATTGAGATTGCCATTCTCATCTATAACTTCTGAATAATATTTCTCAAGAAGTAGCGGCAGACGGCTTCTGTCCTGTTTTCCTTCCACTATAAATACAAAGCTCACATTCATAAGGTCATTAGCAGCATACCCAAGATCATCTAATATATCATCAATATCCGCCTCCGGAGTAGCAACTGTATTATTATCTCTATCGTTAATCACCTGACGAATCTGTCTTGTAGTAAAGTTAAATAACATTTGCGGTGAATGCGTGCAGAATATAACCTGATTCTTTCTTGAAAGCTTGTACAGAATTTCACTTGCTATCTTCTGTAACTGAGGATGAAGATATATTTCCGGATCTTCAATCAGAATAATGTATGGCACAGTACTTCCATATTCCGCATAGGTTTCGAGCAGTGACAGGATGTAGATACTGTTCAGTCCATCAGAAAGGTCATTGACATCTCCATCAGTGTCACGCATTTCATTGTGAACAATTGTATCAACATGCATGAGTTTTCTGCATCAAATGTAATCTGATAATGAATTCTTTCTCCAATGCCACCATTGTTCTTAAATTTTTCATTAAGTTTGTTCTCAAAATTAGCAAGATTAAAATTAAACAGCTTATACTGCATAAGTCTCGCTGTTTCTAATAAAGATAACTGTTCCGGTTTCTTGCGGTTAATAATTCCTATGCAATTAAAGCACTGATTACACATCTTATGCTTATCAAATATACACACGTTATCTTTAAGGTCTGCATATTCAGTTCCACCCTGCAGCATAATAAGATCTTCCTGAATTGATGACTTACGTCTCTCGTGGTCAACATAGAATATTCTGGGAAGGACTGTTTTATATAAATATTGTTCTTCTTAACTCCGTCCCTGTACTTAATCTTACCATCACGGCTATATACATATTCAAATTCAAGAATACCATCCTTTAACGATGGAAGTTTATTGCAAAAATCCTTTATACCACAAGTCATAATGCTTAAAAGAACTGACCTGTCCTTCTGATACAATACAGCCAGATCCTCATCTTCAATACTGATGCGAACTGTAATGCTTATATTACCTTCGTTATCATTGAAATCTCTTAATGAAACTTCATAATCCCCGGTAACCGCTCTTATTGCGTCAAGAACCACACTCTTTTCCTGCATTATTTCTGCCAACAAGAATCAGTACATCTTCAATATCATTAATCTCAAGTTCTCTGATTGATTTAAAATTTCTGATTAAAAGATATTCTATCCTCATACCTGTCCTCTGCCCCTGATACATTTCTGCCAGCATATATTCTGGTGTATTATCATTAAATGTTGATATTCCTTTACCCGTATTAGGATTCTTTTTGGAATATACCATATCCACAATGAATGCAACTATCAATGCCGCACACACTGCACCAACAACCCTCAGTTTAATCTTTCTGAAGAAATTATCAAGAAGCGGTGCAATAATATATACGATTGCAACTCCTCCAAGTCCAAATACCAAAAGACCTTCTGCACATATTCTTCCATTAAGGTTAAGAAAATACCCGTTATAATTCCACCATCTTCTTCCGCAGCTGATTTCCAGATACAGCGATGTAAAATATTCAACAAATCCGCATAAAACTACTGATGCAAAGAATTCCACAACAGGCTTATTTCTTAATTTTTTTTAAGACATATCAGTATGAGTATCCCACCTGAACCATATATAGGAAGCCATGGCCCATGAAGAACACCTCTGTTTACAAATGTATGTGACGATATCAGATGAAGCGTAACCTCCCATATCCATCCCACAAAACATAATGAAAAGAATATCAGTATAAGCGATGGTATTGAATAATTACGCATATACACTGTATTTTCAAGGTCAACTCTGTGTTCCTTAAGATTGAAAAGGCGGGCAGGATAGGCTTTTCCAACTGCTTCTGCTTTATTCTTACTCATACGAAGCATTTCCTTCTTTTTTTCTTCAAATTCCAGCTCTGCCTTGCTGTTAATAAGTATTATGCCAAATGTGTTGGCTAAAAATACTCTTAATTTCTTCAATCTTCTTATTCTCGAATTGTGGTAATCATCAAAATCCATCTGTGGCTGTGGGCTATCTATAAGTTTAAACACATCTGCATATGCATTTTTAAGCTGCTCTTCTGATGGTCTTTCATACAGATATGAATCATTAAGCCACTGAACCGCCTCTGGTTCTTTTTCAAGATATACTGCTCTTACATTTGCATAGAATTCTGCATAAATGCAGCTTTATAAGGATTCACAAAACAGCACTCCTACAACTCCTAATGTTGCCATTCCAATCACTGTCCAGCCAATGAATGATAATCCATACAGAAATGCCCTCCATTTGTAGCCTTTCATCATCTTTCTTGATAAGGTTATAGCCTCATTTGCCTTCATATCAGGATTCTCCGCGATAATGTATGGCACAAGCATGTAAGAAAAATGCTTCACAAATATACCTACAATTGTAAGTGACCATAATATTTCATATACATTATTGACAATAAGCACCCACGATGCTTTCATCCATCTTTTTACCCGGAGAAGAAACATGAACTTTCCAGGTGGAACAGCATCATATGTGCGCGTTTCAAGCACTATTCTTCTTGATATAACAAGATAAGTTTTCTTGATAAAAAATGTTATAAACACATATACCATAAGTGCCGCTATAAGAAGTATAAGCACTACTGCTCTTCTTGAACTTATGACTGATGATAGTGAATCCACAAATATAAATACAATTCCACCTGATGTTATAGCATTAACTAAAGATGCAAATACTCCTCTTGTTCTGCCCAATACCTTGGTTGAATTGTCTTTGGCCTCTGAAACCTTCGCATCAGACTGCGTCCTTCCAAAATCATCGTCACCCGTGATTACTGCGCCCATTGCCTGAACCACAGAACTTACAACCGAACTGTTAGCGACAGTATCAACATTTGCTTCAACCGATCTTCGCACCCTGAATTTCATTGTTAACTGTTCCTAAACTTTTAAAGGCTTCCATTGTCTCTGTAAATTCAGAGCCAATGAAAGCCGCAAAAGGCAGACTGCTACTAACAGCCAGTAATGTTTTTTTAAGTTCTTCTTAGCATTTTTAGCAAGTTCTTTTTCTCTTAAAATCCATATTCCAACAATCTTCTTTTTACTTATTAAGTACAGTCTTGCGTACTACCCAAGCGGATCTTTAACCATAAGTATGACAATCCATATGATAAGTCCGAAAGCTACCACTGATAAGCCCAAAATGCGTCATTAAGCATATCTGATGATGCCGGAGTAAAAAACTCTGCCCCCAGTTCAATATATTCCACAACTGCATCTACCATCCACATAAGTGATGCACCCCAGTACATAAGCGCAAGTGTTCCAAGTTTTAACTGCGAACGCTTGTCATTAGTATACCATATGATAGTAGTTATAACCGCTGCAAATACAGCTATAAGTAATGTCATAATTATCTCTCCAATCCTTTAACTTCTGCTTCCTTAGCTGCTTTCTTTTCTACTCCGGAAGCTATTGCTACCATGCCGACCCACACAGCTGTAACAACCACTGCCATGCCAACACCGGCAGTTGCCATCTCTTTAAGCATCTGCACAGCATCCTGAGCGTTGCCTGCTGCTGTTAAGAATGGAAAGAAAGGAGTAACTTCTCCATGCCATACATGCTCGAATGCAAGTAAAGCTGTTCCTCCCCAAAGCATATTATTAAGCCATCTTAGCTTTCTTGAAAATGGAAGCACCTTTTCTTCCTTAACTGCTTCTACAGCTCCTTCTGTCTCGCACGAACATATTTCCTTCTTCTCTTTCTTTTCAACAATCTTAGTTATCGCTGTTGTAACGATAGCTTCAGTACCTGGTACTATAAAACATGCCATATTAAATTCCTCCTGATTCACGATGCATTTTCATGTTCCAAAATGCATATATTTATATGTATTTTACCTATTTCACATTGGATTGTCAAACATTGTAAAATATACATTTTCACATATATTTTCTCTTTATTCCCTCTGCTGAATATGATATAGTAAAGCAGATGAGATTCACTTTGGAAAGGAGATGTTCTTATGAAAAAGAGCTTTAAAAGACTGTTAAGCTGCATATTTATAATAACTTTCTTCCTTGTTGGCATGTGCCTTGACAGAGCCAATGTATCTGTTCCTGAAGTGGACTCTTTTTCTGTATCAGAAGCTAAGGTATTCGCTACACCTGAGCCTTCTGTCAGTGATACCATGCCATGTACAACTGAAATGCTCGGGCTTGTGAGAACATCAATCACCAATCTTACAGCAGACAGAAGCAGTTCACGCAATGTATTACGCATATTCCAATTCTTACTTTTGCGGTCTGTGTGCAGCTATCGGTATCAGTATCTATTTCAAATCGACAAGCGTAATGCATGATTCTATCACATGCAGCACTACTGTCACTCTTAATTATATCCATCAGACTGACGGCAAAAAAATAACAGATTATCATTAAATCAGAACATTTTCTGGTAATACATTATTTATGTATATTATTAATAATATTAAACAACTATATGAAGAGGCAATAAATATGAATATTTTAATGATAATCGGTATTATTCTGGGTGGAGGTGTATCTGTTGCATCCACCGTTGGAATAACTGTGGGTATTTTCGGAACCATTGTATATAAATTTTACAGAAAGCTTCGTTTCGGAATATCTATGTTTGACTAAGTTTGAAAGGATGAATAATAATATGTTAGGTAATATAACAGTCGGTATCGTCATTGTTCTTGCTGTTCTTTGCCTGTGGACTTGGTGTGTGGCTTGACAGAGCCAAATCGGATAGTCAGGACAACAACACTGACGCACAATCTAAGAATTAAATGATAAAGGCGGTCACATCAGATTCTGTTCTGATATGACCGCTTTTCTTACCACTTTTACTTGCTTTCATGGTAGCTGTTAAGCAAATCTTCAATTCTCATATTAATATTTTCAGGAAATGTTGCATCATTTCCGATTTTAACCCACAAATCAATGTTCTTATATTTCTTCTCTCCCATTGTATTATGTCTGTCCTGCTTCGAAGATACTTCTATCTTTACCATTGCACGCTTCTGCTCAAGTATCGGAATAAGCACATAATATAATCTGTCATCTTTAAATGATATGTATCCCGCTTCTTTTCCCGAACGAGTCATTAAATACAGTCTATGCTTTTTTATTCCTGCCGGAAACAGCTTCATTCCAGCTTTGATAAATCCAGATTCATGTGACATTTCAAGCATTGCTCCGACATAAAATACATTTGCAGCATCATCAATTGATGTAAGAATATTTTCCAATGTATCTGATGTTGCAGTAAACTGCTGTGCTAACAGATATGCAAGTTCTGCCTGATATATGATTTTGTATTCTGAATCATGCACTCTTCCTGTTTCTTCATCAATTCTGTTAAGAAGTTCCTCACTACATTCATATATACTGCGCAGAAACAACTTAAAATCCTCCTCTGGCATCCACATGTATCTGCCTCGTGCAACCTTAAATCTTCCAATGTTGTTGCCATTGTAATCTTCAGCATAATGATACACATTGCGTTGGCAAAAGGCATGTTCATTCTCTGGAGCTGTAAAATCATATTCTTCATTTTCCTGATCAGTGCCATAATATTTCTCATCATATTCGGAATATTTATAATCATATTTATAGTTACTCTTCAACGATTCCTGCCCAGTCTGATTGAAAAGAACAGTATATGCTTCATTAATTTCATATGCACTGTATCTATATACATTTTCTTTGTTTGATTTATCTCTGTTTAGCACAGCATCCGGATGCACCATATGCATAAGCCGTCTGTACCGCTTCTTCAATTCCATCTTAGTAATATCTGATCTGACATCAAATATTTTATATGCCTGCTGAACCGTCATAAATACTGTATTCCTTCTACATTTTTTCCTAAGTTATCATACACCATTTTTAAAAATTTTACTATTTTTATTATTCCTGTTGACAGTTATATTGTTATAGTGTACTATTGTACTAGTACACAGGTACGCGTCATGTGTACATTACCTATTACAGGAGGAGGGATTATGGATTATAAGGCTAATACACCGATTTATCTTCAGGTAATTGATGACATTAAGAGAAGAATTCTTACCGGAGAGATTAAGCTTGGCGACAAACTCCCTTCGACAAGGGAACTTGCCGTACAGTACACGGTCAATCCTAACACTGCTGCAAGAATATACAATGAACTTGAACAGTGTGGTCTGTGCTATACCAAAAGAGGTCTTGGCACATTTGTATCAGAGGATGTGCATCTGATTGATACATTAAAGGCAGAACTTTCCAGTGAAATGATTCAGACTTTCGTTTCCGGAATGACAAGCCTTGGTTTTTCTAAAGATGAGATTATTAATCTCATTAAGAATTATCACGAATAAAATATGGAGGGATTTAATTATGCTTTGCAATGTAAAAATGTTACTAAAAAGTATATGAAGATGACTGCCGTTAATGGTGTTTCCATCGACTTCATGCCTGGCAGAATATACGCTCTGCTCGGCTCTAACGGAAGCGGTAAAACAACTTTAATGAAGATGATAGCAGGTCTGGTAAAACCCACTTCCGGGGACATCACTCTTTCAGGTGTTCCAATAGGAGTAGAAACTAAGAAACACATAGCTTATATGCCTACTGAAAGTTATTTTTATAACTATATGAGCTGTGCTGATATTGGAAAGTATTATGCTGATTTCTTTGAGGATTTCTCACTTGACCAGTACTACAACTATCTTAATGAGATGAAGCTTACGCCTGACATGAAAGCCAGCAAGATGTCATCAGGAATGATGGCTAAGCTTAAGCTTGCTGTTAATCTTTCAAGAAATGCATCTGTTATTATGCTTGATGAACCACTTAACGGTGTTGATATTGTTGCAAGAGAGCAGGTTATCAATGCGGTAATCAGCAAGGCTTCACCTGATAAGATTATCATCATGTCGAGCCACCTTGTTGATGAGCTTGAAGCTGTTATTGACTACGCAGTATTTATCAAAGACGGTGTGATTGTTTCACAGGGAGATGCTGAAAATTTACGAACAGCTTCGGGCATGTCAATCGTTGACCAGTACAAACGCATTTATGCATATTAAAAGGGGGAATCTTCAATGTTAAAATTAACAAAATACGAATTGAGAAAGAATCTTCTCAGTATAGGAATCGTGGCAGGTATTATCTGTGTACTTCAGGCTCTGTTTATGTTTTTCTGCCTGACTGAAAATATTAACTATACAAGCCTTTTCGGAGGACTTTTAATAATAGCTGCCTCTGTAAGTTATTTTATTGTATTTATATTTGGAGTTGTAACATATTATAGAGAACTTTCAAGCAAAAGCAGTTACCTGATATTCATGACACCTAATTCATCTCTTAGCATAATTACATCAAAGTCTGCTCTATACACTGATTATTGGAATAGGAATTTCAGCAATATTCATCGGCTTTGGAGTTCTTGATATATTCATGATGGCTGGTGTCTTTGGTGACCTGGCTGACGCACTCAAGAATTTCTCAGAAATGTTAAAGATTATGGGTATTGATGTTGTCAACATAATTATTAATATTGTAGCTGGAATAATATCATTCCTTATAGCTTTCTTCTTCCTTATATCACTTGCATACTTTGCCATAACACTATCTTCAACTGCCTTGCAGAACAAGAAGATTAAAGGATTTATCTCAGTTGTATTATTCTGTGTCCTTGCATATGCAACAATTAAGATTTCTTCTTTGTTGCCTGAACTTTATAAGAATCCAGACAGCTTATCCCAGGCATTAATGTCAAGCTCTTCCAGCTACCATATTCCAGTTATTAATGGTGGTTGCATGCACATTCGGAAGTGCCGTGCTTCTCGATAAGAAGGTAAGTCTGTAATCATATTCTTATTGAATGAAATGTTGACTGTTTACATTTTTTGGGATGATACATTTCACTGTCTCTGGATAAGTGACAAAACCTACCAAAAGCTTCATGGTATTTAATTGTGTAGGTTTAATTCTTACAAATACATATGAATTTTACTTAAAAGACCTACCAACTTGATGTTCTCATCGAATATAGTAGGTCTTTTTATAATTATTCTATTGTTCAAAGACAGATTTCATCTCCCAAAACACCTACTAAATTTCAGATATCATTCTATCTAGTAGGTTTCCAGACCTTACATGCCATACATCTCACAGCCAATTGACCTACTAATCTCTAATTCATCTCTATCAGTAGTTTTTCAACCTGCAATTCAAGTCTCTTACTCTTCCACATAATCAAAAGCAACAGCTTTCATGCGCTCCTTGAACAGCTTGTTAAACACTGCAATTACACGACCAACACCAATCATCGAAAGAATTGTTCCAAGTCCAAGACCAAGAAGTATATGTCCGGTAAAGAGTCCTATTAAAAATGTTGTGCAGACATTGAATATATCAAAACAATTCTTGCAGAAGCCCACACCCTTGCCGGTTCTGCCTTTAAGCCTTGTAGTATCACTTATTGCCTGTACAATTCCATCTCCCGGATTAGGTATAATTCTCATATTCAGTGACATTCTGCTCCTATTCCTGTCAATAATACAGCAAAGAATACTACAATCTGTAATACAATGTTGTTATGTACAGATGGAATAAGTGCTGAGAACACATTCAAGAAGCGGGTAAATACTATACTTACCGGTATCTGTAAGGCATCTCTTATAATATACATTCCAAGATACTTAGCTTCTTTTCTGTCTGTAAGATACCACACAGTATGCATTATCATCTCAATCAAAACAAAGATAAAATATACAATCATCGTCATATTGGCGAAGTTAAATCCTATGATATGAGATATCGAATATGGCACTGAAATTATTGGTGAAACACCAAGATTAGCTTTCGTATTAAGCATAATTCCAAGTGCAAGTATCAGTAATCCCAGAAGATAAAACACCCATCTGATAATAAGTTTATTTCTGCTCTTCATTCTTAATTGCCTCCCAGAGGTTTTTCTCAACTTTGCCTGCCATAACAGATAGTGTCTGCACCTCTTCTTCACTGAATCCATTATATATAACATTATCGATTCTGTTAAATATCCTGATAACTTCATCAGCCTTCTGGCTCGCCATAATCAGTAAGTAACACATTCCACGACCTTCTGCTTACCGGATTATTTTCTCTCTTTAACAGACCATCCTTTTCCATTCTGTCTAATGTTCTTGACATCGTAGTTACATCCATAAGGCAAGCATCCGCCAGCTCTTTCTGATTCATAATCCCATGTTCTCTTAATTCCTTAAGAATTCTTGGCCCCCTGGCCAACTGTAAGCCCAAGTTCAATAAAAAAATGGCCTTATCAGCCGTCTTCGAAGCATTTCAATATCAAAGAACACATTTTTAATTTCATTATCCATAATTACATTTCCCTCTTAAGCACTGATTTCATGCGGTATACAATACTTTCTAATCAAGCTCAAACTGTCCTGTATACAACTGATAATATCTGCCCCTTCTGCTCAAGCAGTTCATCGTGACTGCCTCGCTCGATTACCTCACCCTTTTCAAGAACCATTATAGCATTGGAATTTCGTACTGTCGAAAGTCTGTGAGCGATAACAAATACTGTTCTTCCCTCCATTATTGCGTCCATGCCATTCTCAATAAGCCGCTCAGTTCGTGTATCAATCGAGCTTGTCGCCTCATCTAGAATAAGCACCGGCGGCTTGGCAATCGCTGCTCTCGCGATAGCAAGAAGCTGTCTCTGTCCCTGCGACAGATTGCTGCCGTCAGCAGTAAGCATCGTGTCATACCCCTGTGGAAGTCTTGTTATAAATGAATCAGCATTGGCAATCTTAGCTGCTTCCCTGATTTCCTCGTCAGTTGCATCAAGCTTTCCATATCTTATATTATCTGCAATAGTTCCTGTGAACAAATGTGTATCCTGGATTACCATTGCGAGAGAACGCCTTAAGTCATCTTTCTTAATATCCTTTACATCAATGCCGTCATAAGTAATCGTTCCTGACTGGATATCATAAAATCTGTTAATAAGATTAACTATTGTAGTCTTTCCTGCTCCTGTCGAACCAACAAATGCTATCTTCTGTCCTGGCTTTGCGAACAGCGAAATCTTATTAAGTACCTTCTTTTCAGGCACATATCCAAACACAACATCGTTAAATCTTACATCACCCTTAAGCTCAATAAGCTCCCTGCCTGCAGCTTCCATGCAAAAATCCTGTCTTATCAGAAGTTTCTGTAAGGGTATTATCCGCATTTTTAATGACATTGCACAGAGTTACCTTTCCTTCGTCAAGCTCCTCCGCCTCGTCCATCATGTCAAATATTCTCTCAGCTCCCGAAAGCGCTGAAAGTATGAAATTAACCTGCTGTGTGAACTGGTTTAATGGCATGGCACTCTGTCTTACATACACAAGATATGCAGATATCTTTGCCAAGGTCCATGATTCCTTTTATTACAAATATGCCTCCAACGCAGGCAGAAAGCGCATAATTGAAATATGACAGACTTACAATTATCGGGATAAGCATGCCCGAATATGCAAGTGCATTAGTCGATTCCTTTCTAAAGCTCTCATTCATCTCACAGAATTTTTCAAAATTCTTCTGCTCATGGTTAAATACCTTTTCAACCTTCTGACCTGCCATCATTTCTTGAACAAAACCGTTGATATTGCCAAGCTCCTTCTGCTGTCTGTGATAATATTTCTTCTTTGCGTTTACCATTGTATTTGATAAAGATGAACATAAGAATAAGAAAAACAACAACAATAATAGTCAGCCTTACACTTAATACCAGCATCATTGTTATAGTTCCAAAAGCGTAAGAAAGCTCTGTATTACCATGGCAAAACTATTGTTCATTGCTTCCTGAACCGTATCAACATCATTAGTGAAATGACTCATAATCTCACCATGTGTATTATTATCAAAATATTTTAACGGAAGCTTCTGTGTGTGCTTAAAAAGGTCCATTCGAATCTCCTTACTACCTTCTGGGAAGTATGCACCATAAGCCTGTTGTAGCCAAGCGTTGAGAGCGCACCGCACGCATACATGACACCCATTCCGCACACAGCAATGATAAGCCCCTTCATATTGCCCGGCACGATAAAATTATTAACTACAGGCTTTATTAAAAATGTTCCCATAATTCCTGCACCTGCACTTATAAATACAAGAATTGCTATAAGCAGGAATGCCCATTTATAATGACCCAGATATGAAAGGAGATGCTTAACAGTCTTTTTTGTGTCCTTTGGTCTTTTATATCCAACATATTTAGCCATTATAAATCCACTCCTTCCTTCTGTGATTCATATATTTCCTGATATATCCTGTTATTGGCAAGAAGGTTTCGTGTGTGCCTATCGCCTACCTTTCGACCCTGTCCAGTATGATAATCTGGTCAGCGTGCTTTTACCGAAGATATTCTCTGTGCTATTATAATCTTTGTCATATCAGGCAGCTTCTTTGCAAGTGCATTTCTTATCTTTCCTTCTGTTGCAGTATCAACCGCACTCGTTGAATCATCAAGAATAAGCACCTTCGGCTTCTTTAATATAGCTCTCGCAATACATATTCTCTGCTTCTGTCCGCCTGATACATTGACACCACCCTGTCCCATATCAGTATCATATCCCTGTGGAAGTCTGTCTAAGAATTCGTCTACACAGGCAATATGGCAGGCCTCATCTATCTCCCCCATAGAAGCATTCTCATTACCCCAGTAGAGGTTAGAAAGAAGTGAACCTGAGAATAATGTATTCTTCTGCAATACAACTGCAATAGCATCCCTTAAATGTCTCATAGGATATTTTTTACATCTATTCCGTCTATTCTCACCGTTCCTTTGGTTGCATCGTATAATCTTGGAATAAGTGATACAAGCGTTGTCTTGGCTGAACCCGTCTGTCCTATTATTCCAATAGTCTGTCCTGCTTCTATATTAAATGAAACATCAGAAAGAACATATTCTTTTGCCAGTCTTTCTTGTATTTAAACCATACGTGGTTCAAACTCAATTGAACCCTTTTTAAACTTATATCCTCTGCCTGTTCATCTGTTATGTCTATTTTTTCATCAAGAACTTCGACAATTCTTGAAGCTGAGGCTAAAGAACGTGTCATCATAAGAAATACATTTGACATCATCATAAGTGAATTAAGTATAAGAAGAACATAACTTAAAAAGCTTGTAAGCTCACCAATCATTAACTGTCCTGCATTAATAAGATGTCCGCCGATAAAGAGAATTGCAAGAATCGTTCCATACATAACAAACTGCATAGCTGGCATATTAAGTACAGCTATACCGAATGCTTTCTCTGACTCGTTCTTCAGATTATCATTAACGTTCCTCGAATTTTTCAATTTCGTAATCGCCACGCACATATGATTTAACAACTCTTACTGCTGTAAGATTCTCCTCTATACACCTGTTTACAAGGTCAACTGCTCCCTGCATTCTTCCATATCGTGGACCAACATTAATGATTATTATGATGAGCAGGACTGCCAGAACTGGCAGTGCTACAAGAAAAACCAGTGCCAGTGTTGAATTAATCTGGAATGCCAGAGTCGTTGCAAATATCAGCATTACCGGACTTCGTCCAAATGGACGCATTCCTGTCGATACAGCATTCTGGATATTAGTTACATCACTTGTGAGTCGTGTAACCAATGACGAAACACTGAAATGGTCTATATTAGAAAATGAATAAGACTGAAGTTTCTCATACTCAGCCTTTCTTATATTAGCACCCAGTCCCTGACCTGCAAGCGCAGAAAATCTTGCACTTCCCACACCTAATATAAGTGCAGCAACTGCACATACAGCCATCTGGATACCTTTGTTTATTATATATGGAACATCTGAATTGGTCACACCTATATCAATCAGGTCAGCCATCAGCTTAGGCACCATAATCTCAAGCACAACTTCAACACCTATACATATAAGCGCCAGCCATGCGTATTTCTTATATTCTTTCATATAAGAAAAAATTCTTCTCAACATTACTTGCACCTCCAATTGTTGCATATGCAACTATTGTATTTTCAAGTTCAAGCAATGTCAAGAAGACATTTTTATAATTATTTTACATTTTTCTTATATACTATATAAGAAATTACTGATGTAATCACTTCGGTAATCCAAAAAGCATGCCATACACCAACAGCACCTGTTATCCTTGACATAACGAATGCAACCGGAATTATTACCGCAACATATCTGCACACAGATATGATAAGTGATGGAAATCCTTTTCCAAGTCCTTCAAGTGCCCCCGCCGAAGTAACTGATACAGTTGATATAATAAATCCGGCACTTATGATTCTTAATGCTGTCTCTCCTGCATTTATTGTGTCAGGATTGCTTGTAAACAGACCGATAAGTGAACCCGGTATTGCAAGACAGAGAATTGTACCTGCTGCCATAATAGCAAATATAAGCACCATTGATGTCTTATATATCTTTTCTTACTCTCTCATGCTCCCCTGCTCCGTAATTATAGCCCATAAGCGGTCTCATACCCTGTACAACTCCGTTGGCTGGCAGATAAAGGAATGTCTGCAGCTTGTAATACACGCCAAGCACGAATACATACACAGCCGAGTAAGCTGCAAGTATTACATTAAGCACTGATATAAGAATAGACGGAAGTGCTAGGCTTAAGCTTGCCGGCATACCGATAGAATAAAGTCTCTTTGCCATTGAACCTTCTATCCTCATCTCTGATTTTCTGAATTTAACCGGAATAGGCTTAACAATATATATGATTATATATAACACTGCTTTGCCGAAGTCTGACCTATTCCTGTAGCAAGCGCGGCACCCTCAATTCCCATTGCAGGAAATGGGCCAATTCCGAATATCATTATCGGGTCAAGCACAATATTAACTATACAGCCTGTCATAAGGCAGACCATAGAAGCATTCATTCTTCCAACTGCCTGAAACACCTTTTCAAACATAAGCTCAATTCCAAGCATTATTGAAAATGCAAATGCAATATTGGAATATTTAAGTCCTAGTGAAACTATCTCTGCGTCCTTTGTAAACATTTTTAAAAATACCGGCATGCCTGCTATGCATATAACAGTAAGCACAACAGCGTGTATGCAGCTTAGAGCATACCCTGACTAGCTGCCTTGTCAGCCTGCTTCTGGTTCTGTGCACCCATAAAAAATGATATGACTGCATTAATTCCTATTGCAAATCCTATCATAACCGAACTTATAAGATTCTGTACTGGAAAGACAAGTGACAGAGCTGTCATCGCATTTTCACTTATCTTGGCAACAAAGAAGCTGTCAACAATGTTGTACAATGAATTAACCATCATTGATATTACCATTGGAAGCGACATTTTTAATAACAATGGGAGTATCTTCTGCTCCTTCATATATGTCTGATTCATATTATCTACCTGTCCTTTTCGTAAAAAAAGAGCCATCGAGTGGCTCTTTTTCTAATGATACACGATAATATTTAATTATTCAACCAGATTCTTTCTCGTTATGAATGGATTTAAGATATCTTACTTCTTACCTTTCTGTGTCAGCAGAACTGACATTATCAATGAAGTTATCGGCACTGTAAGTATTATGCCCATTGTTCCTGATATTCCACGCATTATCTCAATTGCAACCGAGTACATGTTAAGAATCTGGTGCATCTGGTATGAATATGCGTATATTATCATGACAAGTCCCAGACTTCCTCCTGCATAAGCAAGAATAAGTGTGTTAGACATTGTTCCTATCATATCACGTCCAATATTAATTCCTGCATGGAATATTTCCTTTGCTGATATGTCAGGTCTGTTTTCTTTAATCTCATGTAATGATGATGAAACTGACATTGCAACATCCATTACTGCTCCTAACGATGCAATCAGTATTCCTGAAAACAGCATACCGCCTATATCAAGTTTTGAATTCTGACCTACATATATAAGATTCTCTATATCATCAACATTATATCCTGTTACATGTCCAAAATGTCCGAAAACAAGTGCTATAAGACCTGATACAACCACTCCGGCTATTGTTCCAAGCATAGCGCCAATTGATTTCTTCTGAAAATCTGCCAGCAGAATAAATGTTATCAGCGTAATTATGACAACTGATAATGTAGCTGCAATAAATGGTGAAACACCTATATACATCATCGGAATATACATCATTACTACAACTGCAAATGTGAATATAAGTGCGAGTACTGAATTGAAACCTTTCTTTCCTCCTACCAGCCACATAAGTCCGAAAAATGCGCTAATAACGCAATTATCTCCGGTTCACGGTCATAATTATATACATTGGCTGAGAGGTTTCCATTATATTCACTTATATTAGCTATTACCCTTGTTCCAACCTTACAGTTGGCTCCGTACAGATATCCGTTAAGACTATACGCTTTTACTTCTTCTCCCTTGTGGCTTCCTGATTTAATACGTAAAACAACCTCCTGGCTGTCGCCGCTTTCTAAGTCAGCGGCAGCCTGAAGGTCTTCATTATCATTCTGTATAACCACTGCCTTAACAAACTTAGTATTGTCTTTGGCAAGCAGTGGTTTTCTTTCTACACTTGTGTAGAATAGAAACATCGCAATCATAATAAGTGCCACAACAAGGTATTTACCAAATGTGTCTATTATCTTTCGCAAATGTCTTCCTTCTTTCTGATTCCAACTATAACAGCGCCGATACCTGCTGCTGCAAAGCCCATACAAGCATATACTCTTGCAAGCATGTTATCTCCTGTCTGTGGAGCTTTGCCATTATCTGTAGAAGAATTATTGGTTGATGAGTTATTCTGCTGATGAACCTTCTGCCGGTGCAGATGGTTCTGTTACAGTATTGTTATCTTCCTGTACAGTAAGTGCATTAAATGCATTAACAACTGCAGTTTTTGCATCCTCTAATGCCTTGGCATCAATCTTAGGTGCATTCTCAGACTTATAATCCGCAAGCTGTGCCTGTGCACCTTCCTGTGTCTGAATGTATATAGTCTTGTCCAGAAGTGTTGATACACCCTTCTTAAATCTGTTAACACTCTTTCCACTTTCAGATGTTGACTTATCTGCTTTGCATTCTTTACAGAACCATATCCTGACACTCTGTCAGTATCCTTACCATAATTATTTACGATATCTGCAAGCATTGGATCCTTGTCTGTTGTATATGCTGCCTTAATCTTCTTTAATGCTGAAAGAGCATCTTTAAGAGAATTCATGCTGGCTTCTGTATAATTAACCTCTGTGCCGTTAATTAAAGCTTCTGCATTATTAATAACCTCATCCACTGACATATCTGTATTAGTCTTATTGATTGTAAAATCATCAGCATATTTATTACCATTGTAGTCATATGTCTTGATGGTAAGTGATCCGCTCGAAAAATCAATTGTTGAGAATGATGGGAGACATGCATTAGTTCTCTCTGCAATGTAGTATGGTGTGTAGTTAAGCAGATTGTAGTACTTAGAACCTGAGCCTGAACCTGTTGTTATATAAAGAGTTCCATCCGGATTAGTTACTGAACCTGCTGCTTATATCATAGTCAACTACATTTCCATCAAGAATCTGATAACTTCTTGAAAATGTGTGGTGATGTCCTGTAAGACATATATCAATGTTAAATTCGTCCATTAATGGTGCAAATACAATTCTGTTAGTAGCAAGCATCTGTATCTGCATGTGGCTGTCCTGAACCATAGATATCGCTATGGAATATTACAACCTTCCACTTAGCATCAGGATTGCTTGCAACAGCCTTATTCATAAATGTTCTGTGCTCCTCCTGATTACGGTTGTTGCTGTTTAATGAAATGAATAATACATCTCCATAGTTGAAATAGAAATCACTTCCTGCTGCTGTGCTTCCTAACTTATCCTCTGAATTAGGATTGTTAAAATGTGCTGAGTAATCTGAACCTGCCATATCGTGGTTACCGATTGTTGCAGCGATTGGAAGGCTTCTGAATACTGATGGATAAAGATATCCTGCATACTCGCTCTCTCTTGTCTTTTTATCATTATCCTTAGTTGCACCAGACTGGTTAATCTGATCACCTGCTGATAAAAGAAACGATGCATCAGGACATGTCTTTAATGCCTGTTGCATTGTCTTGTTCCAGTTGTATGCATCTCTTGCAACACTGGCATCATTAGCTGAATAATCTGAACTGCTTCCTGAAGCACCAACCTGTGGGTCACCGGTAAGAATAACTGAAAACTTATCCGTTGCCTTAGTTGTATAATCATACTCAGCAGACCATATACTGTCATCTCCTGTGTAATTGTCTGTATACTGGTAATGATACTGTGTGTTCTCTTCAAAATAATCAGCTATGTTTACCTTATTGGTGCACTGTATGACTTTCCCTGCCAGTTCTCAGCACTGATAGCCTCTGCATTACCTGTTACAACCTTGGCTGATGACTTTGAACCATCCTTCCATACCTTTACTGCCGG
>VOFE01001298.1_pt1 | contig 32001 bp, 59 predicted proteins | sample 5384071 | NCBI WGS metagenome assembly VOFE01 (sample SAMN12384724, study PRJNA508395) | human gut metagenome | isolation source: healthy gut D | host: Homo sapiens
CTCAGTATGCTTTTTGTTTTTTCATCTTTTTTTCTCCTTCACATTTTCCTCTGCCGAATTATTTATTCTTCATGCAAGTGCAGCCTTTCATCATGATCGCACACTCTACACGCTTCCTTTGCATCTCACAGCCGATCATCATAGCGTATCTAATATATCGTGCCATGGAATTGATAAGAATTTGCCATACAGCCGCCACTGCAATAAAATCTTGCGAAGCAATCCTTGCATTTGTCCTTGGCATAGACATTGCAGCTTTGAAATCGTCCGCAATCTCCGTTCTTACGATTCCATGGAATACATCACCCAGTTTGAACTCATCGTGTCCAACAAACTGATGACACGGATACAGTCGCTCCAGTTGGTGTCACAGCCAGATACTCCGTACCGGAACCACATCCAGACAGACGCTTGTACACACACGGACCACCATTTAGATCTATCATAAAATGGAAGAAATGTCACTTTTCCTTCTTTTCGCGTTCTGCCGGCGGATCAGATCAACTGCCAGCTTGTCATACTGCTCGAAAATCGTTGGTAAATCTTCCTCGCGGATCGCATAATCATTCTCATCTGGTGTGACAACCGGCTCAATCGAGATCTCCTTGAATCCAAGCTCTGTCATCAATTCATAATATCCTTCGTAAAGTCCAGATTGTTTCTCGTAAATGTTCCACGGATATAATATTTTTCCTGATTTCTGCTTTCGCAAGCTTCTGGAATTTCGGAACAATCAAATCATAGCTTCCCGTTCCGTTACGGAACGGACGCATCTGGTCATTGATTTCCTTTCTTCCATCCAGACTTAATACAACATTGTCCATCTCTTTATTTACAAATTCCTGGATCTCATCATTTAAAAGGACACCATTGGTCGTAACGGTAAAACGGAAATGCTTGTTTGGATCTTCTCCTGTTCTCTTCCGTATGCCACCAGATCTTTCACCAACCTGCCAATTCATCAAGGCTCACCGCCGAAGAAATCAACTATCGCCATTAATCAACCAGACACTTTTAAAGTATGCGGAATCAATGTACGGAATGCAGACCTGGGTTATATGAAGTATATGATCCGGTATGATTCTACATTTGGACGTTTTCAGGGAGAACTGGATACATATGAGAATGGACTGATCATTGAAGGACAGAAGATTCCTGTATTTTCAGAATCAGATGCGGCATTGATTCCATGGGGAGCATGTGGTGCAGAGTATATTATTGATGCAACAGGTGCATACTGTACAACGGAAAAGGCAAAAGCCCATTTAGAAGGCGGTGCGAAGAAAGTTATTATCTCAGCACCGGCAAAAGATGGGGATACACCGACATTTATCATGGGAATCAACCATGACAAATATACATCGGATATGCCAGTTGTATCGAATGCATCATGTACTACGAATTGTCTCGCACCAATCTGTAAAGTTCTGGAAGATAATTATGGAATCGAATATGGAATGATGTCAACGATTCATGCCGCAACTGCAAAACAAAAGGTTGTGGACAGCCGTTCCCAGAAAGACTGGAGAACCGGACGTTCGGCATTTGGTAACCTGATTCCATCTACAACGGGAGCCGCAAAAGCAATCTCGCTTGTCATTCCGGCTTTAAAGGATAAGATGAGTGGTATTTCTTACAGGGTTCCAACTTCAGATGTATCAATTGTTGATCTGAATGTAGCGTTAAAGCAGTCGGCATCATATGATGAGATCTGCAAAAAAGTCCGGGAGGCCTCTGAGACATATTTGTCCGGCATTCTGGATTATGTAGAGGATGAAGTGGTATCTTCAGATTTTATCGGAGATTCACATGCATCGATCTTTGATGCAAGGCAGGGAATTCAAGTGAATTCCCACTTTTTCAAGGTCATCTGTTTCTATGACAACTTTTTTTCGAGACGCCTTCTGGTCGTCTCGTTTTTATAACCACTCGGCAAGTTTTGCATTTTCCAGAAGCGACTCAATTGGATAACAGAAGAATAACCTTCTGTAAGTTCATCAATTTTCCCGTTGACTGCCGGGTGAAAATATTGTCCTGCCGACTCTGCTTTCTTTCCTTCCCGAATAGCTTTTCTAAAACTCTATCCTTAACACGCTTTTGTTCCGGAATCTCTTGAATAATTAAAAAGGGGCGGTACATTTTTTCGCATTTCCCCTTGAAGCAGCACTTTATCTCCCTCAAAAATATATCCGGTACAAAACCCTCGCTTTACCTACAACTTTTACCCCATGATCAACGAGCCATTGAACCGTTTTCCCTCGATCCATTATATTTGGGACCTGTAGATATCAAAATCACCGGAAGATTAACCAGTGCCGGAAGATCGGAACATAATTTTTCTTCTTTTTATCTTGCTGGTACCACCCATGCCACATGTAACTGCAACCGGAATCCTGTTTCTCCTACAAACTTCCATAGTTCCTGATGCGGTAAGGGCTCCGCTAATTCGATTTTCCATAGCATCTTCAAGAGTTTCACAATTCAATCGCATGACTGTCAGCATGCTCCTGAACAGATAGGTTCCATATTGCTCACCACCTTGGGACACCCACACAATTTTTTCTTTTGTATCGTCCATTTATCTAAAATATCTGTGTTGGAAATGGATTTAAGACCATGTTTAAGAGTGCGGTTTCCACTAAAATTCCATATCATCGCCATCCTTTCTAACTTTTATTTTCATTTTACCATCTACATAATTTTGCGATTGTTTATTTCTATATACTTATTTATTTTCTTTGTTACCTGCGAAAACAAATTACAAAAGATCCAAAGGTTATTTCAGATCCTTTCCAGCTCTTTTCATCATTCCCATGAAATCATTCCCCCGATCATCCTGCGAACACAGAATGAACGCAGTTTCATATTTCCAGATCGTCGATTCTTCTGACGATTCCTGTTGCTTTCATAGCATTTATCTTCCTCCTGTTTTTTCTGTTTTTCCATATTTTCTAACATATGGTTAGTATGCTGAGAAAAAGCTGGAATTATTCATTCTGATATTAGACTGGATATTTTTTCAATAGTTTTGTATAATAGTTGGAAGAAAATATTAGGAGGAATGAATCATGAGTAAAATCGATGAAGTAAGAGCTGACATGGTGAAGGCTATGAAAGCGAGACAAAGACACAAAAGAAACTTTATCCATGCTGCTTGCAGCACTTAAAAATAAAGCTATTGATAAGCGTTCTGAGCTGACACCCGAAGAAGAAATTCAGGTAATCTTAAAAGAAGTGAAGCAGACAAAAGAGACACTCGATATGACTCCTGCAGACCGTACAGAGATCATCGAAGAATGCAATAAGCGTCTTGCAGTTCTGGAACAATATGCTCCAAAGATGATGGATGAAGCAGAGATCAAAGAAGTTGTTGCTTCTGTTCTTGCAGAAATGGGACTGGATGCTCCTACTGCAAAGGATAAAGGAAAGATCATGAAAAACCTGATGCCTAAAGTAAAAGGCAAGGCAGACGGAAAGCTCGTTAACGAGATCGTATCTGCTTTTATGAATTAAGACAGTACCATTATTAATGGGCGGCACCCGGTTGGATGCTGCCCATTCTTCTTATCTCTATTCGTCTTAGTTACCCGAAGCACTGTCTGTACTTGTTCCGGTTGTACTTGTATCTTTGGCTTTTACGCTCAATTTCGTGAAATCAATCTTATTCCATGTTCCTTTGTGAACAGTGATTTTTTCCTCTTTCTTCCATTTCTTTAATACTTTTTTATAGTATTTATCCTGTTTCTCCGTGAGCAGGGACTGTTTCTTGGTCTCTGTGGCTGCTTCATCATTGAGGCTTGTAACTTTTGCCACATAGCATGCGGTATCGCTTTCAACCACACCCGTAAGCTCACCTTCTCCCAATTTGTCTGCTGCTTTTACAACTTCTTTAGACGGACTTACAGAATCCGAATCAAACGTTGCATCTTTTGCTTCGGTTCCCTGTTCGGTTGCATAGGATGCAAAATCTTCCGCCGTCTTTGCTCCCTCTGCAAATGCCGCAGCTTTTTCCTTTACCTGCTTCTTCTCATCATCGGATACAGTCGTATCTGATGAATCGGACGAATCTGATGATGTAGTATAATCAAACTCCACATACTGCATATGCTTCTGTACTGCTTCTTCATCTGTTACATTCACATTTGCTTCCGCTACGATTGCCGAACGCATCTTCTGCTCGATCACCATCAATGTCATGACACGTTTTACATTCTCTTCGGAACCAGATACCTTGTCTTTTTTTCTTCTGGGAGTTGGCCTTGTCAAATTCTTCAGCCGCATCATCGATTGCTTTTTTATCTGCTTTTGTAAGCTTTACGTCATAATCCTTCATATGCTTTTCCAGAAGTGCCATATTCTTCAGATCATCCAGCAAAGTTTCTTTGATCGATTCTTCATAGGTCTTGCCGTCTGACGCATTTTTTCGTCCACATATCATCTCCGCCGAAATAACTCGCAAAGTATGTTTCGTACTGAGCCTGTGTATATCTTGCATAGAAATTTGCAACACCTGCCGTGATCTCTTCATCTCCTGCTTTTACGACCACCGCATCATCCTTCAGCGATCCACATCCGGTAAGTGATGCTGCCATAATCCCTGCCAGCGCTAATATTAATGCTCTTTTTCATTTATCCTAACCTGCCTTTATTTGCTTAATGGGTCAATTATACCGCTTTTTTTCTCCGCCTATCAATCCTTTCAACCCATTTAACACATTTTTCGTAATTTCCAGTGCATCTGTCTGCTTCTCTTTCAGATTTCTTCTCTTCTTCTCATAGATAAAACACGGCTGGGCTCCATCTGCTTTGAATGTCAGTTCCCCACGGAAATCTTCGATCAGCTTCGGAATCCGTTCCGGATGTACCTTCGCTTTTTCATACATGATAAATGTGTAAACCTCTCCCTTTTGTTCGACAGCCGTTACATACAACTGATGTGCCTGTGCTTTCAATGCGGCAACTTCCAGAAGTTTCTCCACCTTCTTCGGAATATCTCCAAACCGGTCTGTCAGTTCTTCTACCATATCTTCCATTTCTTCCCGGCTCTCAATTGCAGCGATTCGTTTATAGATATCCAGTTTCTGATACTCATTCGGAATATAAGATGCCGGAATATAAGCATCAATATTCAGATCCATCGTAGTTGTGAAGGTCTCCTCTTCTTCCATCTCACCTTTCAGATGCTTCACCGCTTCGTTCAACATCTTACAGTAAAGGTCATATCCGACCGCCTCCATATGACCATTCCGCACCCAAAAGATTTCCCGCTCCACGGATTTCCAGGTCACGCATGGCAATTTTGAATCCTGAGCCAAGGTCCGTAAATTCACGGATAGCAGCCAGCCTCTTTTCTGCCACTTCTCTTAACATCTTATGTCTCTCCGGTAGAGAAGGAATGCATATGCCATGCGGTTGGAACGTCCGACACGTCCGCGCAGCTGGTAAAGCTGTGAGAGTCCAAGCCGATCTGCATCATGAATGATCATGGTATTGGCATTGGAAATGTCAAGACCGGTCTCGATGATCGTCGTCGATACCAGAACATCAATTTCTCCATTGATGAAATCGTACATAATATCTTCTAACTTGTGTTCCCGCATCTGCCCGTGTGCATATGCCACATTTGCATCCGGCACAAGTTTCTGGATCTTCGCTGCCATTTCAGCTATATCCTGGACACGGTTATAGACATAGTACACCTGTCCCTGGCGGGAAATTTCTCTTTCGATTGCCTCCCGGACCATCTCATCATTCTCCTCCATCACATAGGTCTGGATCGGCATCCGGTCAACTGGTGCTTCTTCCAGCACACTCATGTCACGGATTCCGATCAGACTCATATGAAGCGTTCGGGGAATCGGTGTTGCCGTAAGTGTCAGAACATCAATATTTTCCTTCAGCTTTTTGATCTTTTCTTTATGCTGTACTCCAAAACGCTGTTCCTCATCAATGATCAGAAGTCCCAGATCTTTAAATGCCACATCCTTACTCAATACCCGGTGGGTTCCGATGATGATATCAACCTGTCCCTTTTTCAAATCTTCGATCGTTTTTTTCTGTTGTGCAGGTGTGCGGAAACGGCATAACAGATCCACCCTTACCGGAAATTCTTTCATCCGTTGCACAAAAGTGTTGTAATGCTGCTCTGCAAGAATCGTAGTAGGTACCAGATATGCTACCTGCCGGTTATCCTGCACTGCCTTAAACGCAGCGCGGATTGCAACCTCTGTCTTTCCAAATCCTACATCCCCACAGACAAGACGGTCCATGATCTTTGGGCTTTCCATATCCCGTTTTGTTGCCTCGATTGCAAGCATGTTGATCCTTCCGTTTCCTCAAACGGAAACATTTCTTCAAATTCTTTCTGCCAGACCGTGTCCTTTTCATAGACAAATCCTTCTTTGGACTGCCGTACTGCATAGAGTTCCACCAGATCTTTGGCAATCTGCCAGACTGCTGTCTTTACCTTGCTCTTCGTGCGATGCCATTCCTGTCCTCCAAGTTTGTTAAGTTTCGGCTTTTTAGCATCTGCACTGGCATACTTCTGGATCTGGTCAAGCTGTGTCGCAAGAATATAAAGATTTCCACCATCAGCATACGAAATCTTCATATAATCCTTTGTCACCTTATCAACTTCTATCTTTTCAATTCCCCGGTAGATTCCAAGTCCATGATTCTCATGCACTACATAGTCTCCCGGTTTCAGATCCGAAAAGCTCTGGATTTTCCGTCCTTCATAAGTCTTTTTTTTTTTTTTTCTTCTTTGTCTTTCCAAAAATATCTGACTCAGATATGACAATAAATTTAATCATCGGGATACTCGTATCCGACTTCTATATGCCCGTATGCATACCATGATCTCCCCTGGATTCACTTCTCGTTCCTGATCCTCACTGTAAAAACTGCTCAGATCATAATCACGTAGATCCTCTGCCAGACGTTTTGCCCTTGTTCTGGACCCAGAAATCAGAACCGCCCGGTATCCGTTCCTTTTCAGTCTTTTGAGATCCTGTGTCAGCATCTCAAAGCTGCTGTTATACGGGTTAACGCTTTTTGCCTGGATCCCAAACCGCTTTTTCACAAAAAATGGCTTACATTTCATTTCCAGAGCACACATCCCGATCATACAGAATTTGTTCAGAAATTTTATAATTTCATCAGTCGTAAAAAATTCCGGAGCTTCTTCCATTTCCCCGGTCCTTTCCATTTCTTCTGCACGGTTCTCTCTCGCTTTTTCCACTTCATTTTCTGCCAGACGCCCTTTTTCCAGAAGCCTTGCTGGTTCATCCAGGAACACCAGTGTGTCCTTCGGATCAAAGTAGTTGATAAAAAGAAACTTTCCGGTCACTTCCCAGTCTGTCATCTGCCGGATAAATAACGATCTGTTCCAGATTCTCTACAGATCTCTGGCTGTCCACGTCAAAAGTCCGTATTGAATCCACTTCATCTCCCCAGAATTCAATACGGATCGGCAATTCCTCGGTAAGTGGGTAAATATCAATGATTCCACCACGAACTGCAAACTGCCCCGGACCATCCACCTGGGCTTCCCTGTCATATCCAAGTTTTATGATCTTCTCCTTCAGCGATTCAAATTCCAGCGCCTCCCCATTGGAAATGGTCAGAATGTCCCCTTTTATTTCTGCTTCCGATGGCAGTTCATCCATGAATCCGTCAATCGTTGTAATGACCGTAACCTGGCTTTTTGCCTCCATCAACATCTGCAAGGTTTCCATCCGCTGTTTGACCAGCTGTTTTCCGTGGATATCTGCCTGATAAAAAAGGAGATCCTTTGCCGGATAATAGCTGGTATTTTCATTTAAAAAACGATATTCTTCGTATAATTTTTTTGCTTTATCTTCACTGGAAAGAACGATCAATGTATGCCCATAACCTTTTCCAAGCGCATACATCAAATGCGTTTTCTGTGATGTCACACACCCGGAAAGAAGCAGCATGCCCGGTTCCCGTCCACGCTCTTCACAGATTTCTTCAATCTCTGCCAGTTCAGATAAAGGAGCCGTAAGTGCATGCATCGCTTTTTGCCTCCTCTTATTCTTTCTTTTTCTGGTTATATTCGTTCATTGCCTGATCGATTGCTCCCTGCATGATCAGAGCAGAAGCTTCACAGGCAAGATCATATCCTTCTTCCATAAGTACACGGTCCTCTTTGGAAAATTTTCCAAGAACATAATCAGCCAAGATCATATCCTTTCGGTTTTTCTCCCACACCTACCTTGATCCGTGGAAATACACTACTTCCTAAATTGGCAATGATATTTTTGATTCCGTTATGTCCACCGGCACTTCCTTTTCTGCGAATCCTGAGTTGTCCGACTTCCAGACTGATATCATCATAAATTACAAGAAGTTCTTCTTCCGGATCGATCTTGTAATATTCCACCAGACTACGGATACTCTCTCCACTCAGGTTCATATAAGTCTGCGGCTTCACAAGAAGCACTTTCTGTCCCTCGATCACTCCTTTTCCGATGAGGGCACGGTGTTTTTTAGTATCGACTGCTATCTGGTATTTCTCCGCCAGGCGGTCCACCACATCAAATCCAACATTATGTCTTGTCCCCTGATACTTTTCATCCGGGTTTCCAAGTCCTGCAATTATAAACATTCTATTCACCTCTCTTTTTCTCTTTCCTGATTCTACTAAATCCTTTTCCATTTGTCACGGAAAAATTAAACGAATAAATTCTTCCACATTTTTCATACATTTAGAAAGATGAAACAATCTTTGAAACCAATTACCTAAGGAGGTTCACTATGAATTCCAAAACAAAAATCATCGTACTGCATATGAAGGAAATTATTTATACTGTTATTTTTGCCACTTTGGCCATTATTCTCATCCTGCCTTTTATTCTTTATGTTTCTCCGGAAACCGGCATTCCTCAAAAGTATAAAAAAATATACTCCCGGGAATTTACACCTCTTCTTTTATCACTCTGAACAATAAGATCTGGAAGTTGAGGTTTCTGTAGATGAATCCCATATTAATTCCATTCGTTTCTCCAATCTGGACGAACGGTAACAACCATGTATCCATTCTTCAGCCATGCGATTGAAGAATATTGCCGAACAGATCTGTAAAAACAGTCACTTGATCAATATCCAGTATTCATCTGACAGTCCCTATACTTCTCAGCTGATTGTCAGGCCACCATCCGTGATTGAAAAAAGCGGAACTACAAAAGTTGCGGCAACCATCTGACATGCCGCGATGCCTCTTTACTTTCGTCTTTTTGCTTTTATCCTTCAACGATAAGATAACGACCATCCGATAGCGCAAATACTTCTGATGCATCTTCAATCTCTTCGTCAGACATTCCACTGACATCCATTCCTTCCTCATCCAGGTAATCTCTCACATCCTTGATAGAATCTACAACAACCGCCATACAGTCTTCCAAAAACGCTTCTGCCTCTTCCAAAGTCTCTGCAACCGGCTCATCAAACAGCTGTGACTGCATATTCAGGAATGTCTGCAGACATTCTTCATCATACTCGTACATACATCTCAACCTCCCTTATCGTAATATTACACAAACTGCAACAGTTCATCCGGTCTGTCGATCAGATCATCTGCTCCCGCAGTTTCTAACGTTTTTCTGTCCGGAATCCCCACAACACGCCTATCGTCTTAAGGCCTGCATTCCTTCCGGTTGCCGCATCAACTTCTGAATCTCCGATATACAGGCATTCTTCTTTTGATACGTGCATCTGTTCCATAAGATACCATACTCCGTCCGGCTCCGGTTTCCTTCGGATACCTTCTTTCTGTCCCTGTGCATAATCAAACAATTCTTCTCCAAAGATTGCTTTCACAACTTTTACGGTCTGACGGTCCGGCTTATTGGAAAGGACTGCCAGTTGAATTCCTTTATCTTTCAATGCTTTCAACATCTCCGGGATTCCTTCATAAGGTGTTACATGATATGTACAATTCCGGTCAAATATACGTCCGTATATTTCCATCCCCTCTTCAATCCTTGAAGCATCTGTGTCTCCGGCTGCTTTCAGTGACTTTTCCATTAATACCCTGGCTCCATTCCCGACGAACAACCTGCACTGATCTTTTGTGATCTTGGAAAGTCCCATCTCCTCAAGTGTCAGATTTACGGAATATGTCATAGATTCCAATGTATTTGTTAATGTTCCATCCAGATCAAATATACAAGCTTTTCATTATACAAATTCCTCCTGCAAATATCATAGTGAGACCGTCAAAATGCAATACCAAAAATGCGCCACCCTTAGATAAGGTACTGGCGCATAGTTTTCAACGCATTCTTCTCCAGCCTGCTGACCTGAGCCTGGGATATCTGTATCTCCTTTGCAACTTCCATCTGCGTTCTTCCCTGAAAAGAACCGGAGCTTGATAATATAACGTTCCCGTTCATCAAGATGCTTCCATTGCTTCCTCCAGTGACAGGTCTTCCACCCATTTTTCTTCTTTATTCGTCTGATCACTCAATTGATCCATCACATACAATGCATCTCCACCATCATTATAGACCGGTTCCTGCAGACTCATCGGTATCTGGATTGCATCCAAAGCAAACATAATATCCTCTTTGGATATGCCGATTTCTGTCGCAATTTCCTGCACCGTCGGTTCTTTCTGGTTCTTCTTTCTGTAACTTTCCCTTTGCATAGATTGCTTTATATGCCGTATCTCTGAGTGACCGGCTGACACGAATGGAATTGTTTCTCTCATGTACCTTCTGATTTCTCCGATGATCATGGGAACTGCATAGGTGGAAAATTTTACCTCTAATTCTGTATTAAAATTATTAACCGCCTTAATCAGTCCGATACACCCAATCTGGAACAGATCATCCGGGTTCTCCCCGCTTGCCCCAAATCGTCTTATCACGCTCAGGACAAGTCGTAAATTTCCTTTAATGTACTCTTCTTTCGCTTCCCGGTCTCCTTCTTTGATGCGTACAAACAAAGCTTCCTTCTCCTCTTCTTTCAGGATAGGAAGCTTTGCTGTATTCACTCCGCATATTTCTACTTTTCCCTGTGCCATTACAGACCTCCTGTCAGAATCTCATCCATCAGTTTCTATTAAGATGATGCTCCTTATCGCACAGGCTTATGCGGTTTCTTATCAAATAAAAAAATTTTACTCCTTGACATCTGGCAGATTCTGCGTTATCTATCCCACTTATCTGCCAGATTCTGGATCTGGGTCTCGAACTTGGCCATATCTTTATTCGCCAGGCCTTCATTCTTATACACAACGTTCAGCAAACGCTTTGCAGCTGCCACCAGACGATTAAATGCGGATGCACTCTTAAGCTTACTCGGTTTCTCATCTGATTTTTTCGGAATCTTCTGTCCGATCGTTATAATCTCATTTGCTGCGAGGTCTACCGTTCCACCTGAATATGGTGCGAATGCCGGACAACCGAATGTATCTTCTACCAATTTTGCAAAATGATCTGTCACTGTATCTTCCCCATGCACAACCATTACGCGGTCCGGTATTTTTTCAAATCCCCTGATCCAGTCCAAAAGACCATTCATATCTGCATGTCCGCTGATTCCTTTCAATACCTCGATCCTGGCATTGACCGTGATATTCTCTCCAAACAGCTTTACACTCTCTGCACCCTCAATCAGTTTTCTTCCAAGCGTTCCGACTGCCTGATATCCCACAAAACAGATCGTGCATTCCGGACGCCACAGATTGTGTTTCAAATTGCCGGATCCGTCCTGCTTCGCACATACCGGATGCAGACAGGATAACTTTCGGTTTTGTATCAAAGTTGATCTGTCTGGACTCGTCACTGGTAATCGTCGTCTTCAGACCCCGGAACAGCAGAGGATTGATCCCCTGATTTACCAATTCCATTGCTTCCTCATCAAAACATCCTTTGACATTTTTATTAAACACATTCGTCGCTTCGATTGCAAGCGGACTGTCCACATATACTTCAAATCCCGGAAATTCCGGAAGCAGATTCTTTTCTTTGATCTCACGGATAAAATACAGCATCTCCTGCGTACGTCCAACCGCAAAAGAAGGAATCACCACATTGCCGCCTTTTTGGAATGTCTCTCTCAAAATCCTTGTAAACTCTCCCACATAATCTGGAATATCCTCACCATGTGTACGGTCTCCGTATGTAGATTCGATCACCAGATAGTCTGCCTCTTTTACTAACTGGGGATCTTTAATGATTGGCTGATTGACATTTCCCACATCTCCGGAAAATACAACCTTCTTTGAGACATCTCCTTCGGTTATCCATACTTCAATGCTTGCCGATCCAAGCAGATGCCCCACATCATTGAATCTTACTTCAATTCCGTCACACAACGTAATCTTCTGTCCGTAATCTACCGGTGCCAGAAGCTTCGTTGCGGCATCTGCGTCTGCAACCGTATAAATTGGTTCGTATTCCGGTTCTCCGCTTCTTCTTGCCTTCCTGTTTCTCCATTCCGCTTCAAATTCCTGAATATGGGCGCTGTCACGAAGCATAATATCACAAAGATCTGCCGTTGCAAATGTGGTAATGATCTCCCCGGAAAATCCTTTTTTCACCAGAAGCGGAATATTTCCGGAATGATCAATATGTGCATGTGTCAGAAGAATGTAATCTACATCTCCCGGTGCAACCGGAAGTTCCTGATTCTCGTAAAGATCCGGTCCCTGCTCCATTCCACAGTCAATCAAGATATTCTTTCCGCATGCTTCAAGAAGATGACAGCTTCCAGTCACTTCATGGGCTGCTCCAAAAAAACTAAGCCTCATATGACCAACCCCTTTTTCTTTTTATTGTAGCACATTTTCAGGAATACTTCACCATTTCCCGGCGCAATCTTTGCATAATTTTTCTCTAATCTGGATATGTAAGACTGGGAAATCCCCAGCATATCCGCCACCTCCTTCTGTGTCTTTTCTTCTCCGTCGGCTGTCCCCAGACCGAACCTCATCCGGATGATCATCTGTTCCCTTCCTGACAGGCGGCTGATTGCTTTGATCAGTACTTTCTTCTCTGCATCATTTTCCAGATCCTTATAGACAGCATCTTCCTCTGTTCCTAAAATGTCCGACAACAGCAGCTCATTTCCATCCCAGTCCACATTCAGCGGCTCATCAATGGAAACCTCCATCTTTGTTTTGCTGTTTCTCCTCAGATACATCAGGATCTCATTTTCGATACATCGTGATGCATAGGTAGCAAGCTTGATATTCTTATCTGGATCAAACGTATTAATTGCTTTTATCAACCCAATTGTACCTATAGAAATCAAATCCTCAACTCCTACTCCGGTATTATCAAATTTTTTTGCAATATACACAACCAGACGAAGATTGTGTTCAATCAGCATTTTTCTTGCCTGTTCATCATTCTCTGTCCCCAGTCCCCGTATTGCTTTTTTCTTTCTTCCTCTGTTTCCAATGGTGCCGGAAGAATATCTGATCCTCCTATATAATGAATATCTTTTTGTCCGAAAAAGAGAGACCGGAAATCCGGAATAACTTTCAATTTAAACTGATGTGGAACTGCCACTTTTATCACCATTTTTCTTTCCTCCTGTCAATATATCTGGATTGATAATCATCTGATAATTTTCTGAACCTAATTCTTCTTCACTTACTGCCACTAATGGATGTTCCACATTTATCTTGTTTCCATCCCGTATGATCTGCATCTTATCCAGCCGGAACGCCGGCATCACACCCTCTTTTTTTCCCGATGGAATGATAAGAAATATATCTGAATCGTTCCGGTTTCTTTTCCTCTGTCAGTCTTCTTACAGATGCTCTGTCTATAATACTGACAGGATCATTACTGATCGTATCACTCAATGTATTCCCTGTATCTATCAGTCCTCTCAGTCTGTCATTTTTTCTCCAAAAAACACTTCGACTTCACAGTAACGATTTCCTTTCTCTGAAAAGAATAAAATGATTTTCCAGATTACCGACACGAGGTAGTAACTGATTACAGCCAAAAAAAGAACATACTTCCCCGCCTTATATACTGTTGAACGAACTGGAACACACCTCCCAGCAGAAATGACTCTATATACAAGAGCACCCATCCTCTGAACAATTCCCGGCCCCATTTTATTCCAAGGCCGGCCTTCATCATTACTACATTAATGACTCCATGAAATACTACAAATCTTAATACCGGTGTTTTCCTGAATATGACAATTGCAATACATGTCATCGCGGCTCCAGTTGCTGCTCCTGCAAAAACCCTTCCATACCCCGCCGGACAGGCAAGTAATTTCTTCAGAAGAATCAAAAGAATCGCATCCATTGTAAAATTCACCATAAAAAACACATCTACATATAATTCATAGTACACATCAGGCCTTCTTTCTCTTTCCGTGCACAGAAATAAATTTGTTGTTTTAAACAAGTAACATTATATAAATTTTTTCAAAAGGATTTTGTCAGATACTGTATGTGATTCCGTTTTTCGTTCGACAGCTCTCGTAACCCTGCGAACATATTAGTAAAACAAAGATACACAAAAAAAGACCGTATACAAGTCAGCTCACGCCAACCTGTGTACGATCTTTCTTATAGTAATGTATGTAAGAGAAACTGCCTGCGGCATATTCTCTGTATTCTAAGTAGTACTATTCTTTATGTGATTATTTTTTAAAGAAATCAGGAATTTTAATTGACTGTTCTTTCACCTTGCTTGTAGGTGTTCTAGGTGTATCCAGTGTAGGAGTGGTTCCACCCATTGGACGTCTTGTTGCAGTTCCCGTTGTCTCTCTCTGTGTTGTTGTTCCGAAATCAAGTCTTGGTGATACCGGACGTTCTGCCTGCGGTGTACGTACTGCCTGCTGCTGTCCATACATTGCACTGCTCTGACGTACCGGTCTCTCATATGCAGATGCATGTCCTTGCTGACCATGTGGCATCGCAGATGTTCTTCCCTGATTTTCCAGTCTTGATTTTAATTTTGAAGCACTTCCGCCAACATTATGAAGTCCTGTAGCAATTACAGTAATTGTAGCTTCGTCTGCTCTGGAATCATCATACATTGCACCAAAGATGATGTTTGCATCTTCACCTGCAAGATCCTGTACATATTCTGCTGCATCACTCGCATCCATAAGTGTGATGTCACCGGATACATTGATGATGACATGAGATGCTCCGGCAATTGTTGTCTCAAGAAGAGGACTTGCAACTGCCTGTTTTACAGCCTCAAGAGCCTTATCATCACCACGTCCCTGTCCGATACCGATATGAGCAATTCCTTATCTGTCATAACTGTCTGCACATCGGCAAAGTCAAGGTTGATCAGTGAAGGTACATTGATCAAGTCTGTGATACCCTGGATACCCTGCTGAAGAACTTCATCAGCTTTCTTAAGTGCTTCCGGCATAGTTGTTCTTCTGTCTACAATCTCAAGAAGCTTATCATTCGGGATAACGATAAGTGTATCTACACTTTCTTTTAATTTTTCAATTCCGGCAAGGGCATTGTTCATACGTGTCTTTGATTCAAAACGGAAAGGCTTTGTAACAACGCCAACTGTAAGTGCTCCCTGCTCTTTTGCAATACGTGCAACATCAGGAGTTGCTCCTGTTCCCGTTCTGCCACCCATACCACAAGTTACGAACACCATGTCCGCACCTTTCAGTGCTGCTGATACTTCTTCTGCACTTTCTTCTGCAGCTTTTCACCAATCTCTGGTCTTGCACCAGCGCCAAGTCCTTTTGTAATCTTATCTCCAACCTGCATCAGTGTCGGAGCTTTGCATAACTGAAGAGCCTGTTTATCTGTATTAATAGCAATAAATTCAACACCTGCAATCTGTTCATCGATCATGCGGTTCACAGCGTTATTACCGCCTCCGCCTACTCCAACAACAATTATCTTTGCCGCCGCTTCTGATTCATTTGTCTTAATTTCTAGCAAGGGTTTCTCCTCCTTTGTTATCCTTATTATATATTATACATCCCATTGATAGAGCAAGTGAGATGAACTCAGTTTGCTATATATAGTATATAATATAGACTTTCGTGTAAAATATCAATAGAATTTCTCTAATTTTTCTAATTTTCTTGTGAAATTTCTTTCATCTCAAAAGTAATCGTAGTGTTATTCTCTGAATAGGTCTCCAAATGCAGGATTCCCTCTTTATCACCAAGTTTTTTAAGATCGGCTTGATCTGAGCAATCTGTTCACCAGATACCTGGCTTCCCAGACAGGCACTTACATTTCCAAATTTCATATAGATCTGCTGCTGTTTTACCGTCACATTTTCCGGATATATCCCATATTTCTGACTTTCTACACATGCTTCCAGTATTTCATTAAATTTTGTCTGATTTGATGTTCGGATCTGCTTATACAGTTTGCCTGATTTTATCTTCACTCCCTCTACAACCGGTATCTGCGCATCTTTTACTGAAGATTGTTTTACCACAAGTCCACTCTGATCAAAATAACTATAGGTTGTTCCGGTTTTCACGCACCCGGTAATTGCCTTTTCTTTTACCGTAATCTGCAGTGTCCACGGATTTTTCATTCTGACTTTTAAAGAATCCAGACATTTCGGTACGGTTCCTTTTCCCATAGAATATTTTGCAACTACATATAAAGAATTATCCGACAGCTTATCATTCTGCACGCAATTCACAATCTCCTGACTGTCACAGTACTCATTTCCGCTTACTTCTATTTCTTGAATATAGAACAGCAAAATACCTCCGATAATGATGATCGCTGCTGCCAGCAGCAGAACAATCACTGCATATACATGATGCTTTTTTCCATTCTTCTTGTTCCCTTGTTTTTTCTTTGGCCTCTGGTTTCCCATATATGATTCAAACTTCCTTTCATCCACATGTATATTATTTTACCAAACATGACACATTCAACACAAGCCCCATTTCAAAAAGCAGGAACATAACCGAAGTTCCTCCATAACTGATGAATGGCAATGTAATTCCCGTATTCGGTATGGTATTTGTCACAACCGCAATATTAAGAATTACCTGTATCATCATGTGTGCCATTGCGCCGGATGCGATCAAAGCTCCCTCCAGATCGGGTGCATGAGATGCAATAATAAAAAGCGCCATATCAGGATGAAAAATAATAACATTACAAATACTGCCCCGATCAATCCCATTTCCTCACATATAATCGAAAAAATCATATCATTCTGCGCTTCCGGAACAAATCCAAGTTTCTGCAGACTGTTTCCAAATCCTCTGCCAAACAATCCTCCTGATCCGATTGCATACAGCCCCTGAAGTGTCTGATAGCCTTTCTCATATTTTTCCGGATGCTGCCAGATCTGCAGCCGTTCAAGCCGGTAACTTTCCATAGCAAGAAATATCCCCATAAATGCACACCCCAGACACACCATCCACGCAAATTGCCCATACTTCGGACTTGCGACAAATACCAGGATGACTGCTATTCCCAGAATAATAACCGCTGTGCTCAAATTGCTCGCCCCAACCAGACCTACAATTGGCAGCACACTGATAACAATCTTGCAGACTGTTGAAAATTTCCACATTTTTTCTGCATTTCTTAGTATGATATATGTCAGGAACAGAATCACCGCAACCTTTGCAAATTCCGATGGCTGAAAAGAAAATGGTCCAAAAGACAACCATCTTTTGGACCCATTGTATTCTTCTCCGAACAACATTACCAGTACTCCGAGTAAAATAGATAACAGATATCCCGGAACTGCCCACTTTTTCCAGATATGATAGTCTATATTTGCTATACACCACATACCCATAATCCCGAGAAGCGTTGCAAATACCTGTTTTTTCAGATAATAAAACGTATCCTGGAATTTTATCTCTCCATTATATGCACTTGTGCTGTAGAGAATCACAAGACCAGTTACGATAATGATTGCCAGTACTAATATCAGAACTCTGTCACATTTTTTCTGTTCCGTTTGTTCTGACTGCCACGAATACTTCAACCCGTTCACTCCTTATAAGGAATTTACAATCTCTTTGAACTTCTCTCCGCGTACTTCGTAACTTGGGAACATATCCCAGCTTGCACATGCCGGTGAAAGCAGAACCGCTTCTCCCTCTTTTGCAATCTTCGCTGCCGTGAGCACTGCTTCTTCAAATGAATCTACAAACATATAATCAGTAAATCCGCACTTTTCAGCGTCAGCAGCAATTTTTTCTCTGGTATCCCCAAGAAGAATCAGTTTTTTTACTTTTCCGTCAAAACTTTCTATCCACTCTGTATATTCAGAGCCTTTATCATATCCGCCGCCAATCAGAACAGTCGGACGCTTCATTGCCTGGATTCCTTTGATCGCAGCATCTGGATTGGTTCCTTTTGAATCGTTATAATATGTAACTCCATTCTTCTCTGTTACATATTCAATACGATGCTCCACACCACCAAACGCTTTCACACTTTCACGGATCACTCCTACAGGAACTCCGTAAACTGCTGCCATCGCACATGCCGCCATAACATTCTCGTGATTGTGTGTTCCAAGAATCTGCAGTTCATCTACATGGCAGATCGTCTCTTTTACACCTTCATAATTGTAGATGATATTTCCCTCTTCCAGATATATTCCCTCTTCCAGTTTACGCTGACTGCTGGAATATAGAACTCTGGCTTTTACTTCATTGCCAAATTCCCTTGTCAGTTTGTCTTCATAATTCAGGATACAGTAGTCTTCTTCTGTCTGATTCTTTGCAAATATTCTTCTTTGCATTCACATACGCTTCCATCGTATGATGCCGGTTCAGATGATCCGGTGTAAAATTAAGAATTGCACTGACCCTCGGACGGAATTCAACAATACTTTCCAACTGGAAACTGCTCATCTCCGCAACCGTGATCGAATTCTCTGTCATATCTTCTACTGCAGTTGTGTACGGTGTTCCAATGTTTCCAACAACAAATACATCATCCTGATAATTCTTCATAATCTCACCAAGAAGTGTAGTTGTAGTCGTCTTGCCGTTCGTTCCTGTAATAGCAAGAACATCGCCTTTTCCAAACTGATAAGCAAGCTCCACCTCTCCGATAACCGTAATTCCCTGCTTACGCATCTTTTCGATCACCGGAAGGTCTGTCGGAACTCCCGGACTTAATACAGTCATATCAAGTTCTGCAAGGATTTCTTCAGGAAACTCACCGATTATGATCTTTGCGTTGCTGTCTGCACCAGACTGCTGTCTTACTTTTTCTTCCATAAGCTTCTTATTTCCATCATACAGTACGACTTCCGCTCCCTGTCTTTCCAGAATCTTTCCAGCTCCGATTCCACTGATCCCAAGACCAAATACAAGTACTTTTTTCCTTTTACTTCCATGTTATCCTCCTACATAGCCATTAGTGCGATCAGGCATAAAATTGCTGTGATAATCGAAAATACTGCAACCACTCTCGTCTCGGACCATCCGCCCAATTCAAAATGGTGATGGATCGGTGCCATCTTAAAGATTCTTTTTCCACCGGTCTTTTTTAAAATAAGTAACCTGTATCATAACGGATAATACTTCTACCAGATAGATAAATCCAACAATGATGATGAAAATCGGCATCTGGAGCATATATGCTGCGGATGCTACAAATCCGCCGAGCGCCAGGGAACCGGTATCCCCCATAAACACTTTTGCCGGATAGACATTAAACAGCAAAAATCCAAGCAGCGCACCCACAACCGCACAGGTGATCGGTTCTATGCCGCTCTTTGTTCCGATTGCAACCACGGTAAAGAAGGTTGCTACCAATACCGTAACACTGGATGCCAGGCCGTCCAGTCCATCTGTAAAATTCACACCATTTACGGTTCCGATCACTACAAAGAACATCAATGGAATTGCCAGCCATCCAATGTTCAGATATCTTCCCCCACTAAAAGGAATCAGCATTGTAAGTGGAACCCCTGCAAATTTCACCATATAAAATGCAAAGATTGCTGTTACCACGATCTGAAGTGCCATCTTCTGCTTTGGATATAATCCGTCCGAACGTTTCATTACAACTTTCAGATAATCATCCAAAAATCCGATCAGACCAAATCCAAGAGTCAAAAACAGGATCGGAATGATCTTCGGATAACGTCCGATATAAATAACGGAAGTGATCACAACCGCCAACAGGATCATTACGCCTCCCATCGTCGGAGTTCCTGCTTTCTTCAAATGAGACTGCACTCCATCTTCTCTCTCCGTCTGATCCATCTTAAGTCTTCTGAGTACAGGTATCACAAGAGGACCAAGAATCACACTTAACACAAATGAAATCAATACCGGAATAAACACCTTATAATCCATAATCCACCTCTTTAATTCTTTTTGTTATTCAGTTAATCTCTAACTTTACCTAGTATACTGCATTTCCAATTGTTTTTCAATGCCAAGATAAGGCAATATATTTTCGAAAATATTACCGATTACCGGAGCTGCGATCGTACCTCCGTAATAAATTCCCTGCGGATCATAGATCACGCACATTCCCAGGATCTCCGGATCATCTGCCGGGGCAAATCCCACAAAAGAAGATATGTACTTGTTCGCACTTCTCGGTAATGTCTGGGAGGTCGCCGTCTTGCCTCCGATTCTGTATCCTTCCACATACGCATTCTTTCCGGATCCTTCAGAAACGACACTTTCCAGAAGTATCCTCATAGTCTCAGATGTCTTTTCCGAAACAATATGTCTTTTTTTCACTATAGTGAAATTCTTCGTTACTTTCCCGTCTTCATTCAGGATCTCCGTTCCAAAGTGCGGCGTCACTCTCTTTCCCCCATTGATCAGTGCACTTACTGTCGCTGCAAGCTGGATTGGTGTAATCTGGAACGACTGTCCAAAACTGATCGTAGCCAGTTCTACCTGTCCGATATTTTCCTTTTTATGCATGATCGTCCCGGCTTCTCCCGGGATATCTACCCCGTCAGATTCATCAGACCAAACTTATGAAAATAATCGCAAAATCTATCGACTCCGATACGAAGTCCCAGTTCTATAAATACAGGATTACAGGAATTCTGTATGCCCTGCACAAAGTTCTCCGTACCATGCCCTCCCACCTTATGACACCGTAGCCTGCGGTCTTCTACCATTTTATATCCGGGACATTGAAACTGATCTGTAAGACGGACTACCCCTTCTTCCAGACCTGCAGATGCTGTAATGATCTTAAATGTGCTCCCCGGCTCATAGGTATCGTTGATACATCCGTTTCTCCACATCTGATTCAGAGCATCCTGCTTCTGCTCATCCGTCATATTTTCATCCGACTCTTCTTCCGTATTCAGCTCAAACGGCCGGTTCAGATTGAATTCCGGAACGTTTACCATCGCATATATTTCCCCATTCTGAGGATTCATAAGAAGAATTGCCGTTTTTTCCGCCTGCTTTTCCTGCCGCACTTTTTCCGCCATCTGCATAGCATACTTCTGCATATTATAATCCAGACTGATCTTTAATGTATTCCCTGCCACTGGCTCTTTTCTGTCTTCTGCGACACCATCCAGTTCGATTCCTCTTGCATCTGTTGTTGTCAGGATCTTACCGTCAACACCTTTCAGATATTTATCATATTTTACCTCAAGTCCGATGATTCCCTGATTGTCAGCTCCGGTAAACCCCAATACTTTAGAGGCAAGCGCATCATATGGATAAAATCTTTTAAAATCTTCATCTACTTTTACTCCTGCCATCCCCAGATTTCGGATCTTATCTCCCGTTTTTTTATCCACATTTGATTTTATCCTTTCTATGGATGATATCTTTTCCACACGTTTGCGCACCTCACTGCTATTCATTTCAAGAAGTTCCGATAAGTTATCAATGACTGTTTCCGCTTCCCTGATCTGACTATGGATCACAGAAATTGTACATACCGTCCGGTTTGTTGCCAAAACTTTCCCATTCCTGTCAAGGATTTCTCCTCTCGCAGCCTTAATGTCACGTTCCCTCTCATGCAGATCTTCCGCCTTTTTTTCTGATAATATTCTGCATCAAATACCATAAGATAAGTCAGTCTTCCGATCAAAACAAATATCATCGCAAAGGCTCCGGCGAATACCACCAGTATTTTTTCTTTTATGAAATGTTTTGTTTTTCATAATAAAAAATCCTCATAGAAGTTTTTTTCTTATAATTTATGAAAACTTCTATGAGGTTATGAATTCCATATACTTTTACAGTTATTCCTGTGCTATCTGTGTTGTTGTCTCTTCTGCGGATGTTTCTATAGTATCAGACACACCGTCTTTTTTCTCTACTCCAAGATAAGGGAATATATCTGTCATGATCTGTGATGCAAGCTGTGTTGCATAACCACTGTTTGCCTGAACAGCCGAGTTTGGCTCATCAATGACAACATACACCATAACCTGTGGATTTTCCTGTGGTGCATATCCGATGAAAGAAACAAGATATTTTCCATTTCCACGAGGCAGCTTCTCGGCTGTACCGGTCTTACCTCCGACAGCATACCCCTCTACCGCCGCACTCGCACCGGTTCCTTCCTCAACAACTCCCTGCATATAATCCTTAATGATATCACTGGTCTCTTTTGAAATTGTTTTCTTAACCAGCACCGGATCTTTCGTCTCTGTTACATTTCCATTCTCGTCCTGAATCTGCTTTTACAACATGAGGCTCATAGTAATTGCCGCCATTGAGCAGCGAACAGAAAGATGCCGCCATCTGAGTCATTGTAACATTAAAATTCTGCCCAAATGCATTTGTCGCCAGACTGGCCGGATCCATAGTCGCCGGTGTATACAACAGTCCGCTCGTCTCTCCCTCTCCCGGAAGATCGATTCCTGTATATTCTCCGAACCCAAACAATCTTTGATACCTGCAGAATTCTTCTGTTCCGATACTTGCACCGATCTGCATCAGTGCAACGTTGCACGAATTCTCCAAAGCCTGTTTCAACGTCTCCGGCCCGTGTCCTGATCTGTTACTACAGTGAATGTCATGATCTCCCACGTGCAATACACCGCCGCAGACATAATTCTCATTTCCTGTAAGATCTCCAAGTTCAAGACCTGCCGATATGGTAAATGGTTTGAATGTCGATCCCGGTTCATACGTATTGCTGACACAATAATTATTCCAAAGATCATTCAGTATATTCAGCTTTTCTTTATCCGTCATCTTTTTCAGCTGTGCTTTTGTATAATACTTTGTCAGATCTCTTGGATGATTCAGATCATAATTCGGATACGAAGCTTCTGCAAGAATCTCTCCATTCTGAGGATTCATCACGATCACTCCGGTATTCTTACTTCCTTCTCCCTCTGTCTCTTCATCCTTGTGTTCTTCGTTAAATGCAAGTATATGCTGTTCTACAATACTCTGCACCTGAAGATCAATTGTTGATACAACAGTGCTTCCATTATCCGGTTCCTTCACAGTTCTTTCAAATCCAGAACTTTCATCCAGATACCCATACTCCCTGCCATCTGTTCCATTCAGAATGGAATTATATGATGCCTCTATTCCATTACTTCCTACATTTCCATTCGTTGTAAATCCGATTACATCACTTGCCAGTGTTTTATACGGATATTGCCTTGTATAATCTTCCTCCAGCCATACGCCCTGCACATTAGGATTATGCTTCGTATCTGCTGTAATCTTCTCAAATTCCTGCGCCTTTGCATAGCTGACTCCTTTTTCAGGACAATATACCGGCTGTTCGGATTCTTCTTCACCTGAGTGCGGATTGCTTTCTTCTTCAAACTGAAGCACTCTGCCAATACTTTTACTGTCGGATTCATATACTTTTTGTTACTTGTTATCACTTTGGCATCGACTACAACATTATATACTCTCTCACTTGTCGCAAGTTTCGTACCGTTACGGTCTACGATATCTCCACGTTTAAATGGAATCGTACGGTTATTATACTGTTGTTGATCCAGCACGACTTTGGTATATTTTTCTCCTTTCGAAGCATTGATATAAGTAATCCACCCTATCAAGAAAACAAAAGCTAGTATGATTACTCCAAAGAGCATTACTAGCTTTCTCTGCATAAGGCCTGAAATTTTTTTCTTAAAGAAATTTTTCTTCTTTCTTGCCATATTTCCACCTATTTCTTATTCTTGTCTGACTGAGCAAGTACACCATTTTCCGGAATATTTTCGTACTGTTTTACATAGTCTGAAGCAGGATTATCATATTCCACGATCTGATCAGCCGCAGCATATGTCATGCCAAGTTGATTGATCGCTCTTTCCCGGATCTCGTCAAGATTGACAGAATCCACTACTGCGTTATATTTTGTCGTATTTTCCTCTTTCAGATCCGCCAGTTCTTCCTGTAATGCAGTGACATGTTTGGATCTTCGAGTCAGTTCCGACTGTAAGCGTACATAATTAACGCACAATAACAGCACAACAGTTGCTGCAACTGCGAGAAAAATCACATAAGCTGCATTCATATGCAGTGCACGATTTCTGTTCTTCTGCACCTGTCTGCTTACTTTCTTTTTTGGTTTTGCAGATGATTTTCTTCTTCGCGGTTCATATTCCGGCTTGGTAACTATATTACCATACATATAAGCCTGTCTGCTTCCATACTGCATGGAACGATATCCACCGGACTGGCGTCTATCGCTTGCATAAGATCTTCTTGCTGCCATCTACGCCACTCCTTTCTGTCTGATCACATATCATTCTTCATTAAGAACGCTCAAATATTCTGAGTTTCGCACTTTTAGAACGACTGTTATACTCTAATTCTTCTTCACTTGGAAGAATCGGCTTTCTGGTAACAACACGCCCTTTAGAAACATTGCCACATACACACACAGGAAAATCCGGAGGGCAGGTGCATGGATTCTCATTTTTCTTAAATGCACTCTTTACAATCCGGTCTTCCAGCGAATGGAATGTAATAATACACAATCTTCCACCCGGGTTTAGTATTTCAATCATGTCATCCAGAGAATTTTTCAATACTTCTAATTCTCTGTTCAGTTCAATCCGAATAGCCTGAAATGTTCTCTTTGCAGGATGTCCGGATTTTTTCTGATATTTCATTGGTATTGAGGCTCTGATGATCTCTGTCAGCTGCCCCGTTGTTTCAATCGGACTTTTCCCGCGTGCCGCCACGATATGTTTTGCAATATTTTTTGCAAACTTATCCCCCCGTAGTCTCTGATCACACGGTATAATTCCATCTCTGAGTAGTCATTGACGATGTCTCTGGCAGTCATCTTCTGACGTCTGTCCATCCTCATATCCAAAGGCGCATCTACGCGATAGGAAAAACCACGATCTGCCGTATCTAACTGATAAGATGATACTCCCAGATCGAGTACGATTCCATCGACCTTGTCAATCCCTTTCTCATGGAGCCTCGACTTCATATCACAATAGTTGCTCCTGACTATTGTAACTCTCTCCCCGAAGTCTTTTAAGCGGTTGCCTGCGGCTTCAATGGCCGCTGCATCCTGGTCTATTCCTATAATACTCCCTTTTTCACCGAGACGCCTGCACACCTCGTATGCATGTCCGCCTCCACCAAGCGTTCCGTCTACATAGATGCCATCAGGCTGAATGTTTAATCCTTCAATTGTTTCGTTAAGTAATACTGATTTGTGTACGAATTCCATATCTTCTCCCTCTAGATACTGAACCCGCTCGCTTCCATCTCGGATGCAATATCCTCAATATTAAGTTCCACTTCAGCATTCTTTTCATCCCATCTTGCTTTGTCCCAAATCTCGGCACGCTTCCCCATACCGATAAATACGACTTCTTTATCTAGATGTGCAAATGTACGCAGTACAGAAGGGATTAGAGTTCTGCCTTGCTTATCAAGGTCTCCGTCCGTTGCGCTTCCCTGAAAGAAATATGCAAACGCACGTGCTTTTTTTTTGTCAGTGGTGGTTGGCAATGCATTAAGTTTTTCTTCGAAAGCGTTCCATTCTGCTTCCGGATATACGTACAGACAATTCTCCATTCCTTTTGTAATGACGAAATGCTCCCCTAAATCGTCACGAAACTTGGCCGGAATGATCAGCCGCCCTTTGGCATCAATATTATGACTGTACTCTCCTTTCAGCATAGAATTCTCCTTTTTCCCGGTGGTATCTCCTGAAGTTCTTCCGGTAAAATCAGTTATTCTTCCTTTCCGGCTTCATCCATTTTCATACCACTTTGTTCCACTTTTCACCACTTTCTACCACTTGAACCCATTGTAAACTACTTTTTACTGTTTTCAAGCCTTTTAGGGAAATTAAGAGATTTTTAAGGCAAAAAAATAGTGAACAGGATTTTTCCTGTTCACTCGCATTTTTCTTTCTTCTTCTCTATTCGGCCGACGTTCCGTTATCTGACAAAGACTGACTGAGACTTGCTATTGCAGAATAATCAACCGTTACTTCCTGCTTCGGCTGTTTTGACTCATATATATTATATATAGAAAAACCTGCCATTCCTATCAGTGCTGCTGCAACGATACATGCCACACCTCTGCGCAGATAGCTTTGTATCTTTTTCCTTTTTTCATCTGCTTCTTCCGGTTTTTCTTCGCTTCTTTATATTTATCTACTTTTGCCTGACTCATAGTTCTTTTGCTCCTTTTTTTCCGATGTATCTATTCTACCACACTCCATCGGATTATACAACTACAATCACGCCTCCGTCAGCTGCATACATACTACTGATCCCCGCAGTATCTACAATAATAATATCTTTGAATCCTGCTTTTTCAAGAAGCATATTTTTCACTGTCTCTGCGCGTTCTCTGCAATTGCAGTGAGAGATCGCAAGTATCTTCTCTTCCGGGTTCTTAAGATCAGCCACTATTTGTTCCACCATTCTGATCAGCCCTTTTTTTCATTCCTCTTGCATTTGCAAGCTGTTGAATATTTCCATCCGGAGTAGATCCCATCACCGGCTTAATATTTAATGCCGTTGCGACCACTGCTTTTAACCCTTTCAGTCTTCCGTTCTTTTTCAGTATATCCAATGTTTCCAGTAAGAAATAGGTATGCTGCTCTTCAATATAAGCTTCTACTGTATCAATTACTTCCTTAAAGCTGAGTCCTTTTTTCTCACATTCGGCAATCTTCAACCCGATGAGCGTCTGTCCTACCGATGCAGATCTGGAATTAAATACGTAAATATCTTTCTCACCGTATTCTTCTTCATATAAATTCTTGCCCAGTACGGCACTGTTATAAGAACCGCTCAGTTCAGAAGACAACGTAACAGCGTATACATGCTCCGCATCACAGTGATATCCTTCCATATAACGTTCCGGAGACGGGCATGATGACTTCGGGCATTCTTCAGATTCTCTGATCTTCTTCAAAAAATCTGCCTGATCAAATGTTTCATCATCTACGATATGATGTCCGCCAACATCGATCTGTAACGAAGCTGTCTCGAAATCCCCAGATTTCTTCATTTCTTCTGTCAATTCACCACAACTATCTATGATAATCTTGTAACTCATATATTCCTCCCAATGTAACGTATTATTACTTTATATTATTGATATCAAAACTCTTTCCGAGTCATCTATTCTCATCAGAAGTAGTTTTAAATACTACATTATTTATCATAGCATATTTGAAAAAGAAATGAAAGCTTTTTATTCAGCAATTTTAATCTTTGAAGAGACTCCCAATGCCAGTCCCATTTCCGCCATTAAGAATAGCACCGACGTACCGCCATAGCTGATAAAGGGAAGTGTGATTCCTGTTGTCGGAATACAATTGATCACAACCATAACATTTAATATTACCTGCAATGCAATATGTGCAAATATTCCGCTCACCACTAATGAACCATAAAGATCCGGTGCATTCTGCGCAATAAATAATAATCTATACAGAAGCATTCCAAACAGGATCAGAACCATGATTGCACCAAATACCCCCAGCTCCTCGCAGACAATAGACAGAATCATGTCATTCTGCACTTCCGGAATTACCAGTTTCTGTGTACTGTTTCCAAGACCTTTTCCAAAAAATCCTCCTGATCCAATTGCGTACAATGCCTGCATGATCTGGTAGCCGCCTTCTGATGCATATTTCTCTGGATTCAGCCATACCAGAATACGTCTCAGGCGGAAGTTCCCACTGGTCTCCATTGCCATACCAAGAACCCTCGCACCGACAATTCCTATTAAAATAATTCCTACGGCAATTATGATAAATATTCTTGTCTTTGGATGTACCACAAAAATCATAATACACGTAATTCCCATAACAATAATTGCCGTACTTAAATTTTCTGTAATAATAAAGACTACTGCTGCTGAAAAAAGCCCCCCATGCCAGTACTTTCACAATTCCTTCCAGCGTCTTTATCTCTTCCCATCGTACAGATCAATGCCGGAATAAACAATATGATCGCAATCTTGGCAATCTCTGCCGGCTGCAGCTGCTGTTCGAACGGAAGTTTAATCCATCTTTTGCTCCATTTACTTCTTTTTCCCAAAAACAACCTTAAATGTTGGAGCATATAAAAATACAACAAAAGGAAGAAAAATAAAAAATGCAATCATGGAGCGAGATTTCCAAAATCCCACCCCACGATTGACACAACTCCTTTATTTATTGCCCAGCGCCCGAAGATCAAATTCCGGGTTAAATGCATAGAAGTTCTTCGCATCTAATTTATCCTGAACAATTCTAAGAGACTCACCGAATCTCTGATAATGAACAATCTCCCTCTCTCGTAAAAATCGGATCGGGTCACAGACTTCCGGATCTTTCACCAGACGCAGAATATTATCGTAAGTGGTTCTCGCCTTCTGCTCTGCAGCCATATCCTCATGAAGATCTGTGATCGGATCGCCCTTAGACTGAAAATATGTTGCAGTCCACGGCGCGCCGCTTGCTGCCTGCGGCCACAATGCCAATGTATGATCCACATAATATTTATCAAAACCGGAACGTTCCAGTTCTTCCATAGACATATCCTTCGTAAGCTGATATACAATGGCACAGATCATTTCCATGTGCGCAAGTTCCTCTGTGCCGATATCTGTCAATGTTCCTGTAACTTCCCGATACGGCATCGTGTACCGCTGGGACAGATAACGCAGGGAAGCGGCCAGCTCTCCGTCCGGCCCTCCAAACTGTGTGATAATGATCTGTGCGATCTTCGGATTAGTCTTTGTGATCCGTACCGGATACTGTAACCGTTTCTCATAATTCCACATCGATTAACATCCCCTTCCTGCCATGGCCATGGTTCCAGCGTCCATTTCCATCTGCCACAGGACTCTGCGGCAGTATCCAGCGTCAAAGGCCCGTAGTTCTTCGCATATTCCTTCATTGCCTGCACGCGCTGCTTTTTGAATTCATCAAAATACAAAAGCGCTTCTTCATCATACGGGTGCGTATCTAAAAACAGCTTCACGTCATCTACTGCAAAACTCACCACATTGATCCAGTCCAACAACTCTCTTTTTGATAACCTGTTCTCCATCATCGCAGCCGCCCTCCTGTTCCTTCAAATGGTTTGTCAAGCTCTGCGAAGATCGTTCCACAGCAGAACCCTTTTCCGCCTCATAGAGCGCCTGCCATTTCTGCCACGGAACATATGCCATAGCAATCGGTCCGTCACAAATATCCCGTCCGGGCATCCGCTGCTCCATACAGGATTCTTTACAGACATTTCTCGTCCGGCACATTGTATCCGGTGTCTGATATCGATAATTCGGCATCCCTTTTCCTTCTTTCTACTATATTTGCACTATTATAGTATGAAGGCAGCGAAAAAATGTGCGCATCCAACCCACACCGCCTTCACATTCCACCGCTCTTGGCACAAAAAAAGACAGAGACGTTTTTCACATCTCTGTCCAATATCTTTACTTTAATAACATATAAGCAATCACTCCGGCTACTACAACGATTGCAATTGCAAGGATAATGATCGGAGCTTTTGACATTGGCTCATCATCATATACATCATCATAGTCATCGTAATCATCATAATCCTGACGCTTCTTCGGCTTCGGAGCGGCTTTTTTTCTTCTTTTTTCTCATCTTCTATAGAAAGCAGGTCATCATATGCTTTACGCATCTCAGTCTCCCGTTTCTCCCGTACCTTCTTCGGTGGAATATTGGAGTATTTCTGTTCTGGCTCTGCTTCTTTATTCTGCTGTGGCACCTTAAATTTCTTTTTACAATTATAACACAGCAGATAATTTGGATCTTTCTTTCCCGGTCGCAACTGCTGACCACAAATCGGACATTTCATTCGTATTTCTCTTATCCTACCTCATTTTCATAATCTTAACTGCATTATACTACAAAAAGAAATAAAATAGCAAACAACTATGATTTTTTTCCAAGAGTTACTTCTACATCACGCTTAGCGTATTCCCCATTCTTCTCCGGTGTTGCCACTGTAATCTTCACAGTCTCTCCGGCTCTGTAATACTGGAGCTGTTCCTTCAAAGCCTGCATACCATCGATGCTGGTTCCGTTGATTCCTGTGATGACTGATCCTTTTTGTAATTCCGGCTTTCTTCGCTCCTCCGCCGGCAATCACTTCCGATACATAGACACCGGTCGGCATATTGTACATTTCGGAACTATCCGCTGTCACATCCACACCTTGAATTCCAAGCTGTCCCTGCTCTGCCTCTGAAACCTTGGTCTTTGTCTCCTGATTCATCAGATTTTCAATAATATCACTGACACTGGAAATCGGAATTGCATAACCCATTCCTTCTACCGTATCCGTTGCTACTTTCGCAGTGTTAATTCCAACTACTTCTCCATTTGCATTAAGTGCCGCCTCCGCTGTTTCCAGGGTTGATGGCTGCATCTGTCTGGATCAGCTTTTCATCAATTCCATCCAGCTCACGTCCGGTTGCCGAGACAATACCGGAAGTAACAGACTGCCCGTAGCCCAGTGCATTCCCGATTGCGATCACAGATTCACCCACTTGAAGCTGATCGGAATTTCCAAGTGCAGCCACTTTGATCTGATCCATCGTTGTATCTTTAATTTCCTTCGTCTGCACAGCGATCACAGCGAGATCTTTTGCTGCATCTGTACCTTTACCTGCGCCTCTACGCTCTCCTCATCTACAAAGGATACTGTCAGCGTCTCATTTCCCTCTACCACATGGTTATTTGTAATGATCAGAAGCTCCGAATCATTCTGGGAAATGATAATGCCTGACCCGACACTTTTACTTTCCTGTTCCTGAATTCCGCCAAAGAAGCTCTGTACCTGCTGTACACTTAAGTTCGTGATCGAAACTACAGACGGCATCACTTCCTCCGCAATGGATGCAATGTCAGATTTGGCAGTTTCACCTGTACTTTGGGATATTTTTGTATTATCAACGGACTTCACCTCGCGGTTCTCTGTCGTTCCGAGAAATCTGTCTGCCACAAGATTTGTTGCCTGAAATGCTACACTTGCCACAATACCAAAACACAAGTGCCAGACTGATCACCTTTATAAGTTTTGGCATTTTCTTCTTCTCTTTCTTTTTTTGGTTCCTGATTCTGTTCATAGTTATAATCCGGTCCAGATTCCGGTGTATAATAATTATATTCGTTTGACATAAAATATGACTCCTTTCACGGTTTCTTCTTTTCTTATGTAGTCAGTGTACGTGATAAATGTGTTTAAACTGTGATGAAACCGTGTAAAATCTCTAAAATACGACTTGAATCAAAAAACATATAGAGTACCGTTCCTGCCCCGATACTCAACAGGTTGTTCCGTTTCCAGATATGAAGCCCTGCGGTCACAAGTACAGCCAATCCTTCCGGAATTCCATAAGGAAGCTCTGAAAGCGTAGTTCCTTCAGACAATAGATCACCAGCATTCCGATGACCGCCGGGGTCAGCACTCTTCCCAGATAGCGAACAACTTCCGGAATCTCTTTCCCTTTCGGAAATATAAGAAAAGGGAGGACACGTGTTGCAAATGTTGTCAGTGCAACTGCTAAAATAATAAGAAATGATGTTCCTGCACTTACCGGCATTTTTCACTCACGCTCCCTTCCAGCTTCTTCTTTGATACA
>VOFE01001334.1_pt1 | contig 32001 bp, 27 predicted proteins | sample 5384071 | NCBI WGS metagenome assembly VOFE01 (sample SAMN12384724, study PRJNA508395) | human gut metagenome | isolation source: healthy gut D | host: Homo sapiens
TCCCGCCCGGCTGCCAGCCAGTTTTCGTCGAAGCTGGGGTCAGCACCGGCAGTGCCAGCATCCCAGTCGACGACCAGCTGTACAACAGCGGCATAGTTTTCACCGCCGTCTGCGGGGCTGTCCGGCCAGAAGCAATGCTCAAAACGGGCTTTGACAGCCGCGCCGATCCAAGTGATGTTACCGGGTTCCACGCAGGTGATGTCTTTGGTGGTGACGATGCAGTTCTTGATGGCGACGCCCGGACGGCGGCCGGTAAAGTCATCAAAGTTTGCGCCGAGAATGCCGCCGACAGCGGAATCTATATAACCGCAGGAGACAGAGCCGCCGAACCAGCAGTCGGAAATCAGCGAGTTATCGACAGAGGTCTCCCACTGGCCGATCAGACCGCCGACAGTGTCGCAGTCCTCGCCCTCGCAGTAGGTGCTGACGACGACGGCATCAGAACCGCAGCCGATGATTTGGGAAGCGGCGGTACACTGGCCAATCAAACCGCCCAGCAGTTTATTGCCTGCGGCACTCTCGACGGTTGTAGCGGATGGCATTGTCGCACAGGTTGGTTACAAGCTCGGTCAACAGGTCGTGGCTGCCGCGCACCGTAACGGGCTGTACTTTGTATTGCAGCGTAATGTAAGCTTTGCGGGCGTTCACCGTCATGTTGGTGGCAACATCCTTGACCAGCACGCCAAGGTCCACCGGTACAAAATCGGCGGTGGGGCTGTTTTCCTGCTGCTTGCTCATGCCGTCCAGTTCCGAAAGCTGCAAAATATCCGATACCAGCGTGATCATGCGCTGGGCTTCCTTGTGGATACGGTGGCCAAAGGTGGGAATGTCCTCCTGTTTTGCCATGCCGGTCTCGATCAGCTCGGCATAGCCGGAAATGCTCGTCAGCGGGGTTTTCAGCTCGTGGCTGACGTTGGCCGTGAACTCCCGGCGCATCGTCTCGTTGTCCTCCCGCAGCTTGCGGTCAGTCTGGATCGTCCGCGCCAGCGGGATCAGCTCCTCATACGGCACATTGGCCTCGATGCAGTCCAGGTGCTTCGCCATTTGGGTGATGGGCTGCACCAGATGCTTGGTAATGACCTGCGCCAGCACCAGCGCCAGAATGATGATAAGGATGCACCCGGCCACCAGAACGGGCAGCACGCGGTTGTAGCTGCTCCACATGTTGCTGGTTTCGTCCGCCAGCCGCAAAACGCTTCCGTCCGTCAGGCGCACGGCATAATAATGGGTGTCGTACCCAAGGGTTGCACTGCGGCGCACGCTGGCACCAGTGCCCTCTGCCATAGCCTGCTGGATCTCTGGGCGGTTGGCATGGTTGGGCAAGGTGCTGGGATCAGCAGTGGCAGAATCGTACAAAACGGTGCCATCCTGGGCCACAAGGGTCAGACGCAGGCCGTCTGCATACTGGGCCAGCTGCTCTGGCTGTGGGTCGGCAGAATGCTCATACCCCACCGCAATAGCTTCCACCGTGCGGGAAAGGTCGGTGTCAAACTGCTCGGCAAAAGCGTGCTGGAACAGCAGCGCTGCCCCCACCACGCTGAGCAGGAGGGACAAAATACCCACAGCCATCAAAGTGGTGCGCAACAAGTGAGCCATGCTGCGCGGCGCTTTGATGTGGGCGGTTTCGGCGGTATCAGGCATCTTCCCCGGCCTCCGTGCCCTTGGCGGACAGTTTGTACCCCACCTTGCGCACGGTGCAGATGGCGTCCCCGGCGTGGCCCAGCTTTTGGCGCAGGGTCCGCACGTGCATGTCAATGGTGCGGCTTTCCAGCAGGTCGTCGGTATCCCACACGGCTTTCATGATGCGCTCGCGGGCCAGAACTTCTTCGGGATGCTCCAAAAAGAAATGCAGCAGCGAATATTCCTTAAAGGTCAGCTCCACCGGCTCACCGTCCACCGTAACGGTGCGGGCAACGTCATCCAGCGTGATGTCTCCAAACCGCAGGGTGGTGGTGCTGGCTGGTGCGGTGCTGGCGCGGCGCAGCACCGCCTTGACGCGGCTGATGAACTCCATAATGCCGAATGGCTTGCAGAGGTAATCGTCTGCACCGTGGTCCAGCCCTTTTACCACATCAATCTCGCTGGTTTTGGCTGTGACCATGATGACTGGTACGGTGCGGGTCGCGGCGGTCTCCCGCAGGCGGCCCAAAATCTGGTAGCCGTCCTCATCGGGCAGCATAACGTCCAGAATCACCAGGTCGGGCACGGTCTCCCGCACGGCAGCCCAGAAGGAAGCCCCGTCCTCAAACCCGCGGACGGTGTACTGGTTGGTTTGCAGAGCATACTGCTCCAGCTCACGGATGGATGCGTCATCTTCAACAATATAGATCATAAGATCCTCCAAACAAACAGGCCGAAACCTGCGATATGCCACAGGTCCCGGCCCATTTTACAGGGGAAAGCCCTGCAATAATTATTTTTTCTGCTCCGGTGCAGCGGCAGTTCCGCTGGGGCCGGGCTCAAAGGTATAGCGGCCGCGGTAGCGCTCATAGCGCTTTTCAAAACTGGGGCTTTCACCGTTTTTGATGTGGTTCAGGTATTCATGGGTATCAAAGCGGTCCTCCGATACTTCAATCATGGCCACGGCAATGTTGGAGCAGTGGTCCGCAATGCGCTCATAGTTGGTCAGCAGATCATCCAGCACAAAACCGTACTCAATGGTGCAGGCGCCGGCCTGCAGGCGGGCAATATGGCGGGTTTTGACTTCGCGCACCAGGCCGTCCACAACCTGCTCCAGCGGCTCGATCTTGCCGGCGGCGTAACAGTCGTTCTTCTGGAACGCATCCACGGTGCGGTTCACGATATCCTGAACGGCGGCCTCCAGAACGGAAAGATCGTCGATCGCTTCGTGGCTGAAGTGGATGGATTTTTCCTGAATTTCCTGCCCGGCCTTGAGCAGGTTGACCGAGTGGTCAGAGATGCGCTCCAGGTCATTGATGGTGTGCAGCAGGGTGTTGATGGTGCGGTTGTCCTCGCGGGAAAGTGCCTTGGCACTCAGCTTGACCAGATAGGTACCCAGAACGTCCTCGTAATGGTCCACAGCGTCTTCCTTGCGGTTCACCTCGTCGGCAATGGCTTCATCCCACTTGTGGGTCAGGGACATGGCCTGCAGCAGGGAGGTGCGGCAGATCTCGGCCATATCGCCGCCGGTCAGCATAGCGCGGCCAACGGCAACGGACGGGGTGGAAAGCAGGCGTTCGTCCAGCAGGGAATGCTGCTCGCCCGCCTGATCCTTGCTGTCCGGCACGGTCAGGATGGCCAGCTTTTCCAGCACGCGGTTGAACGGCAGCAGGATGGCGGTGGTCACAATGTTGAATATCGTGTGCACAATGGCAATGCCAAAGGTGTTGGCGGTTTCGTTGTAGAACGAGAATCCCAACAGCGCATGCAGCCCGTAAAAACCGCACAGGAACACCAGCGTGCCGATGAGGTTAAAGTACAGATGAACAAATGCGGTGCGCTTAGCATTTTTGTTGGCACCGGCAGAGGAGATCAGCGCGGTAACGGTGGTGCCGATGTTCTGGCCCATGATGATGGGAACCGCCGCCGCATAGGTGACGGCACCGGTGGAGGTGAGGGCCTGCAAAATACCCACCGAAGCGGAGGAAGACTGCAGCACAGCCGTCAGCACGGCACCGGCCAGCACGCCCAGAACCGGGTTTTTGAAGCTCAGAAACAGGTCCATGAACCAGGGCTCATCGGCCAGAGGACTCATGGCGGTGGACATGGTGTTCATACCGGCCATCAGGACGGAAAAGCCCACCATGATCTTGCCCACGCCGCTGCGGCGGTCCTTATCCTTGCCCAGCATATAAAGGAAGATGCCGATAAAGCCAAGGATGGGGGCCCACGCGTTGGGGTTCAGCATCTGGATGGCGAAGGAATCACCCTCCAGGCCTGAAAGCGAGAGCAGCCAGCCGGTAACGGTGGTACCGATGTTGGCGCCCATGATGACGCCGATGGCCTGGTGCAGCTCCATCAGGCCGGAGTTGACAAAGCCGACCGCCATAACGGTGGTGGCACCGCTGGACTGGATCACTGCAGTGATGACCATGCCCAGCAGCAGCCCGCGCACCGGGCTGGCCGTCATTTTGGAAAGGATGCCTTGCAGTTTGCTGCCAGCGGTCTGCTCAAGGGCTTTGCCCATGAGGTCCATGCCGTAAAGGAACATGGCAATACCGCCCATCAGCGTGAACACATTAAAAATGCTCATACAGGGGGTTACACTTCCATTTCTCTTTTGTTATGTTTTCATTGTTGGGTGCAGCCGCACCCGGAGCAAAACCGAATCAAATCGTTTTGCACATGCCCACAATGGCACTATACCGTTACCTATTATAATAGAAAACAGGGCTTTATGAACACCAAAAGCCAGTAAAAGAATTGTAAAGACTGTGTAAAATGTCGAATCAACGCAAGAAAACTGCTAAAATTGGCACATTGTAAAAATTTGGCGTATTGATTTTGGGCAACTTTACACAAACTTTGCAAAAGGAAAGTTTCCATTACCAAAGCTTTACCCGGATTGTACTGCACTATGGTCGATACTGGGGAAACAGCGCGGTACAATAAATACGCACTCAGGAAGAACGAATAGGAAAACACGAACCCCTGAGCGAATGTGTGAGATAGAATAACAGATACAATTAAGGGAGAAGAAAGTTTATGTTAAAGCGTAATGTTTCCGTTGCAGTTGCTGCTGCTCTGGCTCTCAGCCTGGCCGCCTGTGGTTCCAGCCCGGCATCCTCCGCTGCTTCCAGCGAAGCAGTTTCCAGCGAGGCCGTCTCCAGTGAGGCTGCTTCCAGTGAAGCCGCTGCTGCACCGGCTGCCGGCGATTTCGATGTCGATCAGGACATCACCGTGATTTCCCGTGAGGATGGCTCCGGCACCCGCGGCGCTTTCATCGAGCTGACCGGTGTGGAAGCCAAGAACGATGCAGGCGAAAAGGTTGACAATACCACCGAGGCGGCTGCCATCCAGAGCTCCACCAACGGCGTTCTGACCGCTGTTTCCAACGATGAGACCGCAATCGGCTACATCAGCCTGGGTTCTCTGAACAATGATGTCAAGGCTGTCACCGTGGAAGGTGTTGCCCCCAGCGCTGACACCGTGAAGGATGGTACTTACACCCTGGCTCGTCCGTTCAACATCGTTACGAACGGCGAAGCTGCCGACCCCGTTGCCGTGGACTTCATTGCTTACTGCATGAGCACCGACGGTCAGGCCCTGGCCACCGAGGAAGGTTACATCGGCGATGTTGGCGCTGATTACACCAGCACCCAGCCCGCAGGCAAGATCGTGGTTGGCGGTTCCTCCTCTGTTTCCCCGCTGATGGAAAAACTGATCGAAGCGTATAAGACCGTGAACCCCAACGCAACCCTGGAACTCCAGACCACCGACTCCACCACCGGCGTTTCCGGCGCACTGGATGGCACCTACACCATCGGTATGGCCAGCCGTGAGCTGAAAGATTCTGAGGTTGAGGGCGGCGCAAAGGCGACTGTCTTGGCAAAGGATGGCATTGCTGTTATCGTCAGCAACGACAACCCCACTGATAACCTGACCGTTGACCAGATCAAAGGCATCTACACCGGCGAGCTGACCACCTGGGCAGACGTTCAGTAATCCCCCTTTCTAAAAAATTCAGTAATCCCCCTTTCTAAAAAAGACGGCTGTTGCGGCGGCAAAAAGCGGCAACGGCCGTTTTTTGAAAGCCATCGGTATATAGTTCCTGAGCAAAGACAGGAGAGTATGGGAAAATGAAAACAACAACTTCGCACCTGAAAGAGATCGTCATGCAGGGTGTATTTACCGCCTGCGCGTGCATCTCCATTCTGGCCGTGGCGCTGATCTGCATCTTCTTATTTGCAAACGGCCTGCCCACCATTTTTGAGATCGGCCCCCTCAAGTTCCTGCTTGGCACCACCTGGAAACCCGGCAACAATCTGTACGGCATCCTGCCCATGATCCTGGGGAGCATCTATGTCACCGCAGGCGCGATCATTGTGGGGGTGCCCATTGGGCTGCTGACAGCCATCTATATGTCCCGCTTTGCATCGCCCCGTATCAACAAGGTGCTGTTGCCGGCGGTACAGCTGCTGGCCGGTATCCCCTCGGTCGTGTACGGCTTCTTCGGCATGATCGTTATGGTCCCGGCGGTGCAGGCTATGGTCAAATCGGACTTTTTCAAAACTGTGCTGCATGTCAAAAGCGGCAAGGGCATGAGCCTTTTTACCGCCGCCCTGCTGCTGGGCATCATGATTTTGCCCACCATCATCACGGTCAGCAAAACCAGCCTGGACGCTGTGCCCCAAAGCTATTACGAGGGCAGCTTGGCTCTGGGGGCTACCCATGAGCGCAGCGTGTTTTGCGTGGTGCTGCCCGCCGCCAAAAGCGGCGTAATGTCCGCTGTAATCCTGGGTGTTGGCCGCGCCATCGGCGAAACGATGGCCGTTGTGATGGTTGCCGGTAACCAGACCTGGATGCCCAAGGGCTTGTTCCAGGGGCTGCGCACGATGACCTCCAACATCGTCATTGAGATGGGTTACGCTGCAGACCTGCACCGCGAAGCGCTGATCGCAACCGGCGTTGTGTTGTTCGTTTTCATTCTGCTGATCAATCTCTGCTTTAGTTTGGTAAAGGGGGGCGAAAAGAATGGCTGATTTTGCTGCAACCGCCGGTAAAACCGATGATATGACCCACGCAAATGCGAAAATCGTTCCCCCCGCCCGCCACGAAAACCGCATGGCGGCCCGCGCGTATGCCCTTGTCATGCGCTGGCTGGTGCGGCTGGCGGCCCTGATTACTGTGGCAATCCTTGTGTTCCTGATCGGCTATATCCTGGTCAACGGTATTCCCAACCTCAAGCCGTCCCTGTTTGAGTGGACCTATAATTCCGACAACGTATCCCTGATGCCCGCGCTTATCAATACCATTCTGATGACGGCGTTCTCGCTGGCCATTGCCACACCGCTGGGCATTTTTGCTGCGGTCTGGCTGGTGGAATACGCCAAACGCGGCAGCAAGCTGGTCAAGGTGGTGCGCATCACCACCGAAACGCTGCAGGGCATCCCCTCCATCGTATACGGTCTGTTCGGTATGCTGTTCTTTGTCATGCAGCTCAAATGGGGCTACAGCCTGATCGCAGGCGCGTTCACGCTGGCCATCATGGTGCTGCCCGTCATCATGCGCACGACGGAGGAAGCGCTCATCGCCGTGCCCGATTCCTACCGCGAGGGCAGCTTTGGCCTCGGGGCCGGCAAGCTGCGCACCGTATTCACCATTGTGCTGCCCAGCGCCATGCCGGGCATCCTGTCCGGCGTGATTTTGGCAACGGGCCGCATTGTAGGCGAAACCGCGGCCCTGATCTACACGGCCAGCACCGTTGCCGCCGTGCCCGCCAGCGTGTTCAGCTCCACCCGTACCCTTGCCACCCATATGTATCTGCTTTCCAACGAGGGCCTGCATATCAATGAAACCTACGGCACTGCCGTGGTGCTGTTGATCCTGGTGCTGCTCATCAACAGCCTGTCCAGCTTTATTGCCGGCCGCCTTGCCAAAAAGTAATGCCGAAAGGAACTGCATGATGAATAAATTCGAAGTTAAAAACATGGACCTGTATTACGGCAGCTTCCATGCACTGAAAAATATCAATATTGCCATCCCTGAAAAAGAGATCACGGCGTTCATCGGTCCTTCCGGCTGCGGCAAGTCTACTTTCCTGAAGAGCCTGAACCGCATGAACGACCTGGTGGAAGGCTGCCGCATTTCCGGCGACATCAGACTGGACGGTGTGGATATCTATAAGGATAAGATGGATGTCAATGTGCTGCGCAAGCGGGTTGGCATGGTGTTCCAGAAGCCCAACCCCTTCCCGATGAGCATTTATGATAACATCGCCTACGGCCCCCGCACCCACGGTGTGCGCAGTAAGGCGCAGCTGGATGAAATTGTGGAAAAAAGCCTGCGCGGCGCTGCCATCTGGGACGAAGTGAAGGACCGCCTGAACAAAAGCGCGCTGGGCATGTCCGGCGGCCAGCAGCAGCGTTTGTGCATTGCCCGCGCCCTGGCGGTGGAGCCGGAAGTTCTGCTGATGGACGAACCGACCTCCGCCCTGGACCCCATCTCCACCTCCAAGGTGGAAGAGCTGGCTCTGGAATTAAAGGACCGCTACACCATCGTGATCGTGACCCACAACATGCAGCAGGCCGCCCGTATTTCAGATAAGACGGCGTTCTTCCTGCTGGGTGAGCTGGTGGAAATGGGCGATACGGAACGCCTGTTCTCCACCCCTGTGGACAAGCGCACGGAAGATTATATTTCCGGCCGTTTTGGTTGATCGGAGGAGCAATACCATGCCTAGTGTGCGTAAATCTTATGATGAAGAGCTTTTGCAGCTGGATACCTTGCTGGCCCGCATGGGTCACGAAGCCGGTGCCGCCATTGAAAGCGCACTGACTGCCCTGCGCAATGATGATATTGAACTGGCCCGCAGCGTGGTTGCTGCGCTGGAAGCGCAGCAGCAGCCGCTTCAGCGCTGCGTGGGAGAAGGGCATCAGCACGGCATTCAGCGCGGGCACACCCACCGCAAAATAGCGGGAGTTGAACATGGCGGCCTTCGCCAGCAGCATGCAGGCGGCGTAGATGACGCCCAGCATAATATTGAACTTGACCGAGAGCTTGACCTCGTCCCCAGCCTTGCGGGTGACGATGTTCTGGTTCTGGTCGAAGCAGAAGAACGTGATGATGTAGGACACCAGAATCAAGCAGAGCGTCTGCAGCCAGTCGGTATGGGCATAGTCCAGCAGCAGGTCAAGCCGGTCGGTGACGAACCAGGTCACGGCTGTGCTGACGGCCAGCGTCACCAGATCGGTCAGAAACACATAAGCATATTGTAATTTTTCGCGTTTTGTAATCATGTGCAGTCCATATCCGTAGGTTTTCCACCCCATGAACGGGGCATATATAGTCAATCATCATAATACCATATTACCGCGCAGTTTTCAACAAATTTAAAAGTAAGGGAGAAAAAGATGAAAACTATCTTGCGCCCGGCGGGGCAAGGAAGTATGATACTGATAATGCCGTGCCACTGTTAGGCAATGAAGAAAAAAGAGGGAAAAACATGCAGGAAATAACCCGTAAAAAGCCCGCTGCCGGGCAGACGCTGCGCCAGCTGGCACAGCTGTACAAGGGACGCTGGGGGCAGTTGATATGCGCCGTATTCTGGTTCGTCATCAAGCACTCGCCGGTGTTCATCACACCTGTTATTATTGCCAATATCATCAACATCGTCACCGCGCCGGAACAGCACACGATGCGCGAATTCTGGTTGAACATCATCGTCGGCTGCTTCTTTATCATCCAGAACATCTTCTCGGCGTGGATGCGCCGGTGCTGAACGGCTTCTCGCTGCACGTCCCGGCGGGCAGCGGCAGCGCATCGCCATCGCGCGGGCGCTCATCCGCCGACCGCGGCTCATCATCTTTGACGAGGCGACAAGTGCGCTGGACTCCGAGACCGAGAAGATGGTCAGCGACGCCACTGCCCGCCTGATGGGGCACTGCACGACGTTTTTGGTGGCGCACCGCCTGTCGACGATCCGCTCGGCCGATCTGATCGTCGTCGTCGAGGACGGCCACATCGTCGAGCAGGGCAGCTACGATGAATTGATGGAAAAACAGGGACGGTTTTACGAGTTGAAGATTTTGCAGAGGTGAGAGGGGAATTGGCGGCTGCGGCGACACTGCGCGGGCGGCATATATGCCGCCCCTACAGCACAACGCGAACGGGTGGCTTGTAGGGGACGCATATATGCGTCCCGTGCCACCTTCCCTCTATAATCAAAATTCCCCTGCGGCACACACCGCAGGGGGAATTTTTTTACTTCATCTCCGCAACTTCCGCTTTCAGCACATCCTGAATCTCCACCAAACACTCCAACAGCAGCGGGTTGAACGCGCCGCACTCGCCGCGCAGGATCATCTGGACGGCTTCGTCGGGGTCGATGGCCGCCTTGTAGACCCGCTTGCTGATCAGCGCGTCGTAGACGTCCGCCATCGAGACGACCTGCGCCGCGATCGGGATGCCCTCGCCGTTCAGCCCGTCAGGGTAGCCGCAGCCGTCCCACCGCTCGTGATGCAAACGGCAGATGTCGTAGGCCGTGCGCACCAGCTCCTCGTCGCGGTAGCACCCCAGTTCGTCCAGCATTTCCGCGCCGATGGTCGTGTGCTTTTTTATCTGGTTGAACTCCTCCGGCGTCAGGCGGCCGGGCTTGTTCAGAATTTTGTCGTCGATGGCGATTTTGCCGATGTCGTGTAAGGCTGATGCCAGCACGATCAGCTCCTGCTTTTCGGGCGGCAGGATGTACTTATCGGTCTTCTGGGTCAGGCGCTCCAGCAGGCGCTGGGTCAGCGTGCCGATGTGCTGCACGTGTGCGCCGCTTTCGCCGTTGCGGAACTCGACGATCTCGCTCAAAATCGAGACCATCATCTGAATGTTCTTTTTTTTCGCGGGTCTGGTTGTCACCAGCGAGATAAGCCGCCGCTGCTTGGCGTACAGCTTGATGGTGTTGGACACCCGACGGTAGACGATGCCAGCGTCGAACGGGCGGCTGACATAGTCCGAGACGCCCATCTCATAGGCGTGGCGCACGGACGGGGTCGGAGTCCTCGCTGGAGATCATGATGACCGGGATGTCCTCGATCCAGTGGTTGCGGTTCATCGCGGCCAGCACCTCGAAGCCGTCCATGACCGGCATGACGATGTCCAGCAGGATCAGCGCGATGCCTGTGTCATACTGGTCAAGCATGGCAAGGCATTCCTTGCCGTTGGCGGCTTCCAGAATGTTGTAGTCGCCGCCGAGAATTTCCGACAAGATCGCGCGGTTCATCTCAGAGTCGTCGACAATTAGAATATTCTGCCGCATCTGGCTTTCGCGCCCGGCGGCAGAGCTGGCCGCCGCGTTGGCGGTCTCCTCGGTTACGACCATGTTTTTGCAGTTTTTCGCCTGATACATCAGCTTGTCGGCGCGGGCGACGGCCTGCTCGACGGTCTCGCCGTCACGGGTCATGACGCCGCCGATGCTCGTCGAAAGCTGCAGCCGCGTGTACCCCGGCACGACGGCGGCGTGTGCCTGCTGGCGGATGCGCTCCAATTTTGCCACAAAGGCCGTGCGCTTGATGCCCGGCAGAACCAGCAGAAATTCATCGCCGCCGTAACGGATGAGGGTATCGCTTTTGCGGATGCAGCTGCGCACAACGTCGACGGCGGTCTGTAGCGCCACGTCGCCCGCGCGGTGGCCGTAGGTGTCGTTGTACAGTTTAAAATCGTCGAGGTCGAGCACCGCCACACCGGCGGGCTCGGTCTTGCTTTTTACCACGTCCTCGAAATAGCGGCGGTTGTAGCCGCCGGTCAGTGCATCGTGGTAGAGCTTGGCATGGTAGCCCGCGATGCTGTCCGTCAGGCGGTTGCCGTTTTCGGGGTCGATGAGGGTCTCGCTGTCAAGCTGCTGGATCAGCTCCATGACGCAGGGCTGGCCGTCGACCTCGCGGTAGACCGCTGTGACCTGAAAAATGTCGCGCCCAATGTATTCCAGCTTGGTGCGCTGCCGGTGGTCGCACAGCACCTGCTCCGAGATGCAGTTCTGGCAGGACATATGCTTGTCCCAGAAGGCGTAGCATTTGCAGTGGTCGCCCACCGGGGCATCGCCGCCCACCTGTGCAGCCCCCAGCAGCCGCACGATAGGAAAGATCGTGCGGTACTGCGCCATTTCCTTTTCGACCTGTTCTCTGGTCATAGCCGTTCCGCCTTTGTGATGTTATATATTAAAACATTATAGCATCCCGTTGGATTTTCTGTCAATTTATTTCGGAGGAAAGGGGGCTTCCGGCGGCGTTGGCTTCCCCCTTGAGGGACGGCTTTTCCGCAGTTCTGCCCGCCGCCCCAGCCGCATATACATACTACCGGGGGTGTCGCTATGCGCCGTGCTGCATTTTACCTATTTATAATAGCCGTCTTTCTCGCTGCGCCGCTGCTGGCACTGCCGCGTCATGCGCCCGCCGCGCCTGCTGCCACGCCGACGCCCACACCGGCGGCGACGGCGGCGCCCGCGGCGGCTGCGCCCTACCGCGCGGTGTGGGTCAGCTACCTTGAATGGCAGCAGGCGGACTTTTCCACGGCAGATACCTTCGCCGCCGATGCAGCTGAAATCTGCGACAACATCCGCGCGCTGGGCGGCACCGTCGTGCTGGCGCAGGTGCGCCCTTTCGGCGACGCGCTCTACCCCAGCGCATATTTCCCGTTCAGCCACCTTTGTACCGGCACGCAGGGCGTCGACCCCGGCTTTGACCCGCTGGCGATCCTCGTCGAGGCCGCCCACGCGCGCGGGCTGGAGCTGGAGGCGTGGATCAACCCCTACCGCCTGCAATCGGGGCTTGTTCCGGCGCTCTGCGACGACAGCCCCGCACGGCAGCACCCCGGCTGGGTAAAGTACACCGCAGACGGCGCGTACCTTGACCCCGCCAGCGCCGAGGTGCGGCAGTACATTGCCGACGGGGTCGAGGAGTTGTGTACGAACTATGCCGTCGACGGCGTCCACTTCGACGACTATTTTTATCCCACCACCGCCCCGGACTTCGACGCGGCAGACTATGCCGCCAGCGGGACGGCGCTCTCGCTGGACGACTGGCGGCGGGAGAACGTTAACGCTCTGATGGAGCTTTGCCACAGTGTGACCCGGCGGCACGGCGTGCGGTTCGGTGCGGCCCCGGCGGGCGACCCGCAGCAGAGCTACACCCTGCAATACAGCGACGCCGCGCGGTGGCTGCGGCAGGGAACGGTGGACTACCTGACGCCGCAGCTCTACTGGGGGCAGGAGTACACGAAAAACGGCGACGCGTCCCACGCCCTTGCCCGGCTGGCGGCCACGTGGGCGGCGCTGCCCCGCGCGGCGGGCGTGCAGCTGTATATCGGGCTGGGGGCGTACCGTGTCGGAGCGGGGGACGGCTCCGACACCGGTTCCGAGTGGGTCAGCGGCCATGCCCTAGCCGACCAGATAAATTTAGCTGAACGTTTAGGTGCGCAGGGCGTGGGGCTATACCGTTACGCGAGCCTTTTTGGCAATTTTGACTACCCACAGTTAGCGGAAAGTGAAGCGAATGCAATAAAAAATGCTTGGCAAGTTGACTGAAATATTAGGTAAAAATTCTACTTAAATATTTGGCAGGGAAGTGGTACAATAAGCATAGATCAAGGAAAAGAGCAGAGGAGCCGAGGAATTGTGCGGCAGGGGCAACGCCCGGCGGGACGCATATATGCGTCCCCTACAAATCTCCCGGCAGATTGTAGGGGCGGCATATATGCCACCCGTGCAGCGCCCCATTCCATATAGAAAAATACAGGAAAAACCCACATATACAACATAGGAAGGTGCATAACTATGGCAAAATCTGTGCGGATGGCAGATGTTGCGGCGAAGGTCGGCGTCAGCATCGTATCGGTGTCGAAGGCACTGGCCGGCAAGGAGGGCGTCGGCGACGAGATGCGCGCGAAAATCCTTGCGGCGGCCGAGGAGCTGGGGTACCGGTCGCCGTCGGCCAAGGCGGCCTTGACGCAGGGCAACGGCGGGCAGATCATCGGCGTGCTGGTGGCAGACCGCTTTTTTGACGAAAGTGCGTTCTATTCCAACCTCTATCGCGCTCTGCTGCGGTGCAGCGCGCCGCAGGGCATCAGCGTCGCCATGGAGATCGTCTCGCCGCAGGCGGAATTCGGCTGCATCATGCCGACCTTCCTCGTCAACCGCAAGGTGGACGGGCTGATCTTCATGGGCGAGATCGACCGCCGGTATATGGCCACCGCCGCGCAGAGCGGCCTGCCGTTTTTGCGGCTGGATTTCTACGATGATACGATCACGGCGGACTGCGTGCTGTCCGACAATGTCAGCGGCGCGTACCAGCTGACCGAGACGATCCTGCGCACCGGGCGCAGTAAGATCGCGTTTTTGGGCAGCGTGAACGCGACCAGCTCCATCATGGATCGCTACCTCGGCTACACGAAGGCGCTGCTGTGCGCCGGCATCGAGCCGCGCGCTGACTGGCGGCTGGAGGATCGCGGTGAGGACGGGCGCCTCACCCCCATCCGGCTGCCGGAGGACATGCCCGAAGCGTTTGTCTGCAGCTGTGACGAGGTGGCGTACAATCTGGTGGAAACGCTGCGCCGGAAGGGCGTCCGCGTGCCGGAGGATGTGGCCGTGGCCGGGTACGACGACTTCCGCTATTCGACGATCTGCGACCCGCCGCTGACGAGCTACCGCGTTGACGTCGAGGGCATGGCGGCCGCCGCCGTCGACCAGATGCGCCGCAAGATGGCGCACAAGACCAGCATCGCCACCACCGTCATGGTGCCGGGCACGTTGGTGGTGAGAGAGTCGACGAAGTGAGGACGGCGAATTTTTTATGCCGCAACAACGGGAACGCTCCGTGCAGCCTTCCGTCAGCTGCGATGTCTCATTGTTTTCTTGTCGTTTTTACCAATGCGAACCCCTCGAATTTGCACGGTTTTCCGAAAATCAGAAACTTCTCGCCAACTCGTTGCCTTAAGCGCGAGAAGAATATGTATTAAAATGTAATTTCGGACACCTAAGCAGAAGGTAAATAAATTGCTTAAATTTAGCAAGGCTCCACAGGCAAAGGCTTTAAGGAGAAAAACACATGATGAAAAAGTTCGTTGCTAGTGCGGCAGGAGCTGGACGAGGCCGCTGTGTACACCGCCACGGACGGCGACTACGGCGAAGCCCCGCGAAGATTTGGTACTTGAAAAAGAGGAAAAGTAATACATAATAGAGGCAAACAGCGGGCAGATGATGCGGAAGAAAAGCGGACGGCCATGGCAAGGTTCTCTCTCCCCGGTCGACCGTATTCCCGTTGATGCCCGTTGAGAAAAGGAGAAAACCATGAGCAACGTACAAGAACTCTATGACCGCTGGCTGGCGCAGCCGGGGCTGGATGAGGCCATCAAGGCCGAGCTTACCGGCGTTGCGGGCGACGACGAGGCCGTCACCGACCGCTTCTACCGCGATCTGGAATTTGGCACCGGCGGCCTGCGCGGCGTCATCGGCGCTGGTACCAACCGCATGAATCTCTACACCGTGCGCAAGGCTACGCAGGGGCTGGCCGACTACCTGAACGCCTCTGACCTGCCCAAAAAGGTCGCCATCGCCCACGACAGCCGCCACAACGGCGAACTGTTCGCCCGCGAGACCGCCCGCGTGCTGGCCGCCAACGGCATCACCGCCTACACGTACCCCCCCGCTTGGAGCCGACGCCCGCCCTGTCGTGGGCGGTGCGGTATCTCGGCTGCGGCGCAGGCGTCTGCGTCACGGCCAGCCACAACCCTGCCAAGTACAACGGCTACAAGGTTTACGGCGCGGACGGCTGCCAGATCACGCTGGAAGCCGCCGAGAAAATTCTCGCCGCTATTGAAAAGATCGACTGCTTCGACGGCGTCAAGCTCACCGACTACGACGCGGCGCTGGCCAACGGCAGCATCGTCATGATCGACGACAAGTGCCTCGACGATTTTGTGCAGGCCGTCTACGACCAGCGCGTCGGCGACGGCGCGGGCATCGACGCGCTTAAATTGGTCTACACCCCGCTGAACGGTACGGGTCTCGAATGTGTCAAAAAGCTGCTGGCAAAGCTCGGCGTCACCCATGTGACCGTCGTGCCGGAGCAGGAGCAGCCGGACGGCGATTTTCCGACCTGCCCGTACCCGAACCCCGAAATCCGGGAGGCTATGCAGAAAGGCTTGGAACTGTGCGATACGGTCAAGCCCGACATCCTGCTGGGCACCGACCCCGACTGTGACCGCTGCGGCACGGCCGTGCCGGACGGCAAGGGCGGCTACCGCCTGATCACCGGCAACGAGATGGGCATTATTTTGCTGGATTACATCTGCCGCACCCGCCTTGCGCGCGGCACGATGCCTGCTGACCCCGTCGCGGCAGCCGCCTGCGCACCGACTTTGGCGTGCAGAGCGATTTGAACCCGCTGGCGGAAGCCGGCTGAAATGTGGAATATGGCAATTGCCATCCTGGGGCGGATGGCCCCAGCTATCTGCCGGACGGCACCATGTTGGCGGACTACCTGGCCGCCCTGGCCGACGGGACGCTGGCGGATTATATCGCCGCGCACCCGGGCTGCCTTGGCACCGACTGCAAGAAGTTTGATGTTCCCATTCTGACCAAGTTCATTGACGCAAAGAATAATATTTCCATCCAGGTACACCCCTCCAACGAGTACGCGCTGGAAACGAGCATCAGTACGGCAAGACCGAAATGTGGTATGTGCTGGACTGTGAGCCGGGTGCCTTCCTGTACTATGGCTTTGACCATGAAATCAGCCGGGAAGAACTGGAAGAGCGCATCCGGAACAATACCCTGACCGAGGTGCTGAACGCCGTGCCGGTGAAAAAAGGCGATTGCTTCTTTATCCCGTCCGGCACGCTGCACGCTATTTGCAAGGGTGTTGTGGTTGCCGAGGTGCAGCAGAACTCCAACGTGACCGCCTGCTGTATGGCGGCGAGCATGGCCGGTGCAGCCTTTGCTGCGGACGACCCGCCCGCTCTGGCCACCGGGCAGGAACCCGCCCCCGCAGCGGTGCTGACCGATCCGCCGCAGGAAGCCCCGCCCGGCGAGGCAGAGACGCAGCCCGTGCCGGAGACCGAACCCATCGCGCCGCCGGAGGTGATGCCAGCCGCCGCGCCGGACAACCCCGCCCCGACGGAACCGCCTGCGGAGCCTGACCCGACGCCGGAACCCGAACAAACGCCGGAAGCAACACCCGAACCCACCGCCGCGCCGCCGGAATCCACGGCGACCCCGGTACCCATCGAAGCACCGACTGCGACGCCCGCGCCCACGGCGGAACCGACGGCCACACCTGAACCCACGGCCACGCCCGTCCCGACACCGGCGGCCACCGTGCAGCCCGCGTCGGTGCAGACGGCCGCGCCGGAGCAGGCCGCTGCCCTCGTCATGGATGCGCTGCTGGACGACCCCGAACCCACGGCATCGCCGGCGGTTGTGACAAGCCTTGTACTTATCGACTCCATCCAAACAGACGGCTGCTTTACCGCTGTGGTTAACGGCGGCGCGGACAAAATCGAAGGTCTTACTTACGTCTGGTACCGCAGCAAGAACGGTGAGAACTGGGAGCAGGTCGAGCCGCAGCGCTGTTCGGGCAGCGCGTGGAATATCGCCCCGGCAGCGAGCAGAAACTGAACGCGGCACTGGATTCCTGCGCCGTGACGCTGGGCGACAGCGACCGCCTGTACTACAAGGTCGAGGTCACCGGCACGGACGGCAAAATGTACGATGCGCAAAAGCAGGTGCCCTACTACCGCCAGCTGCAAAACGGCAGCTTCGAGACACCCCGTGTGCCCGACAGCCGCCCCTTCTCCTACACCGAGGGCGGCGGCACGTCCTACTTCATCCAGCCGGAGGATGCCGCGACGAACCCGAAAATCGTCTGGTACACAACGGCCAACGCAAAGAACTGGATGGGCACGGAAAAAGGCAATTACATGGAAATCGCCGACGGCACAAACCGCTACTACGGTGATACCCGAAACGACCCCGCCGCCTGCTACCGGATCTCCGGCGCCTACGACGGCGAGCAGTTCGCCGAGCTGAACTGCGAGGCTTACGGCGCGCTGTATCAGGATGTGCTGACCGTGCCCGGCACGACGCTGCACTGGTCGCTGGCGCACAGCGGGCGGCAGGGGCAGGACACAATGGCGCTGATCATTGCGCCCGTCGACGTGGCAGAGGAAATCACCAAGGCGCTGTCGAAAGATGGCGTCTGCGACAGCCCCGCCGCCATCCAAGCCGTGCTGAACGGCACGGTGACGGTGAACGGCGAGACGAAAACGTCAGAGACTACGTTGTGCGCACCATCACCGACGGCAACAAAAAGTGGGGTGTCTATAACGGCGATTACGCCGTGCGGGCGGGGCAGTACGTCAGCCGGTTCTTCTTCGTGGCGGTGTCCTGCGCCAGCGGCGACAACACCGTCGGCAACCTGCTGGACAAGGTCTGGTTCAGCACCGAGGCCGCGCCCCCGGTGGAGGGGCACGCCAACCTGACCGTGACAAAGACCATCGCGGGCACGCTGACCGACGAACAGCGCACCGCCCTGCTGGCCGGGGTCGGGTTCACCGTGACCCGCTCCGATGGGACGGCGGTGCGCACGATCACCGGTGCGGAGATGACGGCGGACACGACCGACCCCACCAAATTCAGCTACACGCTGCAAGATCTGCCCGTCACCAGCGCCGATGGCAGAGTGACCTACCGCTACACCGTGGCCGAGACCAAGCACGAAGCCCCGGCGGGGCTGCTGTACCTGAGCACCCACGCGGCAGTCAACGGCGACACGATGCAGAACGTCACCGCCGACCCGCGCCTGACCGACATCGACGTGCCGGAAAACAGCACGACCTACGCCGATTTCGAGAACGCCTACGCGCTGGAAACCGGCAGCCTGCGCATCGAAAAAGCCCTGCCGAAGAACGCCGACGCCGCCCTGCGCGCTGAGGCCGACGCCGTGACGAACACCTTCGCGGTGGAAAGCCTGCCGGTGGGCAGCTACACGCTGACCTACGACGATGACCGCACCGTGACCCGCACGCTGGACGCGCCGGGCGCGCTGACCCTGACACTGCAGGGCGTGGGCGGGGTGGCGATCGCGGGCGTGCCGGTGGGCAGCTATACCGTGACCGAGACCGAACACCCCGATTTAGCCAATTATTACTGTACCACGCCCGCCGCGCAGGCCACTGCCACGGTGCAGGTGCCGTCGGGCGGCGTGGGCACGGCGACGATCACGAACGATTACGAAGCCTACCGCAGCGTTACGCTGACGAAGCGGGTCACGGGCGGCATGGGCGACACCCGCCGCGCGTTTACTTTCACGGCAGCGGTGGACGGCGCACCCCTGACGCAGGACAGCGGCTGCACCGTGGCCTTTGCGGGCGGCGGTGCGTGGGCGCAGGACGGCTTCACCCTCCCGCACAAGGGCAGCGTTACGATTGGCCGTCTGCGCACCGGGCAGAGCGTGACCTTCACCGAGGAGACGCTGGCCGACTACGCCACGAGCTTCACCGACGGCACGACTGTGACCGACGGCCATACTGCCGCGGCAGCGGCGGGCGCGGCGCTGACCTGTGTGAACCACAAGGACGGCGTGATACCCACCGGGCTGCGCACCGACGTCTCCCCGGCTGTCCTGACGCTGTTGGCCGCGCTGGGCTGCGGGCTGCTGCTGCGCCGCCGAAGGGAGGGCTGACCGTGCCTCCGGACGAGGAGCAGGAAAAGACCTGCCGTGAAAACATGACGGATATACGTGAGTTTTTATGTAAGGCGGCGCTGCTGGCCGCGCTGCTGTTTGTGGTGTTCGGCGTCGTGTTCGGGTTGGCGATTCTGCCCGACGACACGATGAAGCCGCGTCTGCAGCCCGGTGACCTGCTTTTCTACTATCGATTGCCCCGCGCCTACACGGCGGGGGAGGTTGTCGTTTTCACGGCTGAGGGAAAGCAGTACGTCGGGCGGGTGGCGGCGCGCGGCGGCGACACCGTCGAGGTGACCGACGCCGCAACACTCATCATCAACGGCAGCACGGTGGCTGAGCCGGACATCTACGAGACGACCCCGAAATACGACAGCGCGGTGACCTACCCGCTGACACTGGCCGACGGCGAATATTTTATTTTGTGCGACGCCCGCGAGGGCGCGAGGGACAGCCGCTGGTTCGGCGCAGTGCCCGCCGCCGCCATTCGCGGCCGGGTCATTGCCGTAGTACGCCGGGGGACGGTGTGAAAGGGGAGGAGGAAGGTGGCCAAGGTTCCGACCGAGGCCGGATGAGGGGCGGCCTGCCCGCGATTGCTTACTTTACTGTTTTGGTTACGATCCGAAAGGAGCCTACTTATGAACACGATGAAACTTTCTGCCGCTGTTACCGCTGCACTGCTGGCCGGGGCGCTGGCGACGACGGCCTTTGCCGCCGAAACGCCGCACCTTGCCGTTGGGGACGGCAGCGTCACCTTCACCAAGGCCATCAGCTTGGAGAAGGCCGACGGGGCGGGCGGCATCAAGGGCAATATCGACTTTGCCGTTTCCGCCCTGACCGATGCCGAAATGCCCACGGAACTGGAGGACGGCGCGCGCGTCGGCAGCGTCGACCAGCTGACAAGCACGACTGTCACGGCGGTGTTCACCCCCGACGCGCAGGGCAAAGTCAGCACCGAGAGCAGTGTCACGGTCGGCTTAGACCTGTCAAAATTTGATGCGCCCGGCATCTACTACTACAAGCTCACCGAGCAGGACGCGCAAATCACCGGGCTGAAAAAGGCCGGGGACTACCTGTTGAAGGTGCGCGTCGTCAACGACAATGAGTCGAACCCTGACGGTAAGACCTTCAAGATCGACTACGCTGTGCTGGCGTCGGGCAGCACCAAGACAGCCGAGGTCGTCAACGAGTACACGACCCACGCGCTGACCGTCACGAAGGAGCTGGCGGGCGATTTCGCCAGCTATAGCGATGTCTTCGACTTTACGCTGACCTTTACAGACCCCGACACGGCGAGGCACGCGGTCTCGGCCACGATGCGCAGCGGCACGCCCGGCGGCCAGATGAGCGAGGAACTGGTGCAGTTCGGGCCGGACGGCACGGCCAGCATCACCGGCAACATCAAGGGCGGTCAGGTCATCGAGGTGGCCGGTCTGCCGGAAGGCACGACCTACACCATTGTCGAGAGCGGCACCGCCGCTGACAAATACACGACGGCGTGGACGACCGCCGCCGGGCAGAACGTGCAGGGCAAGACGCTGGAGAATCAGAGGATCGGCGCGGCGGACGCCGCCGTCACAGTCACGAACAGCCGCGATTCGGCCGCGCCCACCGGCCTGCTGCTGGACGCCGCGCCCTACGGCGCAATGCTGGCGCTGGCGGCGGGCAGCGGGGTGGTATTCTTCCGCAAGCGGCGTAAGGCGTGATGCGCTTTGCCGCGCGGCTGGCGCGGGCGGGCGACACCCTTGTCACGGCGGCGGCCGGGCTGCTGATGGCCGGGCTGCTGGCGTTCGGCGTGTTTTCGCTCTGGCAGGATGCCGCTGTGCGGTGCGGGGCGTTCGCCGGGGCGGAGCTGCTGCACTATAAGCCCGCCGTGCCGGCTGCGGAAAACCCGACGCTGACCGAACTGCAGGCCGTCAACCCCGACGTCTGCGGCTGGCTGACGATCGACGATACCGGCATCGACTACCCCGTTGTGCAGGGCGCGACAAATATGGACTACGTCAACCGCGACGTCTACGGCGAATTTTCGCTGTCGGGGGCGGTGTTCCTTGACAGCCGCAGCGCCGCCGACCTCAGCGATCTGTATACGGTCGTCTACGGGCACCACATGGACAACGGCGCGATGTTCAGCGACGTGACCCGCTTTGCCGAGGCGGAGTTTTTCGCTGCCCACCCGGAAGGCAGCTTCAGTCTGCCGGACGGCGCGTACAAAATCCGCGGTCAATGTTCAGCAGGGTATACACAGCCTCCATACCGGTGCGCATGGAGTACTCGGTGGTGAAGATGGTATCGCGGGCGGTCTCGGCAAACTGACCAAGGAAGGCGAAGTTCACAGCACCCTCGGGCACAACATCGGGACGGTCGCCCATGGCACGGGGCATGAAGAAGGCGTCGATATAGGGCATCATCACAGGCACGGTGTTGGCGCTGTGCTCTGCCAGCTCCGCGATCTGATCCTCGGGCACACCGATGTGGTACAGCCACTCCATGCAGATCTCGCGGCCGGTGCAGTCGCGCATGGGCTTCTTGACGTAATCGCCGGGCTTATCGCTGAACAGGCCGTACACCCAGACGCACAGCTGGTTCTTGGGCTGATCCTGGAACTGCTGCTGACGGTTCAGCGTCCAGCTGAGCAGCCAGCTGGAGTCCTTGACGGTGACGATGCCGCCGGTGACGGTGTGGCCGCTGAACGGGTCGCGCTTGCAGATCTTGCGGATATACTGAGGGATCTTGTCGTCCAGCGTGGTGATGGTGGCGCTCTCCCAGTTGCTCAGCTCCGGCTCGGAGCAGAACTTTTCCGGGTGACCGAAGGAGGGATCCTGTGCGGCGATCTTCTTCCACAGATCCCAGCCGTTGCCGGGCTGGATGGTGGGGTCAAAGCCGGTGGCCTTATCCTGTGCACCCACGGTGCAGCTTTCCACACAGCCGCCGTTGGTGATGAACAGCAGATCGTTCTCGGTCAGGTCGATGTTAGAAGTCTCGCCCGCGTGCTCCACGGTGACAGAGCTTGCCAGCTTGCGGCCCTTCTGGATGTCGAACTTCACATCCGTGACCTTGGTGTTGTAGTGGAACTGCACGCCGAAGCCTTCCAGATAGCGCACCATGGGCAGGATGATGGACTCGTACTGGTTATAGCGGGTAAAGCGCAGGGCGGTAAAGTCCGGCAGTCCGCCGATATGGTGGATGTAGCGGCGGATGTACAGCTTCATCTCCAACGCGCTATGCCAGTTCTCGAAGGCGAACATGGTGCGCCAGTACATCCAGAAGTTCGTGTTCAGCACCTCGTCATCGAAGAAATCGGTGATCTTTTTATCCTGCAGCTGCTCGTCCGGGGTGAAGAACAGGTTCATGATCTCCATGGCGCCCTTGTCGGACAGGCCGAACTTGCCATCGGTGTGGGCATCCTCGCCGCGGTTGACGGTGGCACGGCACAAGGAAAAGTTGGGATCCTCCTTGTTCAGCCAGTAGTACTCGTCCAGCACACTGGCACCCTCGGTCTCCAGAGACGGGATGGAGTGCAGCAGATCCCACATAACTTCGAAGTGGTTATCCATCTCGCGGCCGCCGCGCATCACATAGCCGATATCGTACTTGTAGCCATCGCAGGCGCCGCCGGCCAGTGCGTTCTTTTCAAACACATGGACGTGCTCGCCCTTCATCTGGCGCAGGCAAAGTTGGGCTTCAGCTCTAAAATCTGCTTTGGAAAATAGACCGAGGAGTAAACCGGGCTCAGGATAACTGTGCAACTTTCAAACAGAGGGTCGAGGATAGCGGTTGCCAGCCCGGCATGGATGTAGGTGGGAAAGTGCGCAAGGACGCGCAGATTCGTCATCTTTCCCATGCCGGAGACGTCGGCGTCCTTGAAACGGCTGATAAGCAGATAGCTCTCGACAGAATGGACGACAGCCTTCGGGCGGAGCGGATCGGTCGTGCCGCTGGTGTAGGTGATTGCGAAGGGAGTGTGCAGGTCAATGTCGGCCTCGGCGGCAGAATGGCCGACGCCAAAGCTGAAAAAGTCACTGCCGTCAAGCAGCGTTTTGGCGGAGGTTGCCTTTAGCGCCGCCCAGTCGAGCGGTTCGGGGAGATATTCCTGCTGTTCTGCCTGATAGGGGTTATACCGTACGCCGTCCTTCACCGGAAGCGAATCCTGCAAGGAGAAAACGACAACGTTCTGAATGGCGGACTCTTCCAATGCCTCCTGCAGCAGGGCATAGTTGTCATCGGAAATAAACGCGGTGGTGCTGCCGGAATCGTTTAGGATGCGGACATGGTAATCCTTGGCAAACCAGTTGCCAAACGAGTTGACGACAGCACCGATTTTGCTGATGGCAAAGAAAAGATAGACAAACTCCGGGCAGTTGGAGATGCAGACCGGAATCTCATCCCCGGCCTTGAAGCCCATCGCCGAGAGAGCATCGGCAGTCTTGTCGATTGCCTGCAGCATCTCGGTATAGGAAATTTCGTTCCCCTGATACGAAAGTGCTGTGCCGATATGGGGGTACGGAGTGTAAGCTCGTGATATAGGGAATGCCGATGATTGCGTTCGACATCCTCAACAACGGGCTGATACTTTTCGATTCGTTTGCGCTGCATTGTTTCCATGATAATCACCACACACAATTATTTCTGTATCCGTAAAGCAAAGGCAGGATACAGATCGCTTGCTTTAATTATACTGTGAATTGAGTAGATTGTCTAGAATTGGCAATGAATAAAGAAAAAAGCAGGCGCAAGAGCGTCTGCTTCAAAAACAGGGGGGTTATGGGAAAGGAACTATTTATCGATCCTGCACACTTCCAAACTCTTGGTAATATCGCCGTGGATCAGGGTGGACACCCGCTCGATGAGGGCGGCGGGGTCGTCCCTCATGCCGGTGCGCACCCATTCCAGCGTCAGGCCGACGAAGGCGTGCTTGTAAAAATTCGCGATGAACTCCTTGTCCTCCGGCCGCACGGTCATCCCGACGGCCTTTTCCTCGACGACGCCGATCATCAGCTCGTAGGTCAGGCGGTAGAGGTAATTCTCGATATGCTCGCGGCTGATGGAATGATAAACCTTGGTGACAAAGACCTTGTCCTTCTGCACGGCCTGCAAAATCTGCAAAAAGCCCTGCTGCCATGTGTCGTAGGTCTTTTGCCCGGCCAGCGCGCGGGTGGCGCTAAAAGGAAGATATTAAAAAGGTTGTTCTGGCTTACTCCGGCGGTCTGGATACCTCCATCATCATTCCCTGGCTGAAAGAGAACTACAACAACTGCGAAGTTGTTGCTGTTTCCGGCGACGTTGGCCAGGGCACTGAGCTGGATGGCCTGGAAGAAAAGGCCCTCAAGACCGGCGCTTCCAAGCTGTACGTTCTGGACCTGAAGAAAGATTACGTTGAGAACTACATCTGGCCCTGCCTGAAAGCCGATGCCAAGTACGAAGAGTACCTGCTGGGCACCTCTCATGCTCGTCCGTGCATCGCAAAGGCACTGGCTGAGATTGCCAAGAAAGAGAATGCCGATGCCATCTGCCATGGCTGCACCGGCAAGGGCAACGACCAGGTTCGTTTCGAGCTGACCCTGAAAGCCCTCGCTCCCGAAATGGCCATCATCGCCCCGTGGCGTGAGTGGAACATCAAGAGCCGTGATGAGGAGATCGATTACGCCGAGGCACACAACATTCCCCTGCGGATCAACCGTGAGACCAACTACTCCAAGGACAAAAACCTGTGGCATCTGAGCCACGAGGGTCTGGACCTCGAGAAGCCCTCTCTGGAGCCGCAGTACAACAAGCCCGGCTTCCTGGAGCTGGGTGTTTCCCCGGAGCAGGCGCCGGATACCCCGACCTATGTTACCATCCACTTTGAGAAGGGCATTCCCACCGCTGTGGACGGCAAGGAGATGGACGGTGTTGCCCTGATTGAGTACCTGAACAAGATCGGCGGCGAGAATGGCATTGGCCAGCTGGATATCGTTGAGAACCGTCTTGTCGGCATGAAGAGCCGCGGCGTGTACGAAACCCCCGCCGGCACCATCCTGTACAAGGCTCACAACGTTCTGGAAACCATCACCATCGACAAGGATGCTTTCCACTTCAAGGAGTCCGTTGCTCAGAAGATGGGCGAGCTGGTTTACGATGGCAAGTGGTTCACCCCGCTGCGTGAAGCCCTGAGCGCATTCACTGACGACCTGCAGAAGACCGTTACCGGTGATGTGAAACTGAAGCTGTACAAGGGCAACCTGATCAACGCTGGTGTTACCAGCCCGTTCACCCTGTACGATGAGCAGACTGCTTCCTTCGGCGAGGATGAGGATTACGATCAGTTTGATGCAAATGGCTTTATCAACCTGTTTGGCCTGCCCATTGCTGAGCGCGCCAAGCTGGCAAAGAACTGGCCGGAAGTAAAGTAATCGCATTTTTCCATTAACAAAACTGCCGCCAGGGAGGCATTGACCCCCTTGGCGGCTTTGGCGTTCCAGTATATACTATAAAAAGAAAAAAGAATGATGATGGTGGACCGCCGTGCCTGCGGCACAGCTCAAAAAAAGCCAAGGTCGCAGCAAACATCAGACTGAGCCCCCATTAAAAGGCTGTATCTATTTTATTTGCGCGCGCGGCGCGCACACCAACATGTTTCATTATTCTTTATTCGCTATTCATTACAATAACACCGGAGGTTTTCTTATGCCCCAACTTTGGCAGGGACGTTCCAGCAAAGCGGTGGACAGCCGCGTGAACGACTTTAACTCTTCCATCCGCTTTGATGCGCGGATGATCGAACAGGATATCCACGGCAGCATGGTACACTCTGCTATGCTGGGCAAGCAGGGCATCATCTCCCAGCAGGATGTGGACGATATTCACAAGGGCCTGCAATCCATTTTGAACGATCTGCACAGCGGCGCGTTGGAGATTGACCCCAATGCCGAGGATGTGCACACCTTTGTGGAGCAGACGCTGACCGCCCGCGTGGGCGATGCCGGCAAGCGGCTGCACACCGGCCGCAGCCGCAACGACCAGGTTGCGCTGGATATCCGCCTGAACCTGCGGGAAGCATCGCTCCACTTGCAGGGGCAGATCAAGGAATTGATCCTGACCATCTGCGACCAGGCAGAAAAATCTTCTTCCTATGTTATGCCCGGTTACACCCATCTGCAGCGTGCCCAGCCGGTCACCTTTGGCCACCAGCTGATGGCTTACGCCTGGATGCTGCTGCGCGACCTGGGCCGCATGCAGGACGCCACCGCCCGCATGGACGCTGAGTGCCCGTTGGGTTCCGGCGCTCTGGCTGGCACCACCTACCCGCTGGACCGTTTTTATACGGCACAGGAGCTGGGCTTTGCCGCGCCCTGCGGCAACTCCATCGACGGCGTGTCTGACCGCGACTTCTGCATCGAGCTGTGCAGCGCCATGGCGACCTGTATGATGCACCTCTCCCGCCTGTCGGAAGAGATCATCCTGTGGTGCAGCTGGGAGTTCAAGTTCATTGAGCTGGACGACGCTTTCACCACCGGTTCTTCCATTATGCCGCAGAAGAAAAACCCGGACGTGACCGAGCTGATCCGCGGCAAGACCGGCCGCGTTTACGGCGACCTGAACACCCTGCTGGTTATGATGAAGGGCATCCCCCTCGCCTACGACAAGGACATGCAGGAGGACAAGGAAGCCGTATTTGACGCGGTGGACACTTTGGAGCTGTGCTTAAAAACCATCACCCCGATGCTGGCCACCATGACGCCGCTGCCCGCCAACATGCGCCGCGCCGCCGCCAAGGGCTTTATCAACGCAACGGACTGCGCCGACTACCTGACCAAGAAAGGCATGCCGTTCCGCGATGCTTACAAATGCACCGGCACCATGGTGGGTGCCTGCATCCGGGCAGACAAAACGCTGGAAGAGCTGACGCTGGACGAGTTTAAGCAGTACAGTGATCTGTTTGAGGCGGACATCTATGACGCCATTGACCTGACGCACTGCTGCGAGGGCCGCACCAGTTACGGCGGCCCCACTCAGGCCAGCGTGCTGAAACAGATTGCGGATGTAAAAAGCAAAATCAACTGCTGAACGCTGTAATAGATAGGGGTTTGTTTGGGATGGCTAAGTATAAAATTTTTGTGGATGGTTCTTCCGGCACAACCGGCCTGCGCATTGCGGACCGCCTGGCCGCACGGGATGAATTTGAGATCCTGCACATTTCCGAAGCCGACCGCAAGGATGTAAACGCCCGCGCCGCCGTGATTAACCAGAGCGATCTGAGCTTTTTGTGCCTGCCGGATGCTGCAGCCAGGGAGGTTGTGCCCCTGCTGCGCCCCGATGTGCGTATTCTGGACACTTCTACCGCACACCGCACCGCGCCGGATTGGGTGTATGGCCTGCCGGAGCTGCATGGCAAACGGGATGCTCTGCGCACCGCCAACCGCGTGGCTGTTCCGGGCTGCTATGCCACCGGCTTTATCACGCTGGTGGCCCCGCTGGTGGAGCTTGGCCTGCTGGCTGCAGATTATCCACTGACCTGCCACGGGCTTTCCGGTTATTCCGGCGCAGGCAAAAGCGGCATTGCCCAGTACCGCGACCCGGAGCGCGACATTGCCTTTGAAAGCCCGCGCCCCTACGGCTTAACGCTGGATCACAAGCACCTGCCAGAAATGCAGAAGATCTGCGGCCTTGCGGAGCCGCCGGTGTTCTGTCCCATTGTAGATGACTACTACTGCGGCATGGAAGTTACCGTTCCCCTGCGTCTGGACCTTGTGGGCCACAGCGCTGAGGAGCTGGCCACCGCTTTGCAGGAGTATTACGCAGGCGAAACCATGATCAAGGTGCACGCTTTGGGCACTGCCCCCAAGTTCCTGCCCGCCAATACGCTGGCCGGCAAGGACACCTTGGAAATTTACCCCACTGTTTCCCCCGACGGCAAGCGGATGCTGCTCATCAGCCTGCTGGACAACCTTGGCAAAGGCAGCTCCGGTGCCGCCGTGCAGTGCATGAACATCATGCTGGGGCTGGAGGAAACGAAAGGGCTGGAATTGTAAGTTAGGAGTTAGGAGTTTTCCGGTATGTTGGCCTGCTGGCCGCATGGCACCGCTTTGGTGTGGTTTGTAGGGAACGGTCTTGACTGTTCCGCAGCTGTCTTTACCGGGTGGGTTCCGTTTCTTCTGATTTTTGATGTTATTTGTGGGAAAGAGGAAAAGTAACATGGCAAAGTATAAGGTCATTTCCGGCGGCGTTTGTGCCGCCAAGGGTTTTTCTGCTTCCGGCGTACATGCTGGGTTCCGGGCCAATCCCAACAAGCTGGATCTGGCCATCATCAAGGCGGATGTACGCTGTGCCGCTGCCGGTGTTTACACCACCAACAAGGTGTATGGCGCCCCCATCAAGGTTGACCGCGCCCACCTGGTGGACGGCCACGCACAGGCTGTTCTGGTGAACAGTGGCAACGCCAACACCTGCGCCGCCAACGGCGTGGATCTGGCCAATGAGTGCTGCGCCCTGGTGGCCCAGCAGCTGGGCATTGCAGCCGAGGATGTTCTGCCGGCTTCCACCGGCGTTATCGGCCAGCCCATGACGATTGACCCGTTCGCCCGCGGTATTCCCGCCGCAGCGGCCAGGCTGCAGGCCAGCGCCGAGGGCAGCAGCGAAGCTGCCAAGGCCATTATGACCACCGATACTTACGAGAAAGAATATGCCATTGAATTTGAGCTGGCCGGCAAAACCTGCCGCCTTGGCGCGATCGGCAAGGGCAGCGGCATGATTGCCCCCAACATGGCCACCATGCTGGCGTTCTACACCACCGATGCTGCCGTCAGCCCGGAGCTGCTGCAAAAGGCACTGCGCGCCGTTGTGCCCACTACCTACAACCAGATGAGCGTTGACCTGGATACCTCCACCAACGATACCCTGCTGCTGCTGGCTTCCGGCCTGGCGGGCAACGAGCCTGTTGTGACCGAAGGCCCGGAGTATGACAAATTTCTGGCTGCCCTGGGCGCTGTGGCGGAGCATATGTGCGCCTTGCATGCTTCTGACGGCGAGGGTGCCACCCACCTGATCACCTGCGAAGTGACCCACGCCCCCACCCACGAGATTGCCCGCGCCGTGGCAAAGAGCGTTGTCTGCTCCAACCTGTTCAAGGCCGCCGTGTTTGGCCGCGACGCCAACTGGGGCCGCATCCTGTGCGCCATCGGCTATACGCCGGGGGATTTTTCCATCGACAAGGTCAGCGTGCGCATTGCCAGCAAGGCAGGCGAGGTGTTTGTGTGCGAAAACGCCGCCTACCATCCGTTCAGCGAGGACGAAGCCTATGCGGTTCTGGGCGAGCACGACATCCTGGTCAAAGTCGATATGGGCACCGGCGAAGCCAGCGGCAAAGCCTGGGGCTGCGATCTGACCTATGACTATGTTAAGATCAACGGCGATTACCGGACCTGATTTTGCAATTAGAAATTAGGAATGAGGAATGAGCAATGAACGGCTCGTTTAGGCTTGTAGCTTTTAATTTGTGCGCACACCGCCAACTCCTAACTCCTAACTTATCTTGCTACTTTTACGTTTGGGGAGCGATTTATGAAAAACGAGGAAATGGCGCTGCTTTTTTCGGAAGCCACGCCCTACATCCAGAAATATCATGGCAAAACCCTGGTGATCAAATACGGCGGCAATGCCATGGTAAACGAGGAATTGAAACTGGCCGTTATGAACGACCTTGTCACCCTGACCCTGCTGGGTGTGCGCGTTGTGCTGGTACACGGCGGCGGCCCGGCCATCAACCAGATGCTGAACCGCGTGGGCAAGGAATCCAAGTTTGTCAACGGCCTGCGTTATACCGATAAAGAAACCATGAGCATTGTGCAGCAGGTTCTGGCCGGTCAGGTCAACAAGGATCTGGTTGCGTTGCTCAAGGGCCGCGGCGTTGGCCTGTGTGGTCTGGACGGCCACACCATCACCTGCTCCCGCAAGAGTGATGTAGACCTGGGCTATGTGGGCAACGTGGAAAAAGTGGACACCACCCTGATTGAGCACCTGCTCAACGATGGCTTTATCCCGGTCATTGCCACGGTTGGCATGGATGAAAACGGCATTGCCTACAACATCAACGCCGATACTGCTGCAGCCGCCATTGCTATTGCCCTGCACGCCGAAAAGTTCGTTTCCATGACGGATATTGTCGGCCTGCTGTATGACAAGGACGATGAATCCACCCTGATCCCCGAAGTGGAGATTTCCGAGATAGAGGGCTACAAGGCACATGGCGTCATCTCCGGCGGCATGATCCCCAAAATCGAGGGCATGGCCGATGCCATTTATGAGGGTGTGCATGAGGCGGTTATCATTGATGGCCGTGTTCCTCATTCTATTCTGCTGGAAATGTTCTCTGACCGTGGTTCCGGCACCCTGTTCTACCGCCGCGGCAACCGATGATTTAATTTTACGGGGATTCGCGGGGGATTTTGTACCTTTTTTGAAAAAAAGGTACCGAAAAAACTTCCAATATATTATAATATAAAAATAGTGCAAGCTGGCCGTGGGTACATAGCATGTACTTACGGCACAGTTATTCATTCGCCTATTTTTTAGGTTTATTCCTGAATAATCCGGCTGCCAACCCTTCCAGACCTCCCAAGGAGGGAATACCATGAATACCGAAAAAGTCATCAAACGTGACCAGAAATACATCATGCACACCTATGCCCGCAGCCCGCTGGTGCTGGAGCACGGCGAGGGCATGTATGCCTATGATGCAGACGGCAAAGCCTATCTGGACTTTACCTCCGGCATTGGCGTAAACGCGCTGGGCTACTGCCACCCGGCCTGGGTACAGGCCGTTACCATGCAGGCCACCCGTTTGCAGCATTCTTCCAACCTGTATTACACCGCCCCCTGCGGCAAGCTGGCCAAGCGGCTGTGCGCCCGCACCGGGCTTGACCAGGTGTTTTTCGGCAACTCTGGTGCCGAAGCCAACGAAGGTGCCATCAAGTGCGCCCGCAAATACAGTGTGACCACCTATGGTCCCGACCGCAACAAAGTTCTGACGCTGGTCAACTCGTTCCATGGCCGCACCCTTGCCACCCTGACCGCCACCGGCCAGGATGTTTTCCACAAGGATTTTGGCCCCTTCCCTGCTAACTTCGGCTACATCCCCGCCAACGATTTTGACACATTCAAGGCCGCTGTGGATGATTCTGTCTGCGCTGTTATGATGGAGATGGTACAGGGCGAAGGCGGCGTGGTTGCGCTGGACGCCGACTATGTGCAGAGCGTTGCCGACTACTGCCACGCCCACGATATTTTGATTATTGTGGACGAAGTACAGACCGGCGTGGGCCGCACCGGCACTTTCTTGGCCTGCGAGCAGTTCGGCCTGAAGCCGGATCTCGTCACCCTGGCCAAGGGGCTGGGCGGCGGCCTGCCCATCGGTGCCGTGCTGGCAAGCAAAAAGGTTGCCGATACCATGGGTCCCGGCTCTCACGGTTCCACCTTTGGCGGCAACCCGGTCGTCTGTGCAGGCGGCTGCGCTGTGCTGGATGCCATGGATGATGCGTTCATGCGCAACGTCAACGCCCGCGCCGCCCAGCTGCGGGAGGGTCTTGCCTCTCTGCCGCATGTCGCATCTGTCAGCGGCATGGGCCTGATGGTCGGCATTGCCTTTGCCGATGACGTAAAAGCCGCCGATGTGCGTGCTGCC
>VOFE01001476.1_pt1 | contig 32001 bp, 50 predicted proteins | sample 5384071 | NCBI WGS metagenome assembly VOFE01 (sample SAMN12384724, study PRJNA508395) | human gut metagenome | isolation source: healthy gut D | host: Homo sapiens
AATTGTATATGGAATGTTGATTCCAATATACAGAAAGATCAATGTTACTTTGCTAGCAAATACACTGTTCAAGATTCCAAGATTGGCAACGATACTAAACAGCGGAAGCACGATCATGGTAATCGGAATTCCCATTGCCGATACAAAACTTGTCTGAATGATTTTATTTCCCAAAAATGTGAATCTCGCCAGTACATATGCTGCCGGCGCACAGATCAGGATCAGCAGGAAACATGATATCAGGGAATATAACATTGAGTTCATAAAGAACGTTGCCACACCACCAGATCCCCATGCCTGTATATAATTTTCAAAATGTAGTCCTGTAGGGAACTTTAATGCTTTTCCTGCGAAAATATCAGTTGTTGTCGAAAGACTCGCTGCAAGAATCCAGCCAAGCAGCATAAATGTAAAGATAACCCACAAGATGATCACGATATATCCAGGAGCCAGTTTCATTTCTTTTTTCCAGTTGATTTTCTGTCTTACTTTCTTTTCTTTTTCCATAACTGCTCCTCCTTTCTAAAATTCAAGATCATCATCTTTGATCAATTTGTTACAGATTGAGAATACGATCACTACACATACGCACAGAATGATACCGATTGCAGCTCCATATCCTGCATTTCTCTCTGTCACCGCATTACCTGCGCCAAATGTATGCATATACATATACTGTACCGGTACGATTGTTGCCTTATCTGCCGTAACCGATGAGAACAACTGTGACCATACGAAGAATGCAGATGTTGTTACTGTCCACATTGTAATATTTGTCTTAAATACACCTTTTAAAAGAGGCATTGTCATATAGCGGAACTGCTGCGGTTTATTCGCACCGTCAATTGTTGCCGCCTCAAAAGATCCGGGCTGATTCTTTCGATTCCACTCATCCAGATCAACATATGATATCCTATCATTCCGAAGCAGTATGCAAAAAGCAATGCCCAAAAGTTGTGATCGGAATCCAGCCATGGAGTTTTCGCAAGTTTATGTAATCCAAGCGAATCCAAAACACCCTTTAAAAGTCCGAATTTAGAACTGTATACATACTGCAGCCACATGGTTGCAAGCGCTACCGCACTTACGATATTCGGAAGATAGATGATTGCACGGAAGAATTTCTTCCCGTGTATTCCACTTGTCAGGATTACTCCGAATAACAGGGACACCGATAATACGATGATTCCACCCAGTGCCCAGATTTTCAAAATGTTCATCATTGCTGTTTTAAAGATCGCTGTCGTAAACAACTTCTGGTAGTTGCCCAATCCAACAAATGTCCACCATTCCATTGTATCCGTTACTGACTCGATCTTATACATACTCATCATAATGGTTCTGATAATCGGATACAGGAATACTATGAGGAAGATGATTACTGCCGGGGCAAGAAACCCAACGATCATTTTTTTATTCTTCTTCACGTATATGCCTCCTTTTACTAAAATATGGTGGCCGCGTAGTAACCGCCCTGCCACCATATTGATCACTATCTAGTCTCTTTTCTTTACTGTCTGATTTTACTTTCCTGCTGCGTCTTTCATTGCTTTGATGAATCCTGCTGCGTCCAGTTTGCCTGAAGCAAGTTTCTGTGTGTTTTCCTGAAGCACAGGTGTGATATCATTGTTGCTTTCTACGCCTGCTGCCCAGTCATAGAAAGTTGTTGTTGCATCGAACGCTTCTTTTACTCCTGCGAGTTCTGTCGGCCATGCATCTGAATTGGCTTTGTCAGTTGGGATACAAAGAGCGTCTTCTGTCATCTTCTTATCGTACTCACCTGTTGTAATGTACTCGATAAGCTGGAATGCTTCGTCTGCCATCTTAGAATCCTTGTTAATTGCAAGTACCTGGTTTGCAATGTTGTTAGCTGTATTATCATCTTTTCCGTCTGGAACTGATGGATAATTGAAGTAACCCCATTCAAGATCCTCTGCTACAGAATCTTTTTCTTCATTTGGAAGCCATGATCCGCAGATAACGATTGCTGCATCACCAGGAGCAAATTCCTGATTCTGTCCTGCCGGATATTTGTTTGTTGCGATATTTTTTGAGAAATAACCTTTCTTAGCGAAATCAGCAAAACTTTCTGCTGCTGCTTTAACTTTTTCATCATCCCATGTTACAGATTCGCCATTATATTCTTCTCCTGTTACCAGAGCTTTTACTCCATCCTGTCCGATATATCTTGCAAGATGATATCCAATGAATGATGTCAGATAAGCATCATCTGCTGTAATTGGTGTAATTCCTGCTTCTTTTAATTTTGCACAAGCTGCATCTAATTCTTCCCATGTAGTTGGTACGGATTCGATTCCTGCTTTTGTAAATAATGTCTTATTGTAGAAGAAACCAAAGATAGATGGCTGATATGGAATGCTGTGTAATGTATCATCTCCATCATGTGTCTGACCATATGCATTACGTGCAATCTTGAACAGTGTCTCATTGCCGTGCTCTGCCTCATAGTCTTTTGCCATGTCTTCCAGATCCATCAGATATTTGCCCCATGTTCCGTTTACACGGTTAACATCTTCATCAAACAAATCAATCTGCTGTTTTGCGCTCAAAGCCGGCTCCAGTCCCTCTCTCTGTCCGGTACGTCCCTTGAACTGTACATCAACCTTAACACCAGTATCTTTTTCATACTTACTGATAGCTTCCTTGATAACCTTTGCCTGTGGTTCATCCTCACTCCACATAGCCCAGTATACAAGTTTGTCCCCACCTTTGCTGCTTCCACTGTCTGAACCTGATTTGCTTCCGCATCCTACAACCAGTGAAGCTGCCATTGCCACGCACAGAAGTGCGCTCACAATTTTCTTTTTCATAACACGTTTCCTCCTATTTCGTATCGTTTGTTGTTAAATCTATTCTAATACAAACTTGCACAAAAATCTTTATCTTATAGAACTCTAAATTTGCACTATCTGCATTAGTTATTTGATTTTTGAACAAATTTATTGTATCATATTGTATAGATTTTACAAAGTATTATTTTCACAGACTTGCTTTTATTTACAAAACATATTGTAAAACATACACGCAAAGGAGAATAAGCATGGCATACTATGGAGTGGATTTACATAATTCTATCACTTTAGGACGAATCTTCAGTATTCATTATTTTGAATATATGAGTGATTTCAGCTTTGAAGGAGAATCTCACAACTTCTGGGAGTTTGTCTGTGTCGACAAAGGCGAAGTTGATGTAACCAGAGGAAAAACGCATACGATATTAAAAAAAGGAGATCTCGTTTTTCACAAGCCCAATGAATTTCATAATGTTAAAGCGACCGGCAATATTGCGCCCAACCTGGTTGTTATTTCTTTTGAATGCCATGATGATGCCATGTACTTTTTTCAATGACAGGATCTTGCGGATTGATGAGACAGAGCGTAATCTGCTTGCCGACATTATAATAGAAGCCAGACGCTGTTTTGACTGCAGACTGGATGATCCTTATCTACAGAATATGCCTTTAAAGGATTCCAATACATTTGGATCTCAGCAGATGATCAGACTCTATCTGGAACATTTTCTGATCCACCTGATCCGCCGCTATTCCAATCCGGTCGTCCTTCAGAAAAAACTTTCAAAAGTAGATGCCCCCAAAGCTACAAAAAGTAAAAGCGATGCCGAAGTTTTCAATCGTGTTACCGACTACCTGGAAAGCCATCTGAATACACATGTTACCATTGATCAGATCTGCAAAGACAATCTGATTGGACGTTCACAGCTCCAAAAGATTTTCAAAGAACATTGTGATCTCGGAATCATTGAATATTTTTCAATGCTGAAGATCAATGCTGCAAAAGAATTAATACGTACCAAGCAATTAAATTTTACCCAGGTTGCAGAACACCTTGGGTACAGTGTGTGGTCTTCTCAAAGACTGTATCCGGCTCATTAAATCCGATATGTCCATTGTGTCCAAGACCAAGAAGCTGAAGATCCTGACCGCCAAGAGAACGAATCAACTCTTCGTATCTTGCACATTCCTCATTGGCATCCTCTTTTGTTCCATCCGGAAGATGTGTATTTTCCGGTTTTACATTGACATGGTCAAAAGATTGTCGTGCATAAAATAGTAATAGCTCTGATCATTCTCTCTTGAAGTCCTTTATATTCATCAAGATTCACTGTTGTCACCTGAGAGAAATCAAGGTCTCCCTGCTCGTATTTTTCAACCAGATTCTTATATGCTCCGATCGGCGTAGAACCAGTTGCCAGTCCAAGCACACAGTCCGGTTTTAAAACTACCTGTGACGCAATGATATTTGCCGCCTTTTACTCATGTCTTCATAATCTTTTGCTCTGTAAATTTGCATTTGATATCCTCCTTAAGATATAAAAAAAATATAATTTATGCTTCTACAATGTCGGCAGTTGCAAAGAACTCCGGCAGATGAAAGCTCGGAATCTCGGTCCGAATCGGCGCATAGGACGCATAATGTTCAATCTCTGCCGCTTCGGGATATTTTGTAGAAATTACACCAGAAGTTGCTGCCTACATCCAAATGAAGCGGTCCGTAGATCTTCTCCAGAATCGCAATCGGCAAATGTAGTTTCATACTCCACGACTCTTCGTCGATCGTAGTTTTGCAGTCGAATTTTTTCCATCTCCTCCGGCGTAAAATACGTCCGATAGATACGCTCTTCTCCATATTCCGCCGAAGCGCACCATTCGCATTCACTTCTAAATTCAAATACAACGCATTCGTATTTCGCTCTCTCTCAGAATCAAACTGAAAAAAAGCCTCCATCGCACTGTCTCGATATACAGGATCTTGATTCTTCTCATAAACACGAAGCGGATTTTTCTCCCTGCATACCATCTTTAAATAGAAACCATCCGACGGCACAAACCCAAGATATCCATATGTCTCCGGTATTTGCGTTGTTCCCCACAGAAGATGTTCCCTCGAAATGGTTCCACGTTTTCTAATTCTTCAGCGCTGCTGATCGCCGGCACTTCTATTCTCATACCCCCGCACCCCCTCTTTCTTACAAATATACCAAAAAGTGAAGAAAAGACAAGGTTTACAATTATGCAACATTTACAATCGTGCAAAAAGTAACCTATCGTGCTATTGAATTATCCAGCACAATTCCATATACTCAACTTATAACTATTTTTTAAATAATACTTTATGGATAGTACCAAAAAGGTCCGAAAACTCTTTTGCTTACGCAAAAAAGCGGATAACGACCTTGAGGAAAGGAGATTAATATGTCAAAAACAAAAGGAAGAGTTACTTTACCAAGTGAATCTAATTTTTTAAACGAGACAAAAGAAATGCTGGGCCGCTGGGGCTGCAGACGCTCTTCGTGACAGTGATGGAACAAAGCTTGACGCCGCTGCGAAAGCATTGGATGCCAAGATCTATACTACTTATTTTGTTGCAAGGGGACACAACGAATTTGCACAGGAGCATATGGATGAATGCCAGCAGATGCTCTTAATGTCTAAACATAATGTAGCAACCGAAAATACAGTGACCATTGATTTTCTCGACGGATATTACAGAGAACAGGTTGTCGCCGACTATGTACACGACCCGAAGAAATGGTGGGAAGTCATCGACCGTACAACAGGGAAGTTGTGCCGGTTTCCTGCTGGGAAGTGGATCAGGACAAGGATCTTGTAACAATCAAAGATGCTGTGCCTTTCCACGAGTACACTGTTTCTTTCTTCGTATACGCAATCTGGGATCCGACTCAAATGTACAACCACATCACTAATAACTGGGGTGACAAGCCGCACGATATTCCATTCGATGTACGCCAAGCAAATTCCGGTGCATTTGCAAAGGATTACTTAAAACAGTGGCTCATCGACAATCCGGATACTGATGTCGTAAGATTTACCACATTTTTCTATCATTTTACACTGGTATTCAACGATCAGGCAAAGAGAAATTTGTAGACTGGTTTGGATATGGTGCAACGGTTTCCATCAAAGCATTAGAGGAATTTGAACAGGAATACGGATACGCTCTTCGCCCGGAAGATATCGTAGATAACGGTTACTACAACTCTACCTTCCGCGTACCTACCCGTGCATACCGTGACTACATGGACTTCATCCAGCGTTTCGTTGCGAAAAAGGCAAAAGAGCTTGTAGAGATCACACACGAAGCCGGACGTGAAGCGATGATGTTCTTAGGCGATAACTGGATCGGAACCGAGCCTTACGGACCGTATTTTGAAGATATCGGACTGGACGCAGTTGTAGGTAGTGTCGGCGGCGGCGCTACTCTTCGTCTGATCTCTGACATTCCGGGTGTAAAATATACCGAAGGCCGTTTCCTTCCATATTTCTTCCCGGATACATTCTACGAAGGAAACGATCCTTGTATCGAAGCCATTGACAACTGGCTCAGCGCAAGACGTGCTCTGATGAGAAATCCTGTGGACAGAATCGGATACGGCGGATATTTAAGCCTTGCTTACAAATTCCCGAAATTCGTGGACTATATTGAGAAAGTAACCGACGAGTTCCGTCTCATTTACGACAATGTAAAAGGTAAAAAGCATACTGCGGACTGAAAGTCGGTATTCTGAACTCCTGGGGAAAAATCCGTTCCTGGCAGCCTTATATGGTGGCGCACGCATTATGGTATAAGCAGACTTACTCTTACTTCGGCATTCTGGAATCTTTAAGTGGTGCTGCGGTAGACGTACAATTCTTAAGCTTTGATGAAATCCGTGAACATGGCGTTCCGGCTGACATTGATGTCATCATCAATGCAGGGGATGCAGCAACTGCTTTCTCCGGCGGCGAAGAATGGCTGGATGAAAACTTGTGACAAACCATTCGCCAGTGGGTATATAATGGCGGCGGTTTCGTAGGTGTCGGTGATCCGACCGCAATACATCACGGCGGAAGATTCTTCCAGCTTGCTGATATCCTCGGTGTAGATAAAGAACTTGGTTTCACGTTATCTACCGACAAATATTTCAAGACTGCCTTAGACAAGCACTTCATCACAGAAGACAGAAGCGCAGACTTTGATTTCGGAGAGAGCAAGCATGATATCTATGCTCTGAGCCCTGCAACAGAGATCATCGAATACTCTAACAACGAAGTACATATGGCAGCAAATACTTACGGAAAAGGACGCGGCGTCTACATCTCCGGTCTGCCATACAGCTATGAGAATACAAGACTTCTCATGCGCGCAATGTTCTATGCAGCAAGCAAAGAAGACCGTTACCACATCTGGTACGCCGACAACTTAAACTGCGAAGTCAACGCATATCCGGAAAGCGGAAAATACGCGATCTTAAACAACTCAAACGAGACACAGACAACCAAGTTCTATGATGGCGAAGGAAACTGTGAGACTATCACATTAGAACCTTGTGAAATCCTGTGGAGATAAAAAACTTTCTTAACAAGAATCAGGGACGGGTTAAAACCCGTCCCTGATTGTATTTATGAACACTCTACTCTTCTCATCTTATTTCCCTGGCTGTCCATAATAAGCATTTGCTCCATGTTTTCTATAGTAATGTTTATCCTGTAATTCCTGTGGTGCAGGCTGATTCTTTGGATTGATCATCTCACAACGGGCAGCCATTTTTGCCACCTCTTCCAGTACTACCGCATTATGGACAGCCTCCTTGGCATCCTTGCCCCATGTAAATGGTCCGTGATTCTTACAGAGTACCGCCGGCATTGCCTCACTGTCAATTCCACATGCTTCAAAATGGTCTACAATCAATACGCCTGTATTTTTTTCATATGCTTCGTCAATCACTTCTTTTGTTAGCTTTCTCACACATGGAACTTCACCATAAATATAATCTGCATGTGTGGTTCCATAACAAGAATTCCTCTTCCTGCCTGAGCCCAGCTTGTTGCCCAAGTAGAATGTGTATGTACAACACCACCAATATTCGGGAATCTGTTATACAGTTCTACATGAGTTGCTGTATCAGAGGATGGATTGAAGCCTCCCTCTACTTTATTTCCATGAAGATCTACAACTACCATGTCTTCCGGTGTCAGCTTGTCATAATCCACACCACTTGGCTTGATCACAAAAAGTCCCTGCTCCCTGTCGATCCCGCTGACATTTCCCCATGTAAATGTTACCAGATCATATTTTGGAAGAAGCATGTTTGCTTCATATACTTCTTTTCTTTAACTGTTCCAGCATAATCTTCTCCTCTTATTCCCTATCCCCATGGATTTTCCGTTGGATATCTCACGCCTGCCGGCTGATTGTAACCGATCTCTTCAACCGGTACTCCGATATATTTAAATACTTCATACAGTGCTTTCCCGTAATTTCCGAATGCAACTGCTCCGTGATGCGGATAACCACCTTCAATCAGAACATGGCGGTAGAATCTTCCCATCTCCGGAATTGCAAATACACCGATGGATCCAAAGGATCTTGTTGCCACCGGAAGAATCTCTCCCTGAGCAATATAACCGCGAAGAATATTGTCCGCTGTGCTCTGAAGACGGAAGAATGTAATATCTCCCGGTACCAGATCGCCTTCTAATGTTCCCTGTGTTACCTCCTCCGGCAATGTTCTTGCCATGATCATCTGATACTTCATCACACCGCAAGACAACTTGCTGGAAGCAGTATTTCCACAGTGGAATGCCATAAATGTATCTTTCTGTGTATAATCAAATTTACCTTTAATCTCGGCCTCGTACATATCTGCCGGAACAGAATTGTTAATATCCAGAAGTGTTACCGCATCCTGACTGATTACCGTTCCGATAAATTCACTAAGCGCACCGTAAATATCTACTTCACAGGACACCGGAATTCCCTGTGCAGCAAGACGGCTGTTTACATAACAGGGAACGAATCCGAACTGTGTCTGGAATGCAGGCCAGCATTTTCCGGCAATGGTCACATATTTACGATACCCTCTATGCTCTTCTACCCAGTCTTTCAATGTCAGTTCATACTGCGCAAGCTTTGAAAGAATCTCCGGTTTTTTATTACCTTCCCCAAGCTCCTCTTCCATCTCTTTTACAACTGCTGGAATACGTTCATCTCCGGCATGCTTGTTAAATGCTTCAAAAGGTCAAGCTCTGAGTTTTCTTCAATTTCTACACCAAGATTGTAAAGCTGCTTAATCGGTGCATTACAAGCCAGGAAATTAAGCGGTCTTGGACCAAAGCTGATAATTTTCAAATTCTGGAGTCCTTCTACTGCACGGGCAATTGGAAGGAAATCATGGATCATGTCTGCACATTCTTCCGCTGTTCCAACCGGATACTCTGGGATATAAGCTTTTACATTGCGAAGCTTTAAGTTATAGCTTGCATTTAACATACCACAATATGCGTCTCCACGTCCTTGAACAAGATTATCTCCAGTTTCTTCTGCTGCTGCAACGAACATCTTCGGTCCATCAAAATGCTTTGCGAGCAATGTCTCAGAAATCTCCGGTCCAAAGTTTCCAAGATATACACAAAGAGCATTACAGCCTGCTTTTTTGATATCTTCTAATGCCTGTACCATGTGAATCTCACTCTCCACGATACAGATTGGGCACTCGTAAATGTCTGCCTCATCATATTTTGCCTGATATGCCTCTACCAATGCCTTTCTTCTGTTTACAGACAGACTCTCCGGGAAACAATCCCGGCTTACTGCCACAATACCTACTTTGATTTTTTGGAATGTTAATCATGTTATTTTCTCTCCTTTACACTAAATAATCTACCGCTGCCTGCTCAATGGCAATTCCCTTTTATATCTCTCAATAAATACTTCGAATCCTTCCACATCCTTCGGGTCCGGCTCCATGCTGACGCCTTCTGCTCCTGCGAATACTTTCTTGGTTAAGTAATCACCAAGGGCTTCTCCCTCTTCTTTGTGAGTGCTGCTGCCAGGATGCTCTGTCCAACGCCTTTTGTCTTAAAGAGTCCACCGTGTCCGAGAATCTCATCAACGGCTACCTTCTCTTCTTTCAGAAGAATGTCCATTCCGACTTTCAGGACTTCCAGAGATGCATATAAGTTTGCTCTCATGAAGTTTGCAAGATTGAATTTGCTGTCTGGCATACGAACAAATAACGGACGTCCTTCATCAAATCCAACAACCGGTTCTCCTGCGAAGAAGTTATAAGACATCAGACCGCCACAGTCTGCATCACCTTCCAGAGCTTTGTTGTAAAGAGTTCCGAACAGATCGTTCATATCGACTTTCATACCGAATGCTTCTGCAAATTCTTTGAAAATATTTACCCATGCATTCAGATCTGAAGTACAGTTGTTGCAGTGAACCATTGCCACGGCATCTCCTGCAGGTGTTGTTACCATATCGATCTCTTCATGTACTTTCTCAAGTGCTTTTTCAAGAACAACCATTGCAAATACACTGGTTCCTGCTGATACATTACCGGTGCGGATTCTGACGCTATTCGTAGCTGCCATACCGGTTCCTGCATCACCTTCCGGAGGGCATACCGGAATGCCTGCCTGAAGCTTTCCTGTTGGGTCCAGAAGCTTTGCACCTTCTTCGGTAAGTGTTCCTGCCTTTTCACCTGCAACCAAGACTTTTGGAAGGATATCTTCTACTTTCCAAGGATATCCTTTCGGTGCAACCAGTTCATCGAACTTGGCAAGCATCTCTTTATTCCAGTTACGTGTTGTGCTGTCGATCGGGAACATTCCGGGTCTTCTTGCAGTCTACATCGTTGATGATCAGACGGAATCTGTCTCCAAGGTCAATCAGAGATGTTGCGACAGCCGGTCCTTCTTTCGCTGTAAATACAAGACGTGTAGGGTCTTCTCTGTCACCCATGCTAAGCGGCTGGCACTTGATGCTGATCGGTCCATCTGCGATTGTCGGGCAAACTTCCAGCATATGAGCTTCCAGAATACCTTCTTTTCCAGGTACAAGGTTGTATGTGTAGTCTTCCATGAAGGAAGTTCCCTTAGCATCCTTCATTCCCTGAGTCATGATCTTCATAATACGGACCATAGCAGCTGTCTTCCAGTCTCCTTCTGCTCCAAATCCATAACCTTTTTCCATCAGTCTCTGGATTGCAAGTCCCGGAAGCTGTTTCAGTCCACCAAGATCTCCGAAGTGTGTTACGATTGCCTGATAGTTCTTTGCTTCAAGGAATCTTTCAAATCCAAGTTCGATCTGAGCCTGAACTGCCACATGTTTTCTGAATTCTTCCGGATCTCTTCCTTCCAGAAGGATCTGATATTTGTCATAGTATTCTTCAACAAGTGCATTTACATCACCCTGTCCAACTTGAGCTACTGCGTCAGCAACTTCATTTACCGGGTAAGCATCAACTTCCCATCCGAATTTGATCTGAGCCTCTACTTTGTCACCTTCTGTTACGGCAACGTTTCTCATGTTGTCAGCTACACGCATAACACGTACATGACTGCTTTCGATGACACCAACTGCTGTACGCATCCTTCCATACCTGTTGCATGAGACGCTGCTCCTGAACCTACGTGAAGGAAATATACATATCCTCCGATACCTGCTAAGAGACCGCAGATAAGATGTGCCAGAAAACGAGTTCTCTTTACATTGATACCGAGCATCAAAGCGCTCTGTCTATTTGCTCCCACTGCATAGAAGCTTCTTCCAAGCTTCGTATAGCGCAGTACAAAGAACAGGAGAATAACCAGAAGCACTGCCACAACTACACCGATTTCTACATAGGCATCCACATATTTCCCGATTCGGTTTACTGTTCCCATTCCCGGAACAACCACACGAGTATCTTTCAACGCTACAAATGCTTTATTTTCTACGTTAAATGGATTCGTATGTACGATCGTTGTCATACCACGGGCGAAGAACATACCTGCCAGCGATACGATAAATGGCTGAATATCAAGGTAAGCTACCAGATAGCCCTGTACAATACCAAATGCAAGACCAATTCCGATCGCAATCAGAAGTGAAACGACTATTACCGCCGCCCATGTGATCCAGATATACCGCACAGCACATACTGACAAGCGCTGCCACACCACCGACGGAAATGTCGATTACTTCCTGTGATCATAACGATACTAAGTCCGCAGGATGCGATCAAAAGAGCCGCATTTGCATTTAAAATATTAAAGAATGTCTGTGGTTTTAAGAAACCACCGCCCTGAAAACACAATTGCTCCGATATACATTAAGAAAAATACAATCACGGTAATCAACAGGAGCAGATTTGTATCAGACATATTTTTCAATTTATTTTTACCGGTTGCTGTCTTTTTCATTTTGCCATCTTAAACAGCCTTTGCCTGTGGTTTCATCTTTTTTGTCAAATCAGCAATTTTTTTCTCACTGCCGGAGCACTAAATACAACAAGTGCAATTACAACAACTGCCTTATATGCAGAAAGTGCATCGGACTCTACATTGAATTTGTAAAGTGTTGTTGTCAGGAACTGGATAACATATGCCCCCAAGATAGAAGCTGTCATGTTAAATTTACCTCCGCTCCAAAGGAGTTTCCGCCAAGAGCAACCGCAAGGATGGCATCCATCTCGATATCCTTTGCAATAACGGAGTAGTTGATGGAGGACAGACGGCTTACTTTGATTAGTGCTGCTACCGCTACACACAGTCCGAGGATTACAAAAGAAATAAATTTGATAAATGCAGGGTTCAGACCATTCAGTCTGGAAGAACTTGCATTGATACCAACTGCCTGTGTATATAATCCAAGGTTTGTAATTTCAGGAAGATCAAGCAGTACGCAGATCAGCATAATGAATACCGGTGTGGGAATCGGAATTCCCGGAATAAATCCACCATATATACCGAAGGACGGATCACTTACAATAGGAAGCTCGTTGTTGTTGATCCATGCTGCAATGGAACGTCCTGCCGTATAGAGGATCAGGGTTGCTACCATGGGCTGGATCTTGAAATATGCTACCAGGGCACCGTTAAAGGCACCGAACAGCATCGCTGCCACACAGGCTACCAGAAATGCTACGATAATGGGTGCCTGCAGGTTCTTCGGGCTGGAGTTTGTTCCGCAAAGTACACGAAGGATTACAGATGCCTGCGATGGCAATGGCAGCGCCCACGCTGATATCCTGTCCGCCGGAAGCTGCAGTGACCAGTGTCATGCCAATGGCTAAAATAGCCAGTTCGGAACCGTAGTCCAGGATCGTCATCAGATAACCGGACAATACCGGATCTCCTGCGCTGTTACATCCATTGTAATTTTAAGAAAGACGGATCTACGATCAGATTGAATACTGCCAGGATTATCAGAACCAATGCCAATGGGATAAAATCTGCTTTCCTTTCAGGAAATTTTTTTACCTTTTTCTACTTTCTTTCATTACTCATTACTTTCACCTCCGGCAATCGTACTCATAATACTGCTCTGGGTCAGATCATCTCCGGACAGTTCGCCCACCACCTTTCGGTCACTCATAACTACCAGTCGTGAGCAAGTACGAAGCATCTCGTCGGTCTCGGAAGAGATGAAGGTCACGCTCATGCCTTCATGCCAGCTTCAGTACCAGCTTCTGGATATCCACCTTGGTACCGACATCGATACCTCTGGTGGGCTCATCCAGAATCAGATATTCCGGATGGGTCAGAAGCCACCTGGCTAAGATTACCTTCTGCTGATTACCGCCGGACAGCGACTTGATGGGTGTCTCGGCCGATGCCGTCTTGATATCCAGCAGTTTGATGTATTCGTCTGCAAATTTATTAGCTTCCGCCTTGGAAATAGGGTGGAAGAATCCACGAAGCACCTGTAATGCCAGGATAATATTCTCTCTTACGGACAAGTCACCTACGATACCGTCACGCTTACGATCCTCCGGCAGATATGCGATTCCCTGCTGCATAGCGTCTAGAGGCTTGGAGATCTTGACCTGCTTGCCGTTCTTCTTAAGCGTTCCGCCGATCACTCTGTCAGCTCCGAAGATAGCGCGGACGCACTCGCTTCGGCCAGATCCCAACAGTCCCGTAAATCCATTGACCTCGCCCTTCTTAATATAGAAGTCAAATGGTTTGATCCTGCATTCGCTGCTGCAGTCCTTGGTCTCAAATAAGAGGGTTCCTCTCCGTCCGAACCTTCTGTTCCGTGGGCTGCTCGCCTTTGATATCGGACAGGTCATCCAGTTCCTTACCCAACATTTTGGATACCAGTTGTACTCTGGGCAGATCCTTGATGGCATATTCACCTACCAGACTGCCGTCACGCATAACAGTGATCTTGTCACACACTTCATATACCTGATCCAGGAAATGGGTTACGAAGATGATACCCACGCCTCTGGCCTTCAGATCGCGCATCAGTCCGAAGAGCTTGTCACTTCCTGCTCATCCAGAGAGGAGGTCGGCTCATCCAGGATCAGTACTTTACAATCCATATCTACAGCTCTGGCAATGGCTACCATCTGCTGTACGGCGATGGAACAGCTTGCCAGCTGCTGGGACGCTTTCGCGGGGATATCCAGATTCTGTAAGATCTTGTCTGCGTCCTCATTCATTTTTTTCCAGTTCTGATAGATCTTATGTTGGAACGTCCTATGTACATGTTCTCCGCCACGGACAGATTCGGACAGAGTGTAATCTCCTGATATACCGTACTGATGCCCAGCTTCTGTGCCTCCTGCGGAGAGTGAATGGATACGGCTTTGTCATTGCCGTCGATGAAGATCTGGCCTTCATCTTTGCTGTAGACACCTGTCAGTACCTTGATCAGGGTTGACTTTCCGGCACCGTTCTCTCCCATCAGCGCATGAATCTCACCTTTGTTCAGATGGAAGTCCACACCTTTCAGAGCACGTACACCGGGAAAGCTTTTGTGTATATTTTTCATTTCCAATACAGATTTCTACTTTCACCAAGCGTATTCACCTCTTCACCTTTATTTGCTGTGTTACTTTTTTCGTAAAATATTTTAACACAGGCGGAGCTAACCCATTCGCGCCTGTTAAATGGGGTCACTAGATACCTTTTACTCACAATCCCAGATTAGATACCGTAGTTGTCTACGTCTTCCTGCGTAATAGTGGTAGCATCGAAGCCCTTTCTCATCCATGATGATGGTCTTCTCGGAGATGGTCTCGCCGTTCTCCAGCTTCTTGATGATGTCATCGATGTAGGAAGCCTGGAAGGGGTTGCACTGGCCGTCGTAGTTCCAGTTGCCGGCGAGCAGTTCTTCCAGAGCGCCCACTTGTTGCAGTCGAAGCCCATGACGATGACATCCTTACCTACGCCGTGGGAGATATTTGCCTTATCCAGAGCTGCTACAGCACCCTTGGCCATATCGTCGTTCTCAGCGTAGATTACGTTGAAAGGAGTACCTGCGTCGATTACGGACTGTACGATCTGCTGTGCTTTCTCTGCGTTCCACTCAGCGGTCTGCTGTGTTACCAGATTGAATCCGTCGTTTGCTGCTGCGTCATCCAGAGCACCGGTACGTCCCTGCTGTGCTGCGGAACCCATAACACCCTGTAAATGAATAATGTTATATTCACTTAAGTTCTGGCTCTTTAACCAGTCAACTGCGGTCTGTCCTTCCTTTGCCATATCGGATACGATGGATGCTCCTCTGTATGCGAAGGACAGGCTCTCATCTGCATGATTCTTTGATTGACATTCGCCAGTCCGAAGCTGTCATTTTCTTTCTGCGCCACGCCTTTTTCAATATTTTCTCGAAGTGCCGATAATACTTCTTTGCACATTCCTTTTCCATTATCGCTTACTTTGAAGACAAGATTTACTCCTTCACGATATCCCCAGACAAAAATCCTACTCTTTCCTCTCTTCTTCTTCACACCGTGGTAGAGCGCATTCTCCACCAACGGCTGCAAGAGCAGTTTGGGGATCATATAGTCCGAAATATTATCTTCCATATCGACCTCGTATTCCATAATGTCCTGATAACGGAAACCCTGAATCTTCAAATAACTTTCAATATGAGAACTCTCTTCATGCACAGACACAAAATCTTTCCCCTGTGCCAATGTTGTTCGGAAGAAATTCGATAAATATGTCACCATAGCGATTACATCTTCTTTCTGATTATCTTCCGCCAGCCATACGATCGCATCTAACGTATTATACAGAAAATGAGGATTGATCTGTTCCTGAAGAAGTCTCGTTTCCATAAGGTGGAGATTCTTTTCCTTTTCTTTGATATTATCTAACAGCGTCCCTATCTCTCCGGTCATATTGTTAAAACTGTCTGTCAAAACTTGAATCTCCCGAATATCTGTCCCTTCCGATCTCGCTTTAAAGTCTCCTTCCGCTACCTTTTCCGTCAGACCACATAATCTTCGAACCGGTTCCGTAATGCTTCGAAAGGCCCGGAACGTAAGAATTGCTGCCGCATAGATCGCAAGTGCTGTAATTAAAATACAGAGTAATCTAATCCTTGCATTGTGCTTCTCCTGCAATTCACAAACGGTCTGAAGCTCCGCCGTCTCTGTATGAATATAATCCTGAATCCCCTCTTCTACAATGGTTGTCAGCATATAAATATTTTCATCCAGAAATTCCATATTATCTTCATATTTCCCGCTGTTTTGAATCATATCCTCCAGCGTTCTCATATTGATCATCAATGCATTCAGCGTATTGGACAGACGTGTGATTTCATTTCGATTGATCTCCACTGACGTCATCTCTGATAATTTCTTACATTTATCTTTCATTTCCTCAATGGCTTCGTATGGGTTCACCGTCACAATTCCATTTACCGTAACTTCTCCCTAACCCTAATTCTTGAAAATCTTCTTTTCTCACAACCGCCAGATACGCACTGTAATCCATGGTTTCTTTAAAATCCAGACTGTCATTGGCATAAATAATACTTTGCGTAATCTCCGTATATGTTTTGGTAGCCTCCGTCATTGCATGCATCCCATAGATCAGCGCGAAAATCATGGGCACAAATACCGCAGCAGCAATCATGGCAAGTCTCTTGTTCAACGACACGTTTCTTCTATCTTTTTCCATGCCTTATCGCCCTATCCCTTTCTGCGCGCCCGGTATTCCTTCGGCGAACATCCCTGTGTCTTTTTGAATATATAGCTGAAATAATGCGGATCTTTATATCCGACTTCATAACCAATTTCAGAAGTCTTCATAGACGAACACATCAAATATTCTCGCGCCTTCTCCATTCTCACTTCCGTCAGATATTCTACAAACGTTTTCCCGGCTTCTTTACTGAAAATTGAACTGAAATAGCTGGGACTCATCCCAACATGCATTGCTACTGTGTTAAGAGAGATTTCCTCTGTCATGTAATGTTTCTCTATTTCCTCTTTGGCAGCCATAATAATATCTGAATACCGTCTTCCGCTTGCCATGTCACGAACTTCAATTACTTTTACCAATAACTTCTTCAGGTTTTCTTTTATTTCACGAACATTTCCGTTCCTTTGAATGGCTGTCTGAAGTTCCTGAACTTCCTTTTGCAATTCCTCGCCATCGGACAGTTTTTCACAAAACGATAAAATCACAATACAGATATCCATAACCACGTATTGCCGTACCATCGCAGAGCGCATGTGATCCTTTTCCAGCTGCATTGCATATGCTTCACAAAAAATCGTTCACTTCTTCTTTCGTTCCATTATTCAGGAATTTCTCAAGAACCGTTCTCGTCTTTCCCACCTGCACAAATCCTTTTACCGGCACTTCTCCCTCTTCCTTTTGCACTTGGAGATCTGCAATCGATAAAATCTGTTTTGGCTTCTCTGTAAAGCGGGAGGCAAATACTTTGTCTGCTTCTCGAAAAGAATCTTTCAAATTGCGAATGCGGTCTACGCTTTTTCCCAACTGCTCCGAAATACTCGAGTTCTTTCCACTGATCCATTACGCAGTGAAGACAATTACTGAAATCACGAATTTTTTTCCCGCATTTTCTCTTCATTTTCTTCCATCACCAGAAATGCAAGACCGGAAATGCCTCGTTGGAACATGCAGACGCCTTCTATTTGTTTCACTTCTCCTTCCAGCTCTTCACTGGCTTGAACGGTCTGCTCAAGTAAATTCTTTTCATCTGAATTCATCAGGATTTTGAACAAACATACGGCATAGCAGGACGCGCTCAAATTCAATCCGAATTTTTTCCTTCTTCCACAGCCTCTCCCATGGACATCTCGCCAATCATAAGCCTGTCAAAAGTTTTGATTTCTCATTCTCTGTATTTTCCTGCATATCTCTGGAATAGCGCAGAAGCAGTTCCTTTTCTTCTCTCTCCTGTAGAATATTTTCTTTCACCTGCCCCAACGCCTCCAAAAGCTTTGCCAGAAGAGATCGGTTTTAACAAATAATCTGTAACGCCGATTTTAATTGCTTCTTTTGCATATTGAAATTCATCATAGCCGCTTAAGATCAAAATCTTAATATTGGGAAGTTCCGTCTTCACCAGCCAGCTTAATTCAGTCCGTCCATGAATGGCATCCGAATATCTGTAATCATAATATCCGGCTTCTCTTTCAGGATCAGCGGATATGCAAGCTCTCCGTCACTTGCCTCTCCACGAACTCATAACCCTCTTTTTCCCAGTCAATACTTCGTTTTACACCGTTTCGGATAATCATTTCATCCTCTACGAGAAATACTTTTATACCGCTCATCTTTTGTCCTCTTTCATCTAATACTCTCTCTGCTTCACAATATCTTCCGTAATCGCCTGTATGGTATACCTTTTTCCACCCAGCATAATCTCATAATTCTCCGGTATGTTTGCAAATACTTCTTCCGGAACATTCCATTCTTTTGAAGGAGTTCTTTATCTTCAATCTGTTCCATCACTTTTTCCACATAATATCCATGTTCAGGATTGCACTCGGCATCTATCAAAATCTCTCCATTTCGCATTCTGCGAAGTCCCTCCTGTGTAGCATCAAAAGAAATAATCTGAATATCTCCTCCCGGTCCTACCGTCTTACCGGCATCTCGAATGGCATCAATTGCACCGAATGCTTCATTGTCATTTTCACAGTAAACAAAATTAATATCTTCATACTCTTTCAGCATTTTCGTCATGACTTCATAAGCTTTCATGCCTCCGTATATTCTCCCGATTCCTGCGCCAGAAGATTCCACCCGTACTTGTCCGCAGCGTCTTCTAATGCATTGGTTCTTCCAATCTGAGAAGTCGCTCCCAGTGTTCCTTGGATATTTACAATGTTAACTTCCGGTATCTGGTTTTCCTCTACATAATGATTGAGCACCTTACACGCCTTCTGCCCTTCCAGATAAAAATTCGAACCGATCCACGCAGTGTAGAGACCGGTATCTCTTACCGATACTTTTCGGTCTATCACAATCACCGGGATTCCGGCGCGTTTGCCTCTTCAATACAGTATTCCATCCGCTTTCTACCACCGGAGAAAACACGATATAATCGACTTCCTGCTGGATAAATCTGCGAATTGCCATAATCTGATTGGACTGCTTCTGTTTTGCATCCTCAAAGAGAAGATCATATCCCCGTTCCGGTGTAAATGTTTGTTTAATGGAAATCGAGTTAGCTGTCCGCCAGTCAGATTCCGCACCGACCTGCGAAAATCCAATCGTGACAAGTTTCTCCTGACTTTCACTTCCGTCATTTTCTATTCTCTTATCCCCCTCTGCCGTCACAGCTATCACAATAATAGAAATGAGCAACACGATTCCGACAAGTCCTGTCATTATTCTCTTCATAACATATTTATCCTCCCTGTCACTTTAGACAATATATCTCTTATTTTATCCTCTATTATAGAAGAACTTTTTTTGATTGTAACATACTTTTTCTTTTGAAAATAAAATTTTTGCTCCTGATATAAAAAGGCACTTCACAGAGAAGCACCTTTTCATATATCTTTGTTCTATCTTCTTTTATAATTTTTTCATCCGCTCTATAATCCGATTCGCCCGATCATAAATCTCATCCGGATCAACGCCCACGTGAAATTCTCCCGCTTCGTATAAAATATTTCCATTTACCATAGTAAGCATCACATTCTGTTTGCTTCCGCTATACACCAGATTTTTCGAAATATTGTTAAGCGGCTGCATATTCGGCTGGTGAAGATCGATCATAATAAGATCCGCAAGCTTCCCGGCTTTCAGCGTATCGCATTCCTGAAGCCCCATTGCTTTCGCTCCGCCAACGGTTGCCATGCGAAGTACCTCGTCTGCGTCCACTGCTGCTGCGTCCTTCTCTCTGAGCTTCGCAAGCCCCGTCACGAGAAACATTTCCCGGAACATATCCAGACAGTTATTGCTTGCAGGTCCGTCTGTTCCGATCGCAAGGTTGATTCCCTCTCCATAAGTCTTGCAATGGGCGCAATTCCACTTGCAAGCTTCATATTAGACGCAGGGTTTGTCACCACAGACAGATCATGCTTCTTAAAAATATCCATATCTTCTTTCTGTCAGATATACACCGTGATATCCTCCCGCCTCCGTATTCAAACATCCCAAGACTTTCAAGATATCCGGTCGGTGTCATACCGGTGCGCACTCTACACTCCTCCACTTCTCTGACCGTCTCAGAATTATGCGTATAAACCGGAGCGTGATAATTATGTGCCAGAAGCGCTACCTCTTTCAGCAGTTTTCTGAAGTTGTGTACTCTGCATGGAAGCCAAGGCAAAAAGAAATAAGCTCATGGTCGTGATTATACTTCTCATACCAGTTGGCAAGCTGTCCGGGAGACTGCGTAAAATCATTCATCGCCCCCGCGATTACCGTTCGAAATCCACAGTCCTTGGACGCTTCCGCAATGGCATCCGGGGTCAGATACATATCGAAATTCGCAGTAATCCCACTGGTGAGATATTCCATAATGGCAAGCTTTGACAAATGATAAATATCTTCTTCTGTAAGCTTTGCTTCCATCGGAAATACTTGTTCATTCAGCCATTCGTTAAGTGGAAGGTCATCCGCATACGACCGCAGAAATGTCATTCCTGAGTGTGTATGTGCATTTTTGAACCCCGGCATCACCAGATTCCCCTTGGCATCAATCTCTCGGTCCCACTCCTTTTGCAATGCCTCGGCATCAAAGCTTCCGCTCGTTCCCACATATGCAACGCGATTCCCTTCTATCTGAATCTCTCCTCAATCAATACCTTCTCCCTCTGCCATCGTGAGAATCTTCGCATTATATATTCTTATCTTCATTCTGCTCCCCCGCCTTTCTCATGCGACTTACAGACTTTCTGCTATATTTACGATTGAAGCAGTAATCAGCTTCTTAAATAAAGGAGCTACCCGGTCCGCAGTTGCCTGCACTTCTTCATGACTTAGCGGCTCTTCTGTCATTCCACATGCAAGATTGGATATACAGGAAATACCGCAGATCTTCATCCCCATGTGATTCGCTGCAATTCCTTCACAGGCGGTACTCATACCCACAGCATCTGCCCCCAGTATGCGGCACATACGGACTTCTGCCGGCGTCTCAAAGTTAGGTCCGGTAAGCTGGATATAAACCCCTTCTTTCAGCGGAATACCCAGTTCTTTTTGCAGTATCTTTGATAATCTCTCGAAGCTTCTTATCATAAACCTCAGACATATCACAAAAATCTCGGACCCAGTTCTTCAATATTTGCCCCGATAAGAGGTGATGGAACAAAATCCGCAATCTGATCTTGAATCAGCATGAAATCTCCGCGGAAAATTCATGATTTACTCCGCCGGATGCATTCGTAAGAAACAGCACCTCTGCTCCCATCAGCTTCATAAGGCGCACCGGAAGCACAACATCTGTCATGGAATACCCTTCATAATAATGCACTCTTCCCTGCATGATCACCACCGGAACATTTTCCACATAGCCAAAGAGAAATCTCCCCTTATGTCCCGGAACGGTAGACACCGGAAATCCTTCGATATCATGATAGGAAATTGTTTTTCAATACGAATCTCCTCACCGTAATCCCCAAGACCGGAGCCTAAGATCAACGCGATCTTCGGGCGAAACGGAATCTCTTCCTTCATAGACTCATAGCATTTTAATAACTTTTCATATACCGGATTCATAGCCACGCCTCCTTCATTTATGAATCAAATAAATGCTCCACTACTTTTCCATTTTCTAATTTTAGCACCCGCTGGTTGCTGCTGCCTCTGAATTTGAGCGTAATATCCTTCTTCTCCTGAACAAATTCTCCATCAACCAGCACATCAATATAAGACAGCATCTCTTCTGTCACATCCGTATGCACTTCGCCACCTTCCGGCAGATCAACATCATAGAGATACCCCGTGTAACACCAGATATTCTTCGCCGGATAAGTCTCTTTGATCCTCCGAAGAAGTTCCACCAATTCCACCTGATTTTCCGGCTCAAACGGTTCTCCTCCCAAAAGAGAAAAGCCCTGTACATACATAGGTTTCATCAGCTCTATGATTCTGTCTTCCACTTCTTTCGTATAGGGCTGACCAAAATTAAAATCCCATGTTTCTGCATTAAAACAACCCTTACAATGGTGTCGGCAGCCGGATACAAAGAGGCTGATTCTCACGCCCTCGCCATTGGCAATATCATATTCATTTTTTTTATATTTCCATAATTCATAATTTTATCATCCTTTTTCTCATTTTCTGATACTTTTTCGTATTCTTTTGCTTTTTGTAAATCAGCCAGCTCGGTCAGATACCAATACTTGGAATCCTCGGTAATATTATCTTTGTCCAGCACATAAATAAGCTTCGGAAATGCAGGTGTAATCCAGATACCCTTCTCATTCTTGACACCCTGGATTCTCTGTTCAGCACTTCCTCGATGATCATCGCAAGGTCATCCCTGGTTCTTCCTTCCGGGACTTCATCGAGATACATGAACATCGTTACGAACGGTGCCTGCCCATTACAGGTCATAAGGGTGATAAGCTGGTACTGGATCGTCTGAATTCCGCTCTGTACCTCTGCACGCAGCCTTCTCTCTGTAATCTTGTCGATGATCGCATCATCCAGAACCTTTTCTCCGGATTCTTTCTTTCTTCAATGACACTCTTGCGGAGCTTCCGGCTCACATCGACGAACGGTGCGATATGGGCAAGCGTAAAGGACTGTCCGCCATACTGGTTACTTGCAACCTGCGCCACGATCTGTGTTGTGACATTACACGCAGTGAAGAAGCTATGTGGCTTCTCAATCATTGTCTCACTGATGACGGTTCCATTCTGGAGCATATCCTGAAGGTTGATCAGATCACAGTTGTGCTCTTTCTGTGCGAAATAGTCATATCATGAAAATGAATGATTCCTTCTTCGTGTGCACGTACAACCTCCTCCGGAAGAAGAACACGTCTTGACAAGTCTTTGCTGACCTCTCCTGACTATCTACATATTGGTCAGCAAACACACGATCTATAAATACAATTGGAAATCCTTCAGGAATCTGACTTTTGATTTTCTTAAAAGAGTCCGCTGTAGACGCAATAACAATACCATCTACGATTCCTGATGACAATGTTCTCAACGCCTTTTTTTCCAATTCTAATTTATCACGAGTATTGGAAATAACTAAATTATATTTTTCTTTTGAGATAACATCATCCACATCCTCAATCAATGCAGCAAAAACAGAATTCGTAATATCTGGAACAATCAATCCTATCATCTTTCTTTTTCCCGTTCTAAACATTCTTCCTGCCGCATCGGGAGAATAACCGAGTTTATCAACTGCCTCCAGTACTTTACTTTTTGTTTCTTCCGCTACATATCTTGTATTATTTAATACATGTGAAACTGTAGATATTGACACATTGGCCATCTCTGCTACATCTTTTATTGTTGTTTTTGCTCTCATATACTTTTTCTTTCTATTACTTTTTAATTTTCATTTCTATACTAACTGTATATGTTTTCCAGATAATCCATTTGGCAAATAATGGATTTCTTTATTATCTAATATAACATTTTTTTTTCTTTCCCGTACCATTTATTTTTTATATCTAACAATGCCCCTGATATCTAAAATTTGAAATCGAAATATCACCCAGCACCTCTGGCACACACGGGTTAAAACTCATTCCTTTTCCGAATAACTTATTCCAAAAAGTCCATATAACACTTGTGATACAAATCCAGCCGCATGCCATAACTGCCCTGGCCATCTCCAGGATTTTCCACTGTCAGCCTCTAGTACTTCATAAAAATTTTTATGTAATATTGCCGTTCTCATTTGTTGTGCAATCATCATTAGCAATATATCCTTTCTTTGTAAATCCGAACATGCTGACGCAAATCCTGATTCCCACACCGGCCATATTGAACCAATAAAATTATTATAATCCTTTCTATGCGGAAATAATTGTATTCCATATGGTGTCATTGCCTCTCTAATCCCTTTATTCAATATTATACTTTTTGCCTTTCTGAAGCAATTCCAAATTTATTCCACACAACAGCTTCTTCACCTGATGTTTCCCACATTTTATTTTGATATGATTCACTTCCTATAGGACCACTCGTAAAATACCCCGCATCTTCATGCCAATATTTTCTTTGAATACTTTCTTTAATCTTTTTTGATTTTTCTCTCCATGTATGCACATATGAAGTTGCTCCTCTGACTACTTTTCAATTTTGACATACACTCAAATGCTCTCATATAATAACATTCGCTTCCTAGCGAAAACCCTGCATTTTCAGGCTCTTCAAAAGCATCATTAGACGTAGATTGTTCCGCTTTTACCAAGTCATATTTTACATCATATCGTTGTTCCATTTCTTTCGTCATAGTTAAAAGTGCTTCATAATTTTCGAATAACATTGCTTTATCACCTGTCGCCAAATAATAGTCCCAGATTCCAACTGCTCCTAATGCCGGGCCGTCGCTTCCATTATCAAACCCCTTTTTTATTGCATAGGAAAGTGTACTTTGCAACCTCCGGATCAATTAAACACTCCTCGCAAAGAAATATGAACTGAATCGAAGCCATACGCCAAACCCTTCACCCGGGCCTTGGAACAATCCTGCTTTGCCACATTCCCTCTTGTCCTGTTAGCGAATATCCTCCATAAGTACACTGTTGAAAAATTCTGATCGCAAGATTCCATACTGCATCTAACGCATCTATTTGTGTGCACAATCTAGGATAATTTCCCAAGAAACTATCAGCGTTCCATATATCTGTACGCCATGATTTTCTTGTCATATCCCCCCACTTAGTCTTTCTCCATGAAAACTTCCTCCACAATACGATCCACAGATACAATCTCATATGGATTGATTATATACGCATTCGGTTTCCCATAACTTTTATCTTCTATATGATTGCTAAAAACAGAAAATCGGCTGTTTTTATATAACAATTTATCCTCTGTTTTCATCTGTTTCAAACTACGCTTTGCCTGATCACTATATTCAATGCCTCTCAATCCATAAATTTTTGTCGCAACGGTTCCATGCTGAAGCAACACCTGAATTTTGGGATTATAGTTTTTCTGAATTCGAATATTATCTAAATTCCCACTGACATTTTTCGCCGCTTTTCTTTGTCGATTTTAGGCATTTGATTCAAAACAATCAAAACATTATTATCGCATATAATTTCTGTTACACATTGATCAAAAAGCAGGAAAAACAAGCTTTTTTTCAACATTTGGCACCTCCAATTCATAGCCATGACATATCAGTTTTTTTTTCTTTAGTCTTCCATAAAATCTCTTGATATGGCAACTTTATTCTTATCTCCTCATCACACACATCATCGAAAGTAAAATGAACCTCAAAAGCATACGACATTATATCCTGATCTGTAAAATCCGCTTCATTTATCTTTATATCTGGCCACTCGCCCGGAGTAATCCGAAAACGCAATGGATAAACTTTAGCGCCATTTTCAGCAAAAAACTCCCGTTCCCAAATCCGATGGCTTAATAAATGTTTTGATGGTTTCTTTTTATTTTTTCATCTAAAGTATATATAATACTGAAATAATTCCTCGCTTCATCTGACTCAGTTAATGCCACAAAATAGGTTTGTTTATTTTTTTTCCATGTATATATGTATTTCAAATCACCTGTGAATGTCCCACTCACATCTCTTTGTATAAGTTCCCTTTTGAACACTTCGGCAATTTGTAAAGGATTAAAAATGATTCCGTTTCCGACTGTATGCAAAATTTTTCTGTATTTTCCAAACAATACTCTATTTGCATCCCTTCTTCCTTCATTTCTATTTTACATATTTTATCTATACTTCCTGTCTTATGCGTATAGTGGATCATACGTTCTAATTTTATCATTGCTTTTTTTCCTTTCTATTTAATTCCCGACATTTTTTTATGCTGTTCTGCAGATGATTCTGCAAAAATAAAGAAATTAAAAATACAGGAAGACACGCCAGCATTGCTGTTGCAATCACTACATTCCATTTTGTGTTATATCCTCCCACCATATTAGCAAGATAGACCATAATTGTCTGATACTCAGGATTTTTATTAACAATCAGCGGCCATAAGTAATTGTTCCAGTTTCCCAGAAAAATGCTATACACAAGGGAATAATAATCGGCTTAGATAAAGGAAATATGATTGTAAAAACATTCTGTAAGTAGAACAGCCATCCAACTTTGCAGCTTCTTCCAGTTCTACCGGAAAGCTCTGGTAAAACTGACGAAATAAAAATATTCCATACGCATTAAATAAAGCTGGTAATAATATCCCCCGCATATGTATTGGTAATTCCCATTTGTTTGCAAATCATAAATAGCGGTACTAAAATAGACGATATTGGTATCATTAAAGTACTGATAACAATGGTAAACATCACTTTCTTCCCGACAAACTTCATTCTGGCAAACGCATACCCCACATTGCATGTAACACCAGTGCAATTAAAGTAACACTAATCGCAATCAGAAAAAGAATTGCCAAGCGCACGGATAAAATCTACGGTTAATGCTGTCTGTATACTTTCCAACGATGGATTTTCAGTAATCATCGAAGCTTGAAAAATTGTATGCTCATTCGAAAACTAACCATGAATAGAATATAGATTGGAAACAACATTATGATTCCAAGGAAAATAAGCACTACTGATAAAGCACGATTCTTCTTTGTCTTCATTTCACTTGCTCTCCTTTCCATTCAGCTTCAACATTACTACTGCTAAAATTGTCATAATCAAAAACATGAACACAGATAATCCTGCCCCATATCCTGCTTTCATCATTTCAAAAGACTGTTTATAAATATAAAGACTGGCTACTTCTGTAGATTTTGCAGGTCCTCCCCGTCATAACCATAATTAAGTCTAGGCATTGGAACGATGCTATCACAGATGTAATAAGTACAAATATACTTGTCGGTTTTAATAACGGAAATGTAATTCTCAGAATATATTCCAATTATTTGCGCCATCCAGTTTTGCCGCTTCATAATAACTTTCTGGTATATCTTTAATCGCAGATAAAAACAAGATAATATTATAGCCCATGTTAATCCATAACAGCACAACAGCAATACACGCCATAGCTTGTGTCGTAGAGCCTAAAAACTTCTGATTCTCAATGTTGATCGTCTTTAGGAAAATATTGATAAATCCTGTGCGATCCATATATAAAAACATCCATAAACAACTCGCTATAACTGATGTGATAGAATATGGAAGCAGAAAAGCCGTCTTCACAAAACCTGCTGTTTTTTTACTTCTTATCCGATCGATCAATACCGCGAAAAGTATGGAAAAACTAAATAGCGCAGGTACATACAACAACGTCAGCTTAAATGTTCTCATCAACGAATTCCACCATGCCATATCGTGAAACATCGTTATATAATTTTGTAACCCAATGAATTCTTTTACATTCGCAAAATTCCAGTTATATAGACTCATATACAATGAATACACTATAGGAATAATAATAAAAATTAAGAGTCCTATAAAGTCTGGAAGTACAAATGAATACGTCACTGCAGATTGTTTTAACTTTTTTCTCGATATTATGCTTTTCTGCCCCATAATCCCACCTCATATTACTTTAGTGCTTCTAATTGTTCTGCTTCGCTTTTTCGCTGCGTCTTCTGCTGAATTCCTCCAAACATTATAGATTGCAAAGCATCTCCCATAATATCCGTTTCTTCGGAAGAATATACAGGCTCTGGTACTGCCGTATCATAAAACTCCGTAAATGTAGCCTTTAGCCCTTCTTCAAATACCTCCTGATTCGCTTCAATAACAGATTGTCTTGTAGGATATGCAAACTTCGCCTCCGTACACCACTTTGTATTGTAGGTAATATCATCACTTCCAAAACACGAGAAAATAAACTCAGCCGCTGCTTCTACATTTCACTCTGACTGCAGACGCCAAGCATCTGGCCTCCCGCCGTTGTCTGAGACGTTTTTCCATCCGGTGATGGTAACGGCACAACCTGAATATTATGACCATTTTTATTATATTCTTCTGCCGCATTTATCATATAGGTGCCGCCTATTTGCATTGCCGCAATCCCATTGGCTATATTATCAATACTCCACGGCCCATCTTGCAGAGAACTTGGACAATATCCTTTTTTATAAAACTCTCCCCAAAACTCCATTGCATTCACCATTTCTTTAGAACCTGCTGTTACATTTCCTTCATCATCATATAAATCAGCTCTGCCATTTCATAAATGCCCACCAATTAAACAACGTATAGGGTGTCTTTTTCAACCGGAAGCGCAATACCATAACGCTCATCTGTAGTTAATTTTTTTGCCGCTTTCCAACAACTCATCCCATGTTTTGGAGGGTTTACTCCTGCTTCTTTTAATAGATCTGCGTCATAGAAGAGACCTAATGTTTACATTCAAACGGCAATGTATACATTTTCCCATCTCTCCAGTTACTGTTTCTAAAAAAGAAGGAAGCATATCTTCTTTCAGATCATCCGAATAATACTCCGTAAGATCGGCAAGCATATCTGCATCAGTAAACTTTTTAAAGGTTGCCGGCTCTACCCAAAGAATGTCGGGACATTCACCGTTTGCATATGCTGTTGTAACCAGCGTAGTCGTATAATCTGTCTGATTCACGCTGGAATATTCTACTTTCACTTTATCTTGCGAGTCATTATATTCATTGATCATATTTTCAATGACTTCAGCCTCTGTTCCTGTATGAAAATCCCAAAATGTCAGTACTGACTCAGCATTTTTTTCTGATTTATCTTCATTTTCCCTTTTTCACCACATCCAGCTAATACCGTAGAACAGATGCCTATTACAGCCAACGCCGCTGCCAATCTCTTATATTTCATATGTTATCTCCTTTCCTGATCAAATTGATTTTTTACCTTTCTTGCCAATTTCCTGTTTCCTTCCTCTGACGGTGCCGTCCTGGATCCATTTAACCGAATTTGCTCTCTCTTATTTTGTTCGAATTCTTTCATTCTTTCATTTCTGGCCCGATATGCTTCGTTCATTTCCAAAAGTCATCTCAGCTTCTTTTTTGGGCTTCGGGTATTAAATGTCCGTTTCAACACAAGTCTTTCTTCTACAGGCTGTATCGTAACTTCCGTTACCGGAGCCATTTTGATACCAATATGCTGTACATGCCCAATCGTCCGATAAATGATTCGCATGTCCATGTTCCATACTAATCTGAATATGTTTTTAAAATGTATCGGATCCGTTAAATGAAAGCGATAACTTACTTGATATCCATTCGTATCGGTGTCATGTATAATCGTCCCATTATATGGGGACTGATTCCTCTGCATTCCCCAGGCATGATTGAAATAGTCTTCTGCTCCAGTTCCATTAATGCTGGGAACCTCTTCATCATCAATACATATCATATCATCTCCTTCTCCCCACCAACTTCCTTGAAAATGTAACACGGAAAGATTACAACCCACATAATGGCCCCTGACCTTTCACATCTAACATTTGAAAATTATCTTTCCCGTCTAAATTTGGCACTATTCACCTCTGGAGAATTAACACAAAGGTCGTTTCCCCATCCAGCACAAGGCATGTCCCGTCTCCACGCAGCCTGAAAGTAGGCAATATTTTTGTTTCCTCATGATATAATTCATAGTCTACATGGAAGAATAATCCTAATGGTCTTTCATTCTCGTTAATGATCTCTATCTTAGCCCGCTTGTTAAATGGCATAGGAAAATAACAATTCATAGCCGCTGTCCCACCAAAAGTTCTTTCTTCACACGGACGAGATGATACATTAAATGGCAATGATGAAAAACTTGCCGGCATAGAATGACCAATACAAAAGAAATCGCCCAATGGGTAAGAACACTTGGTCCATCAAAATCATCCCACGTCATTTTTATTAAAACTTTTCGATAATAATCAGGATCATTAATTTCCCAATTAACCCCCTCTGCATTTTCCATTTCTGTAACGGGTGCTACTGAGCTTCCCAATACCGGATGCTGAATGGATGGTCCTAATATTTCCCTGCAAAATGACGTGACCCATATATGATTAATACATCCCGGTCCATCTATATCTGTTATAGTTACTGTTTTCCCTGCTTCTACGAGCCAATAATCCTTATTTCGTCCGCTTTGGTCCCAGCTGGAAACACGAGCTGTTCTGGCATCAGAAACTGTTGTAAAATTTTTAAAAATGACATCTGGTTTTTTCTGCATTTTCTTCTCCTTTTTCTAAAGAAATCGTTTGCGCAAACGTTTTTATGTTTAAATAATAACATATATATTTGATAAGTCAATCATAAATATTAACAATATTCATTATATTTTTTGTATAACACTCACAATTTTCATTCAGCAAAACTATTTTCTGTAAATTTAAAAAACTTAAAAATACGCTATTTCTCCGCACAAAAAATCACCGTCCCCACGGCTCTCAAGTCCGCACAAAACAGCGATTTCTACTGCGCGATCAGGGGAACCCTGGACACCCTGATTAAGAGTCAGGTGCTCTACCAACTGAGCTAATCGCGCATGCGTTATTTAGTTTTGTTACTTCTTTATGACGCAAAATTATTATATAGTATACCTTGTAAAAAAGCAAGTGTTTTTTATATTTTTTACTGTTTTTGTCAACTTTTTCTGATTTCCCGTTAAAACCTTTCGGATCTACGCATATTCTTTTACTCCTCTCATACAATTTACTAACGGAGGTTGGCATTATGTATTTCTCTTCAAAAAGTTATTTCAAAAGATATTTTCCAACAGGACAAGCTATCTATATTAACGGTAATCATACTGGGAAGTCTGTCACATTTTCTATATGAATTTTCCGGGAAAGCGTTATCTTTGCATTGTTTTGTCCGGTCAATGAATCCGTCTGGGGAACATTTGAAATTATTATTTTTCCTTTTTCTTCTTATTACGATTTTAAACTGGTGTCAAAAATCCGGTACTAGGTTTCTCGGCATCACGTGTTTGCCACACTGATTCTTTTCTATACCTACACGGGTATCATTGGAAGACATTTTTTTAATTGCCGATCTTACTATTTTTGTTTTCAGCGTTATTTTTGCGTTTTATATGAGCCAATACTTTCAGAAAACGACTTCTCCTCCCTACACAAGAAGTCGTTTTCTCTCTATGGATTTTATTATCCATATGCTTTTTTGTCTTTACCTGTTATCCACCGGATATCGCTCTGTTTTTCCTCCGCAGTAAGGAATTTTAATTCTTTCCAATTTCTTTGATTTCTATACTTTTTCAGAATTTATAGTATACTTTTCCTTAAATTATAATTCATGTTATCGAAAGGAAGTGTTACTATGCAGAATACCGTTTCCTGCAAAATCGAACATCATGCCATTCTTTTCGCTCTCCTCGCTAAACTATTTTGGGTGCGGAACGCCGGAAAAAGCAATTCTCGAAGGCATGACCACATACGGTAATGAAAGAGGGGCATGGCTGCCAACGCTCTGGCTCACGGTGACGAGTTGAACACTATGACAAATCAAGCCTACGGAAATGGAAACCCGACTATGACGGTCAGATGGAGTTCGGACAGTTGAGAACTCAGCCCACATTACAGACCTACATTTCAAAATGTGCTTGGTGTGATGCTTGGAAAAAAGCATAACCTTACAGAATACGGTAAATATTATTGTGTC
>VOFE01001573.1_pt1 | contig 32001 bp, 41 predicted proteins | sample 5384071 | NCBI WGS metagenome assembly VOFE01 (sample SAMN12384724, study PRJNA508395) | human gut metagenome | isolation source: healthy gut D | host: Homo sapiens
CACACTGCTTGCTTCCGGCTTATACGCCTTAATGTCCGCAATGGTACATGGTTCCCAGCCCCATGCGTGGTCGATCAGAAGTTCGGCGTTGACGCCGAATAAGCCGTACAGCGTATCCTCGTTGTACAGATCCGTGGGCGCGCCCAAAGAGCATCTTGCGATGTCTCCCATCGTATACAGGCCTACGCTCTCCAGCTTCTTTTCGTATCCTTTTCCCACACGCCAGAAATCGGTAAGCGGCCGATGTGTCCACATCAACTGGCGATATTTCATCTCATCCAGCTCTGCGATACGCACACCGTTTTCGTCCGGCTGGACATGCTTTGCATAGATGTCCATCGCAATCTTAGCAAGATACAGATTCGGGCCGATTCCCGCGGTAGCGGTAATGCCTGTGGTCCGAAGAACATCCAGAATGATACGCATTGCGAAATCTCTTGCAGTGATATTTTCCCGTTTCAGGTATGCGGTCGCATCGATCAGCACTTCATCAATGGAATATACGTGGATATCTTCCGGCGCTGCATGCTTTAAATAGACACTGTAGATTCTGGTGCTGTGTTCCATGTAATGCGCCATACGTGGCGGAGCAATGAGATAGTCTATCGCCAGACCGGAGTTATTCTCCAGTTCCACAGAGGACGAAGACATGCCTGTGAATCTGTATCCCGGCGCGCTGCGTTGCCGTTTGAGATTTGCTTCCCTGACTTTCTGTACCACCTCGAATAGCCGCGCCCGGCCGGGGATGCCATATGCCTTCAGCGAGGGGGACACCGCAAGGCAGATCGTTTTTTCCGTTCGGCTGGCATCTGCGACAACGAGATTGGTCGTCATTGGGTCAAGGCCTCGTTCCATGCATTCCACCGAAGCATAGAACGATTTCAAATCAATAGCCAAATAGGTTCGTTCTATCATATTTGATACTGTGAGTGGCGGGGGGATATACATCCACGATGAGTCTGTTCAATTCTTCTCCGCTGTATCTCTCAAAATACCACGGGTCACCGAATACAATGTGTTTTGGCAATTTGACTGAATAGATTTCTTTCATTTGAATCCTCCGTTCAAAAAAAGAAGTGTATGAATGTCTTCCAAACTCTCTGTGTTATGTCCGATTACATTGTCTGTACAAAGTCATTGCTCATTTCCTGCACTTCTGAAATAGCCGTCAGGTACTTTAGATCGACGATAACTTTTTGCTTTTCTGCCGTTGAAGCAGGGTGAGAATAGGAGCTTTCTTTATTTGCGCTTCATATACTTCAACCTCACGCTAATTTAAGTAATAGGGATAATACATACCAACCTCCTTGCATCAGTCTCTTCTCACTGATTTATTTTCTTTCAGAAATATAAAAAAAGTCATGTTTCTTTGCTGCCTCCAAGCTACTCTGCCATTCTGAAAACCGATAGAAGCAAATTTGGACAGGCTGCCCTTTCAAACTGAAGCCGGAGGGAGGTGGCTGCGTGTCCTTTTTTTGCTCGATATTCTGAGTGGAGTTTTGGCGAATACTATTTCCGATACCAGTTACATTCCAATCACGCAGGGGAACTCTTTGCCTTTCCGTCATCCGCGATTTATTTGACTTTAAGCATCGTCGCCTACAAAACCAGCACCCGCCAAAGTATCAAACTGGTGCTGGATACGATCCGCACGGCAATAGAAAAGAAGAGGTCACTGCAGAGCTGCTACTCCACAGTGACCAAGGCTTTCAATATGCTTCTCAAAGCTATTTTGCCCTAACTACGCAATACGGCACTCCGTCTATGTAAAGACGGGCGAACCCATACGACAATGCTATGGCAGAAAATTTCTTTTCCATTCTCAAATCCGGAATGCATTCCTCTTTTTCAAGCCGGAGACCATCCGCGAAGCACAACCGCACATTGAAAAGCAGACACGAATATTCAACTTAACACTAAGGATATGATATAAAGATAAAGTATGGAAAAACAAATGAGCATGTCCGCACTGAGCGATGAACTGGCGCAGGTGCGGACAAAGAAGAAAGAATTTCTGGCGCAGATCGAACGGATCGTCCCGTGGAAGGAATGGCTTGTCCTGATCCAGCCGTGCTATTACAAAGGAGAACGCGGCAACAAACCCTATCCGCTGGAAACCATGCCGCGTCTGTACCTACTGCAAAATCTGTACGACCTGAGCGATGAAGCGACGGCCGCAGAAGCAATCGACAGCCGGGCATTTTCGGATTTCTGTGGAGTCGATTCAAGCAATCAGGTTCCGGACGGGGATACCATAGGACGCTTTCGGAATCTGCTGGTAAAGAATGGACTGCAGGAGAAGCTGTTTGCGCAGGTCGTGGCAGCACTCATGAAGCGGGGGATGATCCTGAAAAAGGGAACGATCGTTGACTCGACCATTATCTCTGCGCCGTCCTCCACCAAGAACAAGGAGAAGAAGCGGGATTCGGATGCGCATCAGGTCAGGAAAGGCAACACCTGGCACTTTGGCTACAAAGCGCATATCGGTGCAGACAAGGACAGTGGCCTGGTTCATACAATAGCGGTGACCGCCGCCAATGTTCACGATGTGTCACAGACCGCGTCTCTGCTGACAGGCGAGGAAGAATCCGTTTACGGTGACAGCGGCTATCTTGGTGCCAAAAAGCGAGAAGATGCGATCGTCCGAAACAAATCTGGCCGGAAAATCAAATACAAGATCAATCGCCGCCCGTCTCAGATCAAGAAGCTGAGCAGGAGCGGCCAGTACGACGCAAAGAAAGCGGAACACGCAAAGTCTTCTGTGCGTGCGAAAGTGGAGCATGTGTTCGGTGTTGTCAAAAAGCAGCTGCGTTTTCGCAAGACGCGATACCGAGGGCTCGAAAAGCAACGGGCCAAATGCAATATGATGTTCGCGTTAGCAGATCTGCCTCTGGCTGACAGGCCCTGCCTGACGGCTTGAAGCCGTATGCTCTCGCGAATCAATGAGCAGGGTGATCCGTGCTTTTCGCGGCGGTGTTGCTGTTCAGAGAAACTTGTTTGCCTGTCTTTTCTTTCTGGAACAGTCCATCTCCCGGGGAAATTGCTGACTTTTATTGTTCGTATCCGAAGCTGCCGCACATTGCTGTGAGCGCCCGGGTTTCCAGCGGCGCCGTTCGTCCGGTTTTGATGGTTGGGGCACACAGACACATGGCTGCCCATGGTTTTCATAGGGAATCAAAGGAATTGCCGTATTGAATTTTCAGCCGGTCGACGGCATCCGTATTGTCGCTGGCCCACACCTGAGGAGAATAATACAGCATGCCTGCGTCGTACCTCCCGCCTCCGCTGGCGCAGCTTTCGATCAGCAGCTGCGGGAAAGCGTTCAGCAGCCTTTCCAGCAGGGCGTACACCCCCAAGATATAGCGGTGCCAAACCTCTCCCCTGACGGTGGGGCGGCAACGCCATACTACGGGCGTTGGTGATGCTTCGATTCATGTCCCACTTGATGTACGCCAGCTTCGCCTCCCGGATCAGCCCGGACATCCGTTCAAACAGATACTCCTGCACGGCGGACAGCCCCATGTCTAGCACACACTGGCTGCGGCTGGTGACATTTTCTCGCCCGGGAATGTGCAGGCACCAATCCGGATGCTGCTCCATCAGACAGCTAATCGGACTGACCATCTCGGCTCAAACCACAAGCCGAATTGGAGTCCTAGGGCACGCAACTTAGCGCCGAATCCGGCCAGCCCGTCCGGAAGTTTCTGCCGGTTCACAAACCAGTCGCCCAGGCTTGTGGTGTCATCGTTACGCTCTCCGAACCAGCCGTCATCCATAACTAGCATCTCAATGCCCACCTCCTTTGCCTCCCGAGCCAAAGCCAGCAGCCTTTCCTCATCAAAATCAAAATACGTGGCTTCCCAGTTATTCACCAGAATCGGACAGCGCTCTGTCCGGTATTTGCCCCGTACCAGATGCTGCATCTGGAATCCGTTCAGCCGGTTGGACAGCGCGTCAAATCCATAATCAGAAAAACACAACAAAACTTCCGGCGCTTGAAACGAAGCACCCGGCTTCAATTCCCAACTGAAATTCTGGGGAGCGATTCCCATGACAAAGCGCAGCGTGTCGATCTGATCCACTTCTGCCTGCGCTATAAAATTCCCGCTGTACACCAATGAAAATGCCAACAGTTTCCCGCCGTTTCCGTGGCGGCGGAATCGCACAAAATCACAAATGGATTGTAGTGCGGGCTGGATGCCCCTCGCATGCTGTCGACCCGAAATTTCCCGTGCCGCAGCGGCATCCGCTCCAAATTGCGCTCGCCCATGTGGCGGCCGTAGAAAGTGAGAATGTCCTGCTTGCGGGAACTGGCTCGTCCAGGCAGCAGGATAGGGCCCGCTCAATATGAGCACGCCGGTTCCCCGGTTGAAAATTTCCGCCGACCGGGCGATCACATCCCACTGGGCAGACACTGAGTAGCGAAGCGTCACCACCAGCCCGCTGACCTCATCGCGCAAATCAATCTCCAGCGTGTCCACATCTTTTTCGTTTCCATAGGCAGCAGGCAGACCGTTCAGCGGCTTTTCCCCGGATAAATGCGATAACTCCATATCTCAGATCCGCCGCCACACCGCCGTTTTTGTCGCGCACATCCAGACAGCTCTCCCGGAAATCCCCCACACCGAAGGTGGAGTACTCCTGGGGCAGCGTGTCCGGGGAAAGTGTCCCTGTCTCCCGCGGCATCCGGCGGATTGGCCGCGAAGCCCCGGTCCTGGGGCTGAATGCAGTAGGACAGATTCTGCCTTTCGATTTTTTGCCCCGTAATAGCAGTGCAGCAGATAACCATGGAGTCCACAATCATCTGGTAGGTGGCATTCTGTGTTTGCAGAGTAAAGACGCGCTCTTTTTCACAATAGTTGATGCTCATCATACACCTTCTTTTTGGAAAAGTATCGCTTCATTACGCAATCGGAGACGCCGCAATCTCAAAATAGTCAAGGTCCGCGCATATCCATCCGAATTGAAAAAGCGCAAAGAATTTTCGCCCGCGTTCAGCGAGATCAAAACCTCTTTGTATTCCACACTGTTGAAACTGCCGCTGTCAAAACAAATTGCGCGGACAGGCGCGCCGCCATTTGCGGAAATCATCAGCGTTCGATTGTCTCCCGTGGCATAGTAAACACGCAGCAAATACGTGCCGGATTGCTCCACATGCACGTTGTTCAACGTCACTTCGCCCGCATATCCAACATACGAAACCTTTTTTTCACCGGAAAAACCACTTGAATTTTGAGCATAGGCCGGACTGGTTATGATACCATCTTCTGCTTCCATCTTCGTATAATATTGGGGCTCAGCTGCCCGAACAGCAATTCGGTCAACATCCGGTGCATAGGAAGTGCCCCCAAAGCGCAACTGATTGACACCCGCATCCAGCTCCACATAAAATCGCTGACATCGCAGCGTGTGATAGCTGCCTGTGGCGGGAAGTTCCAAACCCTTTCCTCTCCGTTGTTTACCCAAAGGGAAATGTTACGCTGGTCACCTGACGCATAATAAAGCTTTACTTCATAGCTTCCCGCCGAAGCCGCAGTAACATTTTCAAACGTCACGGAACTGCTTGCCGATCCTCCCAGATTTCCCACCTTTTTTTCTCTCCAAAGCAGTTTCCATCCTGCACGACGCTGGCCTGACCTGTCAGGCTGTTTTGCGAGGACTCCGCTTCGTAATAGACATAGCTTGCATCGTCCTGCAGCTCCTGTAAAAATTCTCGTTGGTAAAAAGGATAGCACAGCCGCCCGTGGATGCCAAATCAAGCATAAGGACGGAAGAAGAATCCACTGCTTGAACGTCTGTCGCCATCATAGTAGGGTCATCGGAATCCTTATAAATATACGCAGTATACCCTGCTCCCAAAAAAGTCACAGTCAATGGTAATGGTTCTCGCTGCCGAAGTGATTGCACCTAAATACCATTCATTTCCTTTGCGTCGCGCAATCACAGCATAATCTCCCGGGAACGCGTCCAGCACACGCAGTTCGTCCCAGGATGCCGGTACTTTGTTCAAAAGTTTTTCCCTTTCCATGCTTCATAACTATCGATCGAATCGGCTAAATGTTGCATACCAGACTCAAAAATGACCGAAAGCGCCAGCTGATGCGCGTGCGTAGTATTCAAATTGGAATTGCTAATGACAGTCGGTGTGAAATCCATCGGACCAATTACATTGCGTGTAAACGGCAAAGTCGAATTTTGATAGGCTGTAGAATATTCACCCCATTTGTAATGTTCAGATCCTCTCACTGCTTCCGATGTCGTCACATGAGGCCATGTGCGAATTTCTCCGCTCGGTTTTGTGGAACCATGAAAGTTCACCAACATATGCAGCTCACCAGCTTTTTCCGCAATCAATTGGTAAGTGGCCATACGCATCTGAGAATCGTTCATCATAAAATCGACCTTAATGCCAGCCACGCCCCAGGACGCCCATCGGGTCAATTTCTCATCCACTTCCTGCTGTGTATCAATAGCATCCACATCAGTCCATATTACAACGCTCACGTTTTTTATCGGCAGCCTCCGTGCAAAGCTGCTCGACCCAGGAATCATCCCAACCGGCATCCACGGTTACAAAATCCCAACCGTTTTCCGCCGCGAAGTCCACGTAATCTCTTTGGCGTTCAAACCATTGAGGAGACCTCTCTTCCGACCACCACGACCAAGCAGATTTTCCGGTCTTGATCCAACTGGTATCCGACATGGTTGTCGGCGGATTGAGATTAGTCATTAACACGGAATTGGCTAAATCGTTCAAATTATCCGTAATAATCGCCACGATACGGCGTTTGAACCGGATAGATGGTGCTGATGGCAGAGGTTTGCTCTGGAGCAAAGGCCACCTTCATCACTTCGCCAGCTGATCCGTCCAAGTGAGAGGCACAATAACTTCCGTTCGAATTGTAAACATTTCCTTCCGTCAACAGCATCCAGTAGCGATTGTTATCGATTGAAGCCAGAACGGGCATCGCAAAATTGGCACTGGAAAATTCCGATGGCGACCGATATGTATAAAGTCCTCATAATCGTTTCGCCAGTCAAATGCCCAGCCTCCAGTGCTGTCCGGAAGATTAAATTGTGAAGTTTCCGACTGAATCAGAACGGCGCCTTCGCCAAGAAGTTCATAGCGAAACGCAATACCATCATCATACATGCGGAAATAAATTTTACAGATGCGTCCGTCTTTTTCCAATACAATTTCCCGCTGATTATAATGATTTCGATATTGGCTTTTCTTTCCTTGGGGCAAAGAATACGTTTCATCGCAACTAGTCAGCTGTGTAGATTGCACTGCAAGTCCCGACGTGAAATCTGCGTGATTTGCTGTGATTCCCATCTGCGAAGGTTCCAAAACGAGATTTCCTGCTTTGAATACGGTATAAAACAGCTGCCCACTTTCATTCAGTTCAAATTGAACAGACAGACTTCCATCCGGTGACTCCGTTGTCAAGTCCGCCGGATTAACCGACGTCATATCTGTATCCAGTTCTTCTGCGGTCCGCTCTGGAAAAACCGGTTCCTGCGTTTGAATTCCTTCTTCGGGCAGAGAAGGTTCTGCCGTCACAAAATCCTGATTCAGTTGTTCTTCCTCCTCTGCGAAAACGGAAGAAGGATCCGGTTCTTCCGGCGAGATTTCCTGCCCAGAAGAGTCCGCCGGCAAATCCTCCTGCTCGCTTTCATCCTTCGGAACGGAAACAGACCCCACCTCCGTTGTCTGCGACGAATCTTCCTGCAAAACAATTGATTGAGCCTCGTCACTCGTTCCCAAAACCGCATCTTCGGCATAAATGCAGCACATGGACGTACACAGTGCTGCCGTCAAAATCAGGCTTATCCATCTTTTCATCAGATTCTCCCTCTTTCGTTATCCATTACTTAAAAAACATCGGCAACCAATTCTTGTTGGCAGCGATTAATTCGTCGCACATAACGGTAATAGTGTCCATGTCCAGCTCGGCGGCGGTGTGCGGGTCCAGGAAGGCCGCATGATACATGTGCTCCCGGTTTCCGGTCAGCGCGGCTTCAATCGTTAGTTCCTGTACATTGATGTTCGTGCGGTTAAGTGCCCGCGCACTGAGGCGGTAGATTCCCAATATGGCGGGGTAAATCCCGGTTCCATCCACCAGGCAGGGAACTTCCACGCAGGCCCGGTCGGGCAGGTTGGGAATCAGGCCTTGATTGAGTACGTTCGCATGAATGCGGTAAGGTGTTCCAGTGGTCAGCGAATCCAAAATATACGAAGCGAATTCCTGGGTACGGGCGTGGGTGATGGCATGGTTGTCCACCAGATCTTCCTTCGCCTGCTTCCAATAGGCCACCTGCGAGCGTCCCCAGTCTTTGTACATCATAGTTTTGATACCGTACTGTTCCAGCTTCCCAGGATATTTGTCCTTGATGAAGTAAGGAGTGTATTCGGCCGTATGCTGCGAAGACTCTGTGACATAATACCCAAAGCGTTTCATAATCTCGTAGCGCACCATGTCCTCGTGAGGCTCCGTAAGCTGAGCAGCCCGCGCCTTAATCTCGGGATAGAGATCGCGCCCATCCTTCGTCACTTCCAAAAGCCACGCCTGATGATTGATGCCGGCGATCTTATATTCCACGCCGGTGCAGTCCATGCCCACCACGTCCATCAGATTTTTTGGTGCAGGACTGCACGCTGTGGCACAGGCCAATGGTTTTGATGGAACTGGATTTCAGCACCGCTCCAGTGACGATGGCCATCGGGTTAGTATAGTTCAGAAGCCATGCGTTGGGACATAATTCCTCCATGTCGTCCGTGATGCCCTTCATCACCGGAATGGTGCGCACCCGCGCATGATGCCGCCGATGCCCAGCGTGTCGGCATAGGTCTGCCGCAGTCCGTACTTCAGCGGAATCTCAAAATCGTTGATGATACAAGGATCGTATCCGCCCACCTGAATGGCATTGATGACAAAATCCGCTCCGGCCAGCGCCTCCCGCTGGCTTTCGTAGGCCTTCACCGTGGCGCGGCCTCCATTCACGTTGCGGTTCAGGTTCTTCAGCATGCCCTCCGCCAGATACAATTTTTCCCGATTGATGTCCAGCAGGGCAAACTCGCTGTCACACAGGGAAGGCGTCAGCATGCAGTCGCCGATCAGATTTTTCACAAAGATGATGCTGCCCGCACCGATGAATACAATTTTTTTCATGATGGATTACCCCTTTACGCCGCCCAGCGTGATGCCGGCGGTAAAATATTTTGCAAAAACGGATAGATGACCAGCATGGGAACCGCAGCCACAAACGTCTGCGCCGCTTTGGACGTGCGGTCCGACACCTCGCTCAATGTCAAAATGTCGGTGGTGCTCATCAGCGACATGTCCCGGTTGACAATCACAGTCTGCAAGTAGCTCTGCAGCGGATAGTGCGTGGGGTCGTTCATCAATAGGAGTCCCTCGAACCAGGAGTTCCAGTGATTCACCGTGCAGAACAGTGTAAGCGTCGCAATAGCCGGCAGGGACAAAGGAACGATGATCTGGAACAGAACGCGCAAATAGGATGCACCGTCCACCCGGGCTGCCTCTTCAATTTCCCCGGCAGGTTGCGGAAGAAATTGAGCAGAATAATCACGTTGTAAACCGGCACCGCTCCGGGCAGAATCAGTGCCCAGAAGCTGTCCACCAAACCGACCTTGGAGATGGTCATATAGTATGGAATCAACCCGCCGCTGAACAGCATGGTGATAAAGAAAAACCACACGTAAAACTGCCGGGCGTGAAACTGATGCTTGGTTTTGGAAAGCGGATACGCCACCAGAATGGTGAGCACCATGTTCACAGGCACCCCCCCACCAGAACGCGCCGCATGGACACCCAAAAGGACTGCATAAACTCCGGTTTGGCCGTTACGAAATTGTACGATTTCCATGTGAAATCCACCGGCCAGAAACGCACTTCGCCGGAGCCGGCCGCTGCGCTGGAACTGAGGGAGATGGCCAGAATGTTTAAAATGGGCAATACGCAGATCAGTGCGGCACACGTTAAAAAGAGATAATTAAACACCACAAACAGCTTTCGCTGCCAGGGATAATAGTAAAATGCACGAACATTTTCTCTCATAGCAACCACCCTTCAAAGACCCGGTAACCGCTGACTTTGCCCGCAAACCAGTACGAGAACGATACCAGTACCAGCGACACCACCGATTTGAACAAGCCCACGGCGGTAGCCACGCCGTACTGCGCATCAATCATGCCCAGACGGTATACCAGCGTGTCCAGAATGTCGCCGGTGGAGTAAACCTGCGGGCTGTACAGGTTGTAGATTTGTTCAAAGCTCAAATTCAAAACGCCGCCCAGATTGAGAATCAGCATCAGCGCGGCCATGGGCAGCAGCGCCGCCAGCGTAATGTGAACCGTTTGCTGCCACCGGCCAGCGCCGTCCACTTCCGCCGCCTCGTACAGGGTGGGATCAATGCCGGAGATGGTCGCCAGGTACACAATGGTTCCGAATCCGAATTCCTTCCAGGTTTCGGTAAGCGCCATTGTGTATGGAAACACCTTTGGGTCTCCCAGAAAATAGACCGGCTCAAACCCCAGCATAGTGATAAACTCATTCACAATGCCTGTGGAAGGAGACAAAATATCGATAAAAATACCGCTTAAAATCACCCAGGACAGAAAATGAGGAAAATACACCATGGTCTGAATGACTTTTTAACGGACTCCAGACGCACTTCGTTCAGCAGAATCGCCACAAACATCGGCACCACAACGCCCAGCGCCAGCTTCATGGCGGCGATGAAAAATGTGTTGAACACAACTTTATCAATGTCCGGAATGTTCATCAGATAGCGAAAATTTTCCAATCCAACAAAGGGAGAGCCGAAGATTCCCTTTTTGGGTGAAAACTTTTCAAAGCCATGATGATGCCCACCATCGGCCCATAGGAAAAAATCCCTACCAGAATCACCGCTGGCAAAAGCATCAGATGAAAGGGCAGCTCTCTGCGCAGACGCACGGCCCTGCTTTTCTTTTTCTCATTCATATCATCACCTGAAAAAAGCGCGGGGAAACGATCCGCCTCCCCGCGCCGGATTTTGTTTACCGCTGTGCCAGCCACTCGTTCACCTCATCGGTGATCTGCTGGCCGCCAAGGCTCTTCCAGTTTTCCACATAGGTGTCGAACTCGTCGACGTCAGCGCTTCCGGTAATGATTTTTTGTAAAGGTCTCTAGCTGGAGCTTCTGCAGCGTGGCATTCTTCTCCGCCATACCGTCCGTAGGCGCGCCGAAGTAGTTGTCCGTGACCACATTGCCGCTGGAAACGTATTCGTTGATCACACCCAAGCCGCCGTCGGGGCCGTACATCATGTAATTGCCCCACAAGGCCAGGTCGCCGCTCTCCTCATAGGCCACACAGTTATCGTAGTAATTTTTCTGCTCCGCGCTCAGTCCGCTGGCATCACCGCTCTCCAGCGCGGCCACAACCGCCTGCTGAGCGTCCAGGTTTTTCATGGGCGGCTCGCCGTAGGAGTACGCATAGTTGAAGACCGCCAGATTTTCGGGGGGTGGAATTGTACACTTCGGGCTGTGCGGTTTCACCGAACATTTTTTCCAGCACTAGATTGTACATTTTTCACTGCCGCCTCGGGGTTGGCGCAGTCCTTGCTGACCACGGTGTAATAGGTGGTTGCAAAGGGAACCATGGCTTTGCCGGCTCGTCGTCAATGGACAGAATGGGCACGGCAATCCAGTCGATGCTGGGGTCGTTCATCTTGCCGTCCTGCAGCCATCCGCTTGAGCAGTTCCAGAAATAGCCATAGAACATGCCCACTTTTCCGGCGTTCACGTTCTCACTGACTTTCACCGCGTCTTTCACGCCGAATTCAGGGTCAATGACACCCTCGGCATACAGTTTCTGCAGATCGGCCAGCGCGTCTTTCATCTCAGGCTGAATGCCTCCGTAGGCCAGTTTTCCATCCTCATCCGTGATCCAGATGCTGGGATATGCGTGGTAACTGTTGAAAAATCCGTCCAGCACCGCATAAGGCAGATTGTTTTCCGCAATCAAACCCTTGTTGACCCCCAAGCCATAGGTGTCGTTTTTGCCGTTGCCGTCCGGGTCCTGAGTGGCAAAAAGCGCGGGCGATTTCCAGCACGTCCCGCATGGTTTCGGGCGTTTCCAGCCTCAGTGCCTCAAGCCAGTCCGAACGAATCCACAAAACATCGGTGGAACCGTAACCGGACTGAATGTGGGGCAGGCCGTACAGTTTTCCGCCGATGGTCGCAGATTCCATAGCGCTGCCGCCGTCCTGATGCAGCACCTCATTGGTGTATGGCGCCGCATAATCCGCATAAACCTGGGTCAAATCGGCCAGCTGGTCGTCTTCCACCATGCGCTTGAGCTGCGCAGCGTCCACCCACATCAAGTCGGGCAAATCGTCTGAGGCAGATGAAACGTTCAATTTTTGTGCGTATTCTGATTGGGGCGTCGTCCAGGCATACTCCAGATTGATACCCAAAGTTTCGGCATATTCCCGCGACCAGACATTGTTTTCCAGACTTTCGCCCTCGTTGAATTCAATGCCGTCCTGCAAATAGCGAACCGCCGTCAGAGTAATCGGCTCTTCATATTTTCCGAAAGGGTCCTTGTCAACCGTCTGTGCCGCGCTCTGAGAAGCAGAACCGGCAAGTTCACTGGTGGATTCCGAAACTCCGCAGGCCGTCAGCCCGGTCAGCATCGCAAGGGCAACAACCCATGCAGCAGCGCTTCTTTTCATCGTAATTTTCATCGTAAGCTTCCTCCTTTTTTCATTCGCCTTGGTGAACAGGTGCACCTTCTGTTCTTTCCTCTGGTCTTATTTTCTCACATCTCCTATCTGCCGTAAATGACGAAAAGCAATGCTTTTGTTGACGATTTTCAACCGGATTCTACGGCCGGCCCACAAGTAGAGAATCGTCAATGAAAGTAGCTTGCAGGCCATATTCCTTTGTGCTACGATTTATATATATATCTTTTTTGCAGGAGGCGAGCGCATGGTCGGCAAAGACATTCGGGCGCAGGTATTTCCCTCCATTCGGGTGAAAGTGCTGCCACCTTCCTTCTGATTCTGCTTCCCGTTTACGTGCTGGGGGCAGTCATTTTCCATGGACCTACCTTCAGATGCACCAGCAGATTATCCGCTCGCAGATGGCTCTGCTCAATCTGTACGCAGAGACCATTGACGACGAAATCTCCCGAATTCGCCTTTTGGAATACAACTGCATCAACGACGACGACCTAGTTTACTTGGCCAACGCCTACCCCATTCTGGATACTTTTGAACGCTCTCAATATCTGCTGCGCGCCCAGCACCGGCTGCAGGTGATGAAAAACAGCAGCATGTGCATCGGCAACGTGGTCCTGCACCTGCCCACCGTCGGAAAAAGCATCGACACCCGCAACGTGGAGCCCTTGGCCGAAAGATGGAACCGTCAGCCGGAAGCCCTACCGTGCGCGCCCAGCTCTGGGCTGACACCGACGAAATCCGGCGAGCTGCAAATGAGCATTCAGTATCCTCTCACACCCCGGGAAGGAGCACTCCGCCTCTGGTCATGTGGCTGACGCTCTCCAACGCTCAGATTCAGCGGCTGCTGCAGGGGATGGATCACACCCAGGAAACGGGCCTGGTTCTGACCAGCCCGGACAGCTGCTTTGTGCTGGAGAAAACGGACAATGCGTCCTTTCTGAACCCGGAACTTTTGACCGTTTCGCAGCAGCTGCCCTCCACAGAAGAAGTAACCGTAGAGGGAAAGCACTTTCAAAAAACCGTGGTCGCCCTGGAGGAGAGCGATTTGGTTCTGATCTCCTTTTCTTCCACGGAACATCTGTTTGGCTTCCGCCATACCTATCTCTTTCTCCTGGTGCTGTTCGGGGTGGTTTCCGTGCTCGCCATGTGCCTGTTTGCATTCTCTGTGCGTCATCTGGTGCACAAACCCATCCGGACGCTGGTGGACGCCTTCAGATGTATGAAAGGCAATAATTTCGACGTGCGCATCCATCAAAAGAGAAACGATGAGTTCGCCTATCTCTACCAGTCCTTCAACGGAATGATGGACCATCTGCAAAAAGTTGATCGAGCAGGTATACGACCAGCGCCTTCTGACCCAGCGGGCGGAACTCAAGCAGCTTCAGTCCCAAATCAACCCACATTTTCTGTACAACGGGTTTTACAATATTTACCGCATGGCCAAAAAAAGACAGCAACGATGACATTGCCGAGTTCTCCCAGCTGCTGAGCGAATATTACCAGTACATCACCCGGAATGCAGCGGACACGGTCACCATGGAGCAGGAGATTCGGCACGCAATGACTTATCTGAAAATCCAGCAGATCCGGTTTTCTAACCGGCTCTCGGTGGAAATTGGTCCCACGCCGTCGGAGTTCGGATTTCTTATGGTACCGCGGTTGATCTTACAGCCGATTTTGGAAAACGCCTTTGAGCACGGTATGAAAAACGTGCTGGAACCCAAACTGTTCATCCGGTTTGAAGCCCGGCTGGGAGAGTGGAACGTTTGCATTGAAGACAATGGAACCGAATTCTCACCTGAGGAGCTTTCGGAATTGCAGCAGAAACTGGACAGCACGGACACGCAGATGGAAACCACTGCCCTGATCAACATTCACCGACGGCTGCGCTACCACTTCGGACCCGAAAGCGGCCTTCGCCTCTCCCGCACGCCCGCCGGCAGTCTGCAGGTACAGCTTCACATTGTAAAGGAAGAATAATATGTATCGTATTTTGGTGATTGACGATGAACCGATCATCGCGGATGGATTGTATGAGCTTTTTGCCCAGGACGAAACGTTTGCGCTGGAAGTGCACAAAGTGTACTCCGCTCCGGACGCGCTGAAATTGCTGGACCGTCTTCGAATCGACATTGTACTCAGCGACATCAAAATGCCCGGCATGAACGGACTGGAGCTGCTTACGCAGATTCACCGCCGCTGGCCCTTCTGCCATGTAATCTTTCTTTCGGGATACAGCGATTTTGAATACGTTCAAAAAGCCATGCAGCTGGGTGCGGATTCCTATATTTTAAAAAGCCAAGGCGATGAGGTGGTTTTGGAAACCGTGTATAAAACCCTGGCCCTGCTGGAGCAGGAGACCACCAGCGCCGTATGGAACCGGCGCATGGAAGAGGAGCTGAAAAACGCCCGACCTCTGCTTTGTCAAGACTTTTTATGGAAGATGCTGCGGGGCGAAATCACTGGTGCCCAGCTGGAGCAGCAGCTGTTGAAGCTAGGCCTTCCCCTACGCGCCGGCCATCCGGTTTTTCTGGTGGGCGGACGGCTAGACCACATGCCGCAAAAAGCGACGTAGCAGACAGCGCTCAGCTTTTGGAGCAGATTCACGCCGTATTCATGACCTACACCCTTCCCACGCTCAACTGCGCAAATGTATGCTGGCAAAACCGTTACTGGCTGTGGCTGATTCAGCCTCTGGAACAGAACCCGGCCGTAGTTGCCCGACTGGACAGCTTTCTTTCCGGTATGCTGGAGCGGGTGCAGGAGTACTGCCAAAAACAGCTGTGTGTAGCGGTGTCTCTAGTCACGGATTCGCAGCCCCATGCCTGGCAAGAGCTTCCGGCCGCTTTTGAGCGCTACCGTTCAGTGCTGACCTATCAGTTGGGCGCACAGGATGAAATGCTGCTGGGCGAAATCGCTTTTTTGACCAAGCCATGCCCGACCACCCGTTTGGGACGGAAGCGCCGACGCGTTGCTTTCCAGTCTGGAAAGCGCCTTCGAATACCGCCAGAAAGACTCGTTCGATCAGCTGCTACAAACGCTGCTGCAGGGGCTTTTGGCCTGCGGCAACCCTGTTCAAAAAATTGAGCTGTACCACCGGCTGTGTCTATTCTTTCTGGAACGGGTGGCTGCCGCGGGGCGACAGAAGGATTTCTTTGACAGATTCCACGGCTATGCCGCTTTCACCATGCCGTATGAACAGTGGGATAGCTCTCTTCCCTCCTTGTTTTCCAAAATGGGCGATTGGCTTTTTGAGGGCATTGAAGATCGGCATGCGGCGCGCTTTCATCAGATGGTGTACACGCTGCACCAGTACATTGCCGTCCACCTAAGTGAAGATCTGTCGGTCAATGCGCTGGCGGAAAAAGTGTATCTGAATCCGGTATATCTCTCCCGCGCCTATAAGCAAGCCACCGGAGAAAAGCTGTCGGAATACATACTGGTTCGCCGGCTAGAACGTGCAAAACAGCTTTTGCAGCAGCCGGAAAAGAAAATTTCAGAAATCGGATATCTGATTGGCCTCGACTCCGCCGCTCATTTCTCTCGCGTATTTAAAAAATACACCGGCCTGTCTCCGCAGGAGTACCGGGAAGCTTCCGCACATCTTTAAGGCTGAATATCGAGATGCTCCGCTTTATATGCCACAGAAATTTTCAACAACATCTCTTTAAAACACCTCTCTGTAGTTTACTGCTACTCTGCAGTAAACTACGGGTATCATATTTTACCATGTTATGTGTTTTCCTCCGAATTGCGGCGAAACCGCTTCCGGATAGTTACTCGATGCCAAAACAATGCACTTTATCCCCGTCTCTGTAATTGAAATTGACAACGAATCGGTCATCAAAAATATATACCGAGTTTACAAAACAATCTATGATGTTTTGCTGATATGCCGGGTCACTCAGGTCGCCCTGCCGGAACCGCTCAAACCAGAACAGAAGCTGTTCCCGTGTAAGAAGCGGCTTTGCAATCTGCTCCTGCAGGATGTTTGTTTCCAGCGCCTTACGCTGCTCCTCCCAATCGTCCAACCGCTGTTTGGTAGCTGGTATAATGATTCCCTGTTCGATTGCAGATACGATATTTTCGATTGGTTTATTAACATCTTTCAGCGCGGCCGGCAGTACCGGCAAACGTGTATTTTCTCTGCTTTGATAAGCTAAAAGCTTTTGCGTCAAACGTTCAATCGTGTCCTTATTGAGAGCCTTTTCTATCGCAGCCTTTACTACAAAACGTTCCAAAGGTTCCTTTCGCACTGATTTTAAATCGCATCCCGCGCGGCCATTGCGTTTACGGTTCCCACATTTATAATAATCGTGCCATGTGCCTGTATGACTTTTCCGCTTTCACCTGCCATTATAGAGCCACAGTTTCTGCAAAACAGTTTTGTTGTCAGCATATAATTGACATTCGTTCTCGTATGCGCCGGAGCTTTTTGGTTCTGTTCACAGCGTTTTTGTACTCGGTCAAAAACCTCCGGTGTATTTCATAACGATTGATTGCGGATTGATTGCTTCCCGCCAGGTTTCCTAATTCCACTTGTGATAGGCCTGCATCCTTACGGATAATGCGCAGCCTTGTTCCTACTGTGACCATAGTACACCTCCTGCTTTAATTTCAATTATACTCACTTTTCAACGTATAATCAAGAGGTGTCGTTCAGCTTTTCTCATACCTGCATTTTGCGCAAAAAACTTGCCTTTTGAAATGTTGTCGAAGACAGATGACAATGCTTCTCAAAGGTAAAACGAGCATGCTTTTTATTTATCTTTTACTCAGATCAATCCATAAAGCGGGACGAACCGCACTGTCGTCGCCGTGGGCGCCGCTGCCGCGCACGTTGACGCCGCCGTTGTTGTTGACATAGGCTGCGTTATTCTGATTATCGCCGGGCGACCGCAGCCACCACCAGCAGTTGCCACTGTCGCTTTGATAAGCGCCATTTGCAACTGCATGCTCTGTTGGCCGGCATTGCCGCATTCGATCCGAACTGAAATACCTGTTTGCCTCGTCGATGCTCAGCAAAAACACCTTGTCCTTCGTCGGGTTTCCCGGGTTCGTATCATATCCTGGATTTCTGTCTGCCGACACCGTTACAGTGGGAATCAACAGCTTTTCACTCTCGGTAAAAGCCTCGTTTATAAACTCCTCGTTCAGCCATTTGCGAAGCGTACAAGTCTCCCATGTGATATCTTCCCAATCGGTGTTATACGGTCGACAATCCAAACCATATTTGCTGATGATAAGAATTTTGCCATTCTGCACTTCCAGCACAAGCCATTCAATTGCTTCTTTTCCATTTGATGCATCGTTGTCCTGTTCATATGTACCGAATTCGACACAGTCCCCAACCTGGCAGATTTTGAACACAATACTCGGATTTTCAAGTCTCATATTTTGTGCTTTAATAGTGGCATCCTTGTAATTTCCCGCTTCGACAGGTGGAAAAAGCCCGGACTTACCGCAAGCGTGCCCGGAAAGATTACCTGAAATACACAAGATATCATAAGCCAACCATAAAGATGATCCGCAAAGCAATTGGGAAACAGTTGACCTGCCTCCGGCGTGGCCTTGACGCCGTTGATAGTAAACTGTCCCTTGGAAAATCTCTGACCACACGCCAGATGGAACGTCTGGATACGATTCGCACGGTCAATGGGCAGCAGAAGTACAGGTACGATAACCATACCCACAGCGTACCTGATCAGGTCGTCAGTGTGAACCGGCCTTTCGTTCAATTGATTGACGTACAGTACAACGACGAGAAAATATCAAGTATTTAGATTATTCAGACCTTTTTCCAAGCTCCGGTTAAAATATAGATGCCATACATGCAGACAGACGATACAGGGCCAATCAAAATACCATAAGCTACGCCGTAAAAGCCCAGAAAGTGTGCGGCGAGCAAGGTTGTGGGAATGCGAAAGCCGAACTGTGCGATTAAACCGATTATAACACTGGCTTTTTGATTCCCAGTGCCGCGGATAAATCCAATCAGCGGCCCAACAAGAAAAAAATACATACGAAAATGCGGAATGGCGCAAATAGGATATGGCGCTCGCCATTACGGCGGGATTGGAATCGAAGTAACCGACAAAGTAGGGACATAACCCCCACACGATAGGGAACATGACCAGCCCGATGGTGCCGGAAAACAACAAGGCGGCACAGAGGCCCTTTTTGGCGCGGTCGGTTTTCTTTGCCCCAACATTCCGCGAGGCGAAGGACGCCATGGCACTGTTCATCGCACCGTCAGCCACGATGGCGATTCCGTCGATGGTTCTTCCAACCCCGTAGGCCGCCGCTTCCACCAGCCCGAAGCTGTTTGCTGTGGAGTTTACAGTAAACATTGCCGCGGCGACCATCACTTCATTGAGCGCAGTTGGGAGTCCGATCCGAAGGATCTGTTTCAACGGCTTTTTATAAAACCGAATGCCGGAAAGAAGAGGCATTCCGCCTTCTCCAGCGGCAGACAGCTGACGGATGCCCAGGCCAAAAGCACAGGCCTGGGCGATCACTGTTCCCAGCGCTGCGCCAAAAGCTCCCCAGCGCAGGATGGCCACGAACACAGTATCCAGAAGGATATTCATCAAACTGGAGATGAGAACATAATCCATCGAAGAGCGGGAGTTTCCCAGCCCGCGCTGTATGGCGCCTACCAGATTATAACCGAACAGAAACGGCGTGCCGCACAGAACGACGAAAAGATAAATGTACGCTTCCCGCCAGGCTTCTGCCGGGGTCTGGGCCACCTGAAGAATCAGAGGAAGCGTCAGGAGTCCAACAAAGGTAACTGCTACGGCGAGAAGAAGATAGAGGGCAACGGCGGTGGTAACGCTTTGTGCCAGCGCCTTCTGCTGCCGGGCACCCTTATAGTGGGCGATCACCACCGAGACGCCGGAGGACAGCCCTCCCAGGACCATAACTGTCAGCTGAATGACAGGCCCGCCTACTGACACGCCGGCCAGATGGTTCGTCCCCATAAAGTGCCCGACAAAAAAGTGTCAACACTGTGGTAGAGAATCTGCAAAATGCTGGAGATGATCAGAGGCAGGGAAAACAAAATGACCGACGCCGTTATATTCCCCTGTGTGAGGTCTGGAGTCTCATGCTTTTTGAAATCTTTATCAAATCTCTCGTTCCATTCTGATCTGTTAATAACGTCCGTATTTTTGAATAGCATGCATGACGGCACGGATGGTGGTAAGCTTTGTCCCCTGATTTGTAGAGCCGGCAGCATCAATGCGAAGCCCGCGTCCCAGCGCCTTGGCCATCTCGCAGTCTCGCCTGACCTCCTCAATAACCGCCTCTGTGTCATTGCGCCACAGTGTCATGGGGTTCAGGCAACCATCCACACGGGTATGAGGCATGTGAGGCCGGATCTGATCCAGCAGGACGGTGGGGCCGAAGTTGACACCGTTAAAATCCAATGTGCCGAGAAGGGGAAGAAGATGTCCCATAGCGGAATCAGAGTGTTGATAACGGGGGTCCACTTTGGGGTCGGGGGGCAGCAGTGCTCAAACACCCGCTTGAGTACAGGATAGGCAAATTCCTCATACAGATCCGCCGAAAGCATGCAGCAGTTATCATCGAAGAAACGGTATCCATAGTGGCTTTCGTTGTTCCTTTCGCCTGCTTCTGCGTCCAGTATATCCGCATACCCAATCAACACGCTGCCGATGGTGTCAAAGAAGCGGTGTGCGAGATCGGGCTCATCGCACATAAGGTAAATGGTATTTTCCACGCCGTAAATGGACATGGCCAGCGTCACCGGCCCTCTTACACGGCGACCGCCGTTCAGGCGGGATCTGGCCTTATGCCCGTCTGCTCATAAATGCGTTTTACCTCGTCATCCCAGTTGGAAGGAAGGATGAAGGAGCGCAGATCCATGGCATCTACATGGTCGAGCATTTTCTCCAGATCCTGCGGGGTCTTGATATCGCTTTCCAGCCAGACGACACCATCAACAAGCTTATATTCCCCGCCGAACACCTCACCATGGAGGCGCACCTTGGGGAACCGCTGATGGTTCAGCGGATAGTCCTCATTCATGATACGACGGCCAAGGATCTTTTCCGCTTTATCGTTGTATCTTCTGACATAATCCCGCATCACCATGGGATCTGTATATCCCCAGGGATCACCCTCTACCCCCAATTCGGCAAATACGAGCTCTGTGCCCATATTCAGACCAAATGGGACCTGAGGCGCATCTGGATTAAAGCAGTTGTCTTTGAGTCCAAGCTCATTATCCTTCCAGAATTGCTCCAAATCAACATCATACAGCTTTTCTTCCATGGGTATCCCTCCAGTTGACTTACAAAGGTGGCAGGCAACGAAATGCCCGCTCTCAATTTCCCTCAGTTGGGGACGGCTGCATTGACATTCTTTTGTGGCGTATGGACAGCGCTCATGAAAAAAGCACCCGCTGGGCAGATTGCTGGGGCTGGGGATCTCGCCCACGGACTCCATAGGTTCCACCAGCGGTTCCTCTCCGACGGTTGGCACAGCAGAGAAAAGCAGGCGGGTATAAGGGTGAACAGGATTGTTGAACAGTGTGTTTTGTCCCCCATCTCCATAATGGCGCCCAGATACATAACAGCCAGCCGGTCGCAGATATATTTTACAACAGAGAGGTCATGCGCGATGAACAGATAGGAAAAGCCGAATTCGTCCTTCAGATCCATCATCAGGTTCAATATCTGTGCTTGGATAGAGACGTCCAACGCCGAAACAGGCTCGTCGGCAATAATAAATTCCGGCTCCACAGCAAGTGCCCGGGCGATACCGATGCGCTGCCGCTGCCCGCCGCTGAATTGATGGGGGTAACGGTTGGCCTGCTCCGGGCGAAGGCCCACGCGCTCCAGCAGGGCGAGGCATCTTTCCTCGGCTTCCTTTCGGCTGGCAGCTATTTTTGTGGAACAGCATCGGCTCCATGATGATATCCTTGACCTGCTGGCGGGGGGTCAAGTGAGGACTGCGGGTCCTGAAAGATCATCTGGACACTCTTCCGATATGGCTCCAGCTGCCTGTTTTTAGTCTGCTGATATCCTGGTCCTTGTAGATGATCTGGCCGGAAACACAGTCCAGAAGGCGGATGATGCTTTTTAGCAGTGGTCGATTTTCCACAGCCGCTTTCACCAACCAGTCCGAAAGTCTCGCCCTTGCGAATGGTGAAGCTCACATCATTGACAGCGTGTACGGCTTTTTTCTCCCGGATTAGCCTTCCGTCCTTCAATTTAATGGAATCCAGGAAGCCTGAGTGGCTCTTGAATTCCTGCACGAGATTTTTGACTACGAGCAAATCTTCCACTTACGCATCCCTCCCCGGCATTGATGATTCATCGTCGCGCAAAGCGTGGATGCAGGCGACATAGTGCCCGCCTCCCAGATCGTGTTTTTCGGGAAAAGTCCGATGGCATTCGGGGGTGCAATATTTGCACCGCGCAGCGAAGAGGCAGCCGCTGGGCAGATCGAACATACTGGGGACCATGCCCGGAATATAATCCAGTCTCGCCTGCTGAACGCGAAGCTTGGGCACAGAATCCTGCAGCCCCTTGGTGTAAGGGTGGGCGGGATGATGAATCACCTGATCTACAGTGCCTTCCTCCACGATCTTTCCGCAGTACATGACGATGATCCTGTCCACAGTTTCCGATACCACGGCCAGGTCATGTGTGATCAGGATCAGAGAACTGCCCTGTTCACGCACCAGCTGTTTCATCAGACGCAGGATCTGGGCCTGAATCGTCACATCCAGAGCGGTGGTGGGTTCATCGGCAATCACGAGCTTCGGGTTCGCCGCCAGTGCAATGGCGATAATGACACGCTGGCGCATACCGCCGCTGAACTGGTGCGGATACGCCTTCAAACGCTCCTCGGCGTTGGGTACGCCGACCATTTTCAGAAGCTCCACACAGCGGGCGTGCCGCGCCTCCTTGCTCATCTGTTTATCGTGCAGCAGCAATACCTCTTCGAGCTGCTTTCCGATGGTATACAGGGGATTTAAGCTCGTCATGGGATCCTGGAAAATCATGGATATATCCTTGCCCCGTATCTTCATCATGTCCTGCTCCGGACAGAGCTGTCAGATCTTTCCCATCAAAGATGATCTTGTCTGCTTTGACCTCTCCTGGTTCATCCACCAAGCCGATAATGGAAAACGAGGTCACAGATTTTCCGCTTCCCGATTCCCCCACAACGCCCAGAATCTCCCCTGGTTCAGAGAAAAAGAAACGCCGTCTACAGCCTTTACAGTTCCCTTGAACATATGAAAGTGTGTGGACAGATTCTCTATCTGAAGCAGAGGCTCTCGCATTTCATTCATTTACATCGCCCCTCCTTATTTCAGCCTGGGATTGAGCTCATCCCGCAAAAGTCACCCAGCAGATTGATCCCAAACACCAACAGCATGATGTACAGGCCGGGCAGCACGGAGGCCCACCAAAGGCCGCTGAACAACACATCAAAGCCGTTTTTCACCAGCAGGCCGAGAGAGGGCTGCGTAACAGGGACGCCTACGCCGAGAAAGCTGAGAGTTGCCTCCGTCAAAATAAAGTTGCCCGTTTGAATCGTTGCCAGAACGACCACCGATGTGATCACATTGGGCATGACATGCCGCAGAACGATTAGAAATTTGGGCAGTCAATCGTCTTGCAGGCAGATATGTAATCCATTTTCTTTACAGACAGTGTGACGCCGCGCACGGTTCTGGCATAGGTGACCCAGCCACACAGCACCAGAGCGATGAGCAGCTTGTCTACGCCCTGCCCCATGATGGCCAAAACGACCAATGCGATAAACATTGAGGGAAAGGACAGCTGCACGTCTGCGATGCGCATGATCAGATTCCCAAGGAATCCGTCCGAATAACCGGAGATCAGCCCCAGCGTGGTTCCCAGAATACAGGAAAGGAGCATGCCCACTACACCGATGACAAGTGAGCTGGCGCTGCCGTAAATGATGGAAGACAAAATGCAACGGCCCTGTACATCTGTCCCCCAGGGGAAACTGAGCACTGCCCCCCTCCATCCACATAGGCGGAAGATATCCATTGGCGATATCCAGCTGTGTCAGGTCATAGGGGTTCTGCGGCGCAAGCCTCTACCGAATACAGCGATCAGGATAGCCAGCAAAATGATGATGGAGCCAATGATTGCAGATGCATTCCTGCGGTAATGATAAAAGAACTCCGATTCCATGAGCTTGTGAAAACGGCTCTTTTTTTCTGTATTGTTGACCTTTTCCATTGTATCACCTCAATTCGATCCTGGGATCAACCAGCATATAAATGATATCAACGACGAAATTGATGACCACGAACATGGCCGAAACCAGAATCAAATAAGCCACAATGATTGGTCGGTCGTTTCTCAGAATAGAGTCGATCAATAGCTTGCCCACACCCGGCCAGGCAAAAATCGTTTCCGTTACAGTGGTAAATGCAAACATATGGCCGATGTTGAGGCCAAACACTGTGACAACGGGGACCAGCGCGTTCTTCAAGGCGTGATGGAACAAAACGTTTCGACGGCTCACGCCTTTGGCGCGGGCGAATTTCACATAGTCCTGCTTCATATTTTCCTGGATGCCGGCACGCGTTACACGCAGGATTGTTGCGCTATAGCCCAAGGCAAGCGTAAGAACAGGCATTATCAGATTTTTCCATCCTCCGGGTGTGAGAAAGCTGAATCCTCCCGGCCCGGCCGCGGCACGACCGGAGGCGGGCAATATCTGAAGGGAGACGGAGAACACATAAATAAGCATCATGCCCATCAGAATGAGGGCAGAGAAATGCCAAAGATGGAACCGGCCATGATCCCCTTGCTCAGTTTGGTCTGCGGGTTGGCGCCGGCAATCACGCCGAGCGGGATGGCAATCACCAAAGTGAGGATGGCTGTGAACAGGACGATCTCCGCGGTGGCGGGTACCCGCTGAAAAATCAAGTCGAGAACAGGGGTTTTGTACACATAAGATGTGCCGAAGTCCCCTTTCAAGATTCCGCTCACGAATCTTCCGAACTGGACCAAGATGGGGTCATTGAGCCCAAGCTGTTCCCGGACAGCCTGGATATCCGCCTCCGTTGCCGTTTGTATATCTACGATTGCCTCGATGGGGTCGCTCAGGAAGTTGGTCATAAAAAACACCAGAACCGTCACGACAGCCAGCACCACAAGCATCTGGAACAGGCGTTTGATGGCATATTTGAGCAATGCTTTTCACCTCTTTGTTGCGCTTCTAGAAAATATGGGCGGGAACCTTTCCCGCCCATACTTGAATATTATAGCAAACTGCTGGACTTTATTTGAAGCTGATTTCCCAGGCAAGGAGATATCTGTCATATCGGGGTGTATACTCAATGGAATCGCGCACGCCGAAGATGTTCTCGTTGAAGAACAAGGGGATATTGGCAACATCATCCAGAACCATCCGGTCGATCTCCTTTACCATTTCTCCACGCTTGGCTGTATCCATTTCCTGCATGGCTTCCATGATCTTCGCGCTGACATCGGGGTTGTCATACATACCGTAGTTGCCGCCGCCGGTGCCCGCCTCTTTGTCCCATTTCATATACTGGCGCTCCTGCATCGAGATGCCGTCGCCGGTGTACATGGCCCATCCTACCAGGCTCAGGCCGCTGTTGCCGGCACCCTGGGCGATATATGAGCCGAAGCCGGTGGACATCACGTTCAGATTCACCTTAATACCGATCTTCTCCCAGTATGAAGCCAGCGCCTGGGCCAGAGCATCGGAATTGGCGAAGCCCACGCTGCTTGCGTCGAGGGTGACCTCAAAGCCATCGGGATAACCCGCCTCGGCCAGCAAAGCCTTGGCAGCCTCCGGGTCATAGGGATGTCTCTCAAGAGCTGCGTCATAACCATTGAAGCCCTCGGCTGTCATGCTGGTCGTCGGATAAACATGGCCGTTATAAATATTTTTAACGATCGAGTCCAAATCGATCGCCATGTAGAAACGCCTTGCGCACACGCACGTCCAGGAAGGGGTTCACATCCAGATTGACAGCAGGGTTCTTCTCCGTCTGAACCATCTCTACAGCAACGCATTCCATGCTGCGGGCAGCCTCAACGCGAACGCCGTCTGTGTTGTTGATACGGTCCACGTCCTGCACTGCAAGCATAGCGGCGACATCCAGCTCTCCGCTGAGCAAAGCAGCAGTACGGGTGGCCACATTGGTGATGGGACGGAAACGAACGTTCTTCACCTCAGGCTGCTCACCCCAGTAGTTTTCGTTTACAGTAAAGTCGATGTGATCCTCGGGAACCCATTCCACAAATTTATAGCGCCCGGTGCCGTTGATATTAGCTGCGATTTCCTGGGGCGTCTTTCCCTCAACGTCTTCCTTGTTGGTGATAACCACAAACATCAGATCGTCCAGAAGAAGGGGATAAGGAATCTTCGTCTTTACAACAAACGTGTAATCGTCGACAGCCTCGTAGGAATCAACGTAAGCGAGCTTTTCCACAAACAGGCTCTCACCTGCGATGCTGGCCTTATCATAAGACGCAACAACGTCCTCGGCGGTGGAATCGCTTCCATCGTGGAATTTCACGCCCTCGCGGAGATGGAATGTCCAGGTCAGATTGTCATCTGCCATTTCCCAGCTCTCGGCCAGGAGGGGAATAAACTCCATTTCGGCATTTTTGCTGATCAGAGCCTCATAGGGGTGCCACAGAACCTGGTTGTTCGTATAAGAGCCTTTTTCATAGGCATAAAGGCTGGATACGTCCTGTGCCACGGCCACTACTACATCACGGCTGCCCTCCTCAGCGGGAGCGGATTCGCTGTTTGCTTCGGAAGCGCTGCCTGAAGCAGTGCTCTGGCTGGCGCCCCCGCTGCCGGCGCCGGTTCCGCAGCCGGTACCAAAAATCATTGCGAGAACCAACACAAGAGCCAAAATGCGTGATCTTGCTGATTTCATTGATTTTCCTCCTTAAGAATATTGCTCAGTTTTCACTATCCCGTCCCTACGGGACGTTGGATTCCTTCAAAGCGTTTACTGCTCGCTCTGCTCGGTGTATACACGGCGCTCATACCAGATATAATAGGTGAGCTTGCCCGCGTCTTAAACCAGCGAGTGGTCGTCGCCGGGCGTCACATAACTGAAATCACCGTCCGCCTGCTCCACCGTCTCGTCGTTGACCGTCAGATGGAAATCCGCCCCCGGCAGCGCATAGTTCCACTGCGCCACAGACGGATGTCCCTTTTCTATGGTCCCCTCGCCTTCCGCGCGGACGATCCCCATCAACACGCCGCCCAGATACTTCGGGTCTAAAACAGACCAACTGCGTGTGTTCGGGCCTTTGCAGTCCTGCACATACTCCTTGCACTCCGACATCCGCGTGAACCACGGCAAACGCAGGTGCCATTTCGGCCAGTTCTCCCGCTCGCACTCCTCCATCTCCGAAACAAGGCACAGAAATTCCATGTCCTCCACGGCGGTGATGGAAAAGTCGCTGTTGTCAAAATCCGGCGCGAAAAACGAGAGCTCCGTGATATCGCGCGACCACTCCGGTGTGGTCACATATCCGTTGCCGCGTGTGAAGCAGTACATTACAACCTTATCTGCATACTTCTTCGGGCTCACCGTGTGCCCCTTCTTCAAAAAAGCATTTGTAGTTCGTCATCCCGGGGTATGTATCCGGCAGTATCTCGCTCTGCGCAAACCCGTTCTCATATTCCTGCGGGATATCCTTGCTTTTTATGATTCGAATCGACATTTTTTATCCTCCTCCATATTTGATTTCTATTAAAATATATCATGTGGCCAAGCACAAAAAAAAGTGAATATTTTTGCTATAAATTATCTTTAATTTGAATATTTTTGTTCTGCCTAAAGTATAATGCTTAAATGTTATCCATTTTTGAAGAAAAAAAAGTAGGAATATCTGTTTTCGCATGTAAAAATGCCTAAGAAACATTGAATATGTAAATATTTATTTTCGAAATTCAGCATAATATGTACGGTATCAATATTCCCTGCAAAAGACGTTGCCTGTAAATCCGCTCTCTCCATTTCGGATATCCGGTAAATTCGGTTGAATAAAATGCTGCAGGGCACGCCATTAGGCGTGCCCTGCTTTTTCCAAAGGCGCATTCCGGCCAATCCAATTCAGACAGGTATTGCTTCAGTTCTTTTTCGATAAGATCGATATATTTTATTCGTTCCGGACGCAGAAAGCGGGATTTAAGAATATAGCAGATACGCTTGGGTGGCGGCAGAAGCAATTCATGTGTCTCCAGACCATGGCGATTCTGCAAAAAGACCCCAATTGAAATTGGAACAATGGCCCAGGTTCCCCCTTAAAGAAATAATGGACAAGCGAGGGATCGTTGATGGAGAGGTAGCTTTCCGCATTCGGTGTGAACCACTGTTCGTGCCAGAACTGGATATCGCGTGCGTCCCAGTGTATAGAAATCTCATTTGCGGGATCCAGTTCGTTGGGATGGATCACTCTGGAGGATCAAGAGATCCGAAAGAGGTGTTCCCATGAAGAATGAACAACAACGCCACGACATCAGCGATGCGGTATGGAGCCTGCTGGAACCGCATCTGCCAGGACAACGAGGGCAGTGGGGTGGAATAGCACAGGATAACCGGCGATTTATCAATGGCGTGTTTTGGATTTTACGCACAGGAGCACCGTGGCGGGATTTACCGCCGTTCTACGGGAAATGGGGTACCGTGTATCAGCGGTTCCGCAGATGGCGTGACAAGGGAATCTGGGAAAAACTGCTGGAAATTCTGGTTGATGAGCCCGATTTTGAATGGTTGATGATTGATGCCAGTCACTGTAAGGTGCATCCACATGCGGCAGGAGCCCGGGGCGGTAATCAGGACATGAGCCGTACAAAAGGGGGCTCAATACCAAGATTCACCTTGCCGTGGATGCAAATGGTATGCCGGTCCGAGTACTTATCACAGAGGGTACCCGAGCTGATTGCAAAGAAGCTATTCACTTGATTGATGGAATATCGGCGGAAACATTACTGGCCGATCGTGGGTATGACACCAATCAGATCATTGCTTATGCCGCTGATGCTGGAATGAATATCGTCATTCCGGCTAAACGAAATCGCAAGCAGCAGCGGGAGTATGACCGTTACTTGTATCGGCTTCGTCATCTGGTGGAAAATGCTTTTTGCACCTGAAACGTTGGCGAGGCGTTGCTACTCGATATGCAAAAACTACAACATCTTTTCTGGCTGCTGTGCAAATTCGTTGCATTGCTATTTGGTGTGCTGTTTTGGCTTAATCTTGTGTAGACACTATTTGCGGATATTGGTGCGTTCGTTCTCCGCAACAAAGGAAAGTACCTGCAACACGATGTCGCTGAGAAAGGTGCCCATCAGATCTTTGCCCCGGCGGGTATCCAGCAGCGGCATATCCAGCACCACAATATCGACGCCTTTTTCTTTTTGTCAGCAAGCGCCATTGCCGTAGTATCTCTTCATAATTGCGCCCCAGCCGGTCGATGCTCTTGACATAAAGCAGGTCGCCGCTTTTCAGCTTTCGCAGCAGCTTCTTGTACTGCGGCCGTTCAAAGTTTTTGCCCGACTGCTTATCCATATAAATATACCGGGCGTCCACACCCGCCTCATGGAGTGCAATAACCTGACGGCCTTCGTTTTGTTCTCTGGTTGAAACCCCTGATATATCCACAAATCCTGTTCTCTATATCATCTTTCCTCCTTATCCGTTTCAATATATAAACTACGGCAGGGGCACCGCAAAGATGCCCTGCCGCAATTTTTATCTACTTCTGTTTTCTTTCCATTCCTGAAACGCCCGTTGTCCTTCTTCCGTTTCGTAAAACGCCTGGATTTTCGGAAGTAGGAACCTTGCAAACTGTTCCAGATCCTCCACCGGCACGCCCTGACGTGCTGTGTTTTCTTTCCGCCTGTTACTCTCCCGTTCCGCCATGTATCTGCTTTTCTTTAACCCATCCGGTCTCCTTTCCGCCGGGCCGTCCCCGGCGCCTGCTCATTCCATCTGCTCACAACTGCATTTCCCAATCCCGGCTCCGCTGCTACGTCCGGCTCTGCCGTGTCACCGATTGCTCACGGCGGTGCTCCCGCAGAACCCCCGAAAGAAATTCGTTGACACGCCGCGGCGCGATTCTTACCGCCGCCCAGTAAGAGCGCGTATCCATCCAAGACTGATGCAGACGCTCCTCCGTATCTTCCGCCTCACGGCGCAGCCTGCCACAGCATCGTGCCGCTGTTCTGCAGCTCCTGCGCCAGATGGCGGTTTTCCACCTGCAATCCTGCCGCCGATTCCGCCAGCTTCAGCAGCCTCGCATAATCATCCTCGGGCAGCTCGATCCGCTTTGTCAAAGTTTTCCGTCTGCTGCGCCCGTGCATCTGCCGTACATCGCCTATGTCGGCCTGTACAGCCCGTAAATCGCCTGCTGCGGCTGTAACCTCGCCGCGCAGTTCATCCCGCTGTTTTCGGGCTTCTTCCGCCTGTGTACCCAGGTCTCCGATTTCCTGCCGAAGTTCCTGCACAGCCTGCCTGTCCTGTTTGACCTTGTATTCCAGTACATCCAGGTGCTCCGCCGTACTTCCCTCGATACCACGTTCAAAATCCGTGAAACCCGCCGCTTTCATGTGTTCGTAAAAAGCGGTTTGCAGCAGGCTGTAAGAACTGATAAGCCTCGGCCTGCCGTCCTTTTTCAGAACTGGCCTGCCGGTTTCATCTGTCGCCGGGACCATCGGCCACTTTTTACTATGGCTTACCTGCATGACCGTTTCACGAACGGTCCCACGCAGTGCGGGGTCCCTGCAGCGCTTTGACCACCGGATCTCCTTTTCCACCACCGGCCGATAAATAATATGCATGTGGTAATGGAACACATCTTTTCCCAGCCTGTCACTGGCTTCCCGGTTCCTCTCGTCCGCGTGCATCACCGCCGATATCACATATTGTTCTCCGCCCGCGATTTGTTTGGCCAGTTCATACGCTTCGGCATAGAACTTTTTGCGTACTCATATCCGCCGTGCCGCTCGAAATATTCCGTATTTACATCAAATACCATTTCATCGAATACATAGGCGTCCGGCTTTAAGCCACGGGTGCTTACGGTTCCCTCCGCAACCATCCTGTCGAATTGCTGTGCATATGTTGGTGCACCGCATGTTTTGAAAACAACATTTTGGCTGCTGTACTCCAGTAAAACATCCGGATTCAGTACGCTTCATTTTTTCGCTCGTTATGCCTTTCCCGTACCCCCGATTGCGTTTTTGCGGTAACGCTCATTGCGCACCACCGTCCTGCTCGTTTTCCTTATCGGCTCCTCCTTTCTCCTTGTACCGGCCTTTGCATCCGCCGTCCTGCGGGGCGCGCAGACGCTTTGAAAGCGTCGACCCACGGACACTTCCGGACGGCTCCGGCCAGGGCCGGCAAAGTGTCCGTGCTGCGGCGGGAAGGAATTGGCGGCGGCTGTGCTGCTCTGTTTTGCCTTTGTTCTGCCGCCGCCCATCTCCACGCTGTCCTGCCGTTGACGCCCGTGGCGGAACAGTTTCGCTCTGAAACATTCCGCCGCTTTCCGTGTCTGTGATATATGTCAGCATACATCCCGACACATTAAGCGTATCACTGCTTGTTTTCAATGACAAGATGTGTTATTATGATTTCGTGTAGGATAAAAAAGAACACGTTTTGTGAGCTGCTGTGAAACACAGACAAATTCACACAGGATAGGATGGGGACAGGATGCGCGGTAAAACCTATGTCTATTTTAACGGCAAGACCGAATACATCGGTACAGGCGGAGAAGAACAAACCGCCTATCCGTGCCCAATCTATTGCACTCTTAAACTCCAAGTTTTGGCTTTGTACTGCGATTTTTAGAGAAGTCTTAGTGTGTTACAGTAGCTCTACCAACTGAGCTAAAAGTGCAAAACAGCCGCAAGAGATGGCGGCGCAGAACACAAAAATGGTGACCCCTGGGAGAATCGAACTCCCGATTTCGCCGTGAGAGGGCGACGTCTTAGCCGCTTGACCAAGGGGCCATATTTTGGGGAAAAAGCTGGTTTTTCCCCAAATAAGGAAAAGAGCCGGCACCTACCTATTTTCCCAGGTCGTCTCCAACCAAGTATCTTCGGCACAACCAAGCTTAACTTCTGTGTTCGGAATGGGAACAGGTGGAACCTTGGCGTCATCGGCACCGGCTATGAATGTGCTTGAAGCAATTGCTTAAAGCCTAGCCTCTACATATTCTCTTTTTTTC
>VOFE01001621.1_pt1:0-25000 | contig 32001 bp, 30 predicted proteins | sample 5384071 | NCBI WGS metagenome assembly VOFE01 (sample SAMN12384724, study PRJNA508395) | human gut metagenome | isolation source: healthy gut D | host: Homo sapiens
TCCTTGCTCTTCAGACCAAGTGTGCTGTCATTCCAAGCGTTACGGAAGATGTAGTTATCCGTCTGGAATCCAAGGTATGCATCATATGTCTTCAATGCCGGTGCCTGTGTAGGAGCAGCGGTTGGCTTTGAGTAGGTGTTACTACAGGTGCCTCAGCAGATACTTCAAATGTAACTGCGAATGTATCACCTGCGACAACCTCAACCGGATCGCCTGCGTTTGTCCATGTACCATTAGCATTTGTCATAAATGGGTTTGCTTTCTGGAACTCGTCTGCCTTACTTGCGGATGTGCTGCAGTAGTTATTAACAATACCAGCACGAAGCTTTCCTGTCACTTTATTACCATCGTTATAAACGCTTGCCTTAGACCAATCAAGTGTCTGCTTTACTTTACCGTCAGCACCAGTGATTGTGATCGTCTTAGGCTTTACAGAAAAATGTGCTAGGTACAACATAATTCTTCTTGCCGGATACATCCTTTGCACCCAAAGTACCAAACTCAATTCCAAGATATTTTGCCTCTGTCAAAAGGTCATCTGCGTCATCCTCTGCTACTGCAGATACTGTATATGTGCCTGTCGTAGAGATGGCTCCTGAAGATGCTACAAAACCACCATTAACCCTTCTTCTGTCTCGCCTGTTGCAAGCTTGTAAGTATCATCAACCTGCTTAAGAGCACCTGTGCTGTCCTTTACAACTCTGTCTGTTGTGTTGAAAATCTTACTGTTATTCTGCACAAGATATGCAGTAAATTCTGGTGCGATCTTAGTTGCATCTGCAGCTTTAGACTTCTCACCAGTCACACCAGCACCTAAAGAAACAACCATAGCTGCTGTGAGAATCATAGAGAGTAAACTCTTTGACTGTTTTCTCATGAATATTTTCCTCCTTTTCATTTTGCAATGTTTTGGTCAAACATTGACACGTTCTTGAACATTCTGGTCAGGATATCATACTTGAACGCTGATGTCCCCCAAATCATGTACTATTATACAAAATTTTCTTTAAAATTCCAGCCCTTTTTCCTTTGAAAAAAAGGCTTATTTTACCTACAAAAATAGAGAATCCTCTTGATGCAGAGGCTTCTGCAATTCAAAAACCACTTTATGAAAGGCAATATCAGCGCTTTACTTTGCAAGAATTGCTAAAGCAATTCTTGATAGCATTACTCCACACAACAGCAATTTTCGATAAAATATTTCCGATAATTAAAAAACAGCCGCACCTTTCGGCACGACTGTTTTCCGGTTTTCACCATATTTTAAATGACTCAATAATTATCAAAATTTAATGCTAATTTCTTTAATTATTTGAATTTCTTGTAACCGCTCTTCTTTAACTTCTTAACATTAGCCTTAGTTACTTTCTTAGAAGCGCCCTTAACCTTGATTGTCTTCTTGCATCCCTTGAATGCTTTCTTAGCAACCTTTGTTAATTTAGCTTTTACCTTCAAAGTAGATAACTTCTTGCAGTTAGCAAATGCTCCTGCAGGAATGGACTTAATGTTCTTGCCAAGAGAGATTGTCTTAGCATTAGCGCCCTTGAATGCGTTCTTGCCAATACTTGTTACTTTGTAGCTGTAGCCATTGATCTTAGCTGTAGCTGGTGCAGAGAGGCTGGATGCCTTCTTACCTGCCTTAGAAAGACCAACGATTGATAATGTACCAGCTTTCTTAGCTGTAGCAGCCTTTGTTACCTTGTAAACAACCTTTGCCGCTCTCAACCTTCTTTCCCTTCTTAGGGAGCCTGTGGCGCCTTAGTAGGTTTGTCTTTCAGTGGCGCAGATGTTACATTTGGCTTCTCGCTTGGTTTAACAGTTGGTTTAACAGTTGGCTTTTCACTCGGTGTAGGAAGAACACCCTCAGACGCATCAATATCGTCCTTTGTAATAGTATCGTTCTTTACATTCTCACCTGTCTCAGGATCTTTATAAGTACCTTCCTTAAGGTCATTCAATGCAGCCTTAAGTCCTGTAACCTTAAATGTAATCTCAATGCTGTTCTCTGAATTGCTAACTCTTCAGCATCTGTCTTGTCAAACAAAGGTCCCTTATCATCAGCATTCCACTTGTTGATCAGTGGATAGTAGTAATACAACTCATCTGCTTTCTGAACAAGGCTCAGATCTTTAGCAACTTCAGCACCATCAACCTTCATAGATGTAACAGATAACTTAACATCTGCATATGCACCATCTGGGTTTTCTTCTGTCTTAGCAGAAAGATCTGTTGCGATAGACAACAAGTTGTACTTCGTAGCTGCTGTTAAATCGATACCGCTAATAGCTACTGTATACTCACCATCTCTTGTAAGTAATACGTCAGTAGCCTTAAAGTTTGCAGCGTCACCGCTTGCTTTGATGTAATCGTAAGTATCCTGTTTTCCAAGATCATTTGGCTTGTAACCATTACGATAATCCCAAGTTCCATCCATCTGATATGCGATGTAAGCATGGATACCCTTTGTAGCCCAAAGAGCCTCGTCATAAGCCTTAGGAGCCTCTGTTGCTTCTGGAGTAGGTGTTACTTCCGGTCCTTCTGTATCGTCTGTGAATTTCAATTCTGTTGTCTTCATAGTTACATCAGAAATTGTTAAACCAGCTGTTACGTTCTTGTCATCATCCTTCTCTAATGCAGAATCGATGTCAGCGAACATTACACCTAACTGATTTCCAAGAGTAATTTCTCCTGCTGCAGTATAAGATACTGTATATGTTCCGTCTTTTTTTCGATTTCAACAACACCAGCTGATGGTACTGTGTTACCTAATGTATTTACAGACCAGTCACTTGAGTTCACACCGATGAATGCCTTGATAGACTTAGCGCCTGTCTTTGCTAATACATCTGCAACGCCTGCTGCCTTGAAAGAAATAGAGATGTCTCTAAGTGTCTGACCCTCCATTGTATTTGGATCAAACTTGCCCCAGTTGTTGAATACAAGAAGTCTTGCTTCTCCACTGTCGCCACCTACGAATTTGCTTTCTGTAGCACCATCGAATTTTGCAACGCTCTTAACTTCCTTTGCCACCTCAACTTTGAGAGATGCATCAGATACTGTTAAACCAGCTGTTACATTCTTGTCATCATCTTTCTCTAATGCAGAATCGATATCAGCGAACATTACACCCATCTGGTTTCCCTAATTTAACCGTAGAAGAACCAGTATATGTTACAGTATAAGTTCCATCTTTTCTCGATCTCTGTTACTCCGTCTGCAGGAACTGTGTTTCCAAGAGTATTTACAGACCAGTCACTTGAATTTAAGCCAAGAAATGCTTTAATAGACTTAGCACCGGTCTTTGCCAATACATCAGCAACACCTGCAACCTTGAAAGTAATAGATGCATTCTTTACATCAATACCTTCAAGCTCACTCGGGTCATACTTGCCCCAGTTGTTAAATACTAACAAACGAGCTTCTCCGGAATCTCCGCCTACTAACTTAGATTCTACCGCTTTATCGAAAGATGTAACATCTTTCATTAAAGCAGGAGCTTTAATCTGAAGCTTTGTATCAGAAACTTTCAAACCTGCTGTTACATTCTTGTCATCATCTTTCTCTAAAGCAGAGTCGATGTCAGTAAACATTACACCCATCTGATTTCCAAGTGTAATTGTTGAGGAACCAGTATATGTTACTGTATAGGTTCCATCTTTCTCAATTTCTGTTACTCCATCTGCAGGTGCAGTGTTACCAAGAGTATTCACTGACCAATCACTTGAATTCAATCCAAGGAATGCTTTAATAGACTTAGCACCTGTCTTCGCCAACACATCAGCTACACCTTCAACATTAAAAGTAATAGATGCATCTTTCATGCTGATTCCTTCAAGTGCATTTGGATCATACTTGCCCCAGTTGTTAAATACTAACAAACGAGCTTCTCCAGAATCTCCGCCTACTAACTTAGATTCAACTGCCTTATCAAATACAACCTTGTCCACAGTAGATACCGCAGCATCTGCTTTTTCAGACACAAGGCCGACGCTAGGAATAAGACTTAACGCCATTGCTCCGGCAAGAATCCATGACAAAACTTTTTTTGTCTGTTTTCTCATTATTTCTCCTCCTTTTTATTATTGAGTCATCGTACATAATTGAAATGCTGTACGTAAGTTTTGAACTTAAGAGCCATGAAACAAAAGCTCATATTTCAGTCAAAACACACCATAGCCTTTCATTTATATACATAAAAAATTTACAAAACATATTCTAACATGATACGGTAAAAAAATCAATCATTTTTACCTGTTTTTTGGAAAATCTGTTGCTGATTTTGTTAAATATATACAAAATTATATCTTGATCCTGTCTATATCGATGATTTTTACCGTAAATATACACAATACGACAGAACTGCCATGCAGGCTTTACTCAGAACATTCCTGCCACGAATACGTGTTTCGTATTCCCATTATGGCAAAAAAACAGAAAGAATAAATTTATTTATATCTTGTTATAATACCTTTCAAAAACTTGAAAGTGAGGCTTTTTATGACAAAGCAAAAATGCAATTTAATAACACAAATGGCAATTTAGCCAAAAGCAGCCTAACGCTAAACGAATGGTATTCTTTTTGGATACAGAATTATAAAACCGGCGTTGTCAAACCATCGACAATCCAAAATTATTGCTGCATCTATAATAATCATATCAAAAATTTTTAGGTTATATGCCGCTTTGCGAAATTCGCACAATGCATATCCAGCAAATGCACAATTCGCTCGAACTATCATCCAAGTACCAGCATTGCATCCATGCTATACTCTCGAATATGTTTGAAATCGCGGTTCAAAATGATTTGATCGTGAAAAATCCATGTTGCGGTACCAAGCTTCAGTCATTACAAAACAAACACAGACGTGTTTTGTCATCGGAAGAGCAACAGCTTTTCGCTAATTTAATGCAACAGCCAAAGTGGCGCGATCGTTCTTTGCCTATTACTGTGTTGCTTGGAACCGGAATACGCGTCGGCGAATTACTTGCTTTGACGTGGGACAATATTGATTTGAAACAAAAAACAATTTATATCGAAAAAACGTTACTTTACCTATGGAATACAGATTTGCAAAAATATACGTTTTCGTTTCAATCCCCCGAAAACAGTTAACAGCAAACGCTGTATCCCTATGTCAACGCCTGTGCATAATGCCTTTTTGCAACAATGTGACAAAATAAAACAATTAAAACAAAACTCTGCCAAATGGTCACCTATTGAGGATTTTGAAAACCTTGTGTTTGTAAACAGCCTTGGTCGTCCAATGCAACGGCGTGATATCCAAATTATTTTGGATCGTATGACTGATGAACTAAATAAACAAGCGTTAAAATCATCTTCTTCCTATTATATTAAACACATTCATCCCCATACACTACGGCATAGTTTTGCGACTAGATGTTTTGAGGTCGGTATTCCGCCTAAAGTAGTGCAGACACTATTGGGACACAGTAGTATACAGATCACTATGGATTTATATACTCATGTTTCTTCAGATATGTGTCGGGAAAATATGAAGAAATTAGAAAAATTCGGAATGTGATTTCGACATTTTACAACTTTTTATTTCATAACTCTTAAGTTCAAAATTTACATACGTTTTTCAATTATGTACGATGACTCAATAATAAAAAAGGAGGAGAAATAATGAGAAAACAGACAAAAAAAGTTTTGTCATGGGTTCTTTCAGCAGCAATGGTACTTTCTGTGGCAAATGGTGCTTCATTTGTGACGAAAACTACAGCTTCTGCTGCTGAAAGTGCTTTTAGTACATCATTTACTGTTGGCGATGATGCCACTGCAACATTGGTCGATGGAACAGATGTTGTATCAGGCGGCTGGGCAACCGATGAAAAAGATGCCTTTGTTGGTTTTATATCACATGCTGATGCTGCTACATTATCCGAGAAAGGTGCTCTTGTAGCAAAAGTAACCGGATCAGATGCTTCGTTGCAGTATCAGAGCGACTGGTCTACTGTAGAATTAAAAGACGGTGTACCAACTGCATTAGATGCTGAAAAGTTGGCCGCTGTTGCTGCTGGTGAATGGCAGGGACTTGCTTTGACCGTCCCTAACGGAAAATCTGTAACATTTACAGTAACAGTTCCAGAAACTTTATATTCTACAAAGTTAACTGTAGCAGATGATGCTACTGCAACATTAGTAGAAGGTACTGATGCTGTCAGTGGTGGTTGGGCAACTGATGAAAAAGATGCTTTCGTTGCTTTTATATCACATGCCGATGCTGCTACATTAGCTGAAAAAGGCGCTCTTTCTGTCAAAGTTACCGGTGCTGATGCTTCTTTACAGTATCAGAGTGACTGGTCTACTATTGATTTGAAAGATGGCGTTAATGCTGCTTTAGATGCAAACAAACTCGCTGCTGTTGCTACTAGCGAATGGCAGGGACTTGCAGTGACAATTCCTGTTGGAAAAACAGCAACTATCGAATTCAGCACATTGCCGGGTGTATCCGAGCCTGAGACACCAGTTGAGCCTGAGGAGCCAGGTGCACCATATATTGACGAAGAACTTTGGGCAACCAATGGTATTCATGCATTTATTTCCTATCAGATGCCATCATGGGATTGCCGAAATGGCGTATACTCTAACGGCGCACTTACAGCTTGGGGAACTGAGTACAGTGCAGGTTATATCAAAGCCGGCGGTAAAGAAGTTGACGGCAAAGATACAACAGTAAAAGATGTATTGCTCACAAAGGACGGTGAATATACCGTATCCATTAATGGTATTGATCTTTCCAGCGCAACATCTTACAAGTTATTATCCATCGCAACGGATATGTCCGCAAAAACTGAAGACAATCCAGATGGTGCATATGCTAATGTGAAGTTGTCGAATGTCAGCTTAAAAGTTGATGGCAAAGTAGTTGCTGAAAACTTGGAAGTATCACAAAAGAGTGACGAAGTAGTTTATTATTATCCATTAGTAAACGTTTATGATAGCGATGCCCCAGGTCCTCTTGCAGAAGTTAACGCTAACGAAGATCTTGCAGTACCAGAGCAGAGCATTGAAATTACCTTTACTGTAAGTGGACTTAAGCAAGCACTTACAGACTTGAAGAACGGCGAGTACACAAGTGTATGGTCGGGTGAAAAGGTGAAGAAAGACACGATTACACAGGAAGATATTGATGCTTCCGCTGATAATTCCACACCAGTGCCTACAGTACAACCAAGCGAGAAGCCAAATGTAACACCGGCTCCTACAAACAGCCCAGCACCTACTAAGGCTCCTACAAACAGCCCAGCACCTACTAAGGCTCCTACAAAAGGTGCTAAGGTTGAGAGCGGCAAGGTTGTTTATAAGGTAACAAAAGCCGCTACAGCTAAGAAAGCTGGTACATTGTCATTAGTTGGTCTCTCTAAGGCTGGCAAGAAGGCATCTAGCCTTTCTGCACCTGCTACAGCTAAGATCAATGGCTACAATTATAAAGTAACAAGCATTGGTAAGAACGCGTTCAAGGGTGCTAATGCTAAGACAATCTCTCTTAGCAAAAACATTAAGTCTATTCCTGCTGGAGCATTTGCTAACTGCAAGAAGTTATCCACTTTGAAAGTAAAAGCTAAATTAACAAAGGTTGCTAAGAAAGCTTTCAAAGGATGCAAGAAGAAGATCAAAGTTAAGGGTGCTTCTAAGAAGATAACTAAAATAAATGTTAAGAAGTTAAAGAAGAGTGGTTACAAAAATTCAAATAATTAAAGAAATTAACATTAAATTTTGATAGTTATTGAGTCATTTATGAAAGACATTACGTCGAATAGGGTCTGTGTATTTGCACAGACCCTATTGTTTTTGTCATGATACGATTTTCACCTCTTTGACTTGCCATATTTATTATCTTCCCTTTTGTATGACAGCGATGCAATTTATTCAATCTCGATCAGCTTATTTCAACTTTGTCTCCGAATGGTATCATATTGAATACTTATCAACTCAATCCACCATTATCTATAACTGAGACTACTTATATTGGTTTCTGTGATGCTTTCCCTGATTCCAGCTTGCCTATCGGCCTCTTCGGTTGACTGCTTTGGGGACTTTTTCTATTTCAGCTTGCCTATCGGTCTTCTTTGGTTGACTACTTTGGCGCTTTCGCTGATTTCAGCTTGCTTTTGACTTCTTTGGTTGACTGCTTTGGGGACTTTTTCTATTTCAGCTTGCCTATTGGGCTATTTCGGTTGACTGCTTTGGCGTTTTCGCTGATTCTAGCTTGCCTATCGTGCTTCTTTGGTTGACTGCTTTGGGGGCTTTCTCTATTTCAGCTTGTCTATCGGCATCTTCGGTTGACTGCTTTGGCGCTTCCGCTGATTCCAGCTTGCTTTTTGGCTTCTTCGGTTGACTGCTTTGGCGCTTCTGCTGATTCCAGCTTGCTTTTTGGCTTCTTTGGTTGACTGCTTTGGGGACTTTTTTCTATTTCCGCTTGCTTCTCCCCCTCTAGATTAACTGTTACCAGGGCTTGCTTTTTATAGTAGCTTCAATATAGAATCCGTATTTGCCGTTACCTATAATCAACAGCTCAATCCAACAAATTCCATTCACCCGGTACTCTCTTATCAACGACCTATACCTAAAAAAAGCAAAGCCGGCGCTTTGCTTTGCAAGAATTGCTAAATCAGTTCTTGATAACATCACACTACATAACAGCATTTTCCTATTCCATAGCATAAGTCTTTGACACCGCATTTACAATATAAATGCACCAATAGTCCTTTTATTTACACAGTATAAAATAAAAAACCTCCGTGGAGTATCTATAAGATACCTCACGGAGGTCGTTCTTGTTCTGATTACTTATCTTAAAACAATTACTGTCAATCACGAATCATCGTTTGCACTACCATCAATCAATCATTAAACGGTAATTATTCGCCTAACTCGTAGATCTGGATGCCTGTGATCGTTGGACGTCCACTAAATGTCAATGACAGATAATGTCTATCCTTTGTCAAGCTTAATCCTGCCTCATCTAATACGATGAGCTTACCTGCGAAATCAGCATAATCAATATCTACATCATCCTTGAACGTCGCTGTATCAGATACACCCAACTGGATATGTCCAACGTTATCCTCGTCATCTGATTTCCAGTTTGCCTTGTCCAATGTCTCAGGAGCGAACTGTACTGCGATAGCCGGTTTCTTGTACTTGCTGACATCAATGTTGAGGAATGACTGATATCCGGTACCATCAAAGGTGATTGTTGTAGTATCGCCTGCAATCGTAGGAGATACTGTGCTGGATGGGATCATCTTCTTAGCTACATCCGGATCTTCTCCGTTAGTCTTATCAGCCTTATCGTTGTAACGGTTCTCACCATATGCATAGTCACCACCGTTCTTGTACCAAACACCGGTCCAGTTCCATACAGACTTCTTATCGCCAACTTCCTTAATGAAAGAAACATCTGTAGATTTACCCGTTGTCTTAGTCATACTTGTGTCGCCGTTAGCACCATTAATCTCGTTAAAGTATACAGCAACATCCTTAAATTTTAAAGTTGCTGCAGTTCTATCAAAATACTGACCAGTCTCCCAAAGTACCGGCACAGCATGATATTTAGCTGCTTCCTTGAATGTGTCATTAAACCAAGCAGTTACACTACCTGTGACTGTCTGAGGACTGCAGACACCACACTCACCGATGATATATGCATATCCTTCATCAGAAAATCTCTTAAGGAGCTCAAAATTCTCTACTGTTTTCTGGCGATCTCCATACGTATATGAACCGGCACCGCCATCACCACAAAAATCCCATGGAGTGTAGTAATGTACAGATACGAAAAGCTTTGTCTTGCCATTCTCAGCAGTATCTTTCGGCATTACAAACTTAGCGTTTACTGTCTTTTCAATGTCAGTGTTGTAACCTGGGATCAACAGATGACGGTTTGCATTGTTACCACCTGTAGCACGGATAACATCAACAAATTTCTGATTGATCTCGTTTGCCATTTTATACTTATCAGCTGTCTTTAAGTTGCCACCAATTGCAACATCACCCTGTTTATCTGTTGTAGAATAACCGTTGGAGTAAATGCTGTCGTTCAAACGATCTCCGAGTTCCTCATTAGCCCCCTCAAAGATCAGATGATCGGAATACTTGTTAAAACGCTCTGCAATCTGAGTCCAATATTTCTCATAACGAACCCATGCCTGTGCACGAACTTCTTCGTTTGCAACTTTCTTGCCATTCTCATCACGCTTGCAAGCGCCGAACTGACCCCACCACTGGTTGTCCCAATGATCGTTGATGATAACATACATACCATTATTCAAAGCGTAGATCACTGCTTTCTCTACAGCATCTAACATCTTGGCATTGATCGTATATGATCCATCATCGTTATCACCATTTGTCCAAGCTACCGGAATACGCACGGTATTAATGCCGTATGAATGTAATGCATCTAAATACTCCTGCGTGATCTCAACATTGCCCCACGCAGATACAAACCACGATGGATCTGCTGTCGCATAATCAGTAGCAGCCATGCTCTTCTTGGCAGAGATTCCTGGACTGCTTCCAACGTGTTACCAATGTTTACACCCATACCCATCTTAGAGTCTGCTAAATCCTGAGAAGAAAGTTCTTTACGAACTGTTCCATTATCTTTGGATGTTACTGTAGAACCATCTGTAAATGTTACTGTCTTCTCATCACCGATATTGGATTTGTCATCAATCGTATATTTAATAACATCATTACCGGATGGTCTTCCATAGATTACTGCCTCCGGATCTGGAGTTGGTGTAACCTTAGGGGTTGGTGCGGGTGTTGTCGTTGCAGGTTTCTTAGTAGCAACATTTGCCGGTGCAGGTGCAGGTGTTGCTTTCTTCTTAACCATAACTGTACATTTCAAAGTCTTTGTCTTTACTTTCTTAGATCCCTTTGCAATGTATTTAACCTTTACCTTGATAGTTGCCTTACCAGCCTTCTTAGCGGTAACCTTACCCTTCTTGGATACGGTAGCCACGCTCTTCTTGCTGGTTGTCCACTTCTGGGACTTAATCTTCTTCACATTTTTCTTTTTGATCTTTAATGTGACTTTCTTGCCTGCTGTAATTGAAACTTTTTCTTCAGTTTCAGGGTTGCTTTCTTAGAAGCTGCGCTCGCGCTGGCGGTATTAAATACAGTAGAAAATGCTCCTCCTGTAAGTACCATTGCAAGTGCAAGTGCAAAAGCAACGATTCTTTTTGTGTAACGTTGTTTCATTGTAATAATCCTCCTCCTTTATGGTTTATTGTAATTTTACGCAAAAACGTACTTTACTCCGTAATTATAACATGAGACGCACTTTTTTTCACTGGAATTATTTGTGATGAATCACATGATTTTTTCTATATCGTATTCGAAACTGCCATTTATCTGACATATTATCTTGTTGCATTGCAACGCCTTATGCAGGACAATATGGGCTCACTATATTTTATCGCCTTATGCATGACATATATCATCATATTCCGACGCCTTATATGCCTCATATTTCCATTGTAACGCATCCGTATCAGCGCTTCATAATTCCACGATATCGATTGAGGCATCCGGCTATCTCTGCTCGTCTTGGCATAGCCAGATCACTGCCATTGCCATTTGATAGCACATTCAATCCATCTCGCTCCAGTGCGTCCACAAGTTCTGACACCGCCCGCGATACCTGAATCTTTTGTCCGGCATACTGCTCCATGATCACTACCAAAGAACGTGCAATTGCCGCCATCTGCTCACTGTCAATGATCTGCTCAAGATAACGAAGATCTACATTCGTCTTGTTGATCGCAAATCCATCCGTACCCATCACCTTGATCTTCGCACCGCGATCAGATTTCCGGCACTCTTTGCACTTGCAGCATCCCCGCTATATTTGCCGACCGCTCGTCTATGCTCGACCGCCAGCTTCAAGCGACTGCTTTGGAATGAAAATTTTCTGCTCTACGCTGTCCGGATATTCAGCTGCCATCGATGTGTCATTCAACGGGTACGCTTTCGCTGTCTCTTTTTGCAAATTGTGTGATTTCTTTCGGTCGATAACTTTCCATTTGCAATATTGTATCTGCAATATGAAAAAAAGCACCACAGCTCCCTGCAACTAAAATGGTGGAAACCTGTTTCTGCTCATATAGCCCTTTTACCCGTTTAATAAACGGTATGATCGGCTCTTCTCCTGCTGTCACAACCTTTTCCATTAATTCATCTCGAATCATAAAATTAGTCGCACTGGTGTCTTCATCGATCAACAATACACCTGCTCCATTCTCGACAGCTTCTACAACATTGGCCGCCTGCGATGTGGAACCGCTGGCATCCTCGCTGCTAAAATCCGTCGTATCCCGTCCGGTCGGCAGATTGCGAATAAACGGACTAATATCTTTATGATAAATGCTCCTACCGTCCTCAGAACGGATCTTAACCGCACTCTGTTCCATGGCAACGTACTCTCGACCATCTCCGGCAATATGCGGATATACTGCTCTTTCTAACGTCTGCAAAAGTGTGGATTTGCCATGATAACCGCCTCCAACGATAAGCGTCACACCTTTTTTGATTCCCATACCCTTGATCATGCCTTTATGTGGAAGGTCCCACGTAACCTCCATGGATTCCGACGAGGCAAATGGCACCGCCTTCTTCATTGGACGTTGGGATACTCCATTCTCGCGCGGCAGCACTGATCCATTGGCAATAAAAGCAATATACCCTTCTTCCGCCATCTGCTCTCTGATGTAGCGCTGATCGTCTGCGAGGTCTGCAGCTCTCTGTAGCTTTTGGGCGTCAATATTCGCATAACAGCAGGCGTGATGCACGATCTCCGGTATAAATTGAAAAAATATTTTGCCCAGTTCTCTTGCATTAATACTTCTCCCATTTGCCGGAAAACCAACTGACATACGAACGGTTAGCTCCCCATTTTTCGCATTGATATGACAGGCACTTCGCTCCACGATTTCCTGTCCCGGACGGCTAACTGCAATCAAGCCGCTTTTGCCGGATCCTTTTGCCTTAAAATTAAATGGTTCGCTTTCCCTGCAAACCAAACGGAGTAAATGATCTTCCACTGCGATCCTGCGATGCTTTTGCTCGTAAAACTCTTTTGGGATCGCATGTGTGCTCTGCGGCACCACCAGAGAAATCCGAGAGGGCGAAGCAAAAGGATCACCCTGCACTTTGTCAATACCAAGCCGATAATCGCCGAAATCGTAACTGCCCTTGGCGCGCCTTTATATGCTGGGTATCCCTTGTGATCTATCGAATTTAACATTGTTTTTAATCTCTGCATGATCATTCTCCTTCATTTACAATCCAAACATATCATGAAAGTTTCCAACTCTGTCAATCACCATAATATCTTCCAATAATGATGCTGATTTTTTGACGCTGGTTCTGTAATATGTTATGATTTTCGTTGGCTGTTCTAATAACCCTATTATAGGATACATGGGACAAAAGGTCTATATTTACCTGCGGGCACGAAAGAAACATTTTGTCTGCGAAAAAGTCAGAAATATTTTTCCTATGAAAACGGCAGAAACATTTTGCCCATAACATAGTATGAAATACCTCTAAACCCGTGGGCAGAGAAAGGAATGCAAAATTACTATGAATGAAAAAGAGACTATTACCACAACTTTTCAAATGCCGGTGCTAGATAAACATTGGTGGAAAACCTTTGCGCTAATGCTTATTTCTGTGATCATGATGGGACTCGGCGTGTCGCTGCTCGTTCTGACGGAAATGGGGACAGATCCCTGCTCGGCAATGAATTATGGAATAGCCCGGACACTGGGACTTAGTTTTGGCAATTATCAACTATTATTTAATACGATACTTCTGATCTTGGTCATCTTACTTGATTGGCGGCTGATCGGTACCGGAACGATCGGAAATATGGTTGTGGTGGGCTACTCGGCTGATTTCTTCGGCTGGGTCTGGACAAACGTATGCCATGTGCCTGCACATCTTCCACTTGCAGCCCGCATTGGCATTCTGGTCCCGGCGCTTCTGCTTTTTGTGGTTGCTGCAGCCTGCTATATGCACAGCGGGCACGGCATGGCACCTTATGATGCCGTACCTTTGCCGTTACCGAAAAATACGGCAAAAACCGGTCGAAATTGTTTCAAGCCGGTTCGTCTTTCTATTGATCTGATCGCAACGATACTTGGATTTCTCACGGGTGGTGAAGTTGGTGTTATGACTGTCCTGATGGTGCTTTTACTGGCACCGATCGTTGAATTTGTTGGTAAACTGTTTGAAAAATGGGGTGTCGCATAACGACACCCCATTTGAGCTGTTTCAGTTATTTCTATTACAACATTTCCCTTGGATTCAAGTTTCTCATGTCCCTATTGCAACATTTCTCTCGAATTCAAGTTCTTCGTCTCACCACTTCAACATTTCCCTTAGATTCAAGTTCCTCAGATCATCACCATTGCAGCATTTCCTTAGCAGCATCTGCAATTAAACGGGCACACTTACGGTTCGTCTTTTCCGTCGGATGCCAATAAGTTCCTAAGCCATCTGCCTCATCCTGCAATGGAAGCTGTACATAACGAATCGTACAATCTGGCGTAACTTTGGCAAAACATGCTGTCGCAGCATCAATCACCGTATTCAGTCTTTGATCCATCGCTCCGATCGTTGTTATAATAGCTGCATTCGGATTATGCTCGTGCACCTGATGCAACAATTTTACATAAGCATCTTCAAACTGTTTTTGTCTGTCTGAATATCTCTTGTATAGCTCGCATCATTCGTACCTAAATAAATGACAACAAGCTGCGGTTTATATTCCTCAAAATTCCAAGTTTCCCAGTCTGACTGCTCATTGGCAAAATAATCTCGTTCCAGTCCTGCATCCGTGTATTCATATAACATTGGCATCAGCCAGGAATCATCAATCTGTGCATCCTCTTCTTCCCCTATATATGCCGTGATAACACCTTTTCCGTTCCACGATACCAGGTTAGGTTCTGCATCAAGCAATTCTGCGGTAAGCAATGAATACGATTTGGCCGGATTTTCATCTGCGGTATCAAATATTTCGTCACTCACATCACCTTCCACGCCGTAACCGCAAGTGATCGAATCGCCAAAAAACTCGATCTGTCTTTTCTTATGTACCGGCGGCGATAATAGTATTTCTTCCCCGGGTTTACTTCATCGGTAATTTCTATGGAAACAATACCACACGCTGCATATTCTGCTTCAGAATATTTAACGATAGTAATCTGCTGTTCCGTAGTTTGTTGCGTTTCAAACAGCACGATTGTCTGCCTGTCCTGCTCTAAGCGCAGACGCTTAGCAGGATCTCTATCCTGTCCATAATAAATAGCGATCCAAGCCCTCTCCTTCTCAGTATGCTTTGATGCGTCACTGACAATCTCTGCGGTTGCTTTTGTTCCTACGAATTTGAAAGAAATAGATGTCGCAGAATATCCCAGATAACGAATACCCTCTCGATAAATAGTTCTACCCGTTACACTAACATGCTTCTTATCTGCCTGAAATTTCATTCTTTCGCCTCCATAAATACACATTTTTTTAGTCATGACCTGCAATATACAATATTGCTTTCATAATTTCATTTTTACCGGATCACTCTACGGTAACTACTTTTGCTAAGTTTCTTGGTTTATCAACATCCAATCCACGATCCATCGATACGTAATATGCCAACAACTGCAATGCCGCTGCTGCCGGGAATACCATAAACTCATCCGCCATATCCGGTAATAATAATACATCTGCATATTCTGCATCTGCCATGGAAATACTTTCGCGTACAAACAATACAACACTTGCACCACGAGACTGCACTTCACGAATGTTAGATAATTCTTTATCTTTTAGCTTTTCCTGTGTGACAACAGCAACGACCGGTGTATCTTCTGTGATCAGAGCGATCGTACCATGTTTCAATTCACCAGACGCATATGCCTCTGTATGAATATAGGAAATTTCCTTTAATTTTAAAGCTCCCTCCAGCAAGATAGAATAATCCAATCCACGGCCAAGCATAAATGCATCTTTTGCCTCTAACAGCTTTCTGGCAATTTTATGGATGTCGTGTTTCTTATTCAATACTTCCTTTAACTTGGCAGGAATCTGAAGCATATTGTCAACATACTCTTTCTCCGCTGCATCGTTGAAAATACCTCTTACCTTTGCCATGCGCCCAATTAAGAGCATTAATGTTTCTACCTGTGTCGTATATGCTTTCGTACTTGCAACCGCGATTTCCGGACCGGCTACCGTATACATGACATAATCACTCTCTCTGGCGATAGAGGAACCCTTAACATTAATAACCGCAACACTCTTGGCACCTTTTTTGCGCGCATACTTCAGTGCTTCCAAAGTATCGATCGTCTCACCGGACTGTGAAATTGCTAATACCAGTGTTTTCTCATCAATGACCGGATTGGAGTACATAAACTCAGATGCATACTCTACATCCATCAGCATTTGTAATTTTGACTGAACGATCGCTTTGGCGATCAATCCGGCATGCATAGCTGTGCCACAAGCAACAACACAAATTCGCTCACAATTCTGCAAAACATCATCCGGCACACCATCAAAGGACAAATCAATATGTCCGTCAACAATACGATGATCTAATGTTGCCTGCAATGCCTCCGGCTGCTCCATAATTTCCTTTTCCATATAAAATGGGTATTTACCTTTACCATCACGGCTGGTATCCCAATCAATCTCCAAAACTCTGTCTTCTGCTCTTTGCCCTTCAGGTCAAACACTTTAATATCGTCTTTGTGCAGCTCAACGATCTGATACTCCGGCACAACCATATATTCCGTAGCATGAGAGCCAAGTGCTGCAACATCAGATGCTAACATTGTGCCGTCCTCGGTACGTGCAGCCACGATCGGACTAACGTTACGGATTGCATAGATCACATCCGGTATATCATCAAAAATAATAACTAATGCAAATGTTCCCTTTAAATGCTTTACCGTTTGTGCAATTGCTTTGTGCGGATCTCCTTCGTAGTAACGGTTCAAAACACCGGCAACCACTTCTGTGTCCGTCTCCGACTTCAGATCTTTGCTCAACATAAAATGATCACGAAGCTCTTCGTAATTTTCAACAATTCCATTATGAACTAAAAGCACATTACCCTGACGATGTGGGTGCGCATTCTCGTCACTGACACCACCATGTGTTGCCCAGCGTGTATGACCAATTCCACAAGTAGCCTGCTTCTTGTCATTCTCACATACTTTGCGCAGATCAGCAACGCGGCCGGCACATTTACGCAACTTCGTCCGTCCTGTCTCAGCATTGATCGTTGCAAGACCGGCACTATCGTAACCACGATATTCCAACAATTCGAGAGCATCCAACAAAAAGTCCGTCACCGGACGTGCTCCATTATAACCAACAATTCCGCACATAATTTCCTCCGTTCTACTGCCAAATCGGCAGATTCCATCTGTTACTGTGACGCCTCCCGCACTGCCCACAATATCCTGCAGCATCACCGGTGTATTTCCACACTCTTCACTGTTATCTGCAGCATTACCGGTGCATTTTCACACTCTTCACTGTTATCTGCAGCATTACCGGTGCATTTTCAGACTTCATCCTGTGCCCATGCGGTTCTGCGTCGATTGCCTTCTAAGAACAATCATCGCAAACGAAGGATCTGTAATCTCCACTGTATTGAATTTGTTTTGCAGTCACCTGCATATTTGCCAATACATAACGCACTGGAGCGTACGAAGAGACATCCGCCGAAATTTCGATAATCTCTTTCCTCGTCAGCCTGATTCGTGCAAATTTATACTTTTGTGCACAAAACTAGGCTCTGGCGCTTAAAATTTGTATATTTTTGTTACAGAACTCTACATTTTACGATTTAGTCCCTTCGTACAATATAAGGTCTAAAAGCCTTTTGTCAAGGTAAACTTGCATCTGTGGCACTTTCACATTATAATATATGCTATTATTTCGGCAATGATCTGTTCAGAGGGTATTTCAAATGAATACTGAAAATACCTTTGCAAATAACACAGATATATTGTTGCCGTCACTTGAACTAAAACAATATTTTATACAGAAACGGAGACTATTATGGCAAAAAATACAGAATATGAATTTGAAGAAACTATGGTTACGCTAACCGATGAGGATGGGATTGATAAAGACTTTTATGTGGATGAAATCTACGAGGTGGACGGCCGGCTCTATGCCGCTCTGATTCGGGTTTTGTCGAAAACATTACAGAATATTATGTGTTCCGCATCAAAGATTTAGGAAATGATGATTTTGAATTAGAAGATATTAATGATGAAGAAGAGTACGATGCCGCAGCAGATGCCTACGAGGAACGTCTGGATGCGAGGGCTTGGAGCGAAAGCATGAAATAACATAAAACTGCCTTAGAAATCACAGGATTTTCTGTAATTTCTAAGGCAGTCTTTTTTGTTCTTCTACCGAGACTATCTCTCATTCTTTGTATTGTGTATTACACAATGCAACCTCGGCTTAGTATTCTTTCATAAGGATTAATCCTCATATTGATCGTTGTAGATGATAGCTGTTTTAACATGCTCTGCTGTTTCCGCATCTTTTAATGCCGTAATGATTTCTGCTGCAAACTCAATACACGTTCCCATTCCGCGACTTGTGATAACCTTGCCATCACGAACAACCGGCTTCTTAACATACTGACCACAGATCAACTGATCTGCAAAACTTGGATAACAAGTTGCCTGATGATCTTTCAAAATCCCCAGTTCACCAAGCACAGTAGGTGCTGCACACACCGCTGCAACCCATTTTTCTTCTTTTGCAAATTGCTGCAATTGCTGGCACAGTGTATCGCAGGCACGTAAATTCGGTGTTCCCGGAATACCACCCGGCAAAATCAGCATCTGTGCCTCTGCGAAATCTGCCTCATCTAATAATCTGTCGGCGGTGATGCATACTCCATGTGAGCTCTTTACCACTCTCTGATCCCCGATCGCCACCATGTCAATATCAATCTTTGCACGGCGAACCATATCTACTACCGTCAACATTTCAACTTCTTCATATCCTTCTGCTAAAAAAATAAGTGCTTTTGCCATATTCCCCGTCCTTTCTATCCTAAAAAGAGCAAAACCAGCGTTTTGCTCTGCAAGAATTGCTGACGCAATTCTTGATGGTTTCCCTCTAGGTTACGAGCATTTTCCTATATCCTAAAGAGAGCAAAACCAGCGTTTTTGCTCTGCAAGAATTGCTGACGCAATTCTTGGTGGCTTCCCTCTAGGTTACGAGCATTTTCCTATATTGTAAAAAAAGTGAGAATTTCACAGAAATCCTCACTTCCTCAACAGAGCTGCTAACGGAATCGAACCCGTGACCTCCGCCTTACCAAGGCGACGCTCTACCGACTGAGCCACAGCAGCACTCAACAATCCATATTATATAATAGCGCCTCTAAATTTGCAAGCAAATTTTTCATTTTCTCTGTTTTTCATTTTCTCTGTTTTATAAGCCCCATTTATACGTTTTCTATCGTGTCCCCGAACACCGAAGTGAAAAGCTTATTTCCACCTTTAAAGAGCAAAGCAGATTAATTTCCTTCTCTTTTATCTTCAGCAGCCCTATTGTAGTATTTAATGCAGCTTTTGGATGAGAGGAAGGCGTCATCACCTTAGTATCGTCCGTAATTTAGTCTTGATCCGCTGCAATGCGTTGTCTATTGCTTTCGGTTGCTTTTGCATATATCTGGCAATCTCCTGATAAGTCATACCACGCAAAAACAACGATAGAACTTCTCGTTCCATTCCACTCAAAACACTAAATAAGCGTTCCTCTATATCACCGGCTTCTTCTCTGTCAATAATAATGTCCTCTGGATTTTGATGCAGACCTGCCGACACACGATCCAACAGCTTGACGCTGTCCGGTCCCTGTTCATTATCGCTATCACTGGCTGAATCGATTGAAATATAAGTATTAAGAGGCCCGTTTTTTTACGATTGGACTTTTTGACTGCAGAATACATCTGCCGATTAATGCAATGACTGGCAAATGTCTCAAATGCAGCGCCTCTACATTCATCGTAGCTTACGACTGCCTTGTACAGGCAATCATCCCTTCCTGTATTAAATCGTCCTCATCGCCATCCAATAAAAACAATGTTCGCGAAAGCCCTCTAACGAGTCCTTTATATTTAGCCAATACATACTCCATAGCCTCATCATTACCATGTTTTGCACTGGCAACCACTTCCTCTATTGTCTGCTGTTCATACTCTCTCATACTACACCCCGTACTTACCTCACATTCACCCAATACGACTTGCTTCTGCAAATGTGCCAACTTTACACCCTTAACATGCCCCTGGCTATAACACACTTACTTCTATATCCTTAGCGTTCCTCTGGCTATAACGCGCTTATTTTATACCCTTTGTGATCCGCTGGCGCACGATTTCATATGATAAAATTCCCATCGCTACCGAAGCGTTTAATGAATCAATATCACCCTGCATCGGAATGGATGCCGTAAAGTCGCAGTTTTCTTTCACTAATCTGCTGACACCATCGCCTTCGTTACCGATCACAACACCGATCGGTCCGGTCAGATCAAGCGAATACATCGTCTCTCCTGACATATCTCCACAAACAAACCACATCCCCTGTTTCTTGAGTTCTTCCATGGTTTTGACCAGATTCGTTACCTTTGCCACCGGAGTATAATGAATCGCTCCTGCAGATGCCTTTGCCACAGTGGCAGTTAAACCAACAGCTCGTCGCTTAGGAATGATGACACCATGTGCACCTGCCTGGTTAGCAGTACGAATAATAGACCCCAAATTGTGTGGGTCTTCTATTCCATCAATAAAATAACGAACGGTGCTTCCCCTTCTGTGCCGCACGATCCATAATTTCTTCTACTGTGCTATACTCATAAGCCGCCAAATGTGCAATAACTCCTTGATGCTTACCTGTCTCTGATAATTGATCCAAGCGTTCTTTCTTGACGAAATTCACAATGGTACTCTGCTTTTTCGCTTCACGCAAAACGGTTTGAAATAGGCATCCTTGCAGCCTTCTAAAACAAATATCTTATCAACGGTTTTCCCTGCACGAAATGCCTCAATTACTGCATTACGCCCTTCTATTGTTAATTCTTCGTATGCCATATGTGTCTTCCTTCCTATATAATTTAACAATTTACACTACCGTACCAAAACAATTTAATTCACTTCGATCATGCGAGTACATTATTTGTGGGGCATCTGATCTGCTTCGATCATGCGAGCACATTATTTGTGAGGCATCTGATCTGCTTCGATCAGACCATCGTGCAACAATTTCATAGCTCGCTCCATCTGGTGCGTCAAATACCAATACCCAACCAACGCTTCAAACCCGGTCGCTACACGATAATCCACAATAGACGCATTCTTTGCAGAAGTTGCTGACTTGGCGTTGCGTCCCCGACGATAATATGCCACTTCCTCCTCAGTAAGCTTGTCCTCTAAAATTTTCATGAGCTTAGCTTCAAATTTCTGCTTTTTACAACAGAACTAGTCATTCTATGAAAATTTTTGACATGACCGGCACCCAGATCAATGACTATCGTCCGAATGATCAAATCATATACTGCATCCCCAATATATGCAAGTGCTAATGCGGAATACTGGCTTGGCTGCAGTTTACTTTTTTCCAAAGGTGTCCTGAATCTCGTTAAAATATCCTGATATTCCTTCTCCAATCTTAGTCTCCTTTTTTATATAGCGTAAACTAAAACGACCCCCATTTACATAGTGCAAATGAGGGTTGCTAGAGGCGACTACCGGATTTGAACCGATGATCAGGGAGTTGCAGTCCCATGCCTTACCACTTGGCTAAGTCGCCATATATGACTCCAACGGGATTTGAACCCGTGTTACCGCCGTGAAAGGGCGATGTCTTAACCGCTTGACCATGGAGCCATCTTGCTAGACAATTTTTGTCTGACAACGAATAATATACTATCATATAATTTACAAGAATGCAAGTGTTTTTTTTATTTTTTTTAATGAACCAAAAATGAAATTTCAAATTTCTACGATTTCTACATTAAGGTTCCTACATTATTCCTACATTAATTATGTTATTCCATTGCATACACAGACCTAATATGCTATAATTATCGTATCGTGTGTTGTTTTGATCTGCGGTACAGAGGGTCTGTTCTCAAGTACTGGAGATTTTTGTAGAGAAACTCTACAAGGTGCCAACATAAAGATGTTTACTTCATTGTAACATCTTTATGTTGCAATGACTGTGGTCTTACTGGCTGATGTAGGATGCCTAAGCATGTAGGTCAACTCTCACTATCCATAATCAATTTTTTTCTTCGCTTTTTTTCTACTGTTCTTAAAATTAATTCCTTTGTCTTTTTTATTCCCTTGTTCCTTTTTTCATATGTCCCCTAATTAACCGCTTTGTATCAAATATGCAATAATACAAAGTCTTTAATAAATAGTGCCTGTAACACATTAAATGTAATAAAAAAATCTCTTCTTAAACCCATTTGGCAGAATTGATCTTTCATCCACAAAGTTGAACTTGTTCTTGGTACTCGGCATCGTCTTTGCCTCTTCGTGGGTCATTATCTTCCCACTCAGATGCCTTATGCCTTCGTTCCTACGCTCAGATGTTACTGCCTTTTCGCGGTCATTCATATGCTCGCTGCGCTCACATATTCATGTTATCCCGCTCAAATGCAATCATGTTCCCAAGCCGACTCCTGAAAGTAAACTTTCATCGCCGTCTTGTGATCCATGATACATCCTCGCTCCTTTGGTCAAGCCCTCGACCTATTAGTGACAGTCAGCTCCATGTGTTACCACACTTCCACCTCTGCCCTATCTACCTCGTCGTCTTCAAGGGGTCTTACTGGATTAACTCCAGGGATATCTTATCTTAAGGGGGGCTTCACGCTTAGATGCCTTCAGCGTTTATCCCTTCCAGACTTGGCTACCCTGCTATGCCATTGGTATGACAACAGATACACCAGCGGTCCGTCCAGCCCGGTCCTCTCGTACTAAGGCCAGCTCCTTTCAGATATCCTACGCCCGCGCCGGATAGGGACCGAACTGTCTCACGACGTTCTGAACCCAGCTCGCGTACCGCTTTAATGGGCGAACAGCCCAACCCTTGGGACCTGCTACAGCCCCAGGATGCGATGAGCCGACATCGAGGTGCCAAACCACTCCGTCGATGTGAACTCTTGGGAGTGATTAGCCTGTTATCCCCAGGGTAGCTTTTATCCGTTGAGCGATGGCAATCCCACTTTCTACCACCGGATCACTAAGTCCTACTTTCGTACCTGCTCGGTCCGTCGACCTCGCAGTCAAGCTCCCTTCTGCCTTTGCACTCTTCGAATGGTTTCCAACCATTCTGAGGGAACCTTTGAGCGCCTCCGATACCCTTTCGGAGGCGACCGCCCCAGTCAAACTCCCCGCCTGACGTTGTCCCTCCACCGGTTCACGGTGGCAGGTTAGAAACCCAGTACTACAAGGGCGGTATCCCAACAGCGACTCTGATACAACTGGCGTTATATCTTCCTAGTCTCCCGCCTATCCTGTACATGCAGTACCGAATCCCAGCATCAAACTGGAGTAAAGCTCCATGGGGTCTTTCCGTCCTGGCGCGGGTAACCAGCATCTTCACTGGTATTTCAATTTCACCGGATGCATTGTCGAGACAGTGCCCAAATCATTACGCCTTTCGTGCGGGTCGGAACTTACCCGACAAGGAATTTCGCTACCTTAGGACCGTTATAGTTACGGCCGCCGTTTACTGGGGCTTAAGTTCGAACCTTCGAGTTGCCTCTAAGCTCTCCCCTTAACCTTCCAGCACCGGGCAGGCGTCAGCTCATATACTTCACCTTTCGGTTTCGCATAAACCTGTGTTTTTGCTAAACAGTTGCTTGGGCCAATTCTCTGCGGCCTACATTCGTAGGCACCCCTTCTCCCGAAGTTACGGGGTCATTTTGCCGAATTCCTTAACAATGCTTCTTCCGTCGGCCTTAGGATTCTCTCCTCATCCACCTGTGTCGGTTTACGGTACGGGTTCATGATACGCAATAGCGGCTTTTCCTGACAGTGACTCCACACGCTTCGCTACTTTTAAGTTCGCTACGCTTCACACATTCGCCTTATACATGGGGGTTTTCCCTCCCATGAAGCTACCTCGCTTGCACCGGTTTTTCCATTCCCGGCTCGTCCTTTGTCTCTGTGTCCCCACAGTTCTGATATCATGAAGTACAGGAATCTAAACCTGTTGTCCATCGACTACGTCTTTCGACCTCGCCTTAGGCCCCGACTTACCCAGAGCAGATCAGCTTTACTCTGGAAACCTTAGATATTCGGCCGAAAGGATTCTCACCTTTCTCTCGCTACTCATTCCGGCATTCTCTCTTCTTATCTCTCCACTGCTCCTTTCGGTACAGCTTCTTCGTGATAAGAATGCTCCTCTACCAATCTCTCGATTCCACGGCTTCGGTGTTGTGTTTCAGCCCCGGACATTTTCGGCGCAGGGACTCTCGACTAGTGAGCTGTTACGCACTCTTTGAATGAATGGCTGCTTCTGAGCCAACATCCTAGTTGTCTTCGAATCCCCACATCCTTTTCCACTTAACACACACTTTGGGACCTTAGCCGGTGGTCTGGGCTCTTTCCCTTTTGACTACCCAACTTATCTCGTGCAGTCTGACTCCGTTACATCATCTGGCTGGCATTCGGAGTTTGATATCCTTTAGTAAGCTTTGACGCCCCCGCAGGAATTCAGTGCTCTACCTCCAGCAGACTAATAACAGGCTAGTCCTAAAACTATTTCGAGGAGAACCAGCTATCTCCGGGTTCGATTGGAATTTCTCCCCTACCCACACCTCATCACCACCCTTTTCAACGGATGTGTGTTCGGTCCTCCACCACCTTTTACAGCAGCTTCAACCTGGACATGGGTAGATCAC
>VOFE01001621.1_pt1:30000-32001 | contig 32001 bp, 30 predicted proteins | sample 5384071 | NCBI WGS metagenome assembly VOFE01 (sample SAMN12384724, study PRJNA508395) | human gut metagenome | isolation source: healthy gut D | host: Homo sapiens
GCATACTTACAAAAGCTAATATATCTTCCTTTGTTTCATATGGTGTAGCTATCATAAATACATCCGCCGTAAGGCGAACATATAACTGCATCTCATTACAAATATATTTCAATGTGTTTTCGAAATATTTCAAAAGATCGTCACAAAATCTTCTCCGTACATTTCATTGATCACTTTGAAACGTTCTACATCTAACTGAATAAGCGCAAATTTACATTTCTGATGCTTCCGCATCAATTTCATGACATCTTGCGTAAACACGTTGGGCTTGCGATCGTTTGTAACCGATTGTGCTAAATGAATCCGATATTTCTCTTCGGCATCCAACTCTCGCCTGAAAACAATTTTCTCAATGCTTCCATCATCCCTTTTCATAAAATTGCATTTTAAGCGATAATATATACATTCTCCATGCATATCTAATATATGCATATGTACTGTACGACAATTTCCTTTAATGACGTCTTCGTTATTATGGCTTTCCACGCCACGGTCAATTTCTTGCAAAAAGTTATCACATAGTCTGCTGTCTGATTCTGCAACGACATCTCGTAACGCTTCAATTCCTTTCTGTGCAAATAATGCTGCAGGAAAACTTGCATTTCCGTTGGTCAATACCTGCCATCCATTGTCTGTATCCCAACAGGCAAAAAATACGTCGGTATCAGCAGTGAGGACGTCTACTATACTTTCTTTATCCATTGCATCACTCCCCTATACATTTTTGTATCGGTGTGCATACGCTGTCGTAATCCCCTGTATTGGTATCTCTTATTTTACCATATTTTGAAAAAACTGGAACAAAAAAGAAGAGTAAAATATGCATTTTTCTCTTCTTAAAATTAAGTTTCTCAAACTTCCCATATTCCACCGTTTCCTATAATCACATATCGCTTATTATGTCGATGGTCTAATTATATTTCTCAACAGCAATTTGATGAATTCTGCCATCGAGAAAATATAGTATTGCCTTGCCGCAATTAGTTGTCACAGTGATTTCTTTTTCAATGACAGCATAACAAGAAGCACTAAAACAGTATTTTGTTAAAGTGCTTCTCGTAACAACTGCATTTTATAAACTACTCATCGTCCTCTGTCGATGTGAAATATACTTCTTCAGATTCCGGAGCTTCTTCTGCTTTTTCCTTGGACTTGTCTTTATCCTTTGCATCATCCTCGGATTCATCGCCTTCTTCCAGCCTTCTCATTGCTGCAAGACTTAGCGGCATCTCAACACCCTGCAGACGATATACCTTCTGCTTTACCTTCTGCTGGGATCATGTAATCCTGGCACGGCACGTACACCCTTGATCTCGAGAATATCATGTGGATTTACAGAACCCTCTGTCAGCTCATCACCGGCATGTGGATTTTCAAGTACCTGTCCATCCTGTACCTTGATTCGTGAGCCATAAGGAATAAATATGCTTTTGCTTCACCGGTTTCTTCATTTGTAATGATCACTTCGCGCTTTTTCTTAGTATCGCGAATAGATACTGTTCCGCCAAATTCAGCGATAATTGCAAGTCCCTTCGGCTTACGTGCCTCAAACAACTCTTCGACACGAGGGAGACCCTGTGTGATATCGTCACCGGCCACACCACCTGTATGGAACGTACGCATGGTAAGCTGTGTACCCGGCTCACCGATGGATCGATAATCTGACCACCTTCTGCACCACTCTTTCTGCGGCTTAGCCATCAAACCACGCATACCAGACAACTGCTTAATCTGATCTTTAGAACCACGGGCTCCGGAATCCAGCATCATGTATACGGCGTTGAATCCCTGGTCGTCGCTTGAAATGGTTTTCATCAGGATGTTGGACAACTCAGAGTTCACGTGCGTCCACGCATCAATTACCTGGTTATATCGCTCCTTGTTGGTAATGAAACCCATGTTATAGTTATTGATAACTCTGTTCAACTTCGTCATAACGACTTCTGTACCAATGCTCTTCTTTCTTCCGGGATAATGATATCGCCCAAGTTGAACGACAAA
>VOFE01001624.1_pt1 | contig 32001 bp, 41 predicted proteins | sample 5384071 | NCBI WGS metagenome assembly VOFE01 (sample SAMN12384724, study PRJNA508395) | human gut metagenome | isolation source: healthy gut D | host: Homo sapiens
CGGAATATGGGTATGATTTGATATTTACCGCTACCACAAAGGTCCTGCTTTACAGTGCAGCAACATCTATCCTCTCATGTACGCCAAAGGTTTTTATGATGGATTACGGGAGCAGGGACAGGAACATGTGTTAACCCTTGTGCGCTGCGCCTGGGCGGCAGCCAAAAATATGGTGCTCTGACGTGGTCGGGCGATATTCATTCCTCGTTCCGTTCTATGAAACAGCAGGTGCAGCCGGGCTTAACATGGGACTTGCCGGCATTCCTTGGTGGACGACGGATATCGGCGGTTTCTTGGGTGGCAATAACGAAGATCCGGCATTTCGAGAGCTGCTGGTTCGCTGGTTTGCGTGGGGTGTATTTTCTCCGGTATTCCGTCTGCACGGAGAACGCCCTCCATACTATGAACGCGACGTAGAATATATTGATGGCGTCCGCCAGTTCAGTTCGGGACAAGATAACGAGATCTGGACTTGGGGAGAAGAAATCTATGAAATTTTGAAAAGTTACCTGTTGTTGCGTGAACGTCTTCGCCCATACATTCGCGAATGTATGCGTGAAGCACACGAGTTGGGAACTCCGGTAATGCGTCCGCTTTTCTATGAGTTTCCGGAGGATGCTGCTTGCTGGAATAACGCCGACAGCTATATGTTTGGACCGGATCTGCTCGTAAAGCCGATCACAGACGCCGGTGTTACGCAGACCGACGTATATCTCCCTGCGGGACACCGTTGGACAGAGGCCGCTACCGGGACAAGTTATGACGGTGGTCAGACCGTTGCCGCTAAAGCAACGCTGGAGATCATCCCCGTCTTTGTGCGCGATGACTGTGCATATGACATTTATGAATAAAATTTCCACTAACATAAAACATAGAGATGTTTGACTGTCTTTCACCGCCGTCAACACCTCGGAAAGGACTATTTTATGGAACACGTTTTAGATGTAAAAAACTTGTGAACGAACTGACACTAGAGGAAAAAGCAAGTCTTTGCTCCGGCGCGGATTTCTGGCATACCGAAGCCATTGACCGCCTAAATATTCCTGCCGCAATGGTCTCCGATGGACCGCACGGCATCCGCAAGCAGGAAAATCTTGCCGATCATATGGGCGTTGCTGAAAGTATTAAAGCCATTGGTTTTCCGACTGCATCAGCTATGGCATGCTCTTTTGACCGCGACCTGCTGCATAAAGTCGGCGACGCTCTTGGCGAAGAATGTGTCGCTGAAGATCTTGCCGTATTACTGGGCCCAGGCATTAATATGAAGCGTTCTCCAATCTGCGGACGTAACTTTGAATATTACTCCGAGGATCCGGTCGTGGCAGGCGAACTCGGTGCTGCTTTTGTCAATGGTGTTCAGGAGCATGGCGTAGGCACCAGCCTGAAACACTTTGCTGCCAACAACCAGGAATGGCGCCGCATGAGCATCAGTGCAGAGATTGATGAACGTACTTTGCGCGAGATTTATTTGGCAGCTTTCGAAACGGTAGTCAAAAAGGCGCAGCCTTGGACGATCATGTGCAGTTATAACCGTATCAACGGCGTTTACTCTTGCGAAAATGATTGGCTGTTAAATAAGGTTTTGCGTGATGAATGGGGCTTTGAAGGTCTGGTTATGACCGACTGGGGTGCAATGGACGAGCGTGTTCCGTCTCTCAAAGCCGGATTGGATCTTGAAATGCCGGATTGCCACGGAGAAACAGACAAACTCATCGTAAAAGCCGTACAAAGCGGAGAACTGGAAGAATCCGTATTAGATACTGCTGTAGAACGCATTCTTACTATGGTAGACAAATATCTTACTGCCAGAAAAGATATTGATCCAGCTTCTATGGTACATCCACTCCCATCCAGCGTCGAACGCGGATACGACGTTGCTGCTCATCACGCACTGGCAAGAACCACTGCCGAGCAGTCCGCTGTTTTGTTGAAGAATGAAGATATCCTGCCTTTGCAAAAGACAAAAGATAGCGTTTATCGGTGAATTTGCAAAAGTGCCCCGCATTCAGGGCGGTGGTTCCAGTCATATTAACAACACATCGATCGAAAGCGCTTTAGATGCCGCCGGAGATTCCGTATCGTATGCACAAGGATTTCATATTGACGAAGAAACTACAGATGAGACGCTGCTTCAGGAAGCGATCACCCTTGCAAAAGAAAGCGATGTTGCCGTTATCTTCGCCGGTCTGCCAGACTCTTTCGAGAGCGAAGGATTTGACCGAACCCATCTGAATATGCCGGCAAATCAAAATGAATTGATCGCCCGCATTAGCGAAGTACAGCCTAATGTAGTCGTTGTTTTGCATAGCGGTTCCCCGATCGCCATGCCATGGCTTGACAAAGTTACAGGTGTTTTGCAAATGTACCTCGCCGGACAGGCAAGCGGCGGCGCTGCTGTCAATCTGCTTTTGGCGATGCAACTCCTTGTGGCAAACTTGCCGAGACCTTCCCACTGCACTTAGAGGATAATCCTTCCTACTTAAATTTCCTGGAAATCGAGAGAAAGTCTGCTATCAGGAAGGCGTTTTTATCGGCTATCGTTATTATGATAAGAAAAAGATGGATGTCTTGTTCCCATTTGGATACGGACTCAGCTACACCGATTTTACCTACAGCAATATGAAAGTTACTGTAAACGGCAAAAACGCCACCGACGTCGATGTGATCAAAGAAACCGATGAAATTATTGTCAGTGCTGACATTACAAATACCGGTAACTGCGACGGTGCTGAAATCGTACAGCTATATATTAAAAATCCTGTCGTATATGAAATCCGTCCCGAAAAGGAACTGCGCGACTTTGCTAAAGTATTCCTAAAAGCCGGCGAAACAAAGACAGTGACTTTCACGCTGAACGCTCGCGCATTTAGCTACTATGAAACTCGTATTCACGATTGGTATGCAGAAAGCGGCGATTATGAAATTCTGCTTGCCTCATCTTCCCGTGACATTCGTTTGCAGGATACTGTATCGATCACCGGCAGCAAAAAGATTCCTTTTGTCGCAGATTACGTAACAACTTGCGAAGATGTTGAATTGTTTGCAAAAGATGGCAGTGCTTTGGATGAAATGCTGCGGGGGAGTGGTTTCGCTGAGGCAACCGATCACGATGGCGATGATTCTATGGGAAGTGGAACTGCCGATATGATGAAAGCAATGTTTACCGGAACTCCACTGCATTCCATTCTTTCCTTTAGTAGTGAGGAGTTGACCTATGAAGATATTCAGAATACGATCCGCAAGTTAAACGAAGCTGAGAAGAACAACAATTATTGATTCAAGGAAGTTTGAGGTATTGATAAGTAACGCAGACAACAGGTGCAGAAACGAGGATGAATATGCATATTACAACATTTAGCAAAGTACAAATGAATCCTTTGTGTCCAAAACAGGAAGAGATTCGCATTGAGGACATTGCCCATGCACAGTCACTTATGACCCGCGCAAACGGGCATTTTCCGGAATTTTATTCCGTTGGGCAACACAGTATTGCTTGTGCCAGAGAAGCAATTGCGAGAAACTACTCATCCAGAGTAGTTCTCGCATGTCTGCTGCATGACGGAAGCGAGGCCTCATTTATCGGACATCACCAGACCGGTAAAGGCGAATTGTCCGAGTACCGCCGCATTGAAAAAATATGCAGAACGCTATTTATGTTCGTTTTTGGGACAGATACCTTCCGACGAAGAGATGTCCCAGATCACGGACATTGATAACGCCTGCTTATATTATGAATTTGATCATTATATGGGAGAAAAACTCATGGAACAGGCTCCTCTTCTCGTGACAGATCCTGCTTTTGAGACACTTCCTTTTGCGCAGGTCGAGCAAGAATTCCTTGATTTATTTGCAACATTAACTGTCTAACAAATATCTTCTCGCAAGCCTTTATTGAAATCTCTCTGTATGCTTGTAATACAATCTTTGCCCTGTGCATAGACTGTACAAACAACAATTGTGAGGGAGCATTTTGAGAGAAGATATTGAAAAAAGAGCACTGGAAATCGGTCATTATATTGTCGAAAAAAGTGCCACTGTCCGTCAAACTGCCAGTGTTTTTCGTGTAAGCAAAAGCACCGTACATAAGGATGTCACCGAGCGCCTTCCTGCCATAGATCACACATTAGCCGACGAGGTTCGCACCGTGCTGAATGTGAACAAAGCGGAGCGGCATATTCGCGGAGGATTGGCGACCAAAGAAAAATATCTCCATGCACACGAGGACTGCACTGACTAAAGGGCAGCGTTAATACCGGCACTACCACGAGACAAAACGGCAACCTGTGTATTTATGGCACAAAGTTGCCGCAACTATTTAATCACTTTACATGCTATGGCTGACACTTCGTCCCCAAACTATTTTATTAACCTTACTTGCAACAGCCATTCTCCACGGAAACTATTTGGTAAACTTTCGGTGTTCTTTGGATAATTCCTGATATATGGCGTATCCATTCCAAGAATAATTATACATTGTAACAGTTGCTTTCAACGGAACGACCAGATCCGCCTGTCGCAGTGCAGCTAATACAGCATCCATCTCCTGACCGGAAATCCCACTAAATATAAGCATCTCACCAATACATGGCATTCCGACTGCCGGAATCGGTGCAGCTCCCGGTATATTAGTGTGGCTTCGAACCGTTCCCACAGCTTTTTGTCCTGCCTTGCCAAGAGCAAGCTCTCCAATCGGATCACCATACTGCGATTTCGCAACCTTATATACGCTGACACCCAATGGGCGCAATGTCTTTTCAAAGCTTCAAATCGTGTGTCCGACATTTCGTACACTAATATCTTTTTGCTCATACTACACTTCCCTCTCCTATAAATATTCTATCTGCATTAATTTTAATCCCTTGGCTGGCGCAGTCGGTCCTGCATTGGCACGGTCTTTTGACGCTATAATGTCCGCAATTTGGGACACCTCTAAATTGCCACGACCGACCTCCAACAGCGTCCCTGCGATAATTCGCACCATATTATACAAAAATCCATTTCCACGAATCCGTATGCGGATCACTTCCGGCTGTTCCTGCCCACGGTCGCACTGTAAATAGTCCGGACGGTTGACTGCACTTGCGCTCCTGCAGAACAAAAAGCAGCAAAATCATGTTCCCCCACGAACTGCTTTGCCGCCTGATCCATACGTTCTACATCCAAATCTCCATAGCAAAAGAAAGCGGTGTTGCGATATTCCGGCAATGGAAAGGTGCGGTTTAATATCGTATATTCATATGTTTTTCGGCATTCGCAATGTCTTGATGAAAATCAGCCGTCACCTCACAAGAATCTTGAATAATGACATCCTCGGGCAAACGCTGATTCAAAGCATAGGAAAATTTTTCTCCCGGAATGCGGGATTCCGTATCAAATACCGCAACGTTTCCGCGCGCATGTACTCCTGCATCCGTTCGACTCGCGCCGATCACCTGTATTTCTTCCCCGTGAGTGCAGTCAGTGCCTCATTAAGTACGCCTTCTATCGTTATCTCACGCGGCTGAACCTGCCAGCCATGATAATTCGTCCCATCATATGCTACTACTAATTTAATTCGTTTCATGCCAATAATCTCCATTCCGGCCCTACGCAGCTATGTTCTATTTCCAATCAAACCTTTCAGCGTATTTTTCGCTCAAAGTAAAATCATTCCACCACAGCTTTCCACATCAAAATGCCACGATCCGATCCACGGCAATCAGGACGATCAAATAGCACACGATACTAATATAACCGATCATATCCCGATATCCATAGCGGAGTGGTTTCATTTTTGTTCTGCCCTCTCCACCATGATAACAGCGCGCATCCATCGCATACGCCAATTCATTAGCACGCCGCATTGCCGATGCAAATAACGGCAATAAAATGGGCAGCATATTTTTTAGGCGATGCAAAAATTGCCGCTCTCAAAATCAGCACCTCTGGCAAGCTGTGCTTTCATAATTTTATCCAACTCTTCCATCAAGATTGGAATAAACCGAAGCGCGATCGACATCATCAACGCAAATTCGTGAACCGGTACATGCAGCTTTCGCAACGCCTCAGCATTTGCTCAATTCCGTCGGTGAGCTGATTCGGTGTCGTTGTCAGCGTCATTAACGAAGATCCGATCATCATAAGAGTCAAACGCACCGTCAAAAAAACACATTTTTGTACGCCCTCTATCGTGATACGAAGCACTCCCAGTGAAAATATCGCCTTGCCCGGTGTGCAAAACAGATGCAGCAGGGCTGTAAATACCAACATCATCATAATTGGCTTAAGACCTTTTACGATAAAACGAAACGGCACATTAGACATTCGTACCATCACGCCAAATATCAACGCCGCAACAACCAATCCTATATAATGATGTACCAAAAACAAGGAAATAATATATAATAAAGTCCCGGCAATCTTAACACGCGGATCCAAGCGATGAAGCGGTGAATCCGTTGCATAATACTGCCCTATTGTTATTTCTCGTAACATCTAATTCCTCCAAATCACTAACAGCCTGTCATCGTGACGTACCTTTTGCATGCCACCACTGCTCGCTCAAAGGTAATCCCTCCTCTAACGTGATCGCATCACCAAGCCGACAGCCCGTTTCCTTCTCCAGACGATGAATCAAGTGTGTCATTTGTGGGACACCAAGTCCAATCTGTTCCAACTCGTCCTGATAGTGAAATACTTTCTTTGGAACGCCATCCAATACCAGTTCACCCTCATTCATAACCAAAATACGATCCGCATATTTTGCAACATCGTCCATATTGTGGGACACCAGCACAATGCTGATCTGGCGCTCCTCATATAATTTACTTAACAATGTAAGCATTTCTTCTCTGCCGCTTGGATCCAGTCCTGCCATCGGCTCATCCAAAATAAGCAGCTTAGGCGCCATTGCCAACACGCCGGCAATCGCTACCCGCCTCTTCTGTCCCCGGAAAGCGAGAGCGGAGAAACATCCAATAAATTTTCACCAATTCCAACTTGTTTGAGTGCCTCATACGAACGATATTCTACATCCAAATTAGACCACCCTAAATTTCTAGGACCATATTCTACATCCGCAATAACAGACTCCGCAAAAAGCTGATATTCCGGATACTGAAACACTAAACCAACTTGTCCACGCAGACTCCGCATCGAAAAAGATTTGTCATAAATATCTTGTCCATCCCAATAAATGGTACCTTCCGTTGCACGCAAAAGCCCATTCATCAACTGTATCAATGTGGATTTGCCGGAGCCGCTATGCCCCACCAATCCAATAAATTCATGGTCACCAATCTGCAAATTGATGTCTTTCAAAGCATGAAACTCTTTGCCGGTGCCTACACCATAACTATAATTCACATGCTCTAGTATCATCGCCATCACTAATTCCTCCATGCCTGACATTAAGCAAGCAACTGTGCTATCAGCTCATTTCCGTGATCAACACGCCCTGCATCGCTGCTTTAACGAAGCAACTGTTCCATCAGCTCATTTCTGTGATTAACACGCCACATCGCTGCTTTAACGAAGCAATTGTTCCATCAGCTCATCCTCCGTCAAAGTTGCCTTGTCTACCGGAAGCCCTGCAGCCTGCAAAGCTGTCGCAATTTTCGTAATCTCCGGCACATCCAGCTTGCATCTGCGAAGTGCCTCTTCTCGCACGAACACTTCCTTCGGTGTGCCTTCCGTCACAACTTGTCCATCCCCCATCACATATACATAATCGGCATCTACAATCTCTTCCATATAATGTGTGATCAATACGATGGTTATCTTTTTCCTTGCGATTTAACTCCTTGATCGTCTTAATAACGGACTCTCGCCCCTTAGGATCTAACATTGCCGTAGGCTCATCCAAAACAATACATTTCGGTCGCATTGCCACGATTCCCGCAATCGCCACACGCTGTTTCTGTCCACCTGACAAATGCATCGGTGACGCATAACGATATGCGCTCATACCTACACTTTGCAAACTTTCTTCTACACGCTGCCATATTTGACGCGACTCTACTCCAATATTTTCAGCCAAAGGCAACATCCTCTTCTACAACACCGGCAACTAACTGATTGTCCGGATTTTGGAACACCATCCCTGCTGTCTGGCGAATCTGCAAATGTTTCTCCACATCTGCCGTGTCCATTCCTGCCACCAAAATCGTTCCTTCTCCAGGCGTGAGCAGTGCACACAAATGCTTCGCAAAAGTAGATTTCCCTGAACCATTTGCGCCGAGTACCGCTACAAAATCTCCCGGCTGCACCTGCATCGAAACATCCTTTAATGCCGGTATCACTTCTATCACTTCGCCATCGCTGTCCCTGCGAAAATACTCAAACCCAACATTCTTTGCATGGATCAAACCAATAAGCCCCTTCCCGTTTTCGCATTGCAGATGCCCCTCACAGCACATCCCAAACAATGCTTTCAGAATTTTATCTATTATTCTGCCATGGAATAGTCAAATTGTCAAACCAGCCAATGTCCTTCCACAGCGCATAAATCCGCCCCCCACGCTGATTGCCGGATACCCTTTACGAACGAGATCCCTGGCTACGATCAAGCTGATATTACCTCTGTCGCAATACAATACAATGGCTCGTATCTCTTTTTCCTGCTGTTCTAAAATAGTGTCTATATTTTGCTCCAAAGTTTCCCAGTCTGCATACACCGCTCCGGGCAGGTGCCCCTGCTCATAATCTGCTTTTTTTTCGCGCAGATCAAGCAGAATACAATCATCCCTTTGCATATATTCTTTTAGCGTTTCGCAAGATATGATCTTAATCTGCATACGCATTCCCCCACGCTTATTTTCAGTCCTATATAGATATCTTATTCCTTTAACAGAATTTGGTCACTCTCGCCCCGGTACTCCTTTGTAATAAACCGCCTTGCGCCCCTCTCCTAACGGAAGTACGCCCATCGTGAGAAAGAAATCGTCCTGAACCTCCGTTACCAATGCCCCGCCATGCCTTTCCAGCGTCTCCCGGACATTGTGCAGCCCCACTCCATGAAACCAGTCCTCATGAGGCATCTTAACCGGCTGTTGTGGCGGCATTCCATTCTTGGCAAAAATGCGGATCGTGTTGTCTAACATTTCTAATTCAAACAACACATATCGTTTGTCCCCTATCTGTTACAAGCGGCACTGCTTTCATTTGATTATCTGTGATATTTCCTATAATCGTTACCAGATCATATTCAGGAATATCCCGCATACGTGCCTCCTCAATATTAACAGTAAGATAACACGGAATATTCATCTCCTGCAGCCGGGTCTTCATATTGCTCAAAATACTATCTACTGCAAGATTACCTGTGCAAATGCTTCCATATGTTTCTTGTAATGTTCCGCTAATACGTTCAATATAGTCCATCGCCCCCTGCGCATCATCTGACTGCAGCTTGGCTCCGATATAGCGCAGATGTTTATTGGTGTCGTGTAACAATCGATTGCCGGATCGAAACGCCGTAGATAACTGTTCATATTTTTCCTTTTGTGTCTCAAGTTGATTATTTAACTGGAACACCTTGCTAGCCCGGATAATATAATCCGATAACTCATCCAACAAATAATATGACACAATGTTCAACAACATAATGCATCCCGTCGCAATATAACTGATATAATCGATATACATGGATTTACGATATAATACGCATAACACAAATATACAGGCAATCGGTATTGCAAAATATGTGATCAGATAATGTGTTGGAATGTTTTTTTTTTTTCTGCAAAAGCATAAGTATCATAAGAAACACTAGCAAAAACAGCTTCGAAATAAACATACCGAGCACATTAATATCCTGGAAATATTTCTCAGGTACAACTAAAAAAATAACATTTGCAAAAATTTCCGATACAATTGCTGTCACCTGAAATACCACAACTGCAACAATACGTTTTGCCACTTTAGCATCATACAAAAGTGTCATAGCAAACAGTCCCAAAACACTTACCAGCATATTAACTGCTATATACGGTGCCATTGTATTAAATACGTAATTAATTCCTTCCATCATCGCAAAAGCGCCCCAAATAACCGCCATAGAAGCAAATTCTCTGCGCCTTTCCTTGGAAAAATACTTATCGTAAAATACATAGATCAGCAATGCATCGATCACATAACTAAAAATCTCCATTAATATCATTACATTGCTCCTCCTTTTCGCACCAAATATTTTGTGAATTGCTCCTGAAGTTCCTTTACTTTCCTGCGACTTACACTGATACATTCACCATTTTCAAGATGAATCTCCTTCTTCTCCAAACGCCATACAGAAGATAAATTCACCAAATGCGTACGACTCACCGGATAAAATCCTTATCAACTAACAACCCTTCCAGTTCCTGCAAGGTGTTTTTCACAATATAGTTATCCCGCGTCATATGTACACATAATTTATCCTGTTCCTTCGGCTTTTCTATATATAAAATTTGGTCAATACTCTGCAGTAATTCTCCCTGCTCTGTATGCAATAATATCTTATGGTGATCTGTCCTAAGATAATTCATTGCATTCTGTATCTCCTTAATAAATGAATCCGTTTCTAATGGTTTCATTAAGTATTGAAAGGGCTGCACTCGAAAACTTTGCTGCATATACTCCGGATAACTCGTTAAAAGATAATAATAACTTCACGGTTGATCCGGCGCATCTGTTCTGCCACCTGCATTCCTGAAATAAGTGGCATCTCCATGTCTAATAAAATGATATCATATTTTGAATGGTCCGCTTGATATGCTTGGATCAAGTTCCGTCCATCGGTATAATAATCAACCTGCGTCTCTATGTCCGTCTGCACCTCAAGACGAACAAAACATTCTTTGAGTCGATCTAAAATTTGTTGTTCATCGTCACAACATGCTATTCTATATAACATATTCCCATCTCCTTCGCTTTTTTCATTTACATTCATACTAGCATATTTTTGCTGTCTATAACCAAAAAACTTTTGAACGGTCGTTTTTTGCCGGTGAACGGTCAATGTTAAACCCTAACACACAATAATCATATTTCAAAAAACGGACGCTGTCAATCAGCGCCCGTCTCATCAATTCTAATTCGTTATTTCTGTTATTGCTACGCTTATACTATCTGCCATGTAATGTTAAAACCACACTCTTTCGCCTGATTCTGATAGTAATTTAATTCTTTCCAATTCTTATTGACAATAATCTTACATGAAATTTTAAATCCCGGCATAAAGTCAAATCCAGATCCCAAGTCATCCTGATCACAGATCAACAATGAATTGCGAACATCCAATTCTTTTATTCCACTGTCTCCAAATATTACATCCCTCAACTTTGCCTGATTTGACAAGTCTAATTTCGACAGCTTTGTCGTTCCTCGTACATATACCGTCACTAATTCGCGGCAATTTTGTACGTTTAAGGATGTAATCTTGGTCTGTGACGCATTTAGGTGCTTCAATGCCGTATACTTTCTTAAATCCAGCGAGGATATTTTAGTCTCACTACAATCAAGTTCCTCTATAGCACTTGGATTAGGAACGGATAACATCTTAGAAACTTTCGTATTCCGGTATCTCAAAACCTTTAATTTTTTATTAGCAGAAAGATCCATCTTGGATATTTTGCTGTCACTAATATCCAACTCTTCCAACTTTTTATTTTTCTTCACTGAAAGCGTTGTTATTTTTGAACCGCCCACTCTAAGCTCTCGTAAATTTTTCATTTTACTGACATTAAGTTTCTTAATCGATCCGCTATAGTTTAACTTTAATACACGTAATCCATTCGTGCCGTTCAAATTAACTTTCTTTAACTGACTAACCTCCAAATCCACACTACGTAATTTTTGCAATTTTGTGCCAATATGTTTTTTAATGCAACCGGATAATTACCTTGTGCAATAAGTCGTACAGATGAATCAGAAACATTAAGTTTGTTATAATGGCTTGATCCAAATGAATTCGATCCAGCTTCTTAAAGCCATGAAAATCAAGTGTGCATGGCATTTTTTCTACTGCAAAATAAACATCGTGTAAATTCTTAGACAGTTTTATTTTTCTTACTGTAGTCGCTGCAAGATTAAGAGATCTTAATTTTTTATTCTTACTAAGATCAATAGACTTAACATTAACAGCATACAAGTCTAATGAACGCAAATTTGTAAAATACTGTACTCCTTTCAAAAGAAATACTTTTACTTTTCTTAGAATCTACGTTTAAGTATTTTATGCCCTTTATCTCTGCTTTACTTAACTTTCCGTCTTTATTCTTGTCATAACTTTTACGCAGTTCCTTTCGCAAATCCTTACTAGGAAAATTCTTTTGCGTTATACTGATTTGACGGCTGGAGGCCGCCTCACTATAATTACCTGTTTGCGACATTACTGCTAATGCCATCGCTCCAATCATCATACATTTCAATAATTTTCTCATGATTTATTCCCCTTTCTTTTCCCAAAGATTACTAGCTATAATTTCTTTGTCCCATATACTGGACTGCACTATTTCTCAACTACTTTTATTTTCCATTTCTTCGCCAGTTTCTTGATCCATTTCTTGTCTGCTTTGCGAAGTTTTTTGTTAATCACAAGCTTTTTAGGTACACCATTTTTCCTTTATGAAGAGTATATTCATTTGTGATCTGTCTCTTGCGTACATAATTATTCATCACCTTCCACGCAGACACATCAAGCGTTCCAACAGCGCCTTGGCTAGAATATCCCGTATACACGTTATAAACTCCATCTGCTATATCCATATCGCGTGTATATCGATTTGCAAAATACGAATCAACCAATTCATAATAGCCAGACCAACCTTTCGTCTGAACTTTCGGATAAATCACTTTTCCTGTTTTTTGTTGGAAAGATCCAAATAATGCAGATTTTTATTATGGCTTAGATCCAATGTGTTCACTGTAGAACATGCTGTTCTCAGACTGAACAATTTCGGACAATTTACAAAGCTTAACTTCTTCACTTTTTTTCCATAATACTGTATATGCTGCAGTGATTTGCTTTTTATGGAAATATTGGTCGTGGCATTATTAATCATGCCAAGTTCGGTCAGCTGCGTACATTTGCTAATATTTAATTTGCTCGTTTTATCTCCAATAAATAAACGTTGTAATTTTATTGCACCGGAAGCATTCATCGACTTTATTGCTGTACCGTACAAATGCAGCTCCTTTAATGCAGATGCGCTCTGGGATCCCTTTTTCAATGTCACTTTTGTCAAAGACGGTATACCGCACGCATATACTCGTTTTAATCGCTTCATTTGAGACAGATCAAGCGTTTTATATTTCGCCTTTGTCTGCATACATTCTTTTCCTAATGATAAGTACATTTGCTGTGGCTCTCTAACCACAACTCCTGCAATGTATTTTTTCAATGGGCTGACATCAATGCTTTTCAAAGTGCAGTTAATAACATAAAGTTTTTTTAAGATTCATTTTTGTCAGTGGTTTAAGATTTAATGCACTAATCTTGCAATCTTCAAGCTCAACGTTTCTAGCTTGGTGGTACTCAAAAGGCGTAAGATCCATTTGCTGTGCCGGCATATTTTCAAGAACAAGATATTTCAAAGAACTGTTCTTAAGTGCTGTCAGATCAAGTTTTGTTTTGCTGTTGCCACGCAAATACAGCGATTCTAACTTAGGAAAACAAGCAGACAGATTATCCCTCTGTAGTCCCATTCTTTCTCAATACCGCCCGCAGCCTGATAGTGCAGGTCAATTTCAAAGAATGGATATTTCCAAATAGCTGCATTCCCGTAAAATCAATTTTGCTGCTTTCCTTATAATTCTGTGAAATCCGCAGATCCGTATAAGAAAAGGTTGTTACTTTACCTCTCTCTTCATCAGAGAGGATCCCATCTTTATTTATGTCATATTTATCGACGGATGCCCGGACACAAGCATCTGGGAATGTTTTCTCATCAATCTTTACGGATGCTGCATCTACATGGTTACCGGCACCAAACAAAATTCCTGCCGCCAACAATGCGCTTGCCAAAAACCATTTTACGTTTCTCATATATATCACCCTCTCTTTCATCTCTTAATGAGCTTTGCTCCAGCTTTCTTAGTTGTTTTTTCAGTTTCTGAACAAGTTTTTTGTTCATCTTTTTTGCTGATAACAATCTTTGCCTTACGAAGCTTTCCTGTGATCTTTACGCTCTTTAACTTCTTATTTTTACTCAGATTGATTTGTCCGATTGCTTTTTGTGTCGTATCGGTAAGCTGCAGCTGCTCTAATTTTTTGCAGCCTGTTACATTTACTTTTTGGATGTTAGCTGTTGTAATGTCCAAACGCTTTGCGTTCGGAAAACATTTTCCAAGCGGCTTGCTCTTAGCCGCAAATTTACCATTAATGCAAACACGTTTGACCTTTGGCGCACTGACGGTACATTCCAGACTGCCATCTTCATCATCCAATAAGACATCTACACTTTCCAGCGTTTTAGATGTGCCGGTCAACTTCACTTTCTGTCCACCATACGAACGTATCACTAATTCCTTTACCTTTGGAAAACATTGAAAGAAATTATCCGCTCTAAAATTCCAATCTCCCTGCACTCTTCCTCCGATATTGTACCTGAGATCCAGCGTTACTGATGTGATATTCGAAAAGTTCTGCATACCGCTAAAATCAACCGCCTGCCCTCCATCTAAGCCGTAACGAAAGAATGTCTTTCCCGTAACAACAAAATACGTAACACCTGCTTTTTCTGCCTCTGGCAAATAATATGTTGAATGTGCCGTGTCATACTCGCACATTTCCTGCACGTAATGGTAAACATACGGATCAGGAAATGTCTTCTCATTCAAGTTGATATTTGCCGCATCTGCTGTTCCTCCTGCAAAGCAGGCGATTCCTAACGCTGCTATCGTACTTAAGATTATTTTTTTCCATTGGATCATATAAAACCCCTCCTTTGATATTAATCAACAATTACTAGCTAGAATTCCTTTGACTGTTCACTTATTATTACAGCAAATCTAATTTCCACCGTCAATACATTCCGCGTAATCTTAAGAATTCTTAAGAATTAACCTCAATATCACAGAAACGGATACCATTGCACGGCATCCGTTTCTTGATTATTTCAATACAATTTCTTAAACCCATATACTGGACTGCACTATTTCTCAACTACTTTTACATGCCACTTCTTAGCAAACTTTTGATCCATTTCTTGTCTGCTTTGCGAAGCTTTTTGTTGATAACGAGTTTCTTTGTTGTTGAGTTGCATAATGTTTTAACCTGATATTTTTTTACTTTTTACAGGCATCTTACGATATTTACTAACATCTACTGTAATACCATACCCGGTATATCGGCATTTTTCAGCACGATCATACTGTTTATAGGATGTATTAAGCTGTTTCGAATTGCTCAATTTAGGTAATATAATCTTCTTAAATCTTGCCTTTCTATTAGCATGAAAGTACACCAATTTTTTATTTTTGCTTAGATCCAAATTTCCCATCGATGCCTTTGATTTCCGATCAATTGTCACCCCGATAAGATTTGGACATCCGGTAACGTTAATTTTTTGTATAACCTTACTGCTTACATCCAAATATTTTAAGCTTCTGTTTTTAATAATAAGCTTCTTCAAAGAATTACTGTCAATGAGCAGCTTCTTTAACCGCTTGCACTGATTGATATTCAAATTCGTAAGTTTACCGCCTACATATACTTCCTCTAAATTAGGTACCACAGATAAATTTAATGATTTTATCTTGTTATTCACAAGATGAATCGTTTTTAATTTATTTAGTTCACATTTCCCCTTGGAATCCTTGACAACAAGGCGTTCTAAGCTGCCGGCATTACATACTTCCAATGTTTCAAGCTTTCTCATATGAGAAATATCTATTGTTTTTAGTGTTGTCATTTCTTCCAACGGATTGCTATTCTGTTGCAAATCTTGCCAACTATTAGCTACATCTAAGCGTTTTAATGTGTCTTTGTAAATCGAAAGATCAAATATTTTATTGCCACCATAATACGCAATTGATATCTGTTCCACTCTCTTAAATCCATAAATCTCTTTCTCTAAATCCTTTACATAATTCATCTGCACAACTCTCGCATTCGGAAAACATTTTCCCCAATCCTGACTGTAACCGCAAAGCTTAGTATGCCCATTTAACGTCGAACACACTGTCAATTGTTCTACTGACGTTATTGGTGCATTAACAGAAACATTAGATGCAGCAATTTCCAAATGCTTTAGATTTCTGTTTGCTGTGGAAAGCGTTACCTGTCCTGTGGCAAATAGATTCAATTTTTCAACATACGGAAACACAGAGAATATATCCGTATTTTTACAATTCCAATATTTGCAGTTATACTTTCCCCCTTGAAAAAGCTGTTCAATTGTAACCTGTTTAAGATTTGTAAAAATCTCCATTCCGGTAAAATCTATTTCCATTCCGGAAGTAACTCCATATGTATACAGATTTTGTCCATTCCAATCCAGCTTAGTCACTGCTTTAATTTCAGCATCAGAAAGTTCTCCATCGCGATTTGTGTCCTGCTTGTTTGCGAAAGTACGAACACATGCATTCGGAAATGTCTTCTCATCAATTTTAACTGATGCCGCATCTGCTGTTCCTCCTGCAAAGCAGGCGATTCCTAACGCTGCTATCGTACTTAAGATTATTTTTTTCCATTGGATCATAATGACCACTCCTTCCTGTTATTATGAATTTTTTTTGTTTCCCTTATACCGCAACATAGCAGCATAAGGGATATTACTTTTTTTCTTTGATACATTTAGTACACCAAATATTAATTACAAAATCAATAGTTTGAACGCAATCTTAAGAATTCTTAAGAATTGAAACAGCTCCTACCAATGTGATAATTTTTCCCATGCGGCATCAATATCACACTGTAGCATAATCACTAAAACTATGTTATGCCGTATTGGTATTTCCTCCTTTCTTTTGTTGCAGATATCCTAGCACACTTTTTATGATTGCGAACAAAAAACTTTTGAACGGTCGTTTTTTGCCGGTGAACGGTCAATTTTACAATTTTGTCATTTCATACGTCTTGTTTTCTATTGCTTTTTGTATTACTGACTATTCAAAAATCATGGAACAAAGTACTATAAACAAGGCAAAATTGATTTCTTTCACATAACATGTCAAAGAATTCCACTTTAAGATTAGTGAGATGCTGTAAATTGCAACTATATATCTGCAAGTCTTTTTTTTCTTTTCGATCTTTCTTTGCTCACTATCTAATGGTTTATTTATACTATCAACCGGAGATAACAGAATAATAATTGCAGATATCAGTGCCATGAACCGCAGATTATCAAAGGTATCAGGAAGTCTCTCTGAGACAAATACTACAGTCAAATAGTATATTATAGATAATCCAAAACACACTTTGGCAGTGTTGGCATGCCAACCACCACCATGACTGCGCATCGGAATTACTATTCCTATAATTACTCTATCTTATATAATGACTTCATTTCACTAACTTATATTTAATATGATATTTCTTGGCATATTTGTACGCATAACTTCCCTTCTTCACATATAAAGTAAGTTTTTTGCATCCACGAAAAGCTGTTTTATCTATCTTTTAACGGATTTAGGAATTGTTAGTTTGCGAAGGCTTTTGCAGTTACGAAACGTATTTATTCCTATATAGGTACATTTCTTAGGTATATTTACTTTCCGCAATTTTACACAGTCTGCAAACATTCGAGCGTTTAATCTTGTTATACCATTATACAACTTCGCAGTTTTCAAAGAACGACAACCACTGAACATTTCCTCATTTATTTTGTTTTTATTCATATATTTCCACGTTTTTTGCATTCGGCAAAAATCCTTTACCTTGAATATATGCAGATTTCAGACTGGTACATCCTTAAATAATGCATTTGTATACTGCACATTTGGAGACAGCTTTATATTCGTGAGAGCTCGTGCGATTTTTAAATGCAGCCTGTGAATATATACACTTTCTATGATTCTTCACAAAATCCGGCAAATTTTTCATTCTCTTGCATAGATAAAATGCCTGTCGACCCACAAATCGTACATTTTGTCCACCGGTCACTTCTGTTAAATTGGGATTTCCCCAAAATGCCTGTCGTCCGATATACTGAACATCTTTTCCTAAGTCAACTTTACGCAAATGAGACATTCCGGATAATGCAGAATCATCAATAATCTCGATTCCGTTGGGTACTATCAACTGTTCCCACTTCTTCCCTCTAACATAAAACAATTCCTTCACTGGCAAATTATGAAATACTTTGGGAACAATGAACTCTTTGGCAGAAGATGTATCCAACACCATTAGTCTAACTGCTGTCTTGTTACGTATTAATGAATATTCATAAATTCCATCCTTAATCCATTCGGATTCATTACTGGATGGCACTGCATAATCCACAATACTAGGTTCATATCTTCCTACGTCATCTCTTGCCCCTGCCTTCTGTCCCATACAGCCAATTCCCATCAGCAAACTTATTGCGAATAATATACACTTTTAAAACTTAAATTCATAACTTATCCTCCCATCTTAACCAAAGATTACTAGCTAGAATTCCTTTGACTGTTCACTTATTATTACAGCAAATCTAATTTCCATCGTCAATGCATTCCGCGTAATCTTAATAATTCTTAAGAATTAAACCATATCCTGCCAATGTGACGATTTTCCCCATGCGGCATCAATACTGTAGCATAATTAATAAAACTATATTATGCCGTATTGGTATTCCTCCTCATATAATGACTTTATTTCACTAACTTATATTTAATATGATATTTCTTGGCATATTTGTGCGCATAACTTCCCTTCTTCACATATAAAGTAAGTTTTTGCATCCACGAAAAGCTGTTTTGTCTATCTTTTTAACAGATTCAGGAATTGTTAGTTTACGAAGGCTTTTGCAGTTACGAAACGTATTTATTCCTATATAGGTACATTTCTTAGGTATATTTACTTTCCGCAATTTTACACATCCGCTAAACATTCCATAGTTTAATTTTGTTATACCATTATATAGCTTCACAGTTTTCAAAGAGCGGCAATCCGAAAACATCTCATTGTTGATATATTCCGGTAACATTGCATGCCATATCTTCTTATTGATACGGAAACCAGCACCTTTTACTTCCGCATATTTTAAATCAGTACATTTTTTTAAACATTGTTAATGTATAATCTGCATCTTTTGGCAATACCACCTTTTTAAGGACTTCATGTTACGAAAAAAATAGCTCGATAATATTTACAGTTTTTCCATTATAAACGAACTCCGGCAAATTCTTCATTTTAACCAGACCATCAAAGGCGCATCTGCCAACAAATCGCACGTCTTCTCCGCCAGTCACTTTCTGTAAACGCTTATTATATGCAAATGCCCATGAACCAATGTATTGAACATCCTTCCCTAAGTGTATTTTTTTTAAGTATGGATTTGCTTTTGCTGCTTGATGATCAATGACCTCAATTCCATCAGAAATTACCAGTGTTTCTGCTTTTCCTGCATCTACAAATGCTAATTCTTTAACCGGAAGTCCATGAAACTGCGACGGCACAATGATCTTTTTGGTATGTTGCGGTTTCACTATCATCAATTTTATCGCTGTTTTGTTACGAATTAACGCATATTCATAAATTCCATCTGTCTTCCACTCTGTTTCCTGCTTTGCAGGTGTTGCATAGTCTGTCACATATGGTTCAAATCCAAGATCTGCATCACTTGCCTGCACCTTTTCCTGATTCACACTTAAGCCCCCTGCAACAACAGCTAATATCAGAACAATACTTATGATACCTTTTTTTAACCTCATATTCCCTTCCTCCTTTTACATTATTTTTATCTTACTATACCAAAACTTTTGACTGTTTACTTATTATTACATCAAATCTCACTTTCACCGTCAATATATTTCGGAGAATCTTAAGAATTCTTAAGAATAATCATCCTTTAATTATGAGATAACCGTGACCAGTCGGATGTATTATATGTATTATTTTTTCCTGTCGAATAATCCGCATAACGATATCCCGCATCCTGCACATTTTGTGTCAATTTTAATAATTTATAATTATAAATAGATGCATATGTCTGGTTCCCTTTCTTTTTCAATTCATATGGACAAAATACAAATATGCTAAAGTTCGCCTTGTTGTTATAATAATTTAACAGTTTTCCTGTTGCGACCTGTGTAGCAACACTATATCTCTTTGCCATATATGTAATACTGTCTGTATAATAGTCGTTCGCCCGCTTCTTACTAACCTTGTCATTCTTGAAATAGTTCTGACCTAAATGAGCTGTTGTTAACCCTTCTGAACTTTTTGCCTTATTTATAATCGGTGTCATGCCCTGGGCTGGTTTTACCAAATAAGGTTTTATATTATTGAGATGTTTTGCATAAATTGTATCTAATTCCTTCCCTCCATCTGTTACATCAACCATTGCTTTGTGCGCATATGTATCTCCTGCGACATGAATAGCAAGCCCCAGCAGTTGTAGTCTTCCTCGATTTACTGACACCTTAGTTCCGGTTTTACTCATATCCTGCAAATCATAATACACAGCCGCCTTCATCGCTGTTTTTAAGTCTTTAATACTACTTGCTGAATTCGTATCCCAACTACTCTTGTAGCTGTCTGCTATTTTATACAAATCATTATAATTCCGTTTGCTATTCCATGAAAGCGCTGCCTGATACAAACATTTACAAGCAGACACATAATTTGTCTTTGCTCGGGCATGAAGCACATCTGCTTTTTTGAATTCATCTCCTCCAACATCTGCATATTCGCACGCATTTTGTACAACACCTATCTCTGTTTTATTTAATGATGCCGTTTTAACATATTTATTATGATTTTTCCCACTCCAGCTAGCTTTCAGCAATTCTGGCACCTCATAATCTTCCGCACACCACTCTGCCTTCGCTACTGTCACTGCATCACCATTATATTCATCGAAGATCTGTGCTGCTTCTTTATAAGAAACAAGACGCCCACTTTCCTCACCGGTTATCCTTCTGGCAGACTGTGTTAATATTCCTCGAATATCCTGTGCTGATCTGTCTTTATTTCTCGACCATAAAGCTGCGGCTATGGCTGTCACCTGTGGAGCTGCATAACTGGTACCGGATCCCCTCCCTGAATATCCCAATATGTTGTGATCGGTATATTCTCTCCCGGTGCCATCAACTCCACCTGATCGCCTTTGGCACTAAAACTGCTGTAACTTAAATTCTCATCCACAGATCCAACTCCGATCACCTCAGAATAAGCCGCCGGATACTGTACATGTGTTCCAGCCTGTTCTCCGTTATTTCCTGCAGCAGCAATCATCAAAATCCCCTTTTCTTGCATTTGCTGAATAACCTGATGCAACACTTGGGAATTGCTGTCCATTCCAAAACTCATATTCACAATGTCAATCTGGTGGTCTATACACCACTGTGGTACCTCCACAACACGACTGACCGGTGCCTGATTGTTTTCATCCAACACACGTACTTCTGACAATTTAATATTGTCTCCTGTTGTAATGATTCCATCTTTGGTTTCATCACTCTTTGCAAGCAGATTAGAAACTATCGTACCATGTCCCGTCTGATCGTCCACGCCCTGATCCGGGACAAAATTAACTGCGTCTTCCAATACAATATCACTTGTTTTGTCAATCCCCGAATCAAGGACTGCAACTTTCACAGTATCTTTTCCTGTTGTTATATTTTCTGCCTGAAGCGCTTTCCTGTTCCATTGTTCTGCAGCCATATGTTTAATCTGTCTATCTACCGTTTCGCTGTCGGAACTGGAAGTCATCATAGTATCTTTTCAACAATTACATTTTTGTTTTGATCTAACTTTTCCGCCTGATCGGCAGTCAATTCAACTTTTAAAATATTATTTTGCTGTAAATTTTGTATATCTACCACATCATCACTCAACTTTGATTCATATTGATCTGCGATCTGGTCAAGTTTCGTATCTGATGGACTATATACCAGATAATCTCCAACTGCCTCTTTCGCACTGACTTTACATGAAGCGCCTATATTTATTGGCTGCACACACCCCGCCAACATTGCAACACTCATGCATACTGCTATTTTTCTCTTGATTTTTGTATAAATCATCACAAAGTCCCCTTTCATGTTATGAACATTTAGCATAATTAATGAAACTATGCTATAATGTACTTGTTTGTTTAATTGTTCTTCATTATTTTTGCTGCTCTAATAACTGTTTCATACTCTCTGGCAATTCCGGCTGGTGAAAGCAAAATCTACATGTACCCTGACTAGAGATAATTCCTACGATCAATGCACACTGTGCAATCTGTTTTCCGTACTTTCCAAAAAAACTGTTTAGCATTTGTATTCCCCCCTTTCTTTTTCTTGCCGATATCCTAGCACACTTTTTATGATTGCGAACAAAAAACTTTTTGAACGGTCGTTTTTGCCGGTGAACGGTCAATTTTACAATTTTGTCATTTCATATGTTGCGTTTTCTGTTATCTTTTGTATTACTTTCTATTCCAAAAATCATGGAACAAAGTACTATAAACAAGGAAAAATTGATTTCTTTCACATAACATGTCAAAGAATTCCACTTTAAGATTAGTGAGATGCAGTAAATTGCAACTACATATCTGCAAGTCTTTTTCTTTTCGATCTTTCTTTGCTCACCATCTAATGGTTTATTTATACTATCAACCGGAGATAACAGAATAATAATTGCAGATATCAGTGCCATGAACCACAGATTATCAAAGGTATCAGGAAGGCTCTCTGAGACAAATACTACAGTCAAATAGTATATTATAGATAATCCAAAACACACTTTGGCAGTGTTGGCGTGCCGACCACCACCATGACTGCGCATCGGAATTACTATTCCTAGAAAGATTAGGCCTTTCATTGCTTCTCCCAGATAAATAGAATGTAAAATTACTATTATTATAAATCCCATGATTTCTATAAATGCATTAAAACAATATTGGTATAGTTCCACCTCTTCTTTCCCAATAACGTTTACTTCATATAATTTTGCGCTATAAATTCACTAAACATTTTCTCCACCCTTTATATAAATAATTTAGGAAACGGACACTGCACACAGCAGACCTTTCTTTTGTTGCCGATATCCTAGCACACTTTTTATAATTACGACCAAAAACTTTTGAACGGTCGTTTTTTGCCGGTGAACGGTCAATGTTAAACCCTATTGCACAAATAATCACAACCTCAAAAACCGGACGCTGTCTATCAGCGCCCGGTTCATCAATTCTAAAATGTTGTTTCTTTTATTTATACGCTTATACTACCTGCCATGTACTTTCACTATAATTACTCTATCTTATATAATGACTTCATTTCGCCAACTTATATTTAATATGATATTTCTTGGCATATTTGTGCGCATAACTTCCCTTCTTCACATATAAAGTAAGTTTTTGCATCCACGAAAAGCTGTTTTGTCTATCTTTTTAACGGATTTAGGAATTGTTAGTTTACGAAGGCTTTTGCAGTTACGAAACGTATTTATTCCTATATAGGTACATTTCTTAGGTATATTTACTTTCTGCAATTTTACACATCCGCTAAACATTCCATAATTTAATTTTGTTATACCATTATATAGCTTCACAGTTTTCAAAGAGCGGCAATCCGAAAACATCTCATTGTTGATATATTCCGGTAACATTGCATGCCATATCTTCTTATTGATACGGAAACCAGCACCTTTTACTTCCGCATATTTTAAATCAGTACATTTTTTAAACATTGTTAATGTATAATCTGCATCTTTTGGCAATACCACCTTTTTTAAGGACTTCATGTTACGAAAAATAGCTCGATAATATTTACAGTTTTTTCCATTATAAACGAACTCCGGTAAATTCTTCATTTTAATCAGACCATCAAAGGCACATCTGCCAACAAATCGCACGTCTTCTCCGCCAGTCACTTTCTGTAAACGCTTATTATATGCAAATGCCCATGAACCAATGTATTGAACATCCTTCCCTAAGTGTATTTTTTTTTAAGTATGGATTTGCTTTTGCTGCTTGATGATCAATGACCTCAATTCCATCAGAAATTACCAGTGTTTCTGCTTTTCCTGCATCTACAAATGCTAATTCTTTAACCGGAAGTCCATGAAACTGCGATGGCACAATGATCTTTTGGTATGTTGCGTCACTATCATCAATTTTATCGCTGTTTTGTTACGAATTAACGCATATTCATAAATTCCATCTGTCTTCCACTTGTTTCCTGCTTTGCAGGTGTTGCATAGTCTGTCACATATGGTTCAAATCCAAGATCTGCATCACTTGCCTGCACCTTTTCCTGATTCACACTTAAGCCCCTGCAATAACAGCTAATATCAGAACAATACTTATGATACCTTTTTTTAACCTCATATTCCCTTCCTCCTTTTACATTATTTTTTATCTTACTATACCAAGCCTTTTGACTGTTCACTTTTGTCGCAACATTCTCGCCTTATCGACATGATTTATAACGGTATTACCTTCCGTACTTTTTCGCAAACTTCTCTGCAGCACTTCCTTTATCTACGGTCAATGTAAGATTTTTGCTACCATAAAAAGCCCATTGATCAATGTTTTTAACGGTTTTTGGCACATACAGACTACGAAGATTCTTGCATTTACCAAAAGCCAGCGGTCCAATCGTACGACATCCTTTTGGTATATTGACCTTTTAAGATTACTGCAGCGCAAAAATGCTGATTTGCCAATTACTTTACACTTCTTTGAAACGGTCACCTTTTGAAGACTCTTACAATTTAAGAATGCGCCCTCTCCAATGTATCTGCATTGTGTTGGTATATTCACCTTCTTCAAACGAATACAATTAGCAAATATTTGTTCATTTAAATGTGTAATATTGTTAGTCAATGTCACCTTCTGCAGTTTACGGCAATTCTTAAACATTGCACGATTCACTGCTGTGTTCGTCATGGTTTTCCACTTTTGCTTATTCGGCTTATATCCAACACCTTCCACACGTGCTGTCTTAAGCTGGTCACAATTTTTAAATGTTGCAACAGTATATTTCATAGTTTGTGGAACAACAACATTTCGCAAACCTTTTGCTTTCATAAATATAGCCTGACCATATACACAGTTTTTGTTCGTTTTACAAATGCTGGAAGTTTTGTTATTCCATAACATTCAGCAAAAGCACCTCTTCCCAGAAATTTAATGTTTTGTCCACCAGTGATCTTAGTTAGTTTTCTGCCACGCGGAAAAGCATATTCACCGATATATTCCACGTCCTTGCCGATGCATATCTCTTTTAAATGTGATAATCCCATAAATGCCTTGGCATCAATCACCTCGATACCATCTGAAACAATCAACTTTTCCCATTTTACATCACTGTCCACACAACCAATTTCTTTTACGGGAATACCATTGATTTTTGTTGGGATAACGCCTGTTTTCTCCGTGCCGCTGTTTACATAAATCTTCGCTGCTGTTTTATTACGGATTAAGCAATACGAATAATTACCGATATGAGACATATTTTTCTCATCTACATTTGCTTTTGCCGGCGTTGCATAAGATGCCTTTGCACGGTCTGGTTCATATGCTGAAGTGACTGTCGCCGTAACACTGCTACAGATTAGCGCTAAACTCAATGCCATGATACCAAAACATTTTCTTTTCATTTTACCACCATTCCTTTCTAAAAATCCCTTTTATAATTTCTCAACTACTTTTTACGTGCCATTTCTTAGCAAACTTCTTGATCCATTTTTTGTCTGCTTTTCGAAGCTTTTTTGTTGATGATGATCTTCTTTGTCGCACACTTTTCATGATCAAAATCACCATACCCAAACATACATCTCTTCACCGTTTTGTTGAGCGATGTCCATGCAGATATATCTAATATCTTGGTTGGATATTCCAAAGTATATCCAACATACTCCTTATATACTCCTTTTGCATCCGGATCATTTTTTATACTCATCCAGATTTTTATAATAATTCGTTTCCACCAGATCGCAGCAATCATGCCATCCCTTTGTGGAAACCTTTGGATACACAACCTTTCCCTGTCTTTTTTACTGTTCAAGGTCATATAATGCAGTCTTTTATTTGACCTCAGATTTACGGTTCCAACCTTAGTGCATTTGATTGATAATGTGTATAATTTAGGACATTTTGAAAAACTTAATTTCTTTAATGTTTTTCCCTGATACTGTATATGCTGCACTGAGCTGCTCTTAATTGTAGCTGCCTGTTTCGAGCCGAGATTAATTACTCCAATTTCTTTCAGTTTTTTGCATTTATCAACAGTCAATTTTCTGATCCGGTCACCTACAAACAAACGCTTTCAGATTTTTGGCTGCCGTGGCATCCAATGTTCTTATTCCGGTGCCGTATAAATGCAGCTCCAACAAAGAGCGAATACCCTGTTTCGTTTTGGTATCTTTTAATTTCACAGTCTTCAACGAAGCCACGCCACAGGCATAAACACGTTTGAGCTTTTTCATCTTGGACAGATCTAACAATTGATATTTTGGCTTGGTCTGCTTATGATTTATTTCTTCCCAAAAATAAGTATTTTGCAATGTTCCCAGCCATAATTCTGTCAACGTGTTTTTTCAACGGGCTCACATCAATCTTTTTCAGCGGACAATTGATCACATATAATTTGTGCAATGGTGATGTCGCCAATGGTTGAAAGTTCAAAGAATTCACTCCACAATCTTTTAAACTAAGTACCTTCAACTTACACGTTTTGAGTGGCGAAAGATCCATTGATCTGCAAGCAGCTCGTTCAACGCTCAAACTATAAATCGGGTTATTCTTTAACGGTGAAAAGTTCAAAGACGTAATCGCTTTTCCTGACAAGTACAATGTTTGCAAACCTTTGAACCCAGCTAACGTATTGTTGCCTCCAATATTAGTCTCTTCTAATATCACTTCTGATGCATCCGGGAAATATTGACCATAGGATTTCTTAGTATCCGTAAATTTCCCACATATTTCCACATTTTGCGCATTCGGTGCATACAAAGAGTAATCCAGTTTTCCATTTTGCAAAGCATAAAGGGAAATTTTCCTTGCATTTACAGCGGTTCCTTTTAACGATATTGTCTGATTACCATACCAATAAATTGAAATTCTCTGTGCATTTGGAAAACACTGCGTCAAATTGTCAGCGCGATAATTCCAGTATTTGTACGAGTTATTCTTTGCCTTATATCGCAAATCCAAATAGATCGAATTGATGTCTGTGAAATTTTGCATGCCCTCAAAGTCAACACAATGACCTTCTGTATAGTGCTGCGCAAGCGCCGAATCAAAGTCGATCCCTGTCACCTTGTCTCTTTCCTGATCGGACAAAACTCCATCTTTATTTTTGTCATACTGTGCTACTGCTGTACGTACACAAACATCCGGAAATGTCTTCTCATCAATTTTAACCGATGCCGCATCTGCTGTTCCTCCTGCAAAGCAGGCGATTCCTATCGCTGCTATTGTACTTAAGATTAATTTTTTCCATTGGATCATAATGATCACTCCTTCCTGTTATTATGAATTTTTGTTTTCCTTATACCGCAACATGACGGCATAAGGGATATTACTTTTTTGTCTTTGATACATTTAGTACATCAAATATTAATAACAAAATCAATAGTTTGAACGCAATCTTAAGAATTCTTAAGAATTATGTTTTTTATTTGTTTCATATGTTTATTTTATATTGTATGTTCTTTGACAGCATATCCTTGTTCGTGGTATTCTATTTTTGTGCTGATAAAGCAACATTTACGATTTAAGAAAGGATTGATAGATTATTATGCAAACGAGAAAAACAATTATTGCGGCTGCTTTAGTTTGGATGGCAGGCTTGCTTGGAATCATTCTTTTTCAAGATGTCTTTGCCAGATCCCTGTTGGGCGCAGTTTTAGGTATACTGATGGTGATCGTCACACTGGCTGCTACCTATTTTATGGTGGACGGTATGCTCATGCTGAAACAACAGAGCGAAGAACAGCAGGATTTACTGCAGCGAGCTTATCAAGATAAATTATTAGAATTAATGAGTCAGGAGATGGAACGTCTGAATGACAAAAAAGGCGAACCTGCCACTATCGACGATGCTTCTTTCGAACAGTACAAAGAATCCATCAACAAAACTACGTTGCAGGCCGCCAAACTTATTGTGAAATATAATAAAAAATCAACAGAAGAGATCCATGATAAGCTGGATCAATTATTGGACGAAACCAAAACTTCTTAATACAAAGATCCAAACGGTCAATGTTACCGCTGACAAAACTGTGGTTGCGACCACAATACTAGAGGCAAGCTCTGCATCGCCATCCATGTTTTTTGCCATGATATAAGACGCCGGTGTGCAGGGCGATGCCAGCATGATAAGAAGTGCGATCAACTTTTGATCGCGAAATCCCATATATATGGCAAGTGGCATAAATACAGCAGCCAGACCGATCAACTTAATAAAGGATGCACCCAAGGTCGGCTTAATCTTTGCAAGTGCCTCTCTGCCACGAAATGTTGCACCGATCGAAATAAGTGCTAACGGCGAGGTCATAACTCCCATATTCGATATTGTCTTTTTAACCATCCCCGGAAATTTAATATTAAAAAATGATGCGATCATCCCAAGCACAATTCCAATGATGATCGGATTTGTCAACACGCCAATACACGCTTTGCGGATGCCCTTTTTGTCTGCGTCACTGCTCGTAAAGGTCAAAATGATGACCGCAAAGATATTGTAAAGAGGACAGATCCAATGATCATCAATGGTGCCATGCCGGAAGTCCCATATATGTTTTGAATAAAGGCAACACCTAAGATCGCCGCACTGCTGCGATATGATCCCTGCACAAAAGCACCGACCATTGATTTGTCCGGCATTAGCTTTGCCGCCAAAAACCAGATCACAACGATGGAAATCAGCGTTATAATAAAACAAAACCCTATGTACGGTGCATCAAAATTCCGTCGGATGTTAGTATCAGCCAGATCCAAAAAGATCATACAAGGCAGACAGGCTCTGAACACGAATTTATTGGATATGCTTGCAAAGTGCTCATCGATCAAGCCAATCTTGCATAAAAGATTACCGATCACGATCACTGCAAATACCGGAACTGTCGCATTTAAGCTAAATATAAAACTACTCATCGTATTGTCTCCTCTGTTCTTTTTCTAATATAGCAAATCTATTTCCATAGATAATTTCTATAAATCGTATTCACCTATTTTTATTTGCTGCACCAATAACTGTACCACATAATACTTTATAGTGTCAAAAATAGAGAATTGTGCTATACTATAATTTACGCAAGGGACAATGTCGTTTTCTCGCAGGAATTAAATGAAAGAATGGAGAATAGAGATGGCAAAGAAAAAGTTTAACCCGCAGAGGGTTAAAAATTATTGTTGTTGGCTGTGGTAAAGTCGGCGAAACGCTCACCGACCAGCTAACCAGAGAGAAGGGCATGAAGTCACTTTGATTGACAAAGATCCCACTAAAGTCCATGACCTGACAAACATGTATGATGTAATGGGCATTGTTGGAACAGGTGCAAGTTACAGTGTACAGATGGAGGCAGGCATTGAGAGCGCAGACCTGTTGATCGCTGTCACCGAATCTGACGAGCTCAATCTGCTGTGCTGTACTGTTGCAAAACGCGTCGGCGATTGCTCTGCAATTGCCCGTGTAAGAAATCCGGAATACAGTGAAGAAATCCCTTATTTACGTGAGAAACTAGGACTTGCGCTGATCATTAACCCGGAGCAGGCAGCTGCAAATGAGGCAGCGCGATTACTCTACCTGCCTACTGCCTTGGAAGTTCACTCTTTTGCTCATGGTCAGGCCGAGATCGTAAAGTTTAAGCTTGCTGAAAATAATACAATGAATCAGAAATCGATTGCAGACTTGGGTCGTACCGGACTTCTCGACCGTATCGTCATTTGCGGCGTAGAACGCGATGGCGAAATGACGATCCCAGCCGGAGATTTTATCTTTGAAGAGGGAGATATGGTTTCTTTCGTTGCCGCTCAACATGACGCGAAGAATTTTATGCGACGCATTGGACTTCCTACCAATCAGGTGCGTGACACAATGATCGTCGGCGGTGGCAAAGCTGCTTATTATCTGGCAAAATGCTTACTGGATGTCGGTATCGAAGTCAAAATGATCGAGCAAAACCGCGTCCGCTGTGAAGAGTTGGCTGTGATGCTTCCGGATGCGATCATTATTAATGGCGATGGCACAGATACCGAACTTCTCAAGGAAGAAGGCATTGAGCATGTAGAATCCTTTGTCTCTCTGACTGGAATTGATGAAGAAAATGTGCTTCTGACGCTTCATGCCAGAAACGTATCGGATGCCAAAGTAGTTACGAAGATTAACCGCTCCAACTTCAAAACCGTGATCAATGAACTGGATCTGGGAAGTGTTGTGTATCCAAGACATATTACTTCTGAAACGATCATTGCCTACGTGCGCGCAAAACGTGCTTCGCTGAACAGCAACGTAGAAACTGTATACAATTTGTTTGATTCTCGTGCGGAAGCAGTGGAATTTTTGGTGAAAGAAGAATGTGAAGTAACCGGCAAACCTTTAATGGAACTGAAACTCAAGAAGGATCTTTTGGTTTCGTGTATTTTCCGCAATGGCGAAATCATCATGCCATCCGGTAATGACTGCATTATGGTCGGCGATGCCGTATTGATCGTAACTACACACACCGGACTGGGCGATCTGCAGGATATTCTGGCATAAACGGCAAGATATACTGTGCCTGCGGCAATGTGCTGAAGCCCCAGAAAGGCTGGCTGGCATAGAAAGGAATGTAGATTTGATATGAATTATTCGGCTGTAAAATATATTTTATCGTATGTATTAATGATTGAAGGTGCATTGCTCCTTTTTCCATTTATTGTTGGTGTCCTATATATGGAACAGAAAAGTGTATGGTATCTGCTGGTCGCAGTTATCTGCATTGTTCTTGGTGTGTTGGGAACACGTCATAAACCCAAAAATGCGATGTTTTATTTTAAGGAAGGCTGTCTGGCAACAGCCGCCAGTTGGATCACACTCAGTATTTTCGGTTCTCTCCCATTAATATTGACTGGTGAATATCCAAGTTACGTGGATGCACTGTTCGAAATCGTGTCCGGTTTTACGACCACAGGAGCGACGGTGTTGAGTGATGTGGAATGTCTGTGTCATGCAACACTTTTTTGGCGCGCTTTTACACATTGGATCGGTGGTATGGGTGTACTCGTCTTTTTGCTGATGATCATTCCTATGAGTGGCGGCTCCAATATGAATCTGATGCGTGCGGAGAGCCCGGGGCCTTCCGTTGGCAAGCTGGTGCCGCATCTTAAATCCACGGCACAGATTTTGTATGTGATCTATTTTGGCATGACTGTCGTTCAGGTAATCCTGCTGTTACTCGGCGGCATGTCTTTATTTGAAGCGATCACGACCTCATTTAGTGTCGCCGGTACTGGTGGATTTGGTATTAAAAATGATAGCATTGCAAGTTATTCTCCATATCTGCAATGGGTGATCACAATATTTATGCCTTTATTCTCCGGCTCATACTTGCTCCATGTATCGTAAAGTCCAATATAGTATCCGAGATTTTCCTTCAATACCGGACCGTGCAATGGACAGATTGTCTCGATATCAAGTCCTGCTGCCTTCTTCAGAAGTGTCTGCACCGGCATGCCATATTTACCGACGATATTAAAATAATACCGTCTTGCCTCACATGCCCAGTCCTCATTTTCTGTGAGGGAAAGCGCGCCGAACTTACCAAATCCATCTGCTGAGAACAGCACCTTCTCGCTCTTCTCATAGGTCACCATGACCTCCGGCCAGTGTACCATCGGTGCCATATAGAACACCAATGTATGGGTTCCAAGCGATAACTCTTCGCCCTCCTTGACCGCAATCTTCTCCTGCGCATCCAATCTA